>Ga0079305_1003450_pt1 | contig 10690 bp, 11 predicted proteins | sample LMS_cellobiose_e_FD_79183 | JGI IMG/M metagenome (GOLD analysis project Ga0079305, IMG submission 79183) | Rumen-fistulated moose microbial communities from Alaska, USA - LMS_cellobiose_enrichment | ecosystem: Host-associated > Mammals > Digestive system > Stomach > Rumen fluid ... | reverse complement strand
GCGGGGCTCGATGCGTAAGCGTCGGGTTCCGCTGCCTTGTGCGCAAGAGATAGCCGCTCTGCGGCGAAAGAGGGTGCAGCCCTCTTTTTCTGACTGTAAGGAAGCAGGGGCGGGACATGTTTCTCTGTCTGCCTGCCTCCGGAGGACGCACGATCTGAATACCTCTTCGGGGAGGTATAGAAGTGCGCCCTTGGAGTTTCCGTGTGTTATTTCGTATTGTTTCGGTGGACTGTCCTGAAAAGACTGTCTCTTCATTCATCCGTCAAAAATCAGAATCACAAATCTTCCATCATGTATTGAATTTTGATTGATGAAGTGGTATAATATAGTCGAATCTTGGAAAGTGGGGCGTGTCATGAAAAACCCTCCTTTTGAAATTACGCAGGCGATGCTGACCGACGCGGCGGAGATTGCCGAGTTGGTCGGTCGCCTTTCTGCGGGGAAACTGTCATCCAGCCCGATCCTGCGGCGCACAAATCGCATCCGCACGATCCAGGGCACTCTGGCAATCGAGCAGAACACCCTGAGCGTCGAACAGGTCACGGCTGTGCTGAACGGCAAACACGTGATCGCGCCGCCGCGGGACATTGCCGAGGTCAAGAATGCCTACACCGTGTATGAAACCATGGCGGAGCTCGATCCCTATTCTGTCGATTCCCTGCTAGCTGCTCACGGCGCGATGATGCATGGGCTGATCGACGAGGCAGGACTGTTTCGTTCCGGTGCGGTGGGCGTCGCGGACAGCGAAGGCAACATCCTGCACATGGGCACGCTGCCGCGGTATGTGCCGGAGAGCGTGGAGCAGCTTTTGAATTGGGTGAAGAACAGCGACCTGCCCATGGTGATCAAAAGCTCCGTGTTCCACTATGAATTCGAGCTCATTCATCCCTTTGCCGACGGCAACGGGCGGATCGGAAGACTGTGGCATATGCGGCTGCTGGCCGAGTGGAATCCTTTGTTTGCCTGGCTCCCGGTGGAGTCGATCATCCATAACCGGCAGCGGGAGTATTACGACGCGATCAACGCTTCCAACAACGCCGGCGAGTCCACGATCTTCATCGAGTTCATGCTCGCAGCGATCAAAACCGCACTGCTCGAGGCATCCGGGGTAAAAGAAAAACCGCTCGGCAAGAACGCGCAGAACGCGGCCTTCCGGCGGCAGTTTGTATTGGATTATTTCAAGGAAAACAAAGTGATACGCAATGCGAACCTGTGCGAAGGTCTCGGCGTTTCCCCTGCGACGTCGAATCGGATTCTGCGGGATCTGAGCGAGGACGGCACGCTGGAACGTGTGAGAGACGGCAAGTTCTGGGCGTACCGGTTGAAGAAAAAAGCATAAAGGCATAGACTGCGATTTTTGCAAAACTCGGTTCGAATACGGCCGGTAGCCCTCGAAATCGTATCACCTTTATGTACCCTCCGAACCCCGGAACCCTTGATTTTACTGGGTTTTCGGAGGAATCGAAAGCCAAAAATCAAATATGTTCTCCCCATCAGTTCTCCCCAAAAACCGAGGTGTTTTTCGGGGGTCAGATGTTGAGATAAACACGGAGAGGTATCGAAGTGGTCATAACGGGGCTGACTCGAAAGGGTCGGTAGCATTTAAGGGGTTGTGGGTTCGAATTACTCAAATAGTTACTATCCATGTGCGGATTTGATGAGATTGGAGGCTAACCAACATGGGAAAATATGATTCCCCGACATTTGATGATCCCAGAAAATGGATTCAGAAGAAGAGAGACAGAGGCGTATCGTGGGAATCAATTCGCCTCGCATGCAAGGACAGCATTACTCAGCTTTCTCAGTTTCTGAAAACCAGGGTAGACGAAGATGACTGGCCCTCCTTTACTGCGGACGAATGGATTGAGCTTGTCAGCGAGAATGAAGAGTACGAATCCAAACAGCGGGATTTCCGGCTGAAAGGCAGTGATGGCGCGCTGTTTGATGCGAAACAGGACAATGGTCTCAGAATTCCTGAAGCGGAACGTTCCTGCTGGCAATTATATAAGAGCAATCTGAACTGGAAGCAGGAATCAATTGATGACCTGGAGAATGCTACTATCGGCATTCTGAAAAGACTGAGCACTGACACTCATGAAACCGGCCCGATCAAAGGACTGGTCATTGGTCATGTCCAATCCGGCAAGACTGCCAATATGGAAGCACTTATGGCAATGGCTGCAGACCATGGCTGGAATTTCTTCATTGTCCTCTCAGGATCTATTGAAAATCTCAGACTTCAGACCTTGCGTCGTATGCAGAAAGATCTGAATCATGAGGGCAATCTCATCTGGCAGGGAATTGAGCATCTTTCAAAAAGGTCTGTTTATGGTGCCAGGGCGGTTGATCTTCATTTTGAAAAGAATGCACAGAGCCGTTATTTTACAGTCTGTCTGAAAAACGCAAGCAGATTGAAGAAACTGATCGACTGGATTCACGCAGATGCAGCCTCACACAATCAGATGAAAAGCATTCATAAAAAAACTACCGGGAAAACCGATGCTTTCACCCGACAATAGCGGTCTTGTCTGGAAAGATGTGGCCCTCAATCTCATCATGAAGGAATTACTGATTGATAAATTCTCTTTTTCTACGAGGTCAAGGGTTTTCAACGAAATCGGAGCTTTTTGCGACTGGATGCAAAAATCATTATTCACGATGAGATGTATAACAATGAGGAACGTTTTATTGCCGTATTGACTCAAGAAAGAGCATTGAGGCTGCTCGATAAACATGATGTGTTTTTCGACTGTTTATATATCGATGAGGCACATCGGCTCCTGGAACGCGACCCTCGGTCAATACTATTATCTCGTCTAATAAGGCTTAACCGCCATCGAGGTGATGACTCTAAAGTGATATATCTTTCCCCACTGGTTGCAGATACTAATAATCTCAAAACTGATGTATCACAGGAGATATTTGAACAGCGTATAAAATTCAATATAAAAGAGCCTGAGATATACGAATACTGCACGGATGGTACAGTTCAGAAGTACAATCGTTTTACCGACATGTTCTTCTCCATCGGTCATAGCAAAACTCTGTTTAACTACATCATTCAAAACGCAACTGAGAAGTCCTTTTGCTATCTATATGCCCCCAGAAAGATTGAGCAATTTGCGGAGGAATTGGCGCAATTAAGGGCTAGAATACAGGAAAGCCCGGCCTTAAAAGCGGTTATTAGGAACTTGAAGGAATACGTCCATGACGAATTCTATGCCATTGACTATATTAGGAAAGGCATCATTTATCTGCACGGTAAAATGCCGGATAATGTGAAAGAATACTTGGAATACAAATACTCTCAAATTCCCGAGCTTCAGTTCATTATTGCCAATAAAGTCATTTTAGAAGGCATCAATTTGCCTATTAGCTCGCTGTTTGTCCTTAACGGGAATAATTTATATGGAAAAGATCTCACGAATCTAATAGGCCGAGTGAACAGGCTCAACCTCGTGTTTTCACAGCCACCAAAACTTAGTTTGCTAATGCCACAGGTTCACTTCGTCAATAGCGAAGAATATAATAGAAAGAAAGGAAACTTTGAAAACAAAATCCGACTATTGCGCAATACCGTTTTTGCAGATAATGTCAAAAATCCTACCCTCGAGAATTTTGATATTGAGAATAAAGAAAACAAGAGCAATGCTGACAAGTGTAAGGAAATCGTTGAGAACGAACGCATCTTCTTCACTGCTCCTGACGATCCAGTACAGGAGCTAAAGCGGCGAATGATTTCTCTCGGGATGAACACTATTTATACGATTTCAGATGAACTCTGTCAGTCAATCCTGGTAAAGATCGATCGGATCAAGGATCATCCAAAGCTGCATGAGAGTCATTTCTTAGAACGTCTACGCTATCTTTTTATCAGGCATTGTGATGGAAGCATTTTCGATGACGAATTTGCTCGCCTAAAGAACGATAAAGCAATTGCCTACTATAAAATGTTCTTCGAGAGCAGGAAGGAGTCGCTTAAGGAGAACATAGCTAGAGAAGTTGCCTATTTCCAGAGACGCATTACTGAAGGCGATAGTTTAATGTATATCGGAGAAAGCTACGGCGAACAGGCTTATGCGTCAACTGGGCGTGAAGCTCATCAAAATGTATATATTGATCTAAGTAAGTAGAGTCGTCGGCAGCTTGTGAATATTGCTATAGTGAAGCAGAAGATGGAAGAGGATTTTGTAAGCTTCAAATTGCGTATGTTCTTTCAACTGATGCTGGACTATTCCATCTTGAGTGAAGATGAGTACTATGAAATTCTTTATGGAACAACAGATAGAAAGAAAATATATCTCGTAAAGACTGGTTTAACAATCAATTTGATAAATCGGCTAGAGAAAGACAACCAGTTGAAGAACATCACCTTCGATAAGAATGGAAATCTTGTCACAAATAAGCTGTTTGAGGATTATCTGAATGGTGCCGACGATTTTTATAGGTTTGAGCTTAGTCGCTTTCTATAAAAGTATGATTATTTGAAGTCTTAACCGCCAAAGTTGATTTTACGCGTTTTAGCAAATTGCATTCTTCGTGTATAGAGCTTTTGCATCTAATATGTGGTTGAACTTTAAATCTACCGAAAAAACATGATTCATACCTCAACAACTGTTAGCGAAAGGGTGTCGGTTCAACCGACACCCTTCAGATACTCCTCCACATTCACATATCGAACTTCATCACCGTCCTGTGTCGAACCGCGATACAGGACGGTTTTCTTTTTGATCTGCCCATAGCGGTGCTCGGTCATGGCGCACTTTTCCGGGTCGATCAGATGGCGGGCCTGCTCCGGGACGATTTCGGCGCTGTGCTTGATTTCAAAGATCTCGCAGGACGCAGCAGCCGGGTCAAAGACCACCATATCGAACTCACCGACGGCGAACTGCAGGACAAACACCTGTTTTTTCGGGTTTGCCAGCGTGGTTTCCAGCAACACGATATCCTCCATCATGCGGCCCATGATCTCATTGCGGACGCGGTCAAGCACATAGTTCCGCTCTGTCAGAGACAGGTCGCTCATGGTCTGATCCTGCAGGAGACTGCTCACCAGCGCGTCCGCTTGGGCGTACCGCAGGCCTGGCTGGGAGAGAATAGTCCGGTCCCGCAGTTTTTCCGCAGATGGCAGCGCGAATACACCTACCTCATGGGTCAGGTCAAGCAGATCAAGGTATTCCTTGATTTCTGAGATGTGTGCATCGCTGAGCTCGACGGACTGATCCGGCAGATTACGGATCTCCAGAAGATGCCGAAGCCGTTCCGTGACTTCCGGGAGGTCGATGCGGTCCGGCACGTCCGTGGGCTGTTCCCGATCCCGGCGCAGATTCTTCCGGGAAATCTCCAGACCGTTTGACCGGAAATCCTTCGTCAGCACCTCCATCGTGAAGCGGTGGTTGATGTCCTCCACGATCCGGTTGATTGCACTGGTCAGCTCGTCGTGCTCATATAGCTCCTGCAGATGGCGGAAATGCCCGCCGTCCTGGTAATACCACAGGGAATGCTGGATATTCCGGGCGATGGCGCTGTCCACATACTCGTCCGCGCTGGACTTGCTGGCAAAGGTCGAAGTCTCATTGTAGTGGACGCCGCCGAGACTCATGGTACCACTGTACCGGATATACTCGTCGATGCCCTTCACACCCAGCACCTGTTCAAACTCCCGATAGGGGATGAAGGTCGTGTGGAGCAGGATGCAGCGGTCAAAGAGTTGCTCGTCCTCAGAGAACAGAAAGCCCAGGGAATCTGCGCCTGACAGAACGATCTTCATGCCGCTGGCGGCGTACATGTCGGAAAAGAGCGCTGCGCCGCTGATGAAATCCTCCATGAGCGTGACTTCATCGAAGAAGACATAGCGGAACCCCGCCGTCTCCAAGTATTTCAAATCATTGTTTACAGCGGCAAGTGTGTCGTTACTCGTGATCTGGACAAAGGCAGTCTGCGCAAGCTCCTCGTCCGCCATCTCGGCGAAGATCTGCCGGATCAGCGTAGTTTTTCCCGTCCGGCGCAGACCGTAGAGAATAAAAACCTTGTCCTGCTGCGGCCCGTAAAGGTATTCGTGGAGTGCCTGGAAGCAGTCGCGCTTTTTATAATCTTTCACGGGTGCGGCAAAGTTGCGGAGTGCGCTGCCGGTCCGCACGTTGGTCAGGAACGTATGCGCTGCTGGTTTCGGCACGGCAGCGGTCGGCGCTTGCTTATGCAGCTCTTTGAGTTCTTTTTCCAGGGCTTTTCGCTTTTCAATATCACTTTTCAGGGCTTCGATCTCGTTGGCGGGGATGTATTTCTCCTTCCACTTCTTGTTCTCCGTCCACCGCAGGTAGAAGTATTCCTTCCCATTAACGGGTTTCTGCCCGACGGAGCCTTTCGGAAGCAGGGCGATCTGTGCCTCCAGTGCCGTGATCTTTTCCTGTATGTTCTGATCCGCCATGATGGTCCTCCAAACAAGATAATCTCTTGCTCTATATTATACCCAAACTATACCCGCCAGACAAAGGTATAAACGGGTATAAAATTGAAGCAATAGTTGTTCCCACAGGGATCGGTAATGACGACCCCCGATTCGGACCGCATGACCTGGCATCATTTCAACTGAGAACAGACTGCTGTGTAGCCTTTGGAATCATAGGGGGGTCCCTGCGCTCAACGCGGAAACTCAGTCGAGAGGACGAGGTAACGAATTGTTGCCTCATTTTTCGACAGATTTGTAAATATTCCTAAAATCTGCCGAACTTCTTGTTGACTGACCTTTGTTTTTCGGCTATAATATAGTCAGAATCAAAATCAGCCGAAAAAGGTGGCGTATTATGGAATATATCAGCCGGCACATGGAATCCCGCATCCTTGAACTGAGCAAATCCTACTCCGCAATCCTGGTAACCGGACCGCGTCAGGCTGGCAAAACGACCATGCTTCGCTCTCTTGCGGAGAAAGAGAATATCGGGCGAAAATATGTAACGCTGGATGACCTCACCGAGCGGGACATGGCAAAAAACGACCCTGCCCTGTTTCTTCAGCTCCACAGACCTCCCGTGCTCATCGATGAGGTGCAGTACGCCCCGGAACTCTTCACTTATATCAAGATCCATATCGACGAGCACCACAATCCCGGTGACTTCTGGCTGACTGGTTCGCAGATTTTCCGCCTCATGCGGGGCGTACAGGAATCGCTGGCAGGACGAGTTGCGTTGCTGCACATGTCGCCTCTGTCCCAGCGGGAGATTATCGGCGCACCCTGCGTACCCTTTACGACGGATCTGGATCGCTTGCTGGCCGAGCAGGATCAGATTCAGCCGGTTTCCACGCCGGAGTTGTTTGCCCGACTATGGAAGGGTTCAATGCCTGGGCTGATCAGCGGACAGACACCGGATCGGAATATCTTCTATTCATCCTATCTCTCCACCTATGTGGAGCGCGATGTCCGGGACCTTTCCGGCAGCGTCGACGCTTTGAAATTCAACCGCTTCGTCACAGACGTTGCCGCCCGCTGTTCCCAGCTTTTGAACTATAACGCACTGGCAGAGGATGCAGACATCGACATACCGACTGCAAAGGCCTGGGTCAATATTCTGGAAACGCTCGGTATCATTTTCCTGCTGCACCCCTATTCCAACAATGTATTGAAACGCACGATCAAGACGCCGAAGGTGTATTTCTATGACACCGGGCTCGTCTGTTATCTGACCCGATGGTCGTCCCCGGAGGTGGCTGAAAGCGGGGCTATGAACGGCGCACTGCTTGAAAACTTCACTGTGTCGGAGATCATGAAGAGCTACCAGAACGCCGGGCTGGAGCCGTATCTCTACTTCTACCGCGACCGGGACGCCAAAGAGATCGACGTAGTTCTCGAGGGAGACGGCAAGCTCTATCCGCTGGAGATCAAGAAAACTGCCGCGCCGGACAAACGCCTGACCCGTGTTTTCGGCGTGATCGACAAGTCGCCCCTCCAGCTTGGCACCGGCGCGATCCTCTGCATGGCGGATCATTTCAGCGCTTTTGACAGAGATAATCTCATCGTACCGATTTGGATGATATGAATGTGACAAGGAGAACCCAAATATGAATCCCTACATTGATATGTTCAACTATCAGTATATCCAGCAGCAAGCACAGCAGCACCACATCAGCCAAGTGATGGAAGTTCAAAAATGCGCAAAAGCTTTACATGATTTTCTCAATGGGCTTGACAAGATCGAACCTAACTATCAGCAAACAGCAAGTGCAGAGTTTTGTTCCATTTTGCTTGATTACGTCAGAAAACACAGTTGAGGTACATATGTGCATTTTGGAAACTTCTTGATGTTTCCAAAAGAGATTTCAAGAAGTTTCCTTTGGAAACACGAGAAGGACGGGATGATCAATCCCGCCCTTTCTAAACCTTCTCATACCCTAACAACAATGTTGGGCTTTTCAGGCAGATATTTGATACGGATCTGCGCGCCAACTTCAAGCCCCTTTCCAAATCCGGGGTTGGATAGTTTAGCTTCAACTGTCTGCCCGTTCATCGTGTATCGGACAAAGTAGTTGTAGGAAGTATCCGAACCTATGCCTTCGTCTTCGATTCGGGTGATAACTGCATCTGCTTCGATTCCGTTTTTCTTCGTGTACTGGATTTTGTAGAAAACATAGGCAGCCGCAACGACGACAAACAAGATGGCAGCGATAGCAAAAGGATTCATGGTTTTTCCTCCGAATTATAGGATATATGTTATAGATACCGCTGCAAACCGGAGCTTAATAGTCCAAAAGTCTGCCATAATCATTCCATTCACCAAACATCCAGCCCTTTTTTGTCTCGCAGATCAGATGATCCAGTGTTTGACTGTACATGGCCGGATCCCGCTTTTTGTAAAAGGCCACGTTATATGCGCGTACCCGCTGATATAACGGCGGAAAGCTCTTGAATTTAGACCAGCATCGCGCCGCCTTCATTGCTGCCTCTATATCAGGATCAATCCTGAAGCTCCTCGCTCCCATCGCCGGAAGGACAGCTCTGCCCGCGTCAGTCATCAAACCCAGCTTTTCCAGCCGACGAACTCGCTCTTTGTTCAGCTCCGTCCACGGGCCGTTCTTTTTCCTTGGCGAAAACCTCTGCATCCTCACGCCGTCTATGACTGCATGGATGCTGTCGATCCAGCCGAAGCAAAGGGCTTCCTCCACAGCGTCAAGATAATAAAACTTATTGTCATCGACAGGCCTTCCGCGTTTCAATTCGATCCAGCATTCATTCTCACTGTCAGCATGAAGTTTAAGCCATTCGCGGAAATCCTTTCGATTGTCAATCTGCAGTATGTTTTTCTTCATCTGTTACTCTGCCCCTGTAGCCTTGATCGCGCCAAGGCAATGGATTCTAACAACGCGGTTATCGTCGGTTTCCGAGATTCGTTTCAGCGTCTCCAGATAAGGCTTTACAAACTCCGGCCTGCGTTTACCGAGGACCCGGAAGATCTCCGGCGCTTCCATCCGTACTTTTTCATCCGCATCATGCAGGAGCTCCTCAAACACCGGCATATGTTCCTCATAGATGTCGGGGGTGTTCGTGGCGATGTTTTCTGATGTCCAGATAAACGCCAGCCGGACTTTTGGTTCCTCATCAGAGGAAAAGCGGAACAGGCCCGTCCAAAATGGCTCGATCACAGGATAGCTGCCCCGTCCGATCCTGCCGAGAGCGTTCACCGCACGTTCCCGTAAAAGCGGCTCCGGGCTGTCGAGGAAGGAAGCTATGGCTGGAATTGCGTACTGCACGGACTGAGGATAGACGAGGCCCATCTCGCCGAGCAGCCAGAGGACCTTTGCCTGTATCTTTACGGAGTCATGGGTTAGGAGAGACGAAACGTAGGGAATGCTCTCTTCCCATCTGTCCTTCTCTTTTGTCAGTATCCCAAGGTCTTTATATAGCTCTGCTTCGGTCATATCACTGGCTCCTCAAACCGATTTTAACCCTCAAAAAAATATTACATGCTGTCTGTAAATCCTGAGTGACAGCACACATTTAGTATAGCGGGTCAAATGCGAAAATTCTACCTGTATCTTGTGAATTAACTATAGGAAGAAACAAGCGGAGAGGCGTTTCATCGTCTCTCCGCTTGGCCTTCGCTCGTCCATATCGAGCACGCTGCCATTCGGCGGACCTAGGGTGTGCGTTGAACGCACACCCTTCGCTATCATTGTCCTTGTCTCACCGTGTCCAGATACTTCTTCACATCCCCGTCCAGCACCAGCTCCGCGTAGGCATCTGGATCGTTGTAGATCAGATAGTCCAGCTCCCGGCGGTCGAGCCATGTCTCCACGTATTCCCGTTCAACGGCAAGGGTGTCAATGGCAATCAGCGTACCGTCCAGGCAGCGCGCTTCCACGCAGGCCGTGTCCATGTTATATGTCCATAGTTCCAGTTTCATTTTGCGTCGCTCCTCCTCACTTCTGTATTTCATCGCTCTGGCCTTGCGGATCACCATAGAGGTATGCAACAAGCCGGATCTTCGGGATCCGATATGTACGGCCAATTTTCAGAACGGAAAGGTGACCGTCTTTGATAAGACCATACACTGCTTTCGTACTTACGCCGAGAACTTCGCTGACCTGGTCGATGTTCATCACATCCGGATACTCCTGAAGCATGAGTCTGTACGCTTCTTTCTGCGTGATTGGCCGTGCTGATGTCTTTAGGTCAGCGTTATTTGGAGCATTGGTTGTC
>Ga0079305_1003448_pt1 | contig 10706 bp, 12 predicted proteins | sample LMS_cellobiose_e_FD_79183 | JGI IMG/M metagenome (GOLD analysis project Ga0079305, IMG submission 79183) | Rumen-fistulated moose microbial communities from Alaska, USA - LMS_cellobiose_enrichment | ecosystem: Host-associated > Mammals > Digestive system > Stomach > Rumen fluid ... | reverse complement strand
TTGCCGCGGATCATGTCGCAGATGATCTCGACCTTGCGGGGAGAAATGCGGGCATATTTGTGCTCCGCTCGGGCAATTTTCTTCTCGTCCATGCTCTCTCCTCCTTACCTGCCGGTCTTGCTGCCGGCGTGGCCGCGGAAGGTACGGGTGGGCGCGAACTCGCCCAGCTTGTGGCCGACCATATCCTCGGTGACATACACGGGCACATGACGGCGTCCGTCGTGGACGGCGATGGTGTGTCCGACAAAGGACGGGAAAATGGTGGAGGCGCGGCTCCAGGTCTTGATGACCTGCTTGCTGCCGCTCTTGTTCATCTCGTCGACTCTCTTCAGCAGCTCGGGAGCGGCGAAGGGGCCCTTCTTAATGCTTCTGCTCATGCTTTTCCCTCCTTACTTCGCGTTGCGGCGCTTGACGATGAACTTATCGGTCTGGTTCTTCGTCTTGCGGGTCTTGTAACCGAGCGCGGGCTTGCCCCAGGGCGTTACAGGGCCGGGACGGCCCACAGGGGACTTGCCCTCGCCGCCGCCGTGGGGGTGGTCCACCGGGTTCATGACGGAGCCGCGCACCGTGGGACGCACGCCCATGTGGCGCTTGCGGCCGGCCTTGCCGATGTGGACGTTGGCGTGGTCGATGTTGCCGATCTGGCCGATGGTCGCCATGCACTCCAGACGCACCTTGCGCATCTCGCCGGAGGGCAGACGCACGGTCGCCATGCCGCCTTCCTTGGCCATCAGCTGCGCCGCGACGCCGGCGCTGCGCACAAGCTGCGCGCCCTTGCCGGGGTAGAGCTCGATGTTGTGGATGACGGTGCCCACGGGGATGTTCGCCAGCGGCAGGGCGTTGCCGGCCTTGATGTCGGCCGAGGCGGAGGAGACGATGCTGTCGCCCACGCTCAGGCCCACGGGGGCCAGGATATAGCGGCGCTCGCCGTCGGCGTACTCGCACAGGGCGATGAAGGCGCTGCGGTTGGGATCGTACTCGAGGCGCAGGACCTTGGCCTCCATGTCGAGCTTGTTGCGCTTGAAGTCGATCACGCGGTACTTCTGGCGGTTGCCGCCGCCCTGGTGGCGGACGGTGATGCGGCCGTAGTTGTTGCGGCCGGAGTTCTTCTTGAGGACCTCGACCAGGGACTTCTCGGGCTTGGCGTGCTTGTCGACGCCGTCGAAGCCGGAGACGGTCATGTGCCGTCTGGACGGGGTGGTCGGTCTGTAGGTTTTAATAGCCATTCTCTCTTCCTCCCTTACGCCATGCCTTCGAACAGCTCAATGTTCTTCGAGTCGGCGCTGAGCTTGACGACGGCCTTCTTCCAGGAGGCGGTCTTTCCCATGGGGTAGGCGCCCTGACGCTTGGCCTTGCCCCGGACATTGCTGGTGGTGACCTTGATCACGGTGACGCCGAAGATCTCCTCGACGGCCTTCTTGATCTCGATCTTGTTGGCGTCCTTTGCAACCTCGAAGGCGTACTTCTTGATGTCCAGATCCTCCATCGACTGCTCGGTGATGATGGGGCGGATGATGATGTCGTATGCGGTCTTCATCAGGCGAACACCTCCTCGATCTTTTGCAGCGCGGCCTTGTCCACGATGAGCTTGCCGCCGGTCAGAATCATATAGGGGCTGAGGATGGTCGCGGTGGTGGTGCGCACGCCCTCGATGTTGCGGGCGGACTTGACGACCTTCTCGTCCACGCTCTCGGTGATGACGAGGGCCTTGCCCTCGACGCCCAGCTTCTGCAGGAAGCTCTGGAAGGGCTTGGTCTTGATCTCGTCGCACTTGAGATCGTCGATGACGAGGATCTCATTGTCGGCGGCCTTGGCCGACAGCGCGGACTTGAGCGCGAGGCGCTTGACCTTCTTGTTGAGGCGGTAGCCGTAGTCCCTCGGCTTCGGGGCGAAGGCTACGCCGCCGTGGTACCACACGGGGGAGCCGGCGTAGCCGGCGCGGGCGCGGCCCGTGCCCTTCTGACGCCAGGGCTTTTTGGTGGTGTAGGAAACCTCTCCCTTGGTGAGCGCGCTCTGGGTGCCCTGGCGGCAGTTGGCCAGGTGATTCTTGACGGAATCGTGCAGGACGCTCTTGTTCGGCTCGATGCCGAAGACGGCCTCGGAGAGCTCGATCTCGCCGACCTTCTCGCCCGCCATGTTGAATACGTTCGCTTTAGGCATGTCTGCTGCTCTCCTTTCTTACTTGGTACGTGCGGAAGCCTTCTGCGGGTTGACGCGCGCGGAGGCCTTCTGCGGGTTGACGCTGACGGCAGCGCCCTCGCCCTTCTTGACGGGCTGGGTCTTGACCGTGTTCTTGATATAGACGATACTGCCCTTGGGGCCGGGGACCGCGCCGCGGATGGCGATCATGTTGAGCTCGGGATCGACCTTCACCACGTCCAGGTTCTGGACCGTGACCTGCTCGACGCCCATGTGGCCCGCCTGCTTCTTGCCCGGGAAGATCCGGGAGGGATCGGTGCTCGAGCCCATGGAGCCCGCGTGCCGGTGCACCGGACCACCGCCGTGGGTGGTGGGGGTGCGGCCCTGGCCGTAGCGCTTGACGACGCCCGCGTAGCCCTTGCCCTTGCTGGTGCCGGTGACGTCGACCTTGTCGCCCTCGGCGAAGACGTCGGCCTTGACGACGTCGCCGACCTCGAACTTGCCGCAGTCCTCCAGGCGGAATTCCTTCAGATGCTTGAGCATGCCCACGCCCGCCTTCAGCAGATGGCCCTGCTCGCCCTGGCTGAGCTTCCTGCCGGCCACTTCCTCGTAGCCGAACTGGACGGCCTCGTAGCCCTCCTTCTCCACGGTCATCTTCTGCACGACCACGCAGGGGCCTGCCTCAATGACGGTGACGGGGATGACCTTGCCGGCCTCGTCGAAGATCTGCGTCATGCCGACCTTCTTGCCGATGATGGCTTTCTTCATTGTATCTCCTCCTTCGGTTATTGGTTGCCTCGCATGGCCCGGAGGGTCTCCCCTCGCGTCCAGAGGCTGGCAACTTAACCCGTCCGCACTCGCAAGCTGCGGACTATGGGTCGTTTACGTGTATAATAGAATAAGGTAGCTGCGTGCCGGATCAGAGCTTGATCTCGATCTCGACGCCGGCGGGCACTTCCAGGTTCATCAGCGCCTCGACGGTCTTCTGGGTGGGGCTCATGATGTCGATCAGCCTCTTGTGGGTGCGGCGCTCGAACTGCTCACGGCTGTCCTTGTACTTGTGCACGGCGCGCAGGATGGTGACGATCTCGGTCTTGGTGGGCAGGGGGATGGGACCGGAGACCTTCGCGTCGGTGCGCTTGGCGGCCGCGACGATGGTCTCGGCTGCCTTGTCGATGAGCTGGTGATCGTAGGCCTTGAGGCGGATACGGATCATGTTCTTGTTGTTGCTTGCCATTTGGTTTTCTCCTTTTTCGTACGTTTTCTTCGGCGGCATTGGGTCCGCCTCCCTGATGCGTACGGATGAGGCCTTTTTTCTGTACACACAACCGTGCGTATCAGACCGCGTCCGAAAAACAAACCGGCCGTTCTGGCCGGTCGATCCCCCGTGCGCGCGATATACGCGTGTACCGGATAGGCTTCAGCCGCCCGATTGCGTGCCGGACAGGACTCCGGCACCGGACATACTCCACGGAAGTTACCTCGAAACGCCGAGCAATCTCCCGCTTCCTCGCAGTTTACGCCCCTGCTCACGCACAGGCGCTCCGTTAGTGTACCAAACTGTAACCATTCTGTCAAGAGAAATTTCGTGATTTTTGCAGAATTTTTTTCAGAGTTTTTGTGCAGGCCGCCCAAGTGCACCGCGGTCCATTTGCCGCCGCCGCGATTGATTTTTTCCGGGGCCTATGCTATGATGGGAAGCGACAAATTCCTGCTTCTTCCTTATTATAAATACAGGGACACGGGATCGCCTATGAACGGACGCGCGCGGACAATTTCATACCGCCTGCTGCTGGCCCTGCTGCTGGCTGCGCTGCTGCTGAGCCTGATCCCGCTGCTCTGGGCGGGCTTCTACGCCGTGCCCTGCGCGGACGACTTCTCCTACGGGGACGCCGCGCACCGGGCCTGGGCCGGATCCGGCAGCGTCTTCGCCGCGCTCGCGGCGGCCCTGCGGCAGACGCGGGAGGTCTACTTCGGCTGGCAGGGCAGCTTCTCGGCCGTCTTTCTGATGTCGCTGCAGCCCGCCGTCTTCGGCATGCGGCTCTATGCGCTCACGCCGGCGCTCATGCTGCTGAGCCTGCTGGCAGGCCTCTTCTGCGCCTGCCGCGCGCTTTTCTCCGGCCTGTTCGGCCTTCCGAAGAGCCTTGCCGGGTGCCTCGCGGCAGTGGCGGCGCTGCTGTGCATCCAGCTCCTGCCCTCGCCGGCGCAGGGCTTCTACTGGTATAACGGCGCGGTGTACTACACCTTCTTCCAGGGCCTTGCCCTGATCTCCCTGGCGCTGGGGCTGCGCCTCGTGCGCCGCGGCGGGACGGGGCGGCTGCTTCTGCTGTGCCTGCTCGCCGTGATCCTCGGCGGCAGCAACTACGTCACGGCGCTCTTCTGCGTCCTCGCCGCCCTCAGCGGCATCGCGCTTTTGCTGCTCGGCAGGGACCGCGCGTGGAGGCGGCTGCTGCTGCCGACGCTCTGCCTGCTCGCCGCCTTCGCGCTGAGCGCCGCCGCGCCCGGCAACGCCGTGCGGCAGGGCGCCTCGGAGCACAGCCCCGACGCGCTGCGGGCCGTGCTGGAGGCCTTCCGCTGCGGCGCCGTGTACAGCGTCCGCTGGTTCCGGCTGCCGGTGCTCGGTGTGCTCGTGTTTGCGGGCGTGCTGCTCTGGAGCGCGCTGCGCGGCGGCGGCCGCGTCCCCCTGTACCGGCCGGTCCTGATCACGCTCTACTCCTACTGCCTGCTCTCGGCCATGTTCTGCCCCTGCCTCTACGCGCTGGGCGACGTCGGGGACAAGCGGCTCACCAACATCATCTACTATACTTATATCCTGCTGCTGCTCGTGAATCTCTGCGCCTGGCTCGGCTTTTTCGCCTCCCGGCGCGGCGCGGCGGAGGGCGAAAAAAAGCCCGGCCTGCTGCCGCTGCTCGCCTCCGGCGCGCTCTGCCTCGCCTGCTGTGCGCTGTTTCTGCGCGCGGGCGGCTACACTTCGGTGATGGCTCTGGGCGTGCTGCGCTCGGGCGAGGCGCAGGCCTATTACGCCGCGGCGCAGCAGCGGCTGACCGTGCTGGAGGACCCCTCCGTCCGCGACGCGGTGCTCGAGCCCTTCCCCTCGCAGCCCTATCTCCTCTTTATGGACGACATCACCGCCGACGCGCAGGACTGGCGCAACCTCGCCGTGAGCCAATACTACGGCAAGGACAGCGTCGTGCTGCGCAGCGGCGATGGAGCGCCCGGAAAGGATCACCGATGAACAAGACAGGAAGGCAGCCGGGCTCCTCGCCGCTGGGCATATGCAAACGGCCCCTCGCGCTGTACATGCTCGCGCTCTTTCTCTTCATGCTGCTGCTCAGCGCCATGACCCCGCTGGTGCTCGACGACTTCACCTACTGCTTCAGCTGGGCCGACGGCAGCCGCATCACCCGCCTCAGCCAGATCCCCGCGTCCATGTATTACCACCGCGTCCACTCCAACGGGCGGCTCGTGCCGCACACCGCCGTGGTGCTGCTGATGATGGCCCCCACCAAGCTCTTCTTCAACCTCCTCAACGCCGGAAACGCGGTGCTGCTCGCCTTCCTTTTCCGCCGCTATTTCCCCGAGCATAAGGAGAGCTCCGTGCTGCTTCTGCTCGCCGTCGGGGCCATGATCATCTGGAACTTCTCCCCCGCCTTCGGCGAGAACTTCCTGTGGCTGGACGGCTCGGTCAACTACTCCTGGGGCATGTCCGTGCTGCTGCTCTTCCTCTGGCCCTACGCGGCCGACTATCTGGGCATCGCGCGCAAGCGCTCCGCGCTGCGCGGCGTTTTGTTCTGCGTGCTGGCCTTCGCCGCGGGCAGCTATTCGGAAAACGGCTCCATCGCCATGCTCTTTGCCGCGGCCTGCCTGCTGCTGCTGATCACCGTCCGCGACCGGAAGCTGCCGCTGCTGCTCACGGCGGGGCTGGTGCTGGCGGCGCTCGGCTTCGTGTGGCTGATGAAGGCGCCCGCCACCTCGGCCAAGACCGCCAAGCTCACCGCCTCGGTGATCGGCGGGAACGTCGTCAGGCTCATTTCCGCCGCGCGCCAGTTCCTGCTGCCGCTGTACATGCTCTACGCGGCGCTGCTCGCGGCGGGGATCCATTTCCGGCTCGACCGGCGGCGGCTCGTGCTTTCGGCGCTGCTGATCCTGGCGGGCCTCGCGTCCCTCGCCCCCTTCGTCTTCGCGATCTATTTCGAGCAGCGGCACTTCTGCTTCCCGGTAGTGACGGGGGCGCTTTCCTGCCTGCTGCTGCTCTCGGGGCTGATGAAAAGAGGCGCGCCCCTCTTCGCGCCGCTGTGCGCGGGGCTGCTCGCGGCGCTCTTCGCCTTCAACCTCGCGGCGGGCCTGGTGGACATCACGGTGGCCTACAGCAAGTCCCTCGAGCGCGCGCAGATCGTCCGCGAGGCCCACGAGGCCGGCGCGCGCACCATCGCCTTCGAGGACTACCCGCGCGCGACCTCCTACGCCACGACCTTCTACGTCTGCGAAAACGAGCGCGACTGGCCGAACCTCAGCATGGCCGACTACTACGGCTTTGACGCGGTGTACCTGGCCGGTCCCGGCGACAAATAATCTGAGAAAAGGAGCCCTCCCGCTATGACGCTCGCAAAGCAAAGCCCCGAGAGCCGGCGCAGGCTGGCCCTCGCGCTGGCGGTCTTTCTGCTGTACATGTTCTATATGACCGCGGAGGTCAACATCTACCTGTACCGCAGCCTGCGCGGCACCTACTACGCCTGGGCGGTGCCGGTCGTCGTGGCCGGGACGCTGTATTTCCGCCGCGGGAAGGGCGGGAGCGAGTACCGCCTGCTCGTGTGCTACTGGCTGTGGTTCCTCGTCTCGCGCGCGCTCAACCACAACCTCGCCCTGGTGGACGACGACTACCTCTGCTTCGACCTGTCGCTGATGATCCCCTTCCTCGCCCTGGGCCTGAGCCTGGACGCGCGGGGACGCCGGCGCTTTCTCGACTGGTTCAGCGCCGCGGTGGGCGGCTACTATTTCCTCATCGGCGCAGTTGCGCTTTACTGCTTCGTCGCGCGCGTGCAGCTCGTCAATCCCCTCACCGAATGGACCTTCGGCATGGCCAAGGCCGCGGGCTTCGAGCGCGTCAACATCATGGGCACCAACGCCGACTCCACCGCCTACTGGTTCATGAGCGCGCTGATGCTGATGCTCTACCAGTTCTTCGCCTGCCGCAAAAAGCTCTGGCGCATCCCGATCGTGCTGAGCGCACTGGTCGATTTCGCGGTCATCGCCGTCACCTACACGCGCAGCGTGCGCGTGGCGGTCGCGGCGGTGCTGGCGCTGCTCGCGGTGCTGCTGCTCTGGCGAAAGCTGCGCGGGAGGAAAAGGGCCCTGCGCGCGGCGCTGCTCGTGCTGGTCTTCCTTGCCGCCGCGCCGCTGGTCTACAAGGGCTTCGAGCTCTGCGCCGACTCGCTGAGCGCCCTGTCCGAGACGCTGCGCGCGCCCGCCGCCGCGCAGAGCGAGGCCGCGCCCCTCGCGTACTTCGCCGCGTCCGGCGAGACTGCCGCCGCGCCCCTCGCCGCCGCGCAGGCCGGGGAGGCGGGAGGGCTCTACGAGCGGCTCAACGAGCTGTCCTCCAAGCGGCTGGAGATCTACCGCTGCGCCTTCCTCACCATCCGCGAGCACCCCTCCATCCTGCTGCGCGGCTGTCTGAGCAAGGACTCCATGGGCGTCACCAACGCCATTTTGCAGCGCAAAAACATCGTGCCGCATTTCCACAACTTCCTCCTGCAGACCCTGATCCTGACGGGGCTGCCGGGCCTTGCGCTGGTGCTCGCCTTCTGCGTGCTGACGGCCGTCAAGGCCCTGCGCCTGCTCTTTGCGCGCGACGAGCGCGTCGGGATGGACGCGCGCGCTCTCTCGCTCATCGTCTTCGCGCCGCCGGTCTACTGCCTGTTCGAGGCCTGCCTCTTTACGGATATCGACGTCCGGCCGCTGTTCTTCTTCGTCGTCTGCGGGATGCTGCTCGGCACGTACTGCGATCTCTATCCGAAAGGAAAGGAATAAAAAGGACCGAAAAAGTCCGCGGGGAGTCAAATGACTCCCCGCGGACTTTTTCCTGCGCGCTATTTTTCTCCCGCCGCGCGCACCCGGCGCGCGGCCTGCTCCGAACGCTCCAGGAGCGTGCGCGCCTCCTGCAGCAGCGTTTCCCCCGCCGCCGTCAGGCCGAGGACGCGGTTGCCCCGCTCCAGCAGGCGCACGCCCAGCTCCTCCTCCAGCGCGGACACGGCCCGGCTGGTCGTGGAGTGGCTGATGTAGAGCCTGCGCGCGCCGCGGCTGAAGCTGCCGCACTCCGCCACGGCCACAAAGATGCGAAGCTGCTCCAGCTCCATCTCAGTAGCCGAAGCGATACGGCATGAGCTCGGAGAGCTTGTAGCTCACGTAGCGGTTGCCCGCCTTGGCGCAGAGCACCTCCATCTCCGGCGAGAACTCCGCCAGGAACTGGCGGCAGGCGCCGCAGGGGGTGCACCAGTTTTCGCTGTCGGCGTAGATGGCGATGCGGCGATAGCTCCGCTTGCCCTCGCTGACCGCCTTGCAGCAGGCGGTGCGCTCGGCGCAGATGGTGCTGCCGAGGGCGGCGTTTTCCACGTTGCAGCCGGTGTAGACCGTGCCGTCCTCACACTCGAGCGCCGCGCCCACCGGAAAACGCGAGTAGGGCACGTAGGCGTTGAGCGAGGCCTCCTTGGCCATGGACATCAGTTGTCTGTCAGTCATAGTGTTCCTCTCCTGTTCTTGATATGCCGCCCGGGCCGCTCAGCCCAGGTCGATGGTCCAGTCGGAGAAATTCCAGAGGGGGTTGCCGATGTTCGCGTCGATGCCCTTGCACACGCCGCGGCGGGTGATGATCTGCTGTTTTTCAAAGCCGATGGTGATGAGCGTGCCGGTGGTGCCGGTGAGGTAGGTGCACAGGTCGTAGAAGGCCGTGGGCCGCTGGGCGTTGGACGCCGCGAGATAGCGGTTGATGATGTCCACGACGTTGTTGTCCTTGGAGCCGGTGAAGTTGAGGTTGAGCGCCTCGTTGTCCTTGGTGCGCGGCTGCAGGATCTCGGTGATGTCGAAGTTGTTGCGCAGCCTGACCTCGCCGTAGTACATGTCCACCGTGACCTCCTCCGAGCCGACCTCCACAAAGCCGTCCTCGAGGGCCTTCATGTAGTTGTCCCAGGTCATCTCCATGACCGTCACCGGGAAGCCGATCGTGGCCATGTCCTCCTGGAACTTGCGCACGATGCCCGCCTTGGCGCTGCTGTCGGCGCAGACGATGACCGTAAACTCGATCTCCTGCGGCGAGCCGGACATGTATTCGAGCATGCCGTCCTCGTCGTAGTCGCGCACGCCCGCGCTCTCGAGGATGCGGCGGCAGGTCTCCATGTTGAAGGAGAGGCTGTTGTTGAGCGACTCGGAGTAGGCCGAGCAAGTCGGGTACATGGGCAGCGACGAGCTCACGGCGTTGCCGTGCAGCAGCTCCACCAGGTAGTCCCGGTCGAAGGCGTACTGCAGCGCGATGCGAAACTGGCTGTACCTGCCCAGCACGCTGTCCTCGTTGAAGCAGAGGTAGTGCATGTTCGTGGTGGCGAAGCTGTGGATCTCGTTGGAGCTGGCGTAGCCGAGGTTTGTGTAGCTCGAGGGGTCGTTGATGACGCAGTCGATCAGGCCGTCCTCAAAGGCGGAGATGGTGCTCTCCGCGTCGTTGTATTCGGCGATGTATATGGTGTCCACCGGCGGATGGCGGTAGCCCTCGTAGCCCTCGGTGTAGGCGTGCAGCTCGGTGGCGTCCTCGTTGAAGGTGTAGGGGCCGCTGCCCATGGGGATGTTCTTCTTGACGCCCTCCTCCTCGTTGATGACGAGCTCCCGCCCGTAGCTGCCGAGCTGGATGACCGGCAGGTTCATGAGCTTGACAAACTGCGTGTCGCCGATGCCGAGCGTCACGGTCAGCTTGTCGTCGCCCCAGTAGGACGCGCCCTGAAAGCTCGAGAAGCGGCCCTTGAAGCGGTCGGCGTTGATAGCGAGGTTGAGCGAATAGCTCAGGTCCTTGGCGGTCACGGGCGTGCCGTCGTGGAAGACGTGGTCTGTGGCGATGGTGAAGTCCCAGACCTTGCCCGTCTCGTCGCAGCTCCACTCGGTGATGAGCCCCGCGCCCTCGATGATCTCAAAGTTGTTGTCCAGCTCGACCATGTTCTCGAACACGAGGTCGCAGAGGAGCTGATTGGCGTGGCTCGTGGCCACGAGGGGGTTGAAGCTGTATCTGCCGACGCTGTTGAGGGTGAAGACCTTGTCCGCCGCGTCCTTGCGCATCACGTCCGTGCCGCCGCTGGACTCGGGGATCAGATCGTCCGGGTTCTGTCCGCCGCGCCCGCAGGCAGCGAGGCTCAGCCCCATCGCCGCCGCCAGCAGCAGCGCCAGTCCTTTTTTTACGCTCTCTCTCATACTCCGTCTACTCCAATACGATGCCCGCGGCCTGCCCGCCCCGGTCGCCCCTCGTGTAGCGGTGCGACCAGTATTTGTCGTGGCTGCACATCGTGCACTCGTCCGAAATGTCGATGTTCTCC
>Ga0079305_1003444_pt1 | contig 10727 bp, 6 predicted proteins | sample LMS_cellobiose_e_FD_79183 | JGI IMG/M metagenome (GOLD analysis project Ga0079305, IMG submission 79183) | Rumen-fistulated moose microbial communities from Alaska, USA - LMS_cellobiose_enrichment | ecosystem: Host-associated > Mammals > Digestive system > Stomach > Rumen fluid ... | reverse complement strand
TTCTCTTGTCATCATAAACCAACTTTCTGCCGGATCTACCAGCGCTTGAGCTTGCCCGTAGCCGTTCTGGGGAACGGGCCTTTGGTGAATAATACATCGGTTATCTGCTGCCCTCTGGGAAGGGTCTCCGAGAAGGGCTTTAGTTTGCTGTAGATAACGTCCTTAGCGTTCTGACCGCCAGCGCCGCAGACGATCAGAACAGGCTTTCCGCCTCTCAGACCGACCGCGAATTCGGGAACGGGCAGCACTCCGCTCTCGCCGGCAAGGGCTCTGGAAACGGAGGCCTCATATTCCGGGATGAAGATCTTGGTCCCGTCGGGGAGGACGAGGATGTCCTTCTTCCTTCCCGTAATGTGCAGCCTGCCTTCTTCGTCGATGAATCCGAGATCCCCGCTCGCGAGAACGCCGCCCGAGAGCGCCGCCTCCGTGGAGTCCGGATCCTTATAGTATCCCTGCATCACGCAGGTCGGCGCGGTTATCATGACCTCGCCGTCCTTCGCTATTTCAATGCGGTCATCCGGGCAGATGTCCATCGCGAAGGGATCGCCGGATGTGCTTATCGCGACACCTGAGCTGGTCTCTGTGAGGCCGTAGCCGAAGCTGACGGAAAGCCCGAGGGCTCTGGCAGCGTCTATAAGCTCCGGTGGACAGTCGCCCGCGCCGATCAAAAGAGTCCTGAGCTCCGGGTTCAGCGCGCCGTTCTTCAGGAGGAAGTCCAGAAGGAGCGGAACGACAGATACCGCTGTTGGCCTGTAGGCTCCGAAGTCGGTGAGATATCCTCTGGGGCCCGTCCCGAGCGCGACGCAGGAGCCGCATGAGAGTCCCCACATCAGACCGCATACGAAGCCGAAGACGTGCGCGAGAGGCAGTATGGACAGCAGGGTATCCGCGGGATCAAGGGGGAGCATCTCAGCGCCGTTCCAGGCGCTCGCGCAGAGGCTCTTTCCTGTGAGGACGACCGCCTTGGATCTGGACGTGGTCCCCGAGGTGAAGAAGAGGATCCTGTCGCGCCCCTCGGTCACTCCCTGACCGAGGCAGGGCGTTAGCTCCTCTGCGAGCTCCTCATCCGAAGTCCACAGCCTGTCGCAGTCCGCGTAGGGAAGGAGCTTTTTGAGAAGATCGTCAGAGAGCGAGGGGTCGAGCATGACGACCTGAAGCCCCGCGATGTTCGCGGCGAAGAGCTCGATAACGCATTCCGGCGAGCTCTCGGCGAGGATGGCGGTGCAGGTATCGCACGACGCCCTGAGCTCTTCGGCTCTGGCTTTCACTTTAACGGCGAGGCCGGAATGTGTGATCGTCTGTCCGCGGTATCTCAAGGCGGGTTCGTCCGGCCGGCGCTCCGCCCAGTATGTCAGCATCTGATCAAAACTGTCAAATCGCATAATTAGACCTCCGTGATAAAAATATAACATACAAACTGCCGTAGGGGAACAGCAGCCGGAGAATTAATTGTTAATCAATTTAAAAAATAATGCTTTTTCTGACCCTAAAAGGTTGAAATCCGTATTGCCGTGTCGTACAATATGAATGATTGTTAATACACAAACAATTCTATTGGATATCTTAAGGAGGCTGTAAATGGACAAGAATGTTCGCATCTGCATAATCGGCGGAGGCCCCGCGGGTCTTTCGGCGGGAATGTATCTGGAGCAGAAGGGCTATGAGAATTACACGATCCTCGAGCGTCTGGACCGCGTAGGCGGCAAGTGCTGGAGCCCTCATTACAACGGCAGACGTTATGAGATGGGCGCCATCATGGGCGTGCCTTCCTACTATGCCGTAAACGATGTTGAGAAGTTCTGCGGGATCACCCACGACGGACCCAAGCTCAACCGCAACTACAAGAACGGCCGCGGCGACGTGATCGAACCCTTCGAGCCCAAGAAGAACATCCTCAAGATCCCCAGGCTCCTGAAGATGAAGAAACAGATAAAGAAGTTCGGAGAGCTCCTCGAGACCAAGTATAAGGGATATGACCTGAACGGACACAGGGGAGTTGCGGAAGGCCGTTACGAGGGCTTTGCCGTAACGCCCGGCAGAGAGCCCGTATCCGGAGTGAACGAGAACCTGAAGGATCTGGCTCTGCCTTTCTCCGAGTTCTGCAAAAAGAACGGAGTCGAGCTCGTTCAGGATGTGTGGATCGGGCCATATACCTCCTTCGGTTACGGATACTTTGATGAGATCCCCGCGGGATACGTCCTTAAATATCTGGACTTCCAGACCTGCATGAACTTCGTAAAGGTCAACCTCTGGACATGGAAAGAGGGTACCCAGTACATCTGGGAGCAGCTGAACGCCCATCTTAAGAACCCCGCCCGTCTGAACAGCACGATCGAGAAGGTCGAGAGAAAGGACGGAAAGGTCTATGTCACGGTCAACGGAAACGTTGAGGAATATGACAAGATCATAGTCACCGCTCCGCTCTACATCCCGAACAAGCGCGCTGACGGACAGATCGGCATGGTCGACTATTTCGACGCCAGAGATGACGAGAAGGAGCTCTTCTCCAAGATCGATTACGAGCGCTATGACGTTCTTGCAGTGGAGACCAAGCCTGAGGACCATCCGGAGATCTCCTATTACGTATTCGACAATATGGTAAAGGAAAGACTCGGACATCTGATGGTCTACTACCGCAGATGGAAGGACACCGTCGATCAGGTCATCACGACCTATGCCCTGAGAAAGCATAAGGACATGGCGGAAGTCCCCTATGACGACTGCAAGCAGACAGTGCTGGACGACCTCAAGACCATGCACAACCCCGCTTCCAACGTAGTGAACGAGTGGTCCGTATACTATTTCCCGCATGTGTTCAGCGAAGACTACGCGGCCGGCTGGTATGACAAGGTCGAAGCGATGCAGGACAAATACGACACCTTCTACGCAGGCGAGATCATGGCGTTCGGCGATATGGACGAGACCGCCGAGTACTCCAGAGAACTGGTAGAGAGATTCTTCTAAGATTCAAGCGCAGAGAAGGAACGGATATCTGTCCGCTCCTTCTTTTTGCGCCGGGGAGGTAAACATGAAATTTTACAAAGATCACTACGATGTCGTGATCATAGGAGGCGCTCTCGCGGGCCTCTCCGCCGCCCTTCAGCTCCAGCAGAAGGGGATCAGGGACATTCTGATCCTGGAGAAGCACAATCTGCCGGGCGGGCTCGCGACGAGCTATGTCAGGAACGGCATCGAGATCGAGGCCACTCTCCACGAGATGATGAGCATCGGATCGAAGGAGGACAGGCTGAAGGTCGGCGTATTCTTTGACGAATGCGGAGTCGACATCGACTGGCTGAAGGTCCCGGAAGCTTACAGATTCGTCGAGCCGAAGAAGGGCATCGACATCACTCTTCACGCTGGATTTGAGACCATGTCTAAGGAGATCGACGCCAAATATCCGGGATGGGGACCAAAGGTGCTCGAGTTCATGAAGCTCTGCAATACGGTCTACGATTCGATGAACATCCTCTCGGTGACTCCGATGAGCAAACCGACGATGCTGATGAAGCACCCCGAGTTCGTAAAGACCGCGGGCTATACCGCGACCGAAGTGATCGACACGTTCGGGTTCCCGCAGGACATCGTCGACATCCTGACTCCGTACTGGATCTACGTAGGCAACCCGATGAGCACGCTGCCTTTCACGATCTACGCTTTCCTGATGGCGGACTATTTCCGCGGAGGAAGCTATGTTCCCAGGAAGTACTCACACGAGATGAGCCTTAAGCTCCAGACCAAAGCCGAGGAGAACGGCGCGCAGATCGAGTTCTGTCAGGAGGTCGAGAAGATCCTGGTAAAGGACGGCAAAGTGACAGGCGTGCGCACGAAGCGCGGAGACACGATCAACTGTGACTACGTCATAAGCGGCGCATATCCGAACAAAGTCTATACCCAGATGATAGAGCCGCTCTCCGAGGTGCCCGTAGGCGCGGTAAAGATGGTAAACGGCCGAAGACTCAGCGTGACCACGGCGTCCGTGATGATGGTGCTCGACGACACTCCCGAAAACCTCGGGATCAAAGACTACAACATATTCTCAGCCGGAGATACGATGGATACCGACGAGATCTGGAAAGAGAACCAGACGACAGGTCCTTACAAGTATCTGACGTCGATCTGCCTCGATCTCGCGAACCCGGGCGCTACTCCCAAGGGAATGTGCCAGTTCTCGATCACCAATCTTCCGCTCGTAAAGGGCTTCCTCGACCTGAAGGAAGAGGATTACTACGACTTCAAGCGCAAGCTGGCGAGTGAGATGATCGACGAGTACGAGAGGGTAAGCGGCATAAACATCCGTGACCACATCGTCGAGATAGAGGTGTCGACTCCCGTTACGATCGCTCACTATGTCGGAGCGTGGAAGGGAAGCATCTACGGCTATTCACACAGCATAGACGACCACGCAGTCGCGAGGCTCCAGATGAAGGAAGACGATCACTATATCGACGGACTTGAATTCGCCGGAGCTCACGCGATAAGCGGAAATGGCATGGGACCCGCGGTCACGAACGGAAGAGCCGCTGCGAAGGCCGTTTGGGAAGACATGGAGAAGAAGGCTGCCGCAGGCGGCAGGAACGCGTAAAAGGAGGGAACGCCACATGAAAATAAAAGGATTTCTTAAAGATGTCGGCGGCGCCTCCCGCGTCACCAAAATGCGCCAGGAACTGATAGCGAACGGTTCACCGGTCCCCGATCCCAAAGATCCCATCCGCGAGCTTGCCGACCTGCTCCATCCGGGCAAACAGCAGTTCACCGTGACTGAGATAAGGGAAGCTTCCCCGACTTCGACCACTTACAGATTCTCGCCTGTGAACGGACACGTTCCGGTATTCCAGAGCGGTCAGTACGTAAACTTCTATCTGACGGTCGGAGAGAGCGTGCTGACGAGAGCGTATTCGATCTCATCCGCGCCTTACGAGGCGAGGCTCGATGAGCCTTTCTTCGAGGTGACCATCAGGCATAACGTCCACTATCTGGTACCTGACTGGTTCCAAGAGAACGTCAAGCCCGGTACGGAGATCACCGCGGCGCTTCCTTTCGGCCAGTTCAACTATGAACCGCTCCGCGATTCAGATCACGTGGTCGGGATCGCAGGTGGATCCGGCATCACGCCTTTTGTCTCAATGGCGAAGGAGATCGCTCACGGTAAGCTCGATATCGATCTCACGATAATCTACGGATCCGTGAAGCATACGGATATCGTCTGCGGAGACGAGCTGGAGGCCGCGCGTTCGGCCTGCCCGGACAGGATCCACGTCGTCCACGTGATGTCGGAGGATGAGGAATGGGAAGGCGAGAAGGGCTTCGTGACCAGGGAGATCATTGAGAAGTACTCGCCTGAAGGCTGCTCGTATTTCTTCTGCGGTCCTCCCGTGATGTTCTTCATGGTCGACAAGATCATGAATGAGATGGGCGTACCGATGAAGAGATTCAGGCATGACGCGACCGCTCAGCCGGCTGTGAAGCTGATCCCCGGATTCCCGATGGACCAGGTCGGCAAAACGTATAAGATGACCGTCGTCCGCGGCATCCACGAGGACGTCATCGACGCGGCGGCGGATGAGCCCATAGCCGTGGCGCTCGAAAGATCGGCCATTCCCATCGATACTCACTGCAGAGGCGGAGAATGCGGATTCTGCCGCACACAGCTGCTCGGGGGCGACATCTTCGTATCGCCGCTCAACGACGGCAGAAGGGCGATGGATAAGGAACTGGGATGGTTCCATGCCTGCAGCGCCTATCCCGTAAGCGATCTTAAGATCAAGATCCCGATCATCTGAAGATGAAAGCGAAGTACGTTGAACCGTACGTTTGGAGAGAAAAATGGTTAAAGAAGTAAACCCGAGAATACATGTTAACGAGCGGGACTATCCGGTGGACGGACATCACTGCGACGACCCCGAAAAGCTTAAACTCGTCAAAAAACTCGCGCTCATGATCACCGACAACATCCCCAGGAAGCTGCCGGGCGGCATGAAGGAGAACCACATGGACTTCTGGATCCTCGACAGGCTCCTGACCAAGGAAGAGGTCAAGTTCATGCTGAGCTTCAAGAAGCGCAGAGTCGGAAAGACCACTCCCGAGCTCGCCGCTCTCAACGGCATGACCGAGGAAGAGGCTCAGAAGATCATCGATCACCTGATCTGGATCGGAATACTGGAGCAGAACAGGGACAACGCCGACCAGCATATCCAGTACTGGGTGCCCAAGTGGGTAGTGGGTTCCGGCGAGTATATGGTCGAGCACGCAACTCTTCCGGACGAGCATCCTGAAGTCGCGACTATGTTCAACCTGGCTCCGCAGGAACCTCTGGAGCTCGCGGCCAAGCTGATCCCGCCCGGAGGCGCGGGCATCGGAATGCACGTCATCCCGGTGGAGAAGGCCATAGAGGCTGAATCCACGTCTGTAAGCGTGGAGCATCTCTCCCACTGGCTCGATAAATACGACAAGTTCTGCTCCATGGTATGCGCCTGCCGCAAGGCCCAGCGCATCAGAGGAGAGGGCGTCGGCGATATCGAGGGCCATATGTGCATAGGGCTTGGCGACATCGCGGAGTTTTTGGTCGAGACCGGAAAGGATGCCCGCTATATCACACGCGAGGAAGCGAAGGAGATCATCGAGAGAGCCGAGCGCAAGGGCTACGTCCATCAGATCACCAATCTGGACGGCCCCGAGCGCATCGTGGGCATCTGCAACTGCTCTCCCGGAAGCTGCTACGGACTCAGAACGTCCCAGCTCTTCAACACGCCAAACATGTCGCGTTCCGCCTACAGGGCGCACGTGGACAGGGATAAATGCGTAGCCTGCGGAAAATGCGTCGAGGTATGCCCGGCAGGTGCCGCCAAGCTCGGACAGAAGCTCTGCAAGGCGGACGGTTCCAGGGTCCAATACCCGATGAACGACCTTCCGGACGACAATGTCTGGGGCGAGGACCGCTGGGATCCCGACTACAGGGATCACAACAAGATCAACTGCTACGACACCGGTACGTCTCCCTGCAAGACCGCCTGCCCGGCTCACATAGCAGTCCAGGGCTATATCAATATGGCTAAGGAAGGACGTTATGAGGAAGCGGTAGCTTTGATCAGGCAGGATAACCCCTTCCCCGCGGTCTGCGGAGACGTCTGCAACAAGCGCTGTGAGGACCGCTGCACCAGAGGCACCATCGACACGCCCGTAGCGATCGACGATATCAAGAAATTCCTGACCCAGTGGGAGCTCGAGCATCCCGAGAAGTTCGTTCCGATCTGCGAGAACATGGAAGGAAAGATCTGGGACGAGTTCCCGATCGCTATCATAGGAGCGGGTCCCGCGGGCATGTCGGCAGCCTGCTATCTCAGGAAAGAGGGCTACCCCGTGACCGTGTTCGACAAGGCTGAAAAACCGGGCGGAATGCTGACCAATGGACTCCCGTCGTTCAGGCTCGAGAAGAACGTGATCAATTCCGAGATCGAGATCCTCAGGATGATGGGGATCGAGTTCCGCACCGGAGTAGAAGTCGGAAAGGACGTGACCATCGCTGAGCTCCGCGAGCAGGGCTACAAGGCGTTCTTTGTCGCGGTCGGTCTCCAGAGCGGCGGAAAGCTCGGAGTCCCCGGAGACGACGCTGAGGGCGTGATGCCCGGGATCGAGTTCATGCGCCTTGCGAACTCCGAAGAGGGAACAAAGCTCAGCGGCAAGGTCGTCGTGATAGGCGGCGGCAACATCGGAGCTGACGTCGCTAGGACGGCCGTGAGATGCGGCGCGGAGAGCGTCGACCTCTACTGCCTTGAGAGCTACGAGGAGATGCCGATGGGCGAGGAAGACCGCTCCGAGTGCGAAGCCGAAGGCATAACCATCCACGCGGGATGGGGCCAGACGGAGATCGCTAGCGACGGCGGTAAATGCGCGGGCATCAAATTCAGGAAATGCCTCTCCGTCAAGAACGCCGAAGGACGCTTTGATCCGAAGTTCGACGACGGCAACGTCACGGAGCAGGAGTGTGAGACCGTGCTCTTCTGCATCGGCCAGAAGGTAGACTGGGGCAAGCTGCTCGAAGGCACCAAAGTGGAGTTCAACCGCAACGGAACAGCCAAGGCCGATCCGGTCACGCTGCAGACAGCCGAGCCCGACATCTTTGTCGGCGGCGACGTATACACCGGCCAGAAGTTCGTCATCGACGCTATCGCGGGCGGAAGATGCGCTGCGGTATCGATCAACAGATTCGTCCATCCGGGCCAGTCGCTGACCATCGGGCGCGACCTGAGGGAGTTCATCGAGCTCGACCGCGACGACATCAAAGTCGAGTCCTACGACAATTCCGGACGTCAGAAGCCCGGAATGAGAGCCGGCGATCCGACAAAGACCTTCGACGACCTGAGAGAGCCGCTCACCGAGGAGCAGATCAGGATCGAGACCGCGCGCTGCCTGAAATGCGGCGCCACGGTAGTCGATCTCAACGCCTGCGTCGGCTGCGGACTCTGCACGACGAGATGCCAGTTCGACGCGATCCACCTTACCAGAGACCTCCCTGCCGCGAGCGACATGCATACGGCGGAGGAGATGATGAAGGTTGTCGGCCCCTACGCACTGAAGCGCGGCATAAAGATCATAAAGAAGAAGATCACCGGAAAGTCGGATTATCCGACCGTCCAGGAGTGATTAAAGACTATAAGCCATCACAGGCGGGCAGGGGAGACCCTGCCCGCTTTTCCATATGCTGTGGCGGTTGCCCGCTGTTGAAAAATGGAATATAATCTTGCCATACATCTGAAGGGAGACATAAGTTAAATGAAAGCAAAAACTATCGGAAAGGTCCTCGCGGGTTCTGCCACTTTTGCGGGATGCGCGGCCTTCTCCGCCTACTGTTCATACAGGTTTATTTTCTATTCGCCGAGAGGCGAGCAGAACGACGACCACCGCCTGATGGTGGCGGTGAAGACTCTAGAGGAGCGGGAAAGGAGCATTGCCCTGATCGACGCTCTAAACGCCAGGCCATTTGAAAAGGTTGAGATCACGTCATTTGACGGGCTGAGACTCGCCGGGAGGTATTATCACATATCGGACGGCGCGCCGCTCGCGATCCTCTGTCACGGCTATCGGGGCACGCCTTCAAGGGACTTCTGCGGAGGCGCTGACATCTGCTTTGATGCCGGGATGAACGTCCTTCTCATCGAGGAGCGCGCGCACTGCTCGAGCGGGGGGCATACGATCACCTTCGGCGTGAAGGAGCGCTTCGACATTCTGGACTGGACGAGATACGCCGTGAGACGATTCGGAGAGGACGTCGAGATCCTGCTCGCCGGGATATCGATGGGGGCTTCGGCGGTCCTGATGACGTCGGAGCTCGCTCTTCCTCCAAACGTCAAAGGGATCCTCGCGGACTGCCCGTTCTCTTCACCGAAGGACATCATCAAAAAAGTCGGAGACGCAAAAGGCTTCAACATGGATCTCTGCTGGCCCTTCGTTGTCGCAGAGGCGAGAGTGTTCGGAGGCTTTGATGTGAACGGAGCGGATGCCGTATCTGCTGTAAGACATGCCGGGATCCCGATTCTTTTGATCCACGGTGAAGACGACAGATTCGTGCCATGCGAGATGAGCAGGCTGATCGCCCGAGCCAACCCCGAGATGATAGAATTCCATACATTTCCGGGCGCAGGTCACGGACTGAGCTATCTCGAGGACACCGAAAGATACACCCGGCTCGTAAGGGATTTCTGCAGAAAGATATTCAGCGGCAAGGAGCGCTGATGGAATGTTTAAGACACTGTTCAGTTTTTTCGGACCTCATAAGAAGCTTTTCATAGCGGATATGGCCTGCGCCATGATGATCGCCGCGGTGGACCTCGCGTTTCCGCTGATCTCCAGGTACTCGATGTACACTTTGATCCCGGAGAGCAGGTACAGGGCTCTGTTTGCCGTCATGGCGATAGTTGCCTGCGCTTATGTACTCAGGTCGTACTGCTATTACATCATGACTTATTGGGGTCATACATTCGGCGTCCTCGTCGAGGCGGATATAAGGAAGTCCCTGTTCGATCATCTGCAGGAGCTCGACTTCGAATTCTACGATCACAACCGCACGGGCAATCTGATGAGCAGGCTGACGGGCGATCTCTTCGAGATAACCGAACTGGCTCATCACGGGCCTGAGGATATAGTGATATCGCTTCTGACCATAGTCGGCGCGCTGATCTTCATGTTCAGGATGGAGTGGAGACTGGCTCTTCTGGTGATGTGCCTGGTCCCGATCTTTCTCATCATCGTCATGATGACCAGAAGACGAATGCAGACGACGTCGGTCAATGTCAAGAAGAAGATGGCCGAGATAAACGCCGCGGCAGAGGCCTGTATCTCCGGCATCAGGACGAGCAAAGCCTTCGCGAACGAGGAGGTGGACAACGACCGATTCTCCGATTCGAATGAAGTGTTCAAGGGCGCCAAAGAGGATTACTACAAGGCGATGGGCATCTTCAACGCCTCTCAGGAGTTCTTCATGTGCATCCTTCCGGTCTGCGTGATAGCCTACGGCGGAAAGCTCATAATGGACGGCCGCATGAACTATATAGACCTCATCACATTCACGCTCTTCTCGACCGCGTTCATCACGCCGATCCGCAAGATGGCGGCGTTTGCCGAAGTGTTTGCCGGAGGGACCGCGGGACTCAGGAGATATATGGATCTGATGGCGATAGAGCCGACCGTCAAGGAAGCGGAGAACGCGCAGCCTCTAAGTGTGACCGAGG
>Ga0079305_1003443_pt1 | contig 10731 bp, 10 predicted proteins | sample LMS_cellobiose_e_FD_79183 | JGI IMG/M metagenome (GOLD analysis project Ga0079305, IMG submission 79183) | Rumen-fistulated moose microbial communities from Alaska, USA - LMS_cellobiose_enrichment | ecosystem: Host-associated > Mammals > Digestive system > Stomach > Rumen fluid ... | reverse complement strand
GCGCGATCTTTGCCGCAGGCAACGAAATCGCGCGCATGGGGCCGCGGGGTGTCCCCGCGTGTCCTTCTTTGGTTCCTTTCTTGGACAAGCAAGAAAGGAACTCCGGGCGCGCGAAGGGCGCAAATTAAAGCGTCGCCTCAATATTTTCACCACATATGGCTAAAATTGGGAATTCGCTATATGTTTTATGGTAAGATAACGATTGAGGTGATTTGAATGATCGAAAATACAAAGGATTTGCAGCAAATGGGCGTGGATGTCATATTTCGTCTGATGCAAATCTTCCACGTGCCGTCCGCGGAACTCTTCATTCTGCACTGAAAGAAAGGAACATACCATGTTTTTGCCGCTCACCCAAAAAGAAATGAAAGCCCGCGGCTGGGACGAAGCCGATTTCATCTGCGTCACCGGCGACGCCTACGTCGACCACCCGAGCTTCGGCATTGCGATCGTATCCCGCCTGCTCGAAAGCCTTGGCTACCGGGTCGCAATGATCTCCCAGCCGGTCTCCGACAGCGATTACACCCGCTTCGGCGCGCCGAAATACGGCTTCTGGGTGACTGGCGGCAACATCGACTCGATGGTCGCGCACTACACCGCTGCCAGGCGCAAACGTTCGGACGACGCCTATACCCCCGGCGGCAAGGCGGGCCGCCGTCCGGACCGGGCCACCACCGTCTATTGCAATAAAATCCGGGAACTCTATCCCGATTCTCAGATTGTGATCGGCGGGCTGGAGGCGTCGATGCGCCGGTTCGCCCATTACGACTACTGGGCTGACACGGTCCTGCCTTCGATCCTGTTGGACAGCAAAGCTGACCTGCTCATCTTCGGGATGGGCGAAAAGCAGACCGAAATCATTGCGCGGGAACTTGCGGCCGGCACGCCCGCAAAGGAAATCCGCTGCCGCGGGATTTGCTACCTCACCGACCAGCTCGGCCTGCCCACCGACGCGGTTTCGGTCGCCTCCTTCCAAAAGGTGAAGGAAAACAAGCTTTCCTATGCGAAAGCCACCCATACCGAGATCGAGGAACAGGACGCGGTGCGCGGGCGCAAGATCATCCAGAAGCAGGGCGACAACCTCTTTCTGATACAGACCGAGCCGATGCCGCCGCTCTCGACAGAAGAACTCGACGCGGTGTTTGCGCTCCCGTTCGAGCGGATGTACCATCCCTCCTATGAAGCGCAGGGCGGCGTCGACGCGATCAAAGAGGTGGAATTCTCGATCATGCACAACCGCGGCTGCTTCGGCAACTGCAACTTCTGCTCAATTGCGTTCCATCAAGGGCGTTCCGTGACCTGCCGCAGCAAACAATCCATCCTTGCCGAGGCCGAAAGTTTCACCCGCAACCCCCGTTTCAAGGGGATTATCAGCGACGTGGGCGGCCCGTCGGCCAACTTTCGGCACCCCTCCTGCAAAAAGCAGCTCTCCAAAGGCCTGTGTGCCGAACGCAAATGTCTGGCGCCCACGCCATGCCCGGCGCTGGAGGTCGACCACAGCGAATATCTCGACATCCTGCGCGATTTGCGGGAACTGCCCGGCGTCAAGCATGTATTTGTCCGATCCGGGCTTCGCTACGACTACATGATGCTCGAACGCGACGACCGCTTTATGCGTGAGCTGCTCGCGCACCATGTGAGCGGCCAGCTCAAGGTCGCGCCGGAGCATTGCAGCCCGAATGTGCTCGACTGTATGGGAAAGCCCCACATTGAGGTGTACGAACGGTTTGCCGAGCGTTTTTATAAGCTCACCAAACAGGTTGGAAAGGAGCAGTACCTTGTCCCCTACCTGATTTCCTCCCACCCCGGTTCAACTTTGAAGGACGCGGTCAACCTCGCGCTGTTCCTCAAACGCAACCGCATCCGCCCGGAGCAGGTGCAGGACTTCTATCCCACGCCCGGCACCGTTTCGACCTGCATGTTCTATACCGGCCTTGACCCGTACACCCTGCGGCCGGTCTATGTCCCTTCCTCGCAGGAGGACAAATGGCTGCAGCGTTCGCTGCTCCAATACTTCAAGCCGGAAAACCGCCGCGCGGTGATGACGGCGCTCAAAAAGGCCGGCCGTGAGGATCTCATCGGGACCGGGCCGAACTGCCTCATCGCGCCGGACCGCGAAACGCTTGAACGGCAGAAAAACGCCGAGCGCCGCCGCGAAACGGAAAAAGCCCTCAAGCAGCGGCAGGACGGACGTGTCCGCGGGCGCAGCCGCGAACGCAACGACCGCTCGGTCGGAAAGGCGAAAACCGGAAAGAACAGCCGCTACGCGAAGGTCAACCGCGGCGGGCGGTAATGGGAAGGTTTCGATATGGTACGTATTAACATTCTGGAATTGCTTGCACAAAAGGGAAAAAGCAAATCCTGGCTGGGCAAGCAGTTGGGGATGGGCGGTCAGAACCTGAACAAAATCCTCTATGGAAAAACAAAAGGTATCCATTTCGAGACCATCGAAGCACTGTGCCAGGTGCTTGAATGCACGCCGAATGATCTGTTTTGCATCGACGACGAATAGAAGGGGGCCCCACGCGCGCGGCGTGTGGGGCCCCCTTCGTTTGCTCCAGCCGTTTTAGGGAGACGACGTGGATCGACTACAGTATAACATGAATTTAAACATTATGCAATCTATTGATTACTATATTTTTTCGGACTACATGTTTAAATGGTGTATTTATTAATATCATATTGATAAATATGCTATGGGGAGATTTTATATGATCCGATTGAATGCGTTGGAAATCCTTCAGAAAAAGGGAAAGACGAAATATTGGCTCGCAAAACATCTTGGCACCAGTGGTCAAAATCTCAATAAGATCCTTTATAACGAAACCCGTTCGATCCGTTATTCGACCATCGAGGCGCTCTGTCAGATCCTCGAATGCACCCCGAACGATCTTTTCGTTATCGAACCCGACCAACAGGAACATGCCTGATGCACTGTAAATGGAGGATTCTTTATGATTCACATGAACGCTTTGGAAATTTTAAAGAAAAAGGGAAAGAGTAAATACTGGCTTTATAAACAGCTGGGCATCAGCGGCCAGAACGCAAACCGCCTGCTTTATAACGAGACCCGTTCGATCCGTTATTCAACCATCGAGGCGCTCTGTCAGATTCTCGAATGCACCCCGAACGATCTGTTCGTCATCGAGCCCGACCAGCCGGAGCACGACTGATGCGCCGCAAGCAGTCAACCATCACCCTGCTTATAATTTTGACGCTCGTGCTCATCAGCATGGGGATTGTCCTGTCCTACGGCCCGGACGCCGGGTCTGCCATCGACCGGCTCTATCAGGCTGTCGGGCTTTCCGGCACGCCCGCCCCGATCGACGCGCGGCTGTCGGTGCATTTCATCGATGTCGGCCAGGGGGACAGCATCCTGATCCAGACCGCCGGGCAGAACGTCCTGATCGACGCAGGCGACCCCGACCACGCCGAAACAGTCGTCGATTATCTTTTCAGCCAGGGCGTAAAGCGGATTGATCTGCTGGCCGCAACCCACCCGCACGCCGATCACATCGGCGGTATGGCCGATGTGCTGCGCGAATTTCCTGTGGACAAGGTGCTTTTTTCGGAGGTGCCCGGGGAGATCCTGCCGACAACCAGGACTTATGAAATCCTGCTCGACACGATCGCTGACAAAGGCCTGCGGATCACCCGCGCAAAAACCGGGATGCAGTATGCTCTTGGGGACGGCGCGGTGCTCACTCTGCTGGGCCCTGTGGAGCACGATCAGGAGGAGCTCAACGACACGTCTCTGGTTTTCCGGCTCGACTATGGCGAAACGACCTTCCTGTTCACCGGCGACGCGGAAAAGGAGAGCGAAAACAGCCTGCTGGAAGCCTACGATGCCGGGGAACTGCGGGCCGACGTGCTCAAGCTGGGTCATCACGGGTCCAGTACCTCCAGCCAGGCAAAATTTCTGCGGGCTGTCAACCCTTCCGCCGCCGTCGCGAGCTGCGGCTATGAAAATTCCTACGGGCACCCGCATGCCGAAATTCTGCGGCGGCTCGATTCGTTTGGGATCATGCTTTACCGCACTGACCGGGACGGTACGGTGGTTTTCTGTTCGGACGGCGTAAGCCTTGAAGTCCTGACTGAAAAATAAGGCTGTGAAAAACCCGATTGCGGTTTCCGCGCAAATGTTGCGTGTTTATGGACATTTGTTGCATGATTGCTCGAATCCATTGACATTGGCAAAGGCGGAAACTATACTGAAATCACAGAAAGCAAAGTGTTTCACCCGTTTATGATAAGGAGGCTTTCCTATGTCTATTTTAGTCACCGGCGGAGCCGGATATATCGGTTCCCACACCTGTGTGGAGCTGCTTAAGGCGGGGCGCGACATCGTCGTGCTCGACAATTTCTCAAACTCGAAACCGGAGGCGCTGCGCCGCATCGAAAAGATCACCGGCAAGAGCTTCAAATCCTATGAAGTCGACCTGCTCGACCGCGAAGGCGTCGAACGCGTTTTTGCGCAGAATCAGATTGACGCGGTCATTCATTTCGCGGGCCTCAAGGCGGTGGGCGAAAGCTGCAAGATTCCGCTCAAATATTATCACAACAATCTGACCGGCACGCTGGTGCTCTGCCAGGTGATGGAGAAATTCGGCTGCAAAAAATTCGTCTTTTCCTCCTCCGCCACCGTCTACGGCATGCACAATCCCGTCCCGTTCAAGGAGGATATGCCTCTTTCAACCACCAATCCGTACGGCACCACCAAACTGTTCATTGAAAAGATCCTCACCGACCTGCACGAAGCCGATCCCACCTGGAGCGTGGCGCTGCTGCGGTACTTCAATCCCATTGGCGCGCATGAGAGCGGCCTTTTGGGTGAAGACCCGAACGGCATCCCCAATAATCTTCTGCCATACATCTCCCAGGTCGCGACCGGAAAGCTCGATGATCTGGCTGTTTACGGCAACGATTACGACACCCCGGACGGCACCGGCGTGCGTGACTATATCCACGTTGTCGACCTCGCGGTCGGGCATCTGAAAGCGCTCGACTACATCGCGGACAAAAACGTCGTTGAAGCGATCAATCTCGGCACCGGCCACGGCTATTCGGTTCTCGATGTCGTACACGCCTTTGAAAAGGCCTGCGGCTTCCCCATTAAACATCACATCGCCCCGCGCCGGCCCGGCGACATCGCCACCTCCTATGCCGACTGCACCCGTGCCAAGGAGCTGCTCGGATGGACGGCCCAGCGCACCATCGACGACATGTGCGCCGACAGCTGGCGCTTCTCGAAGCAGAACCCCAACGGGCTCTAACCGGCCGCCTTTTTCAACCGCCTTCCACATCTCCCAATATTGTCCATGGACCGGCCGCCGGTTTGCGGCCGGTCCATCCTTTTTATACGTCCTTGAATCTTGATAGAAAGCTGTTATAATAGATAAAATAAAGGGGTTGCATCCAGGTAAAAAAAGGGGGGGTACTTCCCATGAAGAATAAAAAAAAGCTGCATATTAAATCGGTGTTCAGCTTTCTATTCAGCAAAGTGGTCATTGTGGCGCTTCTGATCCTTGTCCAAGGCGGCGTACTGCTCGCGGCGATCATCTGGCTCAGCGAATACTTTGCGGCCGTTTACGCGGTGCTGCTCACACTGAGCATCGGTATCGTGGTCTGGCTCATCAGCAAGGACGAAAACCCGTCCTACAAACTCGCATGGGTCATCCTTCTGATGTCTTTCCCGATCTTCGGCGGCTTTTTTTATCTGATGTTCGGCAACAAAACGCTTCCAAAGCTGCTCACCCAGCGGATTGAGCGCGCCGAGCAGGACACCCGCCGCGGATTTACCGCGCCGGAAAGTTATATGGACGAACTGCAGGGAGTCTGCCCGCGGTTCACAACCATTCCGAACTTCTTGCGCAACACAACCGGACTGCCGCTTTGGCGCGGCACCCAAGCCGAATACTTCCCGCTTGGAGAGCATATGTGGAAGCGGATGCTCGAGGAACTGCCCAAAGCAAAGAAGTTCATCTTCATGGAATATTTTATCCTCGAAGAAGGGGAAATGTGGGACCCCATTCTCGAGATCCTCACGCAAAAAGCCGCCGAAGGCGTGGACGTGCGTTTCATGTATGACGACATCGGCTCGATCCAGACCATCTCCAGCCGCTATCCGGGCAGGCTGCGCGCGCGTGGGATCAAATGTGTGCTTTTCAACCCGTTTCGTCCCCACCTCAATTCGATGATGAATTACCGCGACCACCGCAAAATCACCGTCATCGACGGCAACGTCGGATTCTGCGGGGGCATCAACCTTGCGGACGAATATATCAACACCTACGAAAAACACGGCCATTGGAAGGATACCGGCGTGATGCTCAAAGGCGACGCGGTGTGGAATCTGACCTCGATGTTTCTTTCTCTCTGGAACTTTTCCGTACCGACCGATGACGACTATATGCGCTTCCGTCCCACCCTGAGCTGCGACAGCGACGGTTTCGTTCAGCCGTTTGGAGACAGTCCCCTCGACCGCATCAACGTTTCGGAAGAAACCTATATGCAGATCATCAATCGGGCAAATCGCTACGTCTACATTACAACGCCCTATCTCATCCTCGACAATGAGATGGTCACAGCGCTCCAGTCGGCGGCGCGCAGCGGCGTGGACGTGCGGATTATAACCCCGCACGTCCCGGACAAATGGTTCGTGCACGAGACGACCCAATCCTTTTATCAGCCGCTGCTCGACGCCGGCGTGCGTATCTATGAATATACGCCCGGGTTTGTCCATGCAAAGATGTATGTGGCGGACGACGAGATCGCTATTGTTGGCACCGCGAATATGGATTACCGCAGCTTTTATCTGCATTTCGAATGCGGCGTCTGTTTTTATAACGCGCGGGTCATCGCCGATGTACGCGACGACATCCTCCAGACTCTGACCGTCTGCCAGGAAATCCCGAAGAACTATCTGCGGCACGTCCCGGTGCTGCGCCGGATCATGCGCGCCTTCCTGCGCCTCTTCTCCCCGATGATGTGAACCCAATGCCGTCTCGCCGCCTGGAACCCGATGGCACGCGTCAAGGGGAAAACAGGCTGGCCCTTTCCCCAGGTTCCATCCCGGCAAAACGTCTTTTCATCCTGAACGCGCAAAGGCCCCTTCCGAAAGCTTTCGGAAGGGGCCTTTTTTCTATGCTGGAGAGAGAGGTGAATCAAATTCAGGGAGCAATGGAACCTTTCAGGAAGGTCTCCATTTCAAACTGACTGCGCATATGTTCCGGCAGGCGGGAAAGCGGGACCAGCACCGGGGTACCGGTGGCCGCGCCGTCAAAATAAAAGTTCGCGTAGACGAGCGGTTCCCCAACCGCATAGCTGCCGACCATCGCGTCCGCCATCGCCTGGATGTCACCCGGATTTTCAAACAGCGCGGTCACTTCATAGCGGCCTCTGGATTGCAGGAATTCTTCCATTCCGATCCGTTCCGCCTCTTCAGTCCAATTTTCCCGTTCACTCCGGATGTTTTCGCGGGTGTATTCCAGCTCCTGCGCGGAGAACTGGTAGTCGCCAGGCGACATCTGCGCGATCGCGGAATAGTTGTTGCGGTAGCGCCCACCGCCGGCGCCGTTGTCCACAATCGCCGACACTGCGACGCAGTCATCGAGATCGACCTCGATTCCGCTGAGCAGGCCCTTCTGCTTGAGGAACTGATAGGTCTGCTGTTTCTCGCTGGAGATGAGGAACTGTCCGGATCTGGCCGCGCGTTCAGCCGGCGCCTTTGGCAGGTTCGCTGTGAAGGAAAGATATGCCACCGGCGTTTCAGTGGGATACCGCAGCTCATCCAGCGTCATCGCGGAAAGATCCGTCCGGATCGCTTCGAGCAGCGCGCTGGAATCCGTGGGCGACAGCAGGTGCTTCACCCGGTTTTTACCGTACAGGTCAGAGATTTCCCATTCAATGATGTTGGAGGGATCGGTAAAGAATGCCGGATGCCGCTGGGTGAGGAACTCCGCGTTCGTTTCGAGCGGCGCGAGCTTCGACATGGTTTCCGCGTCGACTGCATTATAGGTACGAGTCAGCTTGCCGCCGCCCTGCAGCCGATAGGTGATCTCCGTGTTGGTCCACATGACCGGCACGTCGCTGTCCTCCATGTACCCGGCGCGGTCGTATCCTTTCGCGGCCGCGTCCGTATGGAAGGCGCGTATCGCATCGATGGCCTGCGGATCGGTCAGCGTGACTGTGCGCAGGCTGTTTGTACGCAGGTCCCCGTCATAATCTATATCCGGACCCACCCGGACAGCATATCCATCGTAACGGCCAGTATAGTTGATCTCAGCCGAAGTCACCTTCGCGGTATCCGGCACGCGCGTTTCATAACCAAACGCGCCGGTCATTGGGATAAGCGTCCCACCCACAGTGACCGCCACCATCAGCACACCAAGCGGCAGGCTTTTTACCAGCGTTTTAAAGCCCCGATTGAGGATCACTTCTATAATTGCGTATGCAAGGATGCCGCCGATGATCGTCCACATGACAAACGGCATCTGCCCGCGCGGATACGAAATCGCATAGAATACGAATCCAACGCAGATGCCGCTGATCATCGTACCGATCAGCTTGATAAGGATTTGCAGGATACCTTTCGAGGTGGTGGTCTCTGCGGTTTCGCTCGGTCGTTTGCGGTAGAGTTTCATGGTCACAAAGAAGAACGCCGCCGCAAGCAGCAGGTAGACTAAAATAGCAATGTTGCTTTCGGTCAGGGCGCTGATTTCGTCCACCGATCTTGACAGCGGCGCTATCCCCGCATACGGGTTTTCAAACGCGAACCGCGCGGGCATCAGGGTGAGCGGCGAAAGCAGGAAAATGATCCGCATGAAGGCATCGCTGGCTGTAAATCCATAGAGGAACTCGCTGCAGAGCCCCACAAAAAGCCCGCTGAGCACCGGTCCGGAGATAAGCAGTGTACAGGCAAACACAAATGCGTCAAATACCGTACCCACACAGACCGAAACAAACGCGGTCACCATATAAATCGTTGCGGATGCCGCGAACCAACCGAGCATATCCAGCCACAGGTAACCGAATGTGCCTGCATCGAAGCCGAATTTGGCGATCTGAAGCAGCGAAATAAGCAGGTTTGAAACGATCACCGGGATCCACAGCATGCTCATGGCGACCGCAAAGTTGACCCCCAGCAGCGTTTCGCGGCGCAGCGGCAGCGCATGGTAGACGTCGGCGGCCTTTTTGCTGTGCATGTAGCCATTCAGCACAAGCGCGAGCACCAACGGGGCGACCAGCATGATCGCCGAGAAGAAGAAGGCGGAAATGCCGGTATAGTTCAGGCCAAGGCCGCCAAGACTGTATTGGTAATAGGGGTTGTCGTAGCGGATGGCCTCGGCGGCCAGGTCGACCGATTTAAACGCCTCCATCGCGTACTGGAACGGATAGAAGATGCCGATGACGGTGCACAGCAGGGCAAAAAAGCCGATGTTGCGGCGGAAGGTGCTCTTATACAACCCAAGGAACCGGCCGCGCTCAGAATATGATGTTGTTGTAGTCATAACCGACCGCCTCCATTTCATGAATGAATACTTCCTCAAGCGTGAGCGGTACGCCTTCCGCGAATACTGCGCCCTGTTCGAGCAGGTAGGCGGCTGCGTCGGCGCTCGTCCCGCGCACCACAAGATTCACAAGGCTTCCGCTGCGGGACATCTGCATAATATCGAGCTTTTTGAAAATCTGGTCGTCCACGCCCTGCGGAAAGGCCGCGTGCACCTTGCAAAATCCCAGCTTAAGCTCGTCGATCTCCCGCTCGAAGAGTATCTGCCCCTTGTGCAGCAGCCCGACGTGGTCGCACAGATCCTCGAGCTCGCGCAGGTTGTGAGAAGTGATGATGACCGTCATATCCCGGGCGGCGATGTCATCCGAAAGCAGCTTCTTCACCGCGCCGCGCATCACCGGGTCGAGCCCGTCGAACGCTTCGTCCAGAAGCAGCAGGTCAGGCTGGCAGGAGAGCCCCAGCAGAAGCGCGGCCTGCCGCTTCATCCCTTTTGAGAAGGTATTGATCTTCTTTTTCGGATCGAGCGGGAAAATCGTGCAGAGCTTTGCATACCGTTCGTCCGAAAAGCCGGAGAAGATCCCCTTATAAAACTTCGCCATGTCGTTCATGCTGGACTGCGGAAGGAAATACAGATCATCCGCCACAAAAAAAGTCCGGTCTTTGACCGCGGTGTTCTCGTAGACCTCTTCCCCATCCACCCTGATGGTACCCCCATCCGGCATATAAACACCCGCGACCAGCCGCAGGAAGGTCGATTTTCCCGAGCCGTTCGAGCCAACCAGCCCGTAGATTGAGCTGTCCCGGATGGTTGTGGTGAGCGAAGAAAGCGCCGTGAAATCACCGAAGCATTTGACCAGCGCGTTTGCCTCAATCATCGTTTCAAATCCTCCTCATAAACCGAATCGACCACCTCGTCCACCTGCCGGCGGCTAAGCCCGGTACGCTTGCCGTCCCGGACCGCCTCGCGGATTTTCCCGAGGTTCTGCGCGCAAAGAATTTTATTCGCGTGGTCGCCAGATGCAATAAAACTGCCTTTTCCAGCCACTGAGTATATGATTCCCTGCCGTTCCAGCTCCTGGTACGCCTTCTGGACAGTATTTGGGTTCACGCCCAGATCCCGTGCCAGGTTCCTGACCGACGGCAGCTGTGCGTCCGGCGCGAGCGCGCCCACCGCGATCAGCTCGGACAGCCGCAGGATGAGTTGCTCATAGATCGGCTGGCGG
>Ga0079305_1003442_pt1 | contig 10731 bp, 9 predicted proteins | sample LMS_cellobiose_e_FD_79183 | JGI IMG/M metagenome (GOLD analysis project Ga0079305, IMG submission 79183) | Rumen-fistulated moose microbial communities from Alaska, USA - LMS_cellobiose_enrichment | ecosystem: Host-associated > Mammals > Digestive system > Stomach > Rumen fluid ... | reverse complement strand
GACGCTGTTCGTGACCAGCGGCGGCGCCGACAGCCCGCGGCAGATCCGTCTGCGCCGCAGGCCCTCCACGAATCAGTGGTTCCTTGTGGAGCTGCAGTGCCTGTCCGACATCCGCGTCCCTGCCGCCGCAGACCCCTGGGCGTAACGACATGGAGGAAAAAACGAAGCGCCGCGGCGCCGGCGCGACTATTCTCGCAGCGCTCATCGCACTGGTCACGGCGGCGATCCTGGAGCTGGGGAAGCACCCGGTTTACGGCTGGCTTTTAGCCGCGGCGGCGTTCTGCGTGTTTTTCCTGCTGCGGCGCCTTCTGGCGGGGAAGCGGCGGCTCGTGCGTCTGCTGCCCTGGGCGGCGCTTCTCGTACTGCTCTGGGGCGCGCTGGCGCTCTCGCGGCCGCCTTACCGGCAGATCCCGGCGGTGGAGGGGAAACGCCCCGCCGTCACGGCGCCGGTCACCGTGGCGCAGGGGACGCTGACCGGCGTTCTGACGGACGACGGCAGCGTTGAGGTCTACGCAGGCATCCCCTATGCCGCGCCGCCGGTGGGTGAAAACCGATGGAAAGCGCCGCAGCCTCCGGCAAGCTGGGAAGGCATCCGCGCCTGCGACACCTTCGCGCCCATGAGCATGCAGCCGGAGACCAATACCGTCTTCGCGTCGCTGACGGACATCGCGGTCTATCACAGCTTCCGCTTTTTCTCCCTCGAGGACAACTGGCGCGAAGCGCGAAGCGAGGACGCCCTCTATCTGAACATCTGGAAGCCCGCCGGGGCACAGAAGAAGCTGCCCGTGCTGGTCTATATCCACGGCGGTTCTCTGACGACAGGCCAGCCGAGCTACAGCGCTTATAACGGGGAAACCATGGCGCGGGACGGGATCATCGTCGTGAACTTCGGCTACCGTCTGGGCGTTTTCGGCTATTTTGCAAACGAGGCCCTTGCCGCCGAGAGTCCGGAGGGGACCACCGGAAACTACGGCCTTTTGGACCAGATCGCGGCGCTGCGCTGGATCCGGGAGAACATTGCCGCGTTCGGAGGAGACCCCGATCAGGTCACGATCTGCGGGGAGAGCGCCGGCGCCAGCAGCGTCAACGCGCTGTGCGTCTCGCCGCTGAGTGAGGGCCTGTTCCGCCGCGCCATCGCGGAGAGCAGCGGCATCACGGCAAAGGTGCCGTATCACACCTTCCGCACCATGGCCGACGCGCTGGAGACCGGAGAGAAAATCCTGGCGGAGTTTGGCTGCGCGGATGTGGAAGCGCTACGCTCCGTTCCGGCGGAACGGCTTGCGGACACAAAATTCCCCAACAACTCCATGACCGTGGACGGTTGGGCCATCACCGAGCAGCCGTATCGGACCTATGAGCGCGGCGGCAACCATGAGGAGGCGCTGCTCAGCGGCTTCAACGCCCATGAGGCGGATCTGTTCAATCTGCTTAACAGGGTGGACGCGGCAGATTATCCCAAAGTGCTTCGAAAGATCCTCGGCAATCAGGCGGAGACCGCAGCGCAGCTGCTGCCGCCGGAGCCGGTCGATCCGGCTTACCGCGTCCCGATCGTCGAGCGGGGCGGCAGCGCCAAGGGCAGCGCAAACAAGGCCTACTCCGCCGCCTGGTTTACCTACAGCCATGATCTCTGGTCACGCTATCTGACTGCACAGGGACGAGCATGCTGGGAATATTACTTTACCAAATCAAACGGCGCCCTCGGCGCGAACCATGCGGGGGAGCTGCCCTATGTTTTCGGAAATCTCGTCCGCAACGCCCACGCCTATGACGCGTCGGACTTTACGCTGAGCGAGACCATGCGAAGGGCATGGGTGAACTTCGTGAAGTATGGAAACCCCAACGGCGACGGCGTCCCGAGCTGGCCGCAATACGGCGACGCTCCGGGATATGTGATGGAATTCGGCGGGACGACGGGGATGCGGGAAGATCCCTTCCTGCCGCTCTATCCGCTGCTGGACGCGTTTCAAAACGAGGAAGCTGCGGCGAAAGCCGATTGAGGCGGTGCTCAGCGGTTCGAATCATATAACAATAGCGCAGCCGCGGGATTCGTTCCGCGGCTGCGCCGTTCCTTCGCATCACAGCGCTTATAAAACCTTTTTGACGACGGCGAAAATCTCCTCCGCCACGGCGTCGCGGTCCCTGTCCGCATCGACAATGACGATCCGGTCCTCATTTTCATAGCGCCGAAACACGGAGAGAAAGGCCGTGCGGGTGGCCTCCATGACGCTGAGATCCTGTTCATAGATCTCCAGCCTGTCCCGTCCGGCGTCCAGCCGCGCCTTGCAGCGGCGGTAATCCATGTCGAGAAAAACGCACAGGTCGGGCTTTGCGATCGCGGGGCAGCGCCGGTTCATGTCCGCGACCCAGTCCGGATCCGTTCCCGGCCCCTGATAGGCCATGGAGGAATAGAAATAGCGGTCACAGATCACATCCTCACCCGCGTCCAGATGCGCCGCGATCTCCTCGTTGTGCGCGATGCGGTCGGCGAGGAAGAGCGCGGCCAGCACCGCCGTCGAGCAGGGCTTCTCACCGCTGAGCGCTTCGCGGATGGTTTGCCCGATGCCGCCGCCGGTCGGCTCCGCGGTCCGGAAGACCGTCCGCCCCAGCGTACCCAGACGCTGTTCCAGCATCCGAAGCTGCGTGCTCTTGCCGGAGCCGTCCAACCCCTCAAACACAATGAATTTCCCGCGCTGCATCAAAGAACACCGCCTCATTTCCAAAAACTAATTTATTATACACCCCTGTGCGGAAAAAGGAAAGCGCGCATTTTCCCGCATTTTGCCGGAGCGCGCCGAATAGGATAGAACAGTCTGAAACCGGGGGGCTGACTATGCTGAGTTCGGCGTTTGCGCTGCTTTTGTCCGGGGCGCTGCTGTCGCTGCGGCTGGGGCCGGGCAGCGGCTCGTTCCCGCGGACGCTGCGTGCCGAGGAGGAACGGGACTATGTCAACGCATGGGTGGAGCGGGGCGACCTGGACGCCCGGAACAAGCTCATTGAGCACAACCTTCGTCTGGTTGCGCACATTGTAAAGAAGTATTACGCCATGGCTGCTGATCAGGAGGATCTCATCAGCATCGGAACCGTGGGCCTCATCAAGGGCGTCAGTACCTATCGCCCGGACAAAAACGTCCGCCTTGCGACCTATGCGAGCCGATGCATCGAAAACGAGGTGCTGATGTTTTTCCGGAGCCAGCGCAAATGCGCGCAGGATCTGAGCCTTTCCGACAGCATTGAGAGCGATCGGGAGGGCAATGCGCTGTCGATCCAGGACGTCCTGGCCGAGGAAGACGACATGTTTGAGCGCGTCAGCACGGCGGAACTGCGGCGGCAGGTGCGGGAGAAGGTGGATGCGGTTCTGGAGCCGCGGGAAGCGGAGATCGTCCGGGCGCGATACGGGCTCGGCGGCGGGCGCGCTCTGACGCAGCGGGAGACGGCGCAGAAGCTGGGGATCAGCCGCAGTTATGTTTCCCGGATCGAGAAAAAAGCGCTGGAAAAGCTGCGCCGCGCGCTGGAAGACTGAGCGCGCTCCCAGCGCGATATAGAAAAAACGAAATAAAGTTTACAGTTTGTTTGATTGTCGCGGGAGAAAGAGCGGTATAATCTGAAATGATGATCGCCCATTTGATTCTTATGGTGTCAGGAAACGTCAGGCATACAGCAGGAGACTCCCATGATATTACCGATGACAACAAAAAAACTGAAAAAGAAACTCCGCGCGGAGTACGGAACGGTTCCAGATCCGTTTTATTCTGCGGGGGACATGTCTCATATCCGGGCATGTTTTGATTACCGAAGCAGGCATGGATATGATGAGTTCCTTGTCGATGAGACGACGTGGGAAGATCTGGATATGGAGCGCGTTTTCAAACGCATCAACCCAAAGCGATGCACATCCGGTGAGCAGTATTTATACTATATGCTCCGCAGCCCCGCGATCGATCGGGGGACATACGAGCAAAGAAAGGACCTGATTGACCTGGCCCAGCGCGACGCGGAGCGTCGGCTGAACATGGAAACAATCCTTGCAAGACTGGGGTGTACACGGAGGGCTGACCTATGCGAAGCGTTCTATCCGGACGAACACGGAATCGGAATGCTCGTTTTTTACTTCGTCCTTCTGCTCCTGTTTATCGGATCTGTGATATGCGCGGCGATGCATATCAGCTTTGGCCTCATTGCAGTATTCCTATCGCTGACGCTTAACTGCTATATCCATGAGTTTCGTAAGCGAAAAACGCAAAGTGATTTTGATACTGTTAACTATATTGTCAATATGATCTTTGCCATGAAAAGACTTCAAAAGCTGCACGACAGCGAGCTTGATTCGCTGATGCGCAAAGCCTATGAGAGCTTGGACCGCTTGAAATCAGTCGTAAGAACGGGCGGAGTGGCCAGCGGATCAGACAATGGCGGAGCGGCAGATGTGATTCTGACCGTGACATTGCTGGATCTCATCACATATGAGTTCCTGAAAAACAAGCTGGGACGATGTCATGAGGATGTATTTACCATACATGAATATCTAGGCCGCCTGGATTCCGCAATCTCAATTGCGTCTTACAGAGCCGGTGTGAAGCAGTATGCAGAGCCTGTGCTATCCTTTGATTCCGACACGAAAAACCATATCCATGCCGGAAACGTGGTTCATCCTCTGATTTGCAACGCCGTTCCAAATGATTGCGATACAGATTGCTCTGTTTTGATAACCGGTTCCAATGCTTCCGGCAAATCGACTTATCTGAAATCCGTTGCGCTTGCGGCAATCATGGCGCAAAGCATTTGCACGGTGACGGCGGATTCTTATGAGGCAAAAGCATTCAGAGTGTACTCCTCAATGGCGCTGCGCGATGACCTGCTGAACGGTGAAAGCTATTATATTGCGGAAACCAAATCCCTGAAACGCATACTGGATGCCGCCGGCCCCGGGGATTCTGTTCTCTGTGTAGTCGATGAAGTGCTTCGCGGAACAAACACGATTGAAAGAATCGCGGCCTCCAGCGAGGTGCTCCATGCAATGGCGGAATCAGGCATTATTTGTCTCGCGGCAACGCATGATATTGAATTATGCGAGCTTCTCCGCAATGAATATGAGATGTATCATTTTGAGGAGCAGATCGATGGGAATCGAATGACATTTGATTACATGATTCGCGAGGGAGAAGCACGATCCAGAAACGCGGTCAACCTGCTGCATATGATGGGCTTTGACTCTCAAATCGTCGAAAGAGCGCATCAGAGAGCAAATCATTATCTTGCACACGGCACATGGGTCATTGCCGGGGATTCATAATTGCAGAAAAAGCGTCAAAGGATCATTCGGTTCCTCTGACGCTTTTTTGCTGTGTGATGATTAGACCATGGGAGACGATTCCATTGCCGGGTCGCGAATACAATCGGATCGATGATTCGCTTTTATCTGCTCCGGGATGCTTTTTGCACTTTGTATCAAAGTGCCCGGATCTCGGGGCGAAGCCCCGACGTCACGCGGCGCCGCTCTTCTTCGCGGCTTTCCGGCGCTCCAGCGCGGAGACAATGATGGCGCAGGAGGCGTCGCCGGTGATGTTGACCGTGGTGCGGCCCATGTCAAAGATGCGGTCGATGCCGGCTACGAGGGCGATGCCCTCCACCGGGAGGCCGACGCTCTGCAGGACCATGGCCAGCATGATCATGCCCGCGCCGGGGACGCCCGCGGTGCCGATGGAGGCCAGCGTCGCGGTCAGGACGATGGTGAGCATCTGGGCGAAGGTGAGATGGATCCCGAAGCACGAGGCGATGAAAATGGCGCAGACGCCCTGATAGATGGCAGTGCCGTCCATGTTGACCGTGGCGCCCAGGGGCAGCACGAAGGAGGCGACGTCCTTGTCCGCGCCCAGCTTCTCCGAGCACTCGATGTTCAGCGGCAGGGTGCCGACGGAGGAGGCGGAGGAGAAGGCCATGATCATGGCCGGGGCCATCCCCTTGAAGAATTTCAGCGGGCTCATCCCCGCGCCGACCTTGACCGCGGCGGAATAGACGATAATCATGTGGAGGATATAAGCCAGATAGGCCACCAGCAGCACCAGCGCCAGGGAGCCGAGGATGGACGGGCCGTTCTCCGCCACGACGGGGCAGATCAGGCAGAACACGCCGATGGGAGAGAGCCTGATGATGAACTCCATGGCCTTCATGAACACGTCGTTCATCGTCTCCACAAACTTGAAATCCATCTGCTTCTTATCACTGACGAACAGCAGGGCGAAGCCGATCAGCAGGCTCGCGACGATGATCTGGAGCATGTTGGCGTCGGCAAAGGGCTTGATGAAATTGGAGGGGAAGATGCCCACCAGCGTGTCCATGAAGCTCACCGGATCCTTGGCGGCGTATTCCAGATCGCTTGTGGCCAGCACCGGGAAGATTCCTTTAAAGATGTTGGCAAACACGAGGCCGATGATGATGGCGACGGCTGTGGTGCAGAGGTAATAGACGATGGTCTTGATGCCGACGGAGCCGACCTTGCGGATATCCCGCATGGAGATTACGCCCGCCATGATTGAGAAGAAGACCAGCGGCGTGACGATCCATTTGACGAGGTTCAGGAAGATCGTGCCGAAGGGCTTGATGTACTTCACCGCGAAGTCGACCTGCTTTGTCAGGCAGATTCCGACGATGATGCCGAGGACCAGCGCGATGAAGATCTGCGTTGCCAGCGAAAGCTTTTTCTTTTGCCTTGCGTCCATACAATGTTCCTCTCTTTCTTATATTGCTGAGATTGCGGGGTGCAACCGGAGGCCGGATAAAACATTGCGAAGCCGGCGCAGGGGACATGACGCGAAAGCGCGCTGCCCATCGGAGCGTCAGTATACGCCCAAGACCCTCAGCGCCAGCAGCGCCAGCACCAGCAGGATGATGGGCCGCGTGAGCTTTGCCCCGGCGCGCAGCGCCGCGCCGGCCCCCAGCCAGCCGCCCAGCATGTTGCAGGCCGCGGCGGCCAGACCCAGCACGATCAGCGTCTGTCCGCTTCGCAGAAACACCAGCAGGCTCGTGACGTTGGTCGTCAGATTGATGGCTTTGCACTGTCCGTTTGCCATGCGGACGTCCATATGCGCCAGAAGGGAGAACGCGATGATGAGGAAGGTGCCGGTCCCGGGACCGTAGAAGCCGTCGTAAACGCCGATGACCAGGGAAGCCGCAGCCGCGATCAGCGCGGTGTGCCGGCCGGGCTCTGCCTGCTCCGGGCGTTCGCGGAAGGTGTCCTTCCGCAGAACCAGGAAGGCCGAAACCGGAAGAACGACATACAGTACCTTGGTCAGGACGGCGCTGTCCACCGCCAGAGACAGATGCGCGCCGCCCCACGCTCCGACGACTGCCGCAGCCATGCAGGGCAGCGCCAGGCGCCAGCGGATAAAACCCTGCCGCGCGAAGCGGAAGGCGGCCAGCGCCGTGCCGCAGCAGGCGGAGAGCTTGTTGGTGGCGATGGCCTGATGCGCGGGCAGCCCCGCGATCAGATACGCGGGCAGGGAGATCAGTCCGCCGCCTCCGCCGACCGCGTCCACAAAACCCGCGAGAAATACCAGCGGGCAAACGATGAAAAACTGTTTGAGGTCCGGCATCCTTCATCGCCTCCGAGTCGACTGAACCTGAGTATAACGGGGAAAATGCAAAAAAGCAAGGGATGATTTCGGAACGGTCATGCGATGAAAACGGCGATGTTTTGACAAACGACCCCAAATGTGGTATAATTCTCCGATTAGTATACAAAATGATACAATTGATCGGTATGATTACGACGCGCGGGAGGGCAAAACAATGATAAAGATTCTGGTTGTGGAGGATGAAAAACCCATCAACGATCTGATCGAGATGAACCTCACGGAGGCCGGATACGACTGCACCTGCGTCTATGACGGCATCGCCGCCTGCGACGCCGTCGAACAGGAACGATTTGACCTCGTGCTGCTGGATATTATGCTGCCCGGCGCGGACGGCTATGAAGTGCTGGACTACATCAAACCGATGGAGATCCCCGTGATTTTCCTGACGGCGAAGGGCAGCACCGATGACAAGGTGAAAGGGCTCAAGCTGGGCGCGGACGATTACCTGACGAAGCCGTTTGAGATCGTGGAGCTGCTGGCCCGGGTCGAGAGCATCCTCCGGCGCGCAGGCAAGACGCAGACGGAGCTTGTCGTGGGGGATGTCGTGATCGACACCCGTTCCCGCAGCGTGCGCCGCGGAAACCGCGAGATTCCGCTGACCATGAAGGAATACGAGCTGCTTCTGCTGTTTGCCCGCAACAAGAATATCGCCCTGTTCCGCGAAACGCTCTATGAACACGTCTGGGGCAGCGATTACATGGGCGATTCCCGGACTGTCGATCTGCATGTGCAGCGTCTCCGGAAGAAACTGCACTGGGAGGACAAGATCAAAGCAATCTATAAGGTGGGCTATCGTCTGGAGGTTTGAGATAGTTTGGAGCTGAAATTCAAGCGCCCGCTGAAGACGATGCTGATTGCCGTCGCGATCATCGCGGCGATCGTCTGCATCGGAGAGTGCATCCTGCTCCGGAAGGTTCCGGAGGCCGGCGCGCACTACGGACTATACGTCGTTTTCCTCCTGCTCGCCGTGCTCACGGGGGGCTTTCTGGTTTATCTCTTTACCTGGCTCATCACCTCGCAGGAGACGAGAGAGATGCGGCTTCAGAAGATCCGCATCAGCGAACTGGAGCGCAGCATCGAGAATCTGGAAAATGTCGCTGCGCGGCGCGAAGAGTTCATCGGCTCCTTCGCCCATGAACTGAAAACGCCGCTGACGGCGATCATCGGCTATGCCGACATGCTGCGCAGCAAAGAGATGGCGCCCAAGAGCCGGTTTACCGCGGCGGGCTATATCTTCTCCGAGGGGAAACGCCTGGAGGCGTTGAGCCTGAAGCTCATGGACATCATTGTCGCAGGCAAGCAGGAATTCGAGCCAAAACGCTTCGAGGTGGGCTATTTCATCCGTTCCATCGCCGCGGTCACCGTTCCGAGCCTCAGCAACGAGGGAATGACGCTGGACATGCGCTGGGAGCCCGGCGAGATCGAGGTGGAGCCTGACCTGTTCAAAACGCTGATGATCAACCTCGTCGACAACGCGCGCAAGGCCAGTCAGAAGGGCAGCGTGATCGAACTGTTCGGCAAAATGCAGGACGGGGGCTATGCGCTCTTTGTCCGGGATCACGGCCGCGGGATCCCAAGGGAAGAACTGAGCCGCATCACAGAGCCGTTTTATATGATCGACAAGTCCCGCTCCCGCGCGCAGAACGGCGCTGGACTCGGCCTGGCGCTGTGCCAGCGCATCGCCGAGCTGCACGGGACAAAGCTGGAATACGAGTCCGAGGAGGGGAAGGGCACCACCGTCCGGATCCTCCTGAGGGGAGGCGCAAAGCATGAAGAAACTGCTTGAGCGCCTCAGCGCCGACAACGACCGCAGCAGACAGCTGATCAGCATCTGCGCCGCCGCGCTGGTCGTGATTGCCGCCATGCTGATCCCTCTGGGCTTCCGCGCGAACCCGGGCGGGGAGGACGTTCCGGCCGCGATGTCGCTGGAGGAGCGGGCGCAGATGTTCGCGGATTACTGGACTTCCGGCGCGGAAGAGGGCGCTTTCGTCGTGGAAAAGCCGGATCCGGTGCCGAGAAGGATGAAAGAGACCTGCGAAACCGTCATGCGCACGATCATCGCGCGCAGCATCGACGATCACGGGCTGTCGGATTCTGCGCCGACGGGCAGCGAGTACACCGTTGTCAGCGACGGCGACGGCCGGGAGCTGAAGCTGTGCCGCATGTGGCTGGAGCGGCGCGGCGACTGGCAGAACTGGCTGGACGTCTGCATGGATGCGGAGACGGGCGAGCTTTATTACTATTATCTCAGCCGGGAATGCCTGACAAATCGGAAAAACTATTCCGCCCCGGTGCAGACGGACGCCGCGCAGATCGCGGACCTGCTGGCGACGGAAAACGGCTGGTCGCTGCGCCTGCTGACCGACGAAGACGGCGCCGCGGCGGCGGTCTATTCCACACCGGGCGGCACGCTCTGCTACGAGATCTCCTGCCGCGTTTACGATGCGCTCATCGACGTGAGACTTGCCTGCCGCTGAATGAAAAAACCTGTCGGAAAAACAGCGGACGTGGGGGAAATCCTCGATGAATCCGCTGAAAAATCGAGGACAGTGGAGAAAAACTTGCAGAATCGGAAGAAATATGCTACAATACAATCCCGATTCTGAAAGAATACCGAATTCATAAGCTTGAAACACCGTTTCTGTCCGGAAAAACTGGACCCGCGGAGCGGGCGAGGCAGAAAAGGAGAGGCAATGGTCAGGAATAAGAAAAGCATTCTGCTTTTGGTGCTGATGGTCGTGCTGCTGGTGCTGATCAGCTCGCGCATCTCGCCGAGGCAGGCGGCGCAGCGACCCGGCGCGCCGACCGTTACGGATGACCCCCTTCCGTCGGCGTCGCCCCCGGCAGAGACGGAGGCGCCTCCGGAAGCGACGCCGGCGCCGACGCCCAACATCCGGGACATCCTGCCGGGCGTTCGCCGGGACGACTGGAATATGAAGCTCGTGAACGATACATATATCCTTGCCAGCACGTTCGCGCCCAACGTGGTCGAGGTGCGGGACAAACAGTATTTTGACGAGCGGGCCGCAGACGCTCTGGAGGAGATGCTCTCTGCGGCGGAGAAAGCGGGCTACACCGTCTGCGTCCGCGCGGCCTACAG
>Ga0079305_1003439_pt1 | contig 10740 bp, 10 predicted proteins | sample LMS_cellobiose_e_FD_79183 | JGI IMG/M metagenome (GOLD analysis project Ga0079305, IMG submission 79183) | Rumen-fistulated moose microbial communities from Alaska, USA - LMS_cellobiose_enrichment | ecosystem: Host-associated > Mammals > Digestive system > Stomach > Rumen fluid ... | reverse complement strand
TCGAATTAATCAACTCTGTATATTTTGCCCATGCTTTCAAACTTTTCTTTGAATTTCTATCATAAAACTCATATATAGATGTTCGATACTTTGGTTCTATAATTCTATACAATTCACCAAGCAGATCCTGATTATCAGTCTGCATTTGTAAAGCAAGTATTTCATAAATAAATTCGTAATGGTCAATGACATTCCCCAAATATTCATCGGTCTCTTTATCATATGGAACGTTATCATCAGCATCCATAAAGTAATACTTTATTGCAGGCATTACATATTGCATTACAGTTTCTAAAGAACAAACCAACCTGTGTTTAATTGGTTTTCCGTTATCATCTTTGCAAAAATCACACGCCCCTTTTGCACCATTCTGTCGAATAATCGAAACAAGGTATTTATCTCTAATGCACCCGCTACATACACATTTATCAGATAATCCATATCCGCGTTCTTCAATTTTCATAAGTAGTGATTTCGCAATGCTCATTATAAGTTTTCTCCCTTTTCGTTCTTAAATAATAAAATGAAAAGATTCAATATAATTGCAAACACTTAAACAAAATAATTTGCGTTTTTATTGTAACTCTCGCCAACAAGACGTTCATGAAGTTACAGCGGATTTTTCATCGCCGCCAGGCATTCGTCTATAGAAGAATACAAATGATAACTGCTGCAGCCGAATTCTTGCATCAGCGCATCGGCCCATTTTCTGTCACGATCGCTGTAACAGGAAATATGCCACGTTGCCCCGCCCGGTTTTTCAAGAACGCAAGTTTCTTTAGCCGGATCCGGTGCCTTACTGTCTATTCCGAAAATCTTTCGTGTCAATCGATCAAATTCAACATCCATTGCCGCCTTTTCCAGTCCGTAACGGCGATTGACGGCATCCTGCTCTGCGGCGGTCTCTTCGGACAAGACCCGATTCGTTTTTGAATGACTTATCGCATATTGCAAGCGCAAATCAAGTTCTTCTAGATCGTCAGGATCAACTTTTTTGTGTTTCTCTGCTTCTTCCGTAAAAAGATTTCCGTTGACGGCGTTTTCTAAAAACGAGAAATACGCGACGTCCGGCAAGCTCATAGAGTGCCCTAAAACATAAATGTTTGTTATCATTTCCGGAAATATCCCCTGATGTGCCAGAAACAAACATAAATACTTTATGTTATCGTCCACGTGCTTGTCCGTTTCGAACCTCGCTTTTTCGACCCAAAACAGTCCTCTAAACCGCCCCCCAAGATTATAAAGCATCGGTTCCGGGATTTGCGGATGAAATGGATGTCCGAAAATAATCGATTTTTTGTCTACTGCTTCTCCGTGAATATGAAACTCATTCATAGGATCCACATTGAAATACCGAACCAGAGTATCTGTGTAATTGAAATTGATGAATACGCAATTATCTCCGAAATCAAACGCCTTGTTCCGTTTACGTGGCGATAGCGAAGACACCCACCCGCAAAAAGCTTCTCTTAATATACGATTTGCGTTCCGAATGCTTTTTTTCATTCGGCGAAGATCCGATTCCTCTTTTCCGAAGAAAAAGTTGAGCATATCTGCGTCAATATTTGCTAGAGACGTTTCAAAATCACCCCAGAAATCATTACCAAGTTCTGCAGGATCAAAAGGATTTCCGTAGACGATCTCCACATCTGTGACAATTATCCGGCCCGTTTTATCCGAATAATACTCTTTTGGCGAGATGTGTAGCCGTTTTAAAATACTATCTCGATGCGATAAATAGTATTTGCGAAAATCGGAATATCCGGAACTGATCCCCTGCCATAGGTCGAATCCGTTTCCAATGATGACCAGAGTATCTTTTTCGTAGTATTCTTTTTTTCGTTTATAATACATAATATTAATACGCAAAATCAGTTTTTTCAAAGATAATCTCGGTTATCGTGCTTTCTTTGTTTCAATCATCATATACAACAACAGTATTCTTTCCCCAAAGTTTAGAGGCACAAGATTCGACCGCTTCTATTTCTTTTTTGGAAAGCTTTCGGAACGGTGTAATCTCGATTTTCTTTCCTTTGCGGCTCCACCTGCCCGCAACCCTTCCCTTTAATAATAAGGCGGGCAGAACGATCCCGGTCAGAGTGAATATCCCTCTTAAGTGTTCAGGCGGTAAGAATATGCTGTCCTTCTTTTCATATCCAAGCATGAGCTGATCGAATCCCGAAAGGAAGATGCAATCGGGGATCTCTGGACAGTCGCCTGGTTGCTCTTCCATATAGAAATAGTCGACGCCGTCAATACATAGATCCTTTACCGGAAGCGCATCAAGTATTCTTTTGACTTCAGTTTGAGAATAACCGAAGAAATACGAAATATCGCGAATCGTCGCGGGAGCTATGTGTTCAAGGTATCTGCGCATTTGTTCCCGTTTTGCGAATCCTTCCTTCGTCGGAACGTATTCGGGAGAGAGAGCAAACGCTTTTTTCTCCTGAACCTTATAAATCAAAAATCCCCTCTCGCAGAGAGGACGAAATAAACCGCCCCAACCATTGAAGATGTAAGACTCTTCAATGTCGGTCATCCCTGCTTCGCGGCATTTTAAACGCAATTCTTCTCTGGTGTTAGTTCCAGTCGAGACAAGGTCACATAGCAGTTTTGCAAAATAGAATTTGCGTTCTCCGGATATCCAAAGCGTTCCGTTGTACGTTGTATCATCCCATTCGTCGCTTTTATACGAGCCAGTGTCGTATTTGAAAAGGGGTAGATCGTCCTCGGAGAATATATGTACTGTACCTCGAAGCGTCCAATTCTTAACCAGTCCCTCTCCGAATGTTTCGGGGTCAAGTGTTTCGCTGCATCTGATCCGCAGAGAATGATATGCATATGACATGAATTGACACTGCAGACCGCAAAGATCTTTGACTACAGTCAACTTGTCCGTGGGATCGGTAAGATGTTGTCGATACAGCCGTATTTGCTTCAGATCCTCGATAGTCACTGTGCTGTTCTCCTGTTACCCGTAATCTCAATGACGTTTCCGTTCGGATCGGTGACATTAAAATACCAGTACGGCATAAAAACGTTCAGATACATCAATTCAGATAATGCTCCGATGTTCAGTTCTTTTAACCTTTTATATTCGTCGTCAAGATTGTCAACGATGAAATTCACAACAACAATGTTGTTTTTCGCCTCGCCGCGTTCAGTGTTGACGTCGTCAATATACGCTTGATTAAAGTTCTCGTTCGCCGCATCCGGAATAATGCTTTTGTCATAAGACGGATTATACAATGCGATAAAGTTACTGAACTGCACCCACCTGTTTTCATTTCTGTATATCGGGGCTTCCTGCAGTAGCTTGCTGTAAAAATCGATGGACTTTTCAATATCGTTTGTGATAATGTAAATTGTTCCGAGTTTCATCGTTATTGCACCTCTTATTCAATTCTAACCAAATGAAACTCGCCATACCATTTAGCGTCATTTCCGAAAATATCGAGCATCAAATTTGTATCGAGTTTCCACGTTCCGATGATAATAATCCTGCCGCCGGGTCTCAGCACTCGTCGACATTCTTTTTCTATCTCGCCCCATTCTTCCCTGACGTGAAAGAAGGCGTTATATAAGAAGACATTGTCAAAGCTCGCGTCGGGGTAATCCATGAAAGTGGCGTTCATCTTTTCAAAACGGACGTTTTCTGGAAGCGCCTTTCCATTAATCCGACTGTAGTCAAGGTCGATACAACTAACGTTTTTTGCAAATCCTGCCGCACCAATCGAGAAATCAGCCCCGCCGCAAGCGACTTCAAGTAAATCCTTTTCCACGATTTCTGATTTCAGAAGCTCAACTACTTTTTCTATTTTTTTCATTTATTCTGCCTTTTTCGCTTTTATAATAAATGCAATCGGAAGCATTAAAGCTTTTCTGCCGAAATCCGAGTTTGCGAATTCGGCTTTTTCTTTGTCGGTTTCTTCAACGAGTTTTTCAATGACAAATCCATTATCCGCCAAAGCGTTAATAAACGTACTGAGCATACGATTTGACATCATAATGACCTTTTCGTCAATGTCCGTGCGGTACCAGCTCTCGTCAAAATATGAGTTGCTAAAAACATATTGTCTGTGCTCAATCGACACGCATTTGTGGATTGGATGAGACCAACTGAAAACGAAAACACCTCCCGGTTTCAGATATGAATATATACGTTTCAGAGTCAAATCAAGATCGGTAGTCCAACCGATACCGAACACCGAAAATACTACATCGAAATGATCGGCAGGTATCCCGCAATCTGTTTCCATAGAAGAACAGACAAGGTTAGCATTTATACTCTTTGATCCAAGATACTCTTTTGCTCTTTTAACTTGTTCGGGAGAAATATCTATACCACATAACTCTGACGCGCCGTGCTCTGCCGCATACTTTAACGAGCGACCGTTTCCGCAGCAAATCTCAAGCACTGTTTTACCTTTCAGATCTCCAAGCAAATTCAGTTTGTCCTCCGAAGGCAAAAACGCTCCCCAATTCGGTAATGAGATCACACCTAAAGAATCGTTTACGGCAGTATTCCAAAACTGTTTATTATTTTCTCGAGCTGTCTCGGCGTTAAATTGTATAGTTTCAGAACTGCCCAGCACATCACCGCCAACTATGCTTTTCTTGTTATGTGTAGAGTGTTTAGTTATTCCCGTTTCAAAACACATCTCGATCATACCGTCCTCGATGACTCCAGTCTCGGCAAAGCCGAAAGAAGAATACAAATGCCTTGCTATATAATTATTTGGCGATACGCCGGTATACACTCTGTCCACGTTGAATTTATCTATTAGATAATCAATTCCGAGTTTCAACGCCGCCCTGCCGTAACCCTTGTTTTGATATCGTTCGTCAATCAGCAGTTTCCAAAGCGTATAATAATGCTTTTTCTCATAATAACCGAGCATGATAAACCCGACCGGTGTCTCGTCTTCATATATTGCAAACGGATATGCTGTATCTTTGCACTCTTCAGCTTGCGCTAATGACTCGGCGACAGTTGAAACAAAGTCCTCCTGATGTTTGCCGACTTTTAACGATACTATTTCATTTATACTATCTTTATTTATTGGTTTAATAGTAACCATATTTTTTTTAAAAATATCAAATTCCGTTTTAAAGGATAAATTCACATCGACTCATTCGATATTTCATCAAATATTGGATAATAACGGTTTCACGAATCCTTCAAAACATGCGCTATACTATCCTTTTCTGCTTTTATAGATTATCAACAAACGCAAGTAAATCCGTGCGTTCTCTTCCAAGAGCATGATCCGTAATGTCTATTGCGGGCTGGAAAATACTAAGATTTCCTTCGAAATGATTAAACTCATTGATTAAAGTCTTTTTTGACGTTAAACGTATTCTGTTCCGTATTTGATTAATATCATTTTCGTCTGGAAAAGCCGCAGAAATGATCTGACCCAACTGTGAGTATTGATTCGTATCAATATTATACTTGTCAACAAGTTTCTTTTCAACCGTGAGCCTTAAAAACAAATAAGTAAAAGAATGTTTTAGCGTGCGATTCAGTAGAGGAAAAGTATTGTTATCAACCAAATGGATTCCATCAACAGTTTTCAAAAGAATATCTGATACATTAACCTCGTAACTGTCTCTTAATACTCCGCCTGGATTTCCAAACAGTTCTATATATGCCTTTGCAATATCAACACGCTCATTTTTGTACCCGTGCATTAATTGTGTTAGGCTTTCAAACACATCGGGTTTGTTTGCGATATTCGCGTATCCGCGCATAAACGGTACCATTGATATTAAGAAGAGTTCTTGATTAACGACACTCCTTGGAATATCATTTCTAAAAGCATTTAGAAGTTTCTCCAAACTAATCAGCATCTCTTCTTCTCGAATTCGGAGAGGGATAAACCCATTTACTTCGCCATCTGTATTATTCAAAAGATATAGTTTAAAGCAATGCTTATATTGTCCGTCCAAGAGCCGAATTAGATCCGTATTATGAGTCAATACGATTCTTTTTTTGTGGTGCAATATTTTAACAATAGCATACACAACTTTATTTTTATATATAGAATCAAAACTGGATACAGGATCGTCGATAACAATAACAGGAGCTGCAGAATTTTTAGCTTTGAGAAACTCAAATGTTAAAGATAAAAAATTCTGCTCTCCAGTACTTAAAGGCAGTTCTTCTCGTGGTTTTCCCAAGAACTCTTGATTTGACAGACGGACACGCAATCTTCTATTATCATCACGTTCAACTGATAGAGGCTTGCTCATACTGTTTGCAATGATTTCTTGTATGTATAAGTAGTCTTCATCGGTAATATCAGGAGTTTCATCTATAATCTCCCTATATTCGCGATAATCCTCGACAATGCTTGCTTGGTTATATGTATCTATAATCGAATTATATAACTTATTTATACAAATGCCCTTGTAAAAGTTTATCTCATTTAACAATGTGGCAAGTATACCAATATCACCAGTCTCAATAGTTTGAAGTAATCGATCTTTAATATCAAACGGATCTGTTCCATAAGAAAGGCCCGTTATTTCTTCAACAAGATCTTTAACGTATGGTTCAAGAGTATCTTTAACAGCATCTCTATTTGCTGTTTTCAAATTAAGCAATTGTTCCCAGTCAATATTAGGATTATCGCAAACTATGCACTGGGTTTTATGAAACCGAGATAAAATGGATATTGCCTCGGTATTTTCTTCTATTTCGCGCACATGTGCATTTGGGAGAATTGTGATAGCGGCAAGTGCTTCAATTTGTGGTATAATGGGCTTCTTTTTCCCACAATCCGCCACTAAGAAAGACAGCTTATCTTCATCGTATTCATCAATAACGACAGGCTGTATATTATCAAATAATGTCACTATTCGCTCTAAATCATACCGATCGCCTTTTGATTTGATATTAGCACAATCTTTAAGAAAATTCTTTACGGATGCGTTATCGATGCAATCTAGGATTGGACTTTTGGTAGAGGATATACCCGAGCTTTTTAATGATGCAATTATTGCCGACAAAAACGATTTGCGTTTATCTTCCAATAAATCTTGTAATTCGTATTCTCTTTGGATATTATCCCCAAGAAAAAAATCTCGAGTATCGCCAGAAATAATGTTTCTGTTATTTTGATCATTGATTACATGGAATACATCTGTTCCAGTAGTATATGTATTATCTTCGTATTGATATTCAATTCGAGTATTTTGAGAATCAGATAAAACTTTAATAAGGCTCGTTTTACCAGTGCCGTTTGGACCATAGATTACAACTATTTCTTCTTGTGGCGGAAAATCAATTTGGTTGTTCCTTGTTAAAGGACTAAAATCTCTTGTAAAAACATCCAAATACTCAATTTTATTAAATGTCAAACCCATAATAAACCTCCATAAAATAAATAAGACTTATGTAAACCCAACCCTGTGTCTATCTATAATAATATCAAATAATTTGTCCTATAAAACGGACTATTCGTTAATTTCATTTTCTAAATCTAAAATCATGCCCAAAATCGCCTCAAACTCCGGCTTTTCGCCGAAGATCATATTCTGCATGTGTGCGTAGTCATCGCGCAGCTTTTGAATATTGTATTCAGGCGGCATAAGGCGCATCGTGCCGCGTTTTGCAAGGTCATATCTCGCCCAGGGACAGCGGTAAAACTTGTCTTTGAAAGCGACGACACGAGCGAGCAGATCGGTATCGGCAAGCGCACGGTCTTTTACCGGGGACTTCGCCATGCAGTACAGATCATAATAATGTCTTGAATACCGACTGGGGAAAACGCTGCTTTCCGGGCGAAACGCTTCGCGGTGCAAAATCGTTACTTTCTCCCAGAATGTACGTTCCGGCAGAACGGTCAGAATATTCGTACTGGGCTGAGAGAAAAGACGCGGATATTCGATCGCTGCGTACGGAGTGATCGATTTCACTTCAGCAGGCGTCCATGCTGCCAACGCGCCTATCTCAAGACGGATCACCGGAAGCACCGATACGTCATCAAAACTCCGGGTGTATGCAAAGATCACCGTCTGCGGATCTTCTTCATCTATGTAGCACCGGACGGGTTCGGGTAATTCTTTTTCTAAATCGGATAAGACAGTCGGGATAAACTCGTCGTTCAAAAAAGTCTCGGTGCGAGCGCCGGCTTCTTTATTAAAAGCTTCCTGCTTTGTATTACTGCGTTCTTCCCACGGCTCATCAATGTCATATCCGAGTACCCGCCAATCGAGGATAAGGTCGATATCCTCGGAAAAACGTTCTATAAGACCGTATGATTTGGACAAACTCGTACCGCCTTTGAAAGCTATATGCTCCTTCCACTTACAGCTGTGAAACAAATAGTCCAGCATCCAACACACCCAAAAGTCCTTTTCAATAACTGCGGCGGTCATTCCGGTTTTATCTGCTGTATTGCGAAACAGAGCAGAGCGGTCGTTCTTATCGATTTTTGCTATCTTTCTCATTTCTCTTCATCCTTACAAATAGTTTTGATGATTTCATAAACCCATGTTGTTGCTGTTTTTGCTTCAACAAACATTGTATCTTTTTCTTCTTTTGTCAAAACGCGTTTCAATTTATTTATCACAGAATCGGTAACGTGTTCTTTGCCAAGCGCCTTCAGTGCCTGGATCGTCAGAGCCGTTTTATGTGAAAGCTTTGATATTTCTTTGTTCGTTGTCCGTTTGAATTTAATTGTTGTATTTCCGTAACTGTATTCTTTATACTCTCCGTCGCTTACGTAGACCCACATTGAAGGGACCTGCGTTGATAATCCTAAGAGATTGAGGGCTGTGTCTCCGCAGGGAACGATCGTCCACCCGAAGTTTCGCGCTATAGCGCGCGCGATATCATCCGGATACGGAGCTATGTTTTCTCCGAGCAACTCGTTATATTCCGGCTTATAGTATACTCCACGCATAATGCGGATCAGTGTACCGTCGTTTTCAAGCCTCGCGATCGCCTGGCGGACAGTATCGGTCTCGGCGATATCGGAAAAATCCGACAGGATAAAAACGCTGCCGGCTTTAGCAGATTGTATTTGTTTTTTTATTTTTTCCGTAAAACCAGACTGCCTCATGTTACACCTCGCAATAATTGTCACATTTATTATACTCTATTTGTGACAAAAATGCAATATGTTTTTATTCAAAATTCAAAGAAAAACGACGGGGCGTTATGCTCCGTCGAATCTCGTTACAGTATCAAGGGGCGAAAACTCGATCAGACGCAGATCACATCTGCCATTACAATCTCGCGTGCGCGGCTATTGATATTGTTCATCGCCCCTACCCATGCCATTTGATCTTTGGCTTTCAGTTCCTCCGTGATACCCTCACGCTTCGCAATTTGTTTTACTGTCTGAAAGAGCAATCCCTCTGCTTCTTCGTTTGCGTTTTGAAGATACGAGTTCAAGTCTCCTTTCATTCGCAGAACACCGATAAACGCCGGTCTTGTTTTCACCAGGTATTCGTAACGGCGTCTGCCCCATACTCCGACATTTGCAAGATTATCTTTTTTCATAATGCAATACCTCCTTTGCGTTTTCATTATACTGCAAAGAAGGAGAAAAGAAAAATGTGCGATTGACAACTGCCAATTATGCCAAATCTATATAGTAATTTTCCTCGCTTGAATCATTGATTCTCACTCTTGGTTTTGATTTTATATTGAAGTTTCCTTGCTTTTTGCCTATAATTTTTAATGATTCATAACAGAGAGAAAATGATCCATGACATTGCCAATAAATCGAATTATCATCTTTTTGGTAAAGATGGAATTCTTTTGCTATTCCATCAGAAGTAATTATTTCACCATTTTCATCAATTATTGCTTTAATTAGAACATTGTCCGCTTGATTAGAAGAATTGACAGAAAGCAATAATTGTCCTCCGTATATACACCATGTGCCCGGCGTTTTGAACAATGGCGCAGAAGCTTGTGTTGGACCTTTTGCACCATAACAAATTGATTTTCCCTGCCTGTCTTTGTCTTCAGCATGGTATGCTTCTGTTTCGACAATAATATACTCTCTACTTGTTGCAGAAAAAAACACGACGACAGCTAATAAATCTTTCGCCACGTTGGAAGCGTTTTTGCAAAAAAAGTTCTTTTCGATACTTTGTGTTTCTAAATTAAAGAAATCATACATTTTGCACGTTCTCCTTAAGTCATTTTCCAAAATTCCCTCCGCCGGGATACGACGGAGGGAATCTATTGGATTATTCTTAAATCAAGATATCTATCCTGATATCTTTCCACTGACTTGTCTTGAAGTGGTGTACGTTCGGTGCGGTTTTGATAAACTCACGAGCGTAGGCTTCGTCGACGGTCAGTTCAGCGATTTTAAGCGGTCTGGGATTATTATTTCCCCTTCGCGTTAATCGCTGCCTGAGCTGCTGCGAGGCGGGCGATCGGTACTCTGAACGGTGAGCAGGAAACGTAGTCGAGGCCGATCTCGTTGCAGAATTCAACGCTCGACGGGTCGCCGCCGTGCTCTCCGCAGATACCGATGTGGAGGGCCGGGTTAGCCTCTCTGCCGAGGGAGATCGCCATCTTCATGAGCTTGCCCACGCCTACTCTGTCGAGCTTTGCGAACGGGTCGTTCTCAAAGATCTTCGCATCGTAGTAGGAGGAGAGGAACTTACCTGCGTCGTCGCGGCTGAAGCCGTACGTCATCTGGGTAAGGTCGTTCGTGCCGAAGCAGAAGAAGTCCGCGTTCTTCGCGATGTCGTCAGCCGTGAGAGCCG
>Ga0079305_1003438_pt1 | contig 10740 bp, 15 predicted proteins | sample LMS_cellobiose_e_FD_79183 | JGI IMG/M metagenome (GOLD analysis project Ga0079305, IMG submission 79183) | Rumen-fistulated moose microbial communities from Alaska, USA - LMS_cellobiose_enrichment | ecosystem: Host-associated > Mammals > Digestive system > Stomach > Rumen fluid ... | reverse complement strand
TTCAGATCGACATATTCGACGGATATGCAGTTTACTCCATCAAAGACAATTCAAAGAAAACTCAAAACCAGCCGGAAATGACGTCTACAGACGATCCGGTTGAAAGCATAGTAGCCAGCCTGAGCGCGGAGGAGACACTGTATGCGTGATACAGAATGCTGCCCTGTAACGATCAGCATAGATATGAAAAAATACCGGATCAGGGTACACAAATCTACCCTGCACCTTCTTGGAGATCCAAAGTATATTCAGTTTCTGGTCAATCCGGATGATCAGATCGTAGCGATAAGATCCGTTGAAAGATCCGTATCAGGAGACCAGACACATAGGGTATCAAAGAAAACCCTGCAATCGGATAATTCTGTTGAGTTCTACAGCAGGTCTTTTATCAGCGCGCTTATGGAAGTGGCAGGAGATCTGGACAAAGGACATCTGTTCAGGATGGAAGGGAAAGTCATCACACAAGAAAAGGTTGCTGTTTTCTCCATGAAGAGCCTGCAGCAGCTCAGCTCATAACATAAAGGATCATGTATACATACGCTGTCAAAGAACTGAAGATTGATGAGGAATTCAAGAACCTGATCCGCCCTCTTTTCAAACAGGAGTACCTGCAGCTTGAGGCAAACCTTCTTGCGGATGGATGCAGAAACCCTATAACCGTCTGGAACGGCGTGATCGTTGACGGACACAACAGATATGAGATCTGCAGAAAGCACGGCATCCCATTTGAAACGGAAGAGATGTACTTCGACTGCAGAGAAGAAGCAATTGCATGGATATGCGCTAATCAGCTCGGACGAAGAAACCTGACGGAAGAAACAAGAAAGTTCCTCATAGGAAAGCAATATGAAGCGGAAAAGATCGTTAATACGAAGAAGAATCCATCGGGTATTAACCAGTTTACGCAGAATTACGAAAGCCTTCCTTACGAGATATTCAACCCCATGGAATCAGACTCTGCTGCCGCTGCCAAAAGGAAAACAGCTCACAAAATCGCCGAAGCAAATCACATATCTCACGGAACAGTTGAAAAATACGCGATCTACAGCAAAGCGCTTGAGGAGATCGGAAAGAAAGAGCCCAAGCTCGAATCAAAAATACTATCCGGAAGATACAAGGTCTCGCATAACGGTGTTATAGCGCTCTCCAAGCTAAACAAGAAGGAGATTGCAAAGATAAACGAGAGGCTTGAATCAAGCAACCCGACCTTTGCGCAGTACCACACAACAAGAAAAGAGATCCAGACCTTAAGTGCGCCGCCGCAGAAAGTGAACGAGCCTGCTATCCCTTCCGTTAAAGACATGCCTGCATATGATCCGGATGCTGAAATAACCGGGCTCACTCTTACCATACCTTCCTGGATCAGCTCCATACAGCGCGTAAGGTCCGAGATGAATCTTGATGAAATGTCGGCATCAGCAAGAGACAGGCTAAGTTCGACTTTGCTGGACCTGAAGGAAGCCGTCGTTGCGATGATGAGGATAATCGGAAATGAAAACGAATAACCTTAATGCGTACGTACCGAAAGTGCACTTTGAACAGATCCCTATCAAAAACCTTGTTTCCAATCAGGAATACCAGCGGAATCTTTCAAGATCGCATATTGCAAGAGCCGCAGCCCATTTCGACCTTTATCAGATCAATCCCGTTAAAGTCAGCCGAAGAGACGGGATCAACTACGTCTTCAATGGGCAGCACACCATTGAGATCGTTGCGCTTGTCTCCGGCACAAGAGAGACCCCTGTCTGGTGTATGATCTATGACGATTTAAGCTACGAGCATGAGGCCGACATCTTCGCAAACCAAATGAAGTATGTCAAGCCGCTGAATCCATATGAGATCTTCGTCGCCAACTTAGAAGCCGGAAGCGATACGCAGCTTATCATCCGCGATATGGTTGAATCATATGGGCTTAAGATTGGGACGAAAAAAGAAGTTGGCACGATCTGCGCTGTTTCAACTCTTGAATCCATATATGAAAAGCATGGCTACCATGTCCTTGACCATGTTCTTAAGCTTTGCGTCGGGACATGGGAGGGTGAAGCAAACTCATTTTCTGCCAACATGCTTAACGCCCTTGCCAAAGTGATCGTGACTTATGGTGACAACTTAAATGACGAGATCTTTAAAGAAAAGCTCGGGGTTTTCTCTGTAAAATATCTTGTCAGGACCAGCAAGGAGAGAAGGCCCGGCTCACTTGGCCTTGCCGAAGTATTTGTTCTTGAATATAACGGGAGAAAAAAGAATTCTCATTTCAAGCTTTCGCTTAAAAAGCTCTATGACAAGAACATTCCTGTCATTACGATAAAAGAAAGCTCCGAGCCTGATGAAACGGACACTGAAGCTGATGATGCTGATGCCGAAAACCCTTGAAAATAAAGGCGGGAGGTTTGTCCTAAAATGTAGGACAAACCTCCCTGAGGATTTACTTCACCAGCCTCAGAGGAGAATGCTGCTTCTGAGGAGTGTCGACGTTAATATATTCAGCTTCCGAAGGCTTTCTGGTTCCGGTTGAGATATCCAGCTCGCTGAATTCCTTTTGCTTAAGCTCGCTGGTAACATCTACATAGATGTTCATGGTCGTGGAAATATCAGCATGGCCAAGCACGTCCTGGATCACCTTGATGTTGATTCCGGCTTCGCAGAGCCTTGTGGCAAATGTATGCCTAAGGCTATGGCAGCTGAAGGGAGGAAGAAGCACTGCATCATAATTTCCGTTATTCTTCAGCAGGATCTCGTCATTGCAGTCACGGATGATCCTTCTGATAGCCTTGTTTAGCAGCCCCTGGTTATATACTTCCCCATTATGGTTTATGAATACGAAATCGCTGTATCCGTCTATATGGCTTATGGATTTCAGGCTGTTCTCCTTCTGAAATTCTTTTACAGCAATAAACTGCGCCTTGACCTCGGCAGTCATAGGAATGATTCTCTCCCCTGCCTTCGTCTTAGGAGTGTTGATGTTGTAAGACATCCCGGTTCCGTTTCTGTGATCATAATAGACAAGCGTATGATTAATGCTGATCTCGCTTTTATCAAGATCGATATCACACCACCTTAGACCTGTGATTTCGCCTACGCGCATCCCGGTATTGAGCATTATGAAAAAGATTGGATACCAGTAGGCATACTTGATATGACTTTTCATATAGTCAAGAAAGATCTTCTGCTGCTCAACGGTAAGCGCCTTACGCTTTTGCTGCTCAAAGTTGTGTGACTGCTTAAGTTCTTTAAGCATATTATCTGTTGGATTCTTCCTGATGATATCATCGTCCACTGCCAGCTGAAACACCTGATGCAGCACGTTATGAACGATATCTATGCTGGAGATCGAAAGATGCCTTTCATCAAACAGACTGTTATACAGGCTCTTGATGTCTGACTTTCTGATTGAGACGATCCTCTTTTTTCCGAAGGTGCTTTCAACGTACATTTCATATGAAAACTCATATCCCTTAAGAGTATTATCCTTGATGCCGCGCTTTAAGTCTTTCCACAGCTTATATACATCATTGATCGTAAGAGACTTCGTATCGGCTCTGATCCCGTCATGACGGTCAACAACCACTTCCTCCTCCTTGACCCGGAGTTCATCAAGCGTTTTCGCATAGATCACATGCCTTTTTCCTGTGGCTTTTCCGACCCAGCGGTATTCGTAGGTGCCATTAGGCCTTTCATATTCGCCCTTTTTCAGCCGGACTCTTTTGGAATCAAAACGGCCTTTTGTTCTTTGCTTTCCTTCTGCTGCCATATCCCAAACTCCTTGTGTCTGACATTAAACCGAGTACTGTGATTCAAGGTACTCTTCGAACTTCTTTCTTTTTACAAGCCTCCTAGAACCTATCCAGAGAACGAACGGACAGTCTTCCTGCTCTGTAAGCTCTCTAAGCTTAACGACACCAATACCTGAATAGGCATTTGCCTCGTCTATGGTGATAGTCACCTTTTCCCAGATGGGTACTTCTTTTTTCTTCTCACTCATATTCTCTGCTCCCGTTTTTGCTTTTATCCTATATTCCGCTACAGCTTCTGCCAAATGTGCAAATATACGTTTTTCCTCCGATCCGCACATTTGACAAAGCTAGATCGATGTGCTTTCTTCGATAAACTTCTCGAATCGTCTCCTGTTGATATACCTCTTAGAACCTATCCACGTAACAAACGTACAGTCCTCACGGTTGGTTAGTTCCCACAGCTTATTCCGTCCAATACTGGAATAATCATTGGCTTCATATATCGTAAGATTAGTTTTCTCCCATATGGGGATGTCCTTTGTTTCCTTATTCCTGCCCATCATTGCAAATGCCCTCTCAATATGTACATGCGAATTTTTGAGACAAAAAACAGCCTTGTAAATGAAAATTATTTTTCATCCAGGAGTTCTCTGAGCTTTTGCAATATACGGACTTTCTGCTTATGAACCGTCTGCTGCTTTACGCCAAGATACTCGGCATAGCTCCTTTCCGTATGAGTTCTTTTCAGGTAAATTGCTTCTATAAGAGCTTTATCGCTGTCAGAAAGAAGGCTCATTGCCTCCAGCACGTCTTCGATCTCCATACGCCGGATCACCATTTCTTCCAGATCGAAATTATCATCCCTGATGACTTCTGAGCCATCACACAGTTCACCATTCAGAGGGATCGCATGCAGAGGAAGGATCTCAAGATCCTTTTCTTTCCTGTACTTGACAAGCTCCATGTCATGCTGCCTTTTCAAAAGGGTTAAATCGCCTTCCGCGCATTCGATTATCAGCATATAATCGCCACTGTCTACGGCGTTCAGAACTGCAAAGTTCGGTCTTCTTTTTCTTCCCTCGTCTGTCTGAATGAAAAGCTTGAATTCATATCCATCCAGAATGTTCCAATTCTCTGGGGAGTTTGCAGCCTTCGGGTCTTTCTTTACAAGATAGATCTTCTTCATTTCGTGTTCCTTTCCCAAGCGGCAGGCCGCCGGGCGGAACATCAAAACCGTACGAAGAATGAAACCGGGCAAGAGAAAAGCGCCGTCGAAATGAAATCAGCGTATTGCTGATCCAACTTCGTACGGCGCTTGATAGTTTTTCAGCCCTTAAGGGTCCTGCTTCGCTTGCTCGATTAAAAGTGTTATGTAGTTGTTATATAGATAGCAGCCACCGGCTGTATCATTTGGTGTGTTTTGGATCTACCGCATGTTTCTTAGCGGGATCCTTTTCATTTGCCTGATTGTAAATCTTGTTCTTCTGCTTTTGATCCTTCTGAAGTACGCCATATTGAGGGGAACCTCCAGTTTGCATTTGCTGCAGCGAAAGTCCACGATCGGCTTTGCATTATCATATATGGCGTAGTTTCTCTGTCCGCAGATAGGACAGTGTATGATCCTCTTTTCAAGCCCTTCAGCATCCTTTATAGACTGAAGGATCTTAGCTTCAGCTTCGGGGCTCATCTTGTAGCGGCTGTCATATCGTATTCGCGGGATCATTTCGCGCCACCTGAAACAAGATGTTTTTTTATGTATTCGTCCTGGTCTCTGAACTCAAGAAGACCCATATCCCTGAGCCTTATGAAAAGCGCTGTAAACGATACTCCTATACTGTCGCTCATCTTCCGCATCGCAAGCTTTTCCTTTGGAGCCATGATCGTCTGGCCATAGACCCTGACAGGCTTTTCCCTGTTGTACTTCTTAAGAGCCCTTTCCACGATAAATCTCGGCATAAGAAGCGTTGCTGCAAGCTTGTCCGCCTGCGTCTCGTTGATGTTAAGAAGTTCAGCCAGCTCAGCTCCGGAGTAATCTTTTTCGCTGTCCAGCACTCTATGGAACTGCATGGACATTAGAGGATTATGCCTTTCCAAAAGGTAATGAGCAGCTTCGTGAGCCATCGTAAACCGGCGTCTTCCCCACTCGTTATCTGTAAGAAGCACCTTATCCAAAACGATATGCCATTTTGGAAAGACCACCCCTACAGCGTTTCCGTTCTCATAGATCTGAACCTCCGTCCTTCCATCGGAAAGAAGTCCGATCTTTCCCTTATCTTCTTCTGCAAAGCTTACGTACCTGATCTTAAGCCCCAGAAAGTCTGTTATGAATCCTTCAATATCGATGCAAAGGCAAGAATCGTTGCCCTTCAGGTAACTCGATATGACTGATTCCCCGAGCTCGTCGAGCTCTCTGTTAGATACAAATCCGCGCATATTTCTCTCCTTAGGGACTCATTACGTACCACCGGTCCCCGTCTTTAAAAAGATATCTGTGCGCACTACCGATAACCACGGTGTAGCGAATTCCTTCATATTCTCTGTCGGGAGATTCACAGGCGAAAAGCGTCCTGGTGATCTCCCAGCTCTTTCCGTCCGGCCAATAGATCCTCTTCGGAATGATCTCAGATCCATAGCCGGTCTCGTAATCGACCTTTACAATCGTTTTAGGCATTGCTGTTAACTCCTGCTGATTTGACTGCATTTCTATCATTCGATATATATCCGAAGCGGGCCATCCTTATGCAGTTCATAAAGCTTTCAGGATCAAACACAACATCTATGGTGTAATCCGGGGCTCCTTCATCACCAAGGAGCATATGGCTTATCTGACCTTTAGTCCTATCAGGAGTGTTATCACTCTTTACATACCTGACGAGGGTTTTTGTCCTTGGATCGTTGAAATTCATAGAATAATATATGTTGAACCGTTTCCTGCACTTTGGACATTCATGTTTGAAGAAACTACCGTTTGTAAGCAGATAGGTCTCTTCTAGATTTAAATCGGAATCGACCATGTTCCACTCGGTAAACCGGACTATGCTGCCGCAATGCGGACAGCTGCATTCACTGATCTTCTTTGCCTTCATATTCGTCATCTCCTCAGGCATTTAAGTTTACATAAAGAACAAATGTTCACCTGCAAGGTAAATATACCACCTTCACACAGGTGCGTCAATACACAAAAATAGAGGTGTTGCTTTTACGCATCACCTCTTGGAAATACCTTTCACTGAAGGGCCTATTTGTTCATATTATTGATTTCTGCTTCCAATTCTTCCAATTTGTTTACTATTTCATCAAAAGATATCACTTCTCCAAAGAACATGGCATGCATATCGTCGTAGTCCTTCTTAAGATCAGAAAACCTGTTTTCCGGTGGAAGCAGTTTCATTGTTCCTGGAACGGCTTCTTCATATTTTGCCCACTTCCTCGGATAAAACTTCATCTTGAAATTCACGACCTGTTTCAGCAGTTCAAGATCGTTCATAGCAGAATCTTTTACATCTGAATTAAACAGGCAATACATGTCATAGTAATGACGTGAGTACCGAGCAGGCATCATCAAGTGTTCAGGCCGGTTTGCTTCATGGTGAAGGATCGTTGCTTTCTCCCAGAAAGTTCGCTCCGGTGCAACTGTAAATATCTCTGTTGCCGGAGATTTAAAGACATTGGGATAACACTCAGCAGCATATGGTGTGATCTTCCTTACTTGTGCAGGAGTCCAGGCCGCTAAAGCCCCTATCTCCATCCTTATAACAGGTAGGATCGAACTCGTTTCAAATATCCTTGGATAGGAAAAACAAATAGTCTGTGGATCCTCCGGCGAAATATACAGGTTCGCATCCTGCCCGATGATCCTCTGAAGATCCTGTCTAAGAACAGGAAGGAGGTCTTCCCTGAGGAACACTTCAGCCTTTCTGTTTGCCTCTTTATTGAAAGCGTCCTGTTTGGAATTCGACCTTTCCTCCCATGGCTCATCCTTGGAATACCCAAGTACACGCCAATCCAGAATAATATCTATATCTTCTGAAAAACGTCTGATAAGACCGTATGCTTTGGAAAGGCTTGTACCACCCTTAAACACAAAAGAGTCTTTCCATTTGTTTTCATGAAACAGGTAGTCCAATGTAAGACACACCCAGAAATCCTTTTCCACGATGCTCTCATGAAAGCCCCGTTTCTGAGCAGTATTACGGAACACTATTCTCTTGTCTTCATTGCTGAGTCTTAGGAAATCGTACATCACTGCACCTCACCTGATCCGCACATTCTGCGGACCGCTTCATGGATCCACATGGAAGATTGCTTTGATTCCTGTAGCATGACCTGCAGGCTATCTTCATCGAATCGCCTTCGGATAGCAGACAATACTTCATCTGTAATACGGTCTCGTCCGATGCTTTTCAGTGCCTGAATGACCATCGCTGTATCTGCCGACATCCCGGATATTTCCCGGTTGTTTCGATGCTTGAAATCCAGACTTAGATTACCGATCTTAAATGAATGGTATGGGCCATCCGTATAGTACTCCCATTTTGCGGGAACCTGCGTAGACAGACCAAGAATATTCAGCGCTGTATCGCCAGTTGGGACAATGTTCCAGTTAAACTTTCGCGCGATCGCTTCTGCCGTTTTATTCATGGACGGAGCCTCATACTCCTCAAGGAGTGAACTATATGCAGGGTGATAGTACAGCCCACGCATCAATTTTTGAATCTTTCCGTCCTTTTCAAGCCTGAGCAGTGCCTGCCGGACAGTATTATATTCAGCAATATCAAGGAAATCCTGTGCCGAAAACACAGAATCCCCCGGCATGTCTTTTATTCTGTTGTAGATCTTCAAATTGGAACTGTCTGAGTGCATGGTCAGCCTCCTTTTGTCGCAAATATTATATAACTTTTGCGACAAAAAGCAAGACTGTTACTCTAAGAAAACATGAGATTCGGACTTATGCGGTAAATTTCGTCATATGTCAGCTTTCCGCCCGGCCGATGCGACAGCATCAGGCTTATAGCAGACACATCTGTCAAAATGGGGCCGGAATAAACTCTTCTGATCTGACCGATCCGATATGTATTTCTCTTACCAGAGTTATATGAGGCCTGAAGCGTTTATCGTCCGGAGAGAAGCCAGCCGCTTTCAGTTTGTTAATCAGCTCCTTCTGCAACATTGAAAGCTTTTTGTTTTCTTCTGCGCCGATCCACCAGAGCTCTGAATCCCTTCTGAAGCAGCCAATTTTCGAAAACCTTAGAGTCATTTCAGGAACGGTCAGAGAGTCCATAACAGCCTTAATGTCCGGGATCCTTTCCTCCGGGACCTCGCCAAGAAACGCAAGAGTAAGATGCAGGTTCTCAGGCGGGGTAAAGCGCCCCCGCCCATTCTCGCGAAGCCTTCGCTGGACTTCCAGCATCTTTTCTTTTATTTCTTCGTTGAAATTGATCGATATAAACAGTCGCATATACTTTAGACCTCTACTGAGCAAACTCCTTCAGAGTATTCATCAAATCTGCCATCAGATCGGCAGTTGAATCATTTCCGGTAGATTTCCTGCCTAGCTGCACTCCTTCAAACAACGGTGATCTGGAGAGTCCGTCTTCTTTTGCGCCTTTATATATCACATCCAGAAGTCCGTTCATTTCGCCATCAGGATCAGCTTCTTCAATGCTTACTGAGACATTATTCAGGGCTCTTACGCCATCCCAGACGTCGAACAGATCACAAAGTTCAGAGGACTTTATCTTTGCCAATTCGGCCAGCTTCTGATCGCCCTGATGACTCAGCATATTTGAAAGAGAATCCAGTTTATACGAAAGATCAACGATCTTGCCTAATATGATCCTTTTAGCCTCAGCAGCCGCATCGTCATAGTTTTTGAGCATATACTGCATCTCGGCGTGCGTCCAGTCTTTTTCGTGCTCTAAACTGCGAAGCTTTGCCCAGGATGCCTCGGCGCTTTCGTCGTCCCCCATTTCGGCATACACGGTCATCAATTTAACTGCAATATCATCGGTTTCATTGTCTGTAAGCTCAAGTGCCCTGTTGTAGTATTCACAGATCTCATTCAGATATATCTGCGGAGAAGCAGCTTTCTGAAGAGCGTGGAAGCCAAAGAGAACGTCTGCAACCATTTTGAAAAGCATTCCGTCTGACGGATTCTCCCTAAGGACATCTCTCGTGTATTCCTTAACATCACGGCTCTCTCCTTCGATGAAAACATCATAAAGCTTGCCTTTTACGATATCCCTCTCTTTTTCAGACAGAACTTCATGGAACGAGAACAGCTCGTTTAGGTCTATCTGCAGCAGCCTTGCTAGCGGTGCGAGTAGCGACGCATCCGGATAGCACATATCCTTTTCCCACTTGTTGACTGCCGGTGCAGACACACCAAGATACTCCGCCATCTGAGCCTGCGTCATTCCGAGCGTTTTTCTCTTTTCCTGAATAACTTTTCCTATCATCTTTGTTTCCTCCTCGCTATCAGCTTCTTTATACCTGTATTCTAATAGCGGGCATAATAAAACTCCACATACCGTCTGTTAACTTTTCGGAATATATTTTAACCCACGGTTAACACGAGCGCAATAGCGGAGCTAAAAGTGCTTATGAAATTAGGAAGCAGCTAATTGTCTTCCGATTCCATCGCTTCACGTATATTCTGGACTATGCTTTCTGCGGATTCGCCATTCTTTTCACTTATATCAATAAACTTCATGATTAGAAATGAGTTCACTTTCAGATCTCTCTTTTTAAGATCGCTCTTTGACCATTCCCTTAAGGACTCATTAAACTTGTCAAGTATTGTCTTATCACGGCCAACCAGCCTGTCCAATGATACTTCAAAGACATCTGCCAAAGCAATCAGTTTGCTCAGTTCAGGAACCGACTCGCCTGACTCCCATTTGGTAACAGCCTGTCTTGATACGCCGACCTTCTCGCCTAGTTCTTCCTGCGTTAGCTTATGCTCAGTTATCATTTTCCGCACGTTATCAGTGACCAATTTCCGTCC
>Ga0079305_1003437_pt1 | contig 10740 bp, 9 predicted proteins | sample LMS_cellobiose_e_FD_79183 | JGI IMG/M metagenome (GOLD analysis project Ga0079305, IMG submission 79183) | Rumen-fistulated moose microbial communities from Alaska, USA - LMS_cellobiose_enrichment | ecosystem: Host-associated > Mammals > Digestive system > Stomach > Rumen fluid ... | reverse complement strand
TGACAATTACTTGGTAAACTCTCCGATAAACTCGTTGTAAATCTGCGGGAGCTTGTCGGCCAGGTTCGTGAACTCCTTGATGTTGTGGCCCAGCAGGGCGATGACCGGCATGAGCGGGAACTCGCCGCCCTGCTTCACCATCGGGTGCAGCGCGGGCTTGCCGTCCACGACGTGATAGCCGAACCAGAAGCGGGAGCGGAGCTCATAGCCGTTGCCGTCGGGCTTGCGGCGGAGGAAGTGGCACATGATGCAGGCTGCCTCCTCGTTGCCGGAGCAGACGATGGTGCCGTCGAAGTCCTTGAGCTTCTCGGGATCAAAGCCGATGTCGGCCGGGTTGCGGAAGTTGATGACGATGCGCTCCGGCCCGAGGCCGCAGTCCTCGAAGACGGCATGGGTGGTATCCCAATAGCGCTCCTTGAGGCTCAGGGAGTGGTCGTTGCCCTTCTCAATGGAATCGCTGACCGCGCTGTAATGGTCCTCGCGGTCCCAGATGGTATAGCGGCCCTCTTCCAGGCCGTGCCATGCGAACCAGAAGTCGAACATCTCCGGCGTGACGTTGGGCATGTCGGTGATGTTGGCGAGCATCGCGCCGCCGTCGGGCAGCTGGCAGAAGCCGCATTCGCAGTCCAGATAGCCGGGGTCAAAGAGCCTGTTCATCTCGAAGGGGGTGATCATCTTCGCGGGATCCACCGGCGCGGCCAGAACGGCGTAGCGCTTCGGGTCAACCGGGGCCATCGGCATCTGATAGTACTTGTACAGCGGCCCGTTCTTGACCTTGTCGCTGATCGCCACGAGGTGCTCCGGGGTATAGATCCAGCCGGTCATGTCAACGTCCTCGGTGGTGAGCTGCATCTCGCCGTCTGCGCCGCGCTTGACGATGATGTACTTCTGCCAATTGACGTTATCCTGCTCGGGATAATCCTCGCGCATGAACCAGCCGCGGGATTCCTTGCGCATTTCGCTGGCGCGGTAATGCATCTCGGCGGAGAGGACCATGGCCTCTGCCTCCAGGCACTTCATGGCCTCGTGCAGGTCTCTCGCGCACAGCTTGGGCAGCAGGGCCTTGGCCTCGTTGACGAAGCCCATCGCCTTCTCCATACGGTCGGCCTTCATGTAAACGGACTGCTCCACCGGGCACATGGCCTTCTGGACCAGCTCGACGACAGCCTCGGGGCGGACGCCGCCGGCGCGCTCCATCGGCGCGTTGATGCGGGCGATGGCGGCGTCGATCTGCTTCTCGCAAAGCTCGGGCAGCGCGCCGGACAGATCGGCCTCGCCGACCTCGTTGGCGCACTCAATGGCGGCAAACACTGCGTTGAGGATGCCGGAGCCGCGGTTGCGTCCCGGAGGCGCGGGCACGGCGCCCGCCAGGCCGGAGCCGCAGTAAGAGCAGTCGCCGATGGCGTACAGGCCCTCGACGGTGGTTTTCATGTTGTGATCGACCTTGATCGGGCTCTGCTCGCCGATGAACAGCGGAGCGACCTCCCAGTCGGTGTCGACCTTCTTGCCCATCGAGTCGTTGAGGACGCGGAACTTCTTCCCGTAGGGGCGGTTCCACATGCGCTCCATCGCGTCGTCGCCGCCGCGCTCCTCGCCGAAGTCGAGGTGGATGGGGCCGTTGCCGGCCATCATCTGGGTGTACCATTCGCGGATGGTGCGGGAGGAGATGTCGGTCTCGCGCGGCCCGATGCGGAAGTTTGCGGTGATGAACTCGCCCTTGGCGTTGTACATGAAGTTCTCGCCGAAAACGACCTCATTGTGGCTGCGATAGCGGGCGATCTGGGTAAAGTTGCCGAACTCGGTGTTGCGCATCTCGGCGCCGAGCTTGTAGGCGGCCAGAATGCCGTCGCCGCGGGCGGAGCCCCACATGGAGCCGACGCGATAGTCCTGGCTGCCGGTGGCGAGGATGACCTTCTTGGCGCTGATTGCAGTCATGGTGCCGTCCAGGACGGAGAAGACCAGCGCGCCCTTGACGCCCTTCTCATCGCCCAGCAGATCGGCCATGACGGTCTTGTCCATGAAGCGGACACCCTTGCGCTGCGCGGTACCGCGGACCTTGACGGTGATGTCCAGGTCGACGCAGATCATGGCGGTCATCGGGCCGGTGGGCATGACGTTCAGGCTGCCGTCCTCGTTGCGGGGGATGTTGACGCCCCAGGATTCCAGCTTGTCGATCATCGCGCTGTTCTGGGAGACATAGCGGGCCATCAGAGGCTGATCGGTAAAGTCCGCGCCGATGTTCTTTGCGTGGAACACGGCAAAGCCCCAGGGATCGACGCGATCCGGGAAGTACTGCAGCACGCCGCCGCCGCGGTTGGCCTTGCCGGCGTATCCGGCGAAGTTCTTTTCGACGACGAGCACGTCCGCGTCGGGATTATGCTCCTTGATGGAAACGGCGCAGCTCAGGCCGCCGATGCCGCCGCCAAGGATCAGGACGTCACAGGAAGCAGTGTTGTAATTACTCATCGTTTCTCACCTCACCTATACTTATCGAAGTTTTGCAGCATGTGCTCGCTGGCATAGTTCGGAACGACCGTGATGGCCTCCTTCTTGCAAAGCGCCATGCAGAGGAAGCAGTGCTCGCAGTCCTCCACATACTTGAAGATGGGCTTCTTTGCCTCCGCGTTCCAGCGGATGACGTCCACAAAGCAGGACTTGTAGCAAATCTGGCAGCCCACGCATTTCTCGGGGTCAAACTCGATGCGGTGGTTTGTGTTGATCAAGGGTACCGACCTCCTTTGGTATTTTCCGGCCTGCATCCGACCGGCAGGGCCATATTCCGGAATGATAATATAATAACATTTCGCTACGAATAGTGCAACCGTAAAATCGGGATTCCTCGGTGTCAGTTTTGATTACTCCCATCCGTCTCATCTGCGGCGAGCTCCCGGCACGTCCGCAGCACCCGGCCTGCGCTCTCCAGCGCCGCGCTTCGCGGCAGCGTCCCGTCGGCGAGCGCGGCGCAGATGCTGTCCGCGTCGTCCTGCCGCCCGGGCATGAAGAGATCGCCGCCGGCTGCCACGTTCTCCGCGGCGGTGGGGCCGGGATACTTCCCGCTGCGGTACAGCGCGGGGACGATCCAGTCGGACATGACCAGCCCGCGGTGGCCGAACTCGCAGCGCAGCACGCCCGTCACCAGTTCCCGGCTGGAGGAGGTGTGGACGCCGTTGATGAGGTTATAGCTGGTCATGACGCACTTCGGCTGCGCGGTCCGGACGCAGATCCCGAAGCCGCGGAGATAGATCTCCCGCAGCGCCCGCTCGGAGACAAGGGAGTTGTTGTTCGTGCGGTTGCGCTCCTGGTTGTTGGCCGCGAAGTGCTTGATCGTCACGGCGCAGCCGGGATGGCCTGCACGCCCCCGGTGATCGCCGCTGCCATCGCGCCGCTGAGGAGCGGGTCCTCGGAGTAATACTCAAAGTTGCGCCCGCAGCGGATGTCCCGGTGGATGTTCAGCGCCGGGGCCAGCCAGACGCGGACGCCGAAGCGCCGCATCTCGTCGCCCACGAGATCGCCGCAGCGCCGGGCGAAGCCGACGTCCCAGCTCTGGGCGACGGCCGTTCCGATGGGGATGGCCGTGCAGTACTGATACCCGACCGGATCGGAGCGCTTCGGCCGCTTCATCCGCCGCTTCAGCAGCCAGCGCGCGGGTCCGGGCAGCATCGCCAGCATGCTCTCCGGGATCGCGTCGCTGAGCGCGTGAACGCCCTCTGCGTCCCGGAAAAACTCCCGCGCCAGGCGCAGCCCCGCGGGGCCGTCGGCCATGGTCAGCGCGGGGACATCGGCCCCCGCGGGCTTCGGCGCGCTCTCCCCCGCCGCGCCCGCGACGGAGAAGGCCGAATTGCCCACGGCGCTGTCAATGATCGAGCCGCCGGGGCGGTAAAGCCCGACGCAGACACGCGCCAGCGCGGCGTTGTCGGCCGCTTCACACTCCGGCTCCGTCTCCCATTGCGGAGCATAGTCCACCGTCTCGGTCGGGATGTCTTCCGCCGACACGGTGATGCGCGGCAGCGCCGCCGGGTATGCCGCAGGCGGGCGGCGCTCCGGCTTCCAGTCGTCGAAGCCGGGATCTCCGAAAAGATTTTTCGCGCGCCGGACGACGATCGTCTCCGGCACCGTGACGACCCCGACGAGCGCGGTGTCGCGGGACGAGACGCCGGCGCGCACGCCGTAGTCCCCCGCTTCCAGCACCCATGCGGCCTCCGATACGTCATAGCCCGACAGGTCCGCGAGGTCGAAAGCGCACTCCACGGTCTCCGCCGCGCCTGGCGCGACCTCCCCGCTCTTGGCGAAGGCGGCCAGCGTCTGATACGGCTGGTCCAGTTTCCCCTCCGGGCATGAGACGTAGACCTGCAGCGTCTCGCGGCCCGGCAGTGCGCCGGCGTTTGCAAGGCGCGCGGAGACACGGATCCGCTGTCCCTCCGCGGCGATCGCCGCGTCCCCGAAGTCAAAGTCGCAGTAGGAGAGGCCGAAGCCGAAGGGGAACATCGGCGCCATGCCCGCGGTGTCGAACCAGCGGTAGCCGACGTAGATCCCCTCGCGATAGCGGGTATCGTCCGGATCGCCGAACTCGCCCAGGGTACAGCGGTCATCCCAGGCGAACCAGCTCGTGCTCAGCTTGCCCGAGGGATTCGTTTTGCCGAGAACGATGTCCGCCAGCGCCGCGCCGGTCTCCGTGCCGAGCTGGCTGAGCAGCAGGATGTCCTCCACCGATTCCAGCCCGCTGAGGTCCACCGGGCCGCCGACATTCAGCACCAGCAGAAAGCGGGCATACCGTTCCCGCAGCGCGAGGATGTCGCGCTTCTCCGTGTCGCTGAGCAGGATGTCCCCCTTCACCGCCGCGCGGTCGCTCCCCTCGCCGCTGATGCGCGTCAGAACATAGATCGCCGTCTCCCCCGCGCCGGAAAGCGGAAGCTCGTAGTCCGGTTCCGGCATGACCGCGCCCATCGCGGCAAAGATCGCCGAAGCGCCGCTTTTTACGGCGCGGCGGCGCAGCCCGGCGTAAAACCGTTTCTTTGCCGCGTCCAGCACCCGGTCATAGCCGTCCAGCCATTCGCCTGTCGTGATGTGAAAACCCGCTTCGCGGAACGCCTCCTCCACGCTGACGCCGCGGCGGACGTTCACCTCGCCGGAGCCGGTGCCGCCCCGCAGCGTGTGGCGGACGCCCGCGCCGTACAGCGCGATCTCTCCCGCCGCGCCGAGGGGGAAGGCCCCGCTGCGCCGCAGGAACAGTGTGCACTCCGCAAGATGCGGCAGGAGCGCGGCCAGGTGCTGCAGTTCATATTCAGAATACGTCTGTTCCATGATGCCGTTTCCCTCCGTTAGCATGTTGTGCGGTCGATGAGCTCCGAGCCCACCTTGGAGCGCAGGATATGCTGACTGCTGTAAAGGCCGAAGTAGCCCGAAAAGACATAACAGAGCGCGCATGTCACGGCAAAGGGGACGAGTCCCGCTCCGCCGAACACCTCCATCGCGAGAAAGAGCGCGGCAAACGGGCAGTTCACGACGCCGCAGAACATGCCGATCATGCCGACGGCGGCGGAGTATCCCGGATCCAGGCCGAGGAGCGGCCCGGCCACAGCCCCGAAGGCGGCGCCGACAAAGAAGGTCGGGACGATCTCCCCGCCCTTGTAGCCCGCCGCCAGCGTGACGGCGGTGAAGATCAGCTTCAGCGCAAAGGCGTACCAGTCCGCCTTCTCCCCGGCGACGGCGCGCTCGACGAAGTCCATGCCCGCGCCGTTGAAGGTCCTCCCGCCGCTGATCAGCGTCAGACCCAGCAGCGCCGCGCCCAGCGCCAGCGCGCGGAGGTACGGGTTTTTCAGATACTTTGCCGCAAGGATGCCTGTCCGGTGCACCGCCAGGCAGAAGACGATGCTCATGATCGCGCAGAGCACCGCCAGCGCCGCGGTCTGCAGCGTGAAAACCGCGCCGATCGCTCCCGGCAGATGCAGACTCATCCGGACCACCTCGCCCTGCAGCAGCCGGGCGACGCCCGCCGCCGTCAGCGAGGCGCAAAGACACGGGACAAGCGCGCTGTAGAGGAAGCGGCCCACGCTGGCCACCTCCAGCACAAAGATCGCCGCGGCCACAGGCGTTCCGAACAGGGCGGAAAAAACCGCCGCCATGCCGCAGAGGATCAGCAGATGATGGTGCTCCTCCCGAATGCGGAGCAGCTTTGCGGTGCCCGCGGCGAGGCTGCCGCCGATCTGCAGCGCCGCGCCCTCCCGGCCGGCGCTGCCGCCGACGAACTGGGTCAGCACCGTGGAGAGGAACATCGCCGGGGCCAGCAGCAGCGGCAGTTGTTTCTCCGATCGCACGGCCTCCAGCACCAGATTGGTGCCGGCATCCGGGGCCAGGCGCAGCGCCCGATAGAGCAGCGAGATGACGATCGCGCCGACGGGCAGCAGGAAAATCACCCAGTCATGGGCGGCCCGGAACGCCGCCGCCAGACGGATGCCGTGGTGAAACGCCGCGCCCACCGCGCCGCCCAGCAGGCCGATGATCGCCGCGGCGGGCAGCCAGCGCACCGCTGCAAGGGCGTACTGGGCCGCGGAACGGAACGCCGACGTCGTTTTCGTTTTCATCGCGTTCCTTCCCTCTTTCCCAGCGCCAGCCCGGCGGCCAGCACGGCGGCGACGATCAGTGCCGCCAGAAAGATGTTCGCGTTGGGGAGAAAGCTCTCCGTGCCGTCGCTGTTCACGATGGTCTCCGCGTTTTTCAGCACGGCTGCGCCGATCGCCGGGCCGATGAGCCCCGGGATGAAGACCTGCCCGATGATGCGCACGCCCTGGAACTGGCCGGATCGGTTTTCCGGGATCAGGCTGCGGATGCGGGCGCCGAAGGCGCTCATTCCTGTCAGATAGCCGCTCATCATCAGCAGCGACCCGACAAAAACCGGCGCGGCGGCGCGCGTCAGCACCAGCAGGACGTAGCCCGCCCCCAGCATCGCCAGCGCGGGCCAGACCGCGAAGCGGAATCCCCGCGCGTCGATCACCCGTCCGTAAAGCGCGGTCACGGCGGCGGCAAGAAGGATCGCCGGCGCCATGATAAGGACATAGTTCGCCATCCCCAGGGTCTTTTCATAGTAGATGATGAGATAGGGCATGAAGATCTGGATCGAAATGCCGAAGACCGCGAAGAGCGCAAGCACGGTATAAAGCCGCGGGTTTTTCCGGCAGGTGGAGGGGCGGAAGCTGTAGACAAGCGTGGAGAGGAATCCCGCCCGCTCCGGCCGCAGCCCCGGCGCGTCCTCGATGAGGAAAAAGCCCAGCGCGCCGATGACGGCGGTGGCCGCGCCGATGATGTAATAGATCGTTTTCCAGCTCGACGCCCGATCCAGATCAAAGCCCATGAAGCCGCCGAAGACGATGAGGGTCGAGATCAGCGGCATCATGGAGTTGAGCCCCTCGATGCGCCCGCGGTTCGTCTCGTCCCCCCGGTCGGTGAGCCAGGCGTTGTAGGCCGCGTCGTTGGCCGTGGAGCCGAAGAAGGTCATCACGCAGTCCATGACGATGGTCAGCGCGATGCTCCGGATATAGGCGAAGCTCACGATGCTGACGCCCCAGATGAGATAGCCCACGGTCATGAAGGCCTTGCGCCGTCCCAGCTTGTCCGACACCGCGCCCATGACGATGGTGGTCAGCGCGGCGACCACGGCGCTGGCCATGACCATGGCCGAGATGTCCCCCGGTCCGGCGTGGAACATCTTATAGATGAAGACGTTGAAATACATGTTCTCGACGACCCAGGCCACCTGCCCCATCAGGCCGAAGACCAGCATCGCCGTCCAGAATTTCCCGCCCGGTTTTGTCCGTTCCATTCTTTCTCGCTCCTTCCCGCGCCAAAATATTCCCCCGCCGCAAGCGGGCGGGGGTGCGGTATTATTTGACTCTGTGGCGGCTCAGGAAATACTTCAGATCATCCATCGCCTTTGTGAGCACCGCCGGCTCCGGCAGCATGACGATGCGGAAGCGGAGGTCCTCATGCCAGTCAAAGCCGTCGCCGGGGATGACCAGCACGTGCTGCTCGTGCAGGAACTTCATGGCGAAATCCTCGTCGCTCTCGAAGTCGAACTTCTCCTTCTCCAGCTTCGGGAAGAGGTAGAAGGCCGCGCGGGACTTGACATAGCTGACGCCGTCGATGCGGTCGAGCCCGGCGCAGGTGGCCTCCCGCTGCTCATAGAGCCGCCCGCCCGGCAGCACCATCTCCCGGGTGGATTCGCTGTCCACCAGCGCGGCGGGGATGACAAGCTGCGTCAGCGCGTTGCCGCAAAGGCGCATCGAGGCCAGCTTCATGACGCCCGCCTTGATATCGTCCAGCTCGCCCTTCGGGCCGCTGAACACCATCCAGCCGCAGCGGAAGCCGCAGATGATGTGGCTTTTCGACAGACCGTTGAAGGTCACGCAGGGGACGTCCGGCGCGATGGCGCCGAGAGATTCGTGCCGCAGCCCGTCCATCACAAGGCGGTCATAGATCTCGTCGGCCAGCAGCACCAGATGGTTCTGCCGCGCGATGTCCGCGATCTCCATCAGCGTCTCATGGCTGTAAACCGCGCCGGTGGGGTTGTTCGGGTTGATGACGAGGATCGCTTTCGTGCGGTCGGTGAGCTTGGCCTTAATATCCGCGATGTCCGGGTTCCAGTTCTGCTCCGGGTCGCAGCGGTAGAAGACCGGCTTGCCGCCGGAGAGATAGCTGTTGTTGCTCCAGAGACTGTAGCAGGGCGTGGGCAGCAGAACCTCGTCCCCGGTGCCGATCAGCGTGTCCATGAGCATGCTGGCCGCCTCGCTGACGCCGTTGCAGATGAAAACGTCGCTGGGCATGATGCCCTGCAGACCCCGGCCGATGTGGTAGGTGCAGATGACGTTGCGGGCGTCGGCCATGCCGCGGACGTCGCAGTAGGGCACCGCCTCGTCGATGTGCAGTGCCAGCGCCTGACGGACGGAGTTGGGCAGCGAGAAACCGAAGCGGCCGGGGTTACCGGTGTTGAGCTTCAGCACGCTGGTGCCCTCCGCCTCCATGCGCAGCGCCTCGAGATACAAGGGGCCGCGGATATCGGAATGGACGTATTGCAGACGATCGGAACAACTGACCATGGGTGCGCCTCCTGGATGCTTTTCGCAGTATTGTAATTTTGTATGATACCACAGTTTTCCGGCGGTGAAAAGCATAAATTCGCCAAATGCCGAAGAAAATGCCCCGCAATGCGTCCGGAGCTGCATTGCGGGGCGGTCAGATTCGGTTTTCTCACAGCTGCGTATTGGTGTTCTGCGCGTCGGGCAGGAGAGAGATCTCCAGATTCCCGTTTCTGGTGCGCAGCTCGTCGATGAAGGCCTTCTCCGCCCGCGGATCGAGCAGCCGGACGCGGTAGGACAGGCGGAACATGGAGCCCATACCCGTGGTCTTGACTCCCGCGCGTTCGACGCTTTTGCAATAGCGGGCAAAGGTCTCGTCGAACGCCGCGCCGTACTCCAGATTCTCCGGCACCGTGACGCGGAGCATCAGCGTCTCGTCCTCGCGGCTGTGGGAAAAGAGCGGCAGGGCCGCGATCAGGAAATACAGCAGCCCGAGCCCCAGCATAAGCACCGTGCCGTAGCCGAGGAAGCCCATGCCGAAGGCGATGCCGCCGCCCATGGTGATCAGGATCGCGGCCAGCTCGTCGGCGCTGCCCTGCGCGCTGCGGAAGCGGATCAGCCCGAAGGCGCCGCCGATGGCAACGCCGGCGCCGATGTTGCCGTTGACGAAGGTGATGACCGACGCAACGATCAGCGGGAGGAGGGTCGTCACAAGGAAGAAGCGTTTCGTGGAGCGGATGCGGAAGCTCATCAGCCAGGAGAACGCCAGCCCCACGGCCAGCGTGACCGCCGCCATCAGGAAAAACTGGGCCGGGGTGACGGTTGAAGAATAAATGGATTGGAACATAATTCCGTCTTCCTTTCTGTCAAAGTCGGGGCTGTGAACGCGCGCTCGCGCCGCCAGGCCTCGCCGTATTTTGAAAAGCTTGTTTTGCGGATGCCCTCCTCTGAAAGCGTCCGGGCCAGCCAGAGGGGCATCGCGCTTTGTACCTTCAGCTCCAGCACCGCGCCGCCGGGGGCCAGCAGGGCCTCGCAGCCGTCAAAATCGTTCAGCGTCGGCCGGCGCATGCGGTAGCGGGGATTCTCGTCGATGGTGAGCCGCAGGTCGCCGCCGGGCTCGAAGTAAGCCGTCCGGTCATAGAGGATCAGGCAGGCCGGCTCCAGTGCGCCGTAGCCGTCGCGGAACGCAGTCAGCTCGCGGCCGATCTGGCTTCCGGCGTCCGGCGCCGCCGCCCCGGCGAGGAAGGCCTCCACCGCCGGAAGCGTGCTGCACACGCGGCGCTTGTATACGATGCCGCCGGCCTTGCGCTTGAGCTCCAGGAACACCGGGGAGTCCCCGGTCACGGGGCCGTAGGATCGGGCCCGCAGCTTTTCCTTGAATTCCGGCTTCTCCAGCGAGGCGCGCACCAGCCGCCGGTCCGGGGTGTCGTAGTAAAGCGAGGCGATCGTGGTCCTGCCGAACTGATCTTCTTCCATGCGCCCGGCGATGCGCCGGCGCAGCGCCTCCGCCTGCCGCGCGTTCAGCAGGTATTTCAGCTCATACCGTTTCATCACGATAATCGGTTCAGACATATCCGGCATACCTCCTCAGCGCCTGCCGCCGCGGCCGCCCCAGCCGCCGTTATCCTGGTTTCCGCCGCCGTTGGGGCCCCGGCCGCCCTGCTGGTCCCAG
>Ga0079305_1003435_pt1 | contig 10745 bp, 9 predicted proteins | sample LMS_cellobiose_e_FD_79183 | JGI IMG/M metagenome (GOLD analysis project Ga0079305, IMG submission 79183) | Rumen-fistulated moose microbial communities from Alaska, USA - LMS_cellobiose_enrichment | ecosystem: Host-associated > Mammals > Digestive system > Stomach > Rumen fluid ... | reverse complement strand
GGCCTTCTCCCTGCCCGCCGCACCGGCCCTGGCCGCCGCCCTGGGCACGGAGCTGGACGGCTATACTCTGGACGTGCGCACCGGCACGGACTATACATACGGCGTATATTGGACCGGCACGGACTACCGCCGGGAAAACTATCTGGAATACAGTCCCAACGACCGGGTCTTCCCCATGGTGGTCTACGGCTCCAAGCTTTTGAACAGCGGCGACTTTCTCAGCATGGCCCGGCTGCTGAACGCCGAGGGCTACTATGTCATCGGCGGCATCAACGGCGACTACTTCAACACCTGGGACAATCAGCCCTTGGGCGTGGTCGTCAAGTCCGGAAAGCTCATCACCACCGACGACGGCTTCTTCGCCGTGGGCTTCCGCTCCGACGGCAGCGCCATGATGGGCCGCCCCGGTATTGTGGTCAAGGCCGCTTTTTCCGGCGAAACATACCAGCTCACCGGCGTGAACAAGGCCCGCCAGAGCGGCTACGTCCTCTATACGGAGGATTACGCCGCCTATACCCGCAACAGCGCCGAGGGCTGGGACATCGTTCTGTCCCCGGAAGAGGACGGCGCCCTGACCCTAGGGGGCAGCCTCCGCCTGACGGTGGAGGAGATCCAGGAAAACACCGGTCCCACGGCCATTCCGGAGGGGAAGATGCTGCTGAGCCTGCCTAAGACCGCCGACGAGTGGCGGCGCAAGGGCGTGGAAGCCCTCCAGGCGGGGGACACGGTGGAGCTCACTGTGGACTGCGCCGCCGGCTGGGAGGAGGCCGTCACCGCCATCGGCACCATCTACCGCCTGCTGGAAAACGGCGAGGTCGCCCCCGATCTCCCCGCCGGGGCCGCCCCCCGGACCGCCGTGGGCCTGAAGGCGGACGGCGGCGTGATCTTCTATACCATCGACGGCCGCCGCAGCGGCCACAGCGTAGGGGCCACCATGACCCAGGTGGCGCAGCGCCTTCTGGAGCTGGGCTGCACCGACGCCATCCTCATGGACGGCGGCGGCAGTACCACGCTGAACCTGGTGCGCCCCGGCGAGAGCGCTTTGAGCCAGATCAATACCCCCTCCGACGGGCAGCAGCGCTCGGTCACCAACTATCTGATGCTGGTGTCCACCGAGCCCCCCACCGGGGAGAGCGCCCGGCTGGTCCTGGCCCCCTACTCATTGCGGATGCTGCCGGGGGCCAGCGCCGACCTCACCGTCCGCTGCGTGGACGAGGTGGGCTTTGCCGCCCCGGTGCCGGACGGGCTGCGCTTTTCCGGCGACCTGGTCAGCTTTGAAGGCAACACCTTCACCGCCCTCCGCCCCGGCACAGGCGCCCTCACCGTGTCTGCTGACGGGCTGGAGAGCGCCAGCGCCCGGCTGCTGGTGGTGGAGACGCCGGACGCCGTCACGGTGCGGCGGCAGGACGACGGCGCCGCCGTCGCCTCGCTCCGGCTCCAGGTGGGCGAGGAAGTGGACCTCACCGCCGGCGCCGCCTATGACCACCTGCCTCTCCTCGCCGCGGACGAGAGCTTCACCTGGACCGTGGAGGGGGACGTCGGCGAAATCGACCCCCAGGGCCGCTTCACCGCTGGGGACGAGCCCGGTACGGGGAGCATCACCGTCACCGCCGGGGAGCGCACGGCGACCGTGGCCGTTACTGTGGCCTATCCCCCGGGCCGCTACGCCGACGTGACGGAGGACAGCTGGTACTTCGACGCAGTGCTGGCCATGGGCCGGCGGGGCTATATGACCGGCGTCTCGGAGACAGAGTTCGCCCCCGGCGTCCCCACCACCCGGGCCATGCTGGTGACGCTGCTGCACCGCATCGAGGGCGCCCCGGCAGCCGCGGAGAGGCCCACCTTTGAGGACGTGGAGGCGGACAAGTGGTACACCGAGGCCGTGGCCTGGGCCGCTGAAACGGGACTGGTAAACGGCTATGATAAACGCTCTTTCGGTGTTTCCGATCCCATCACCCGGGAGCAGATGGCCGCGATCCTCTGCCGCTATGCCGCCTGGAAGGGCGAGGACGTGAGCACAGGCCAGAGCCTGGAGCATTTCGCCGATGTGGAGGAGATCAGCTCCTGGGCGCTGGACAGCGTCCGCTGGGCCGTGGAGCGGGAAATCCTGCGGGGCGTCTCTGAGACTGAATTTTCGCCCCGGAGCAGCGCCGTCCGGGCCCAAGTCGCCGTGCTGCTGGACCGCTACCTGGCGGGATAAAATCAGAGAGACCTGCCGTCCGGTCCGGCCGGCGTGTGTTATAAGGCAGGCCGCCGTATGTTATACTGGATCCGAAAAACAAATTGCAGACGGAGGTGCGTGATGAAAGTACAGAGTTGGTTCACCCTGCTGGTCACCGTCCTGTTCGGCGGCGGCGGACTGATCTATGAGCTCCGGAACCCCAACTTCGACCCGCTGCCCCGCCTCGTCATGTGCGCGTTTTTCCTGTATATCATCGTCAGAGGGCTCTATGTCTCCCTGTCCGCCGAGGGCTATGCGGACGATCAGGCCCGGGCGGCCCGGGGCAAGCGCATCTACCGGGAGAAATTCGGCCTCCTCGCCCCCATCGCCCCCTACGGCGGCCCGCTTTTGATCCTGCTGGACGCGGCGCTTCTGTGGCTGTTTCCCAATATTTGGCGCTGGATCCTCGTCCTTCCGCTCGTCGCCGCCGTCGCCTACTCGGCCTGGCTGTCCCTCTGGTATCAAAAGCAAATGGAGCTTGCAGAAAGCGCCTCCGATTGAGTTCGGAGGCGCTTTTGCTTATGCATTGTCGGGGATATTTCGGATGATCTTGTTGCAGATCCGCACCAGGAGCACCGCCGTGGCCGCCACGGACATGAGCTCCGCAATGGGGATGGCCCACCACACCGCGTCCAGGTCGCCGGTGAGGGACAGCAGATACGCCGCCGGCAGCAGCACGATGAGCTGGCGGCAGACGGAGACGATCATGCTGTACACGCCGTTGCCCAGAGCCTGGAACACGCCGCCGATGGCGATGCAGAAGCCGGCGAAGAGGTAACTGAGGCTGGCCACCCGCAGGGCCACCCGGCCGATGGCGAGCATGTTCTCCTGGGCGTCGAACAGCAGCAGAAGTTGATCCGGGAAAAGCTGGAACACGGCCAGCCCCACGAGCATCATGCAGCTGGCATAAATAACGCCCAGCTTGATGGTGGCGATGATGCGGCTGCGCTTGCCCGCGCCATAGTTGTAGGCGATGATGGGCACCATGCTGTTGTTCAGAGCAAACACCGTCATGAAGAAGATGCTCTGGATCTTGAAATAGACGCCGAACACCGTGGCCGCCGTCTCCGTGAAGCCGATGAGGATGCGGTTCATGCAGTAGACCATCACAGAACCGATGGCCTGCATGATGATGCTGGGCAGGCCGATGCGGTAGATCCGCAGAATAATCCCAAAGTCCGGCCTGAGAATGTATTTGGCCTGGATACTGATCTCCTTGTTCCACTTGACGTTCATGAAAATCGCCAGAGACCCGCCCACGATCTGCCCCAGCACCGTGGCTGCCGCCGCGCCGGCCACGCCCATGGCCGGAAAGCCCAGCAGACCGAAGATGAGGATGGGGTCCATGACGATGTTGATGATGGCTCCCAGCCCCTGGCTGAACATGGACAGCAGGGTGCGGCCCGTGGACTGCAGGAGCTTTTCCCCGATGAGCTGGGCGTAGACGCCGAAGGACAGGCAGCAGCAGATCTGCAGATAATCCGTGCCATAGTCCACGATCTCGGCGATCTCCGTCTGGCTGGCGAAGAAGGGCCGGGATACAAACAGACCGACGACCACAAAGAGCAGAAAATTGCACACGGCCAAAAAAAGACCGCAGCCCGCCGTTTTGTTCACGGTCTGCTGATCCTTCTCCCCCAGGGCCCGGGAAAGGATGGCGTTGACACCCACGCCGGCGCCGGTACCCATGGCGATCAAAATGGACTGGATGGGAAAGGCCAGGCTTACCGCCGTCAACGCGTTCTCGGAGAGACGGCTTACAAAGATGCTGTCCACTACATTATACATGGCCTGCACCAGCATGGAGATCATCATGGGCCAGGCCATAGTCAGCAGCAGCTTGTTCACGGGCATGACGCCCATTTTATTTTCACGCGGGACAACTTTCTCGCTCAATGGATCCACCTCAAAAAAATTCGGGCCCACGCCCGAATTTAAAGTTTTAATTTATTATACCAAATTTTAAAAAATATTTCAAGCCGCCCCACACAACTTGGGTGCTATGCACAACGCCCCCCGCCGCTTGTGTACAGGAATTATCCTATCAGACTGATTATATTAACATAATATATTTTATGTAATCTATTTTTGCTATGTCCCCCGCAACAAGGTAATTGTTTTGCATAGATTTACATAATTATATATTATGTAAAATAATCTGAGTTTTTTCTTCTCATGGACTTTACATAATATTTATTATGTAAAGTCCATGAGTACAAATCCTAACAGAAGAGTCAGATCAATATCCCCTCCCTCGGTATTTAACATAAGATTATTATGGTTAATTACTTTTTAAAAGAAAACTATGTCCCGACGCGCGGGACGCGGTTTTGCTCATGCTTAGCGGTCTTGTGTGTGTTCAGATATAGCGCCGGAGCTCGTCCAGCTCCTTGCGCCTCGGGGCGGCGGGGTCGCCGTCGGGCCAGCCCACGGCAATCAGGGCGGAAACGCTCTCCCCCTCTGGCAAGCGGACGATCTCCGCCACTTTGTCCGGGTCATAGATGCCCAGGATCACGCTGCCCAGGCCCCGGATGTGGGCGGCCAGGCAGAAGGTCTGGGCGGCAATGCCGGCGTCGAAGCTCTGCCAGTGGGTGCCCTTGGCGGTGGTGAAGCTGCCGTCTGGGTTATAGCCGGAACGGCCCGTCACGGTGCTGAGCACCACCAGGGCGGCGCAGCCGCTGATGTTGGCGGTGTTTTTGGCAAAGCCGCCCACGCCGTTCTCGGCAATATCCTGTTTTACGGCGACGTCGTCCACGATGATGTAGCGGGCGGTCTGGCTGTTTTTCCAGGAAGGGGCGAAGGCCGCGTCGGCAATGACCTCGTCCAGCACTGCCCGGGGAATGGGCTTATCCAGAAATTTGCGCACGCTGCGGCGCGTCCGCAGGGCTTCTATGGCGTCCATGGGATCACTCCTTTTTCTTGATGAGACCATCTTAGCACGCCTGGCCGCAAAAATCCAGTCCGCAGACAGGATTTTCAGCCCTGCGATGCCGCGATGAATGCGCTTTTCCTTTTTCCCGGAAACGAAAAAGACCGCGGCCGCTTCGGCCGCAGTCTTCTTCGAATTCAGTTTGCGTTACGCACGCTCGACCTTACCGCTGCGGAGGCACCGGGTGCACACGTAGACGTGCTTGGGACTACCGTCCACGATCGCCTTGACGCGCTTCACGTTGGGCTTCCAGGTGCGATTGGAACGTCTGTGCGAATGGCTGACCTGAATGCCGAAAGCAACGTCCTTGCCGCAATAATCGCACTTTGCCATGACGGGCTGCACCTCCTTGTTCCTGAGTTTAAATAAACAGCTTTATTATAATACCAGACGAAACTTCAAATTGCAAGCAAAATCTGAAAAAAAGGCCGGGAAACTGAAAAGTTTCTTCCGGGCATTGCCAAACGCGCCGCTTTTGTTTAAAATAAAGGAAAACACAGCATGACATGAAATGAGGCGATCCTGTGAAATATACGGTCAATCTCACCCAGCTGGTCAAGGAGATGGAGCTGGAAGTGCTCCACGCCGCCAGCGACTATGAGGAGACGCTCATCGACACCGCCGACGTCAACCGGCCCGGACTGCAGCTCACCGGCTTTTTCGACTACTTCGACCCCCGACGCATCCAGATCCTGGGCCGGGTGGAGACGGCGTATCTGGAGGGCTGCCGTTCCGACGACCGAAGCATGCGCTTGGAGGCGCTGATGCGCCGCCGGCCCGTGGCCGTGGTGATCTGCCACCGGGTGGAGGTTTATCCTGAGTGCCTGGAGGCCGCCAAAAACATGGATGTGACGCTGCTGCGCAGCGAGATGGACACCTCCGAATTCATGGCCGTGGCCATTGAATATCTGCGCCAGTGTCTGGCGCCCCGGGAGACGAAGCACGGCGTGCTGGTGGAGATCCATGGTGAGGGCGTGCTCATCACCGGCGAGAGCGGCGTGGGCAAGAGCGAGGCGGCCCTGGAGCTGGTCAAGCGCGGCCACCGGCTCATCGCCGACGACGCGGTGGAGATCAAGCGCACCACCAACAAGAAGCTCCACGGCCAGGCCCCCGCCATGATCCGGCATTATATGGAGCTGCGGGGCATAGGGCTTATTGATGTGCGCACGCTTTATGGCATCGGCGCCGTGAAAAGCTCGGTGCGCATTGAGCTGGTGGTGCACTTAGAGCAGTGGGAGCCAGGCAAGACCTATAACCGCCTGGGCATCGAGGAGGAGACCACCGAGATCCTGGGTGTTTCGCTGCCCTATATCATCGTGCCCATCCGGCCGGGCCGGAATCTGGCCATTATTCTGGAGACGGCGGCCATGAACAACCGCTTAAAGCGGATGGGCTACGACGCCGCCCGTCTCTTCGTGGAAAACCACGACAACGGCATCGAGCCCACCGGGTGGATCAGCAATCCGAATCTGATGTGAGGAAATCCTATGACAGACATGCTGCGGCAAACCATTCTGCAAAGGATACCTGAGCTGGAGCTGCGCCGGGACCAGCTGCTCGCGGAGCACTGCTCCTTCCGCATCGGCGGCCCGGCGGACATGGCCTTTCCCAAAACTGAGGCAGAGCTCACCGCCCTGCTGGCCCTGCTCCGGGAGACGGGAGAGCCCTTCCTCCTCCTGGGCCGCGGCAGCAACATGCTCTTTGCAGACGGCGGCACCCGCCGCCTTGTGATCCACCCCTGCGGCGCCTTTGAGGATACGCGCGCGCTGCCCGGGGACAAAATCGAGGCCGGCAGCGCCGTGACCTTGGCGTCCCTGGCCGTCTTTGCCCGGGACAACGGCCTTACCGGGCTGGAGTTTGCCCACGGCATCCCCGGCTCTCTGGGGGGCGCGGTGTTCATGAACGCCGGGGCCTACGGCGGCGAGATGGCACAGGTGGTGGAATCCGTGCGCTTCTGGGACTGGGAGAGCGGAAAGGTCTGCACCCTGTCCGTGGAGGCGCTGGAGCTGGGCTACCGCCGCAGCCGCTTTTGCGGCAAAAACGATATCATCCTCTCCGCCGTGCTCCGCCTCCGGCCCGGGGACCGGGACGCCATTACGGAGCAGATGCGCGCCCTGGCGGAACGCCGTCGGGCCAGCCAGCCTCTGGACAAGGCCTCCGCGGGAAGTACCTTTAAGCGCCCGGCGGTGGGCTACGCCGCCGCCATGATCGACGAATGCGGCCTGAAGGGGTACAGCGTGGGAGCGGCCCAGGTGTCAGAGAAGCACGCAGGCTTTGTGGTGAATAACGGCGGCGCCTCCTGCGCGGAGGTGCTCGCCCTGATGGACCACGTCCGGGCCGCCGTCCTACGGGAAAAGGGCGTGGCGCTGGAAGCGGAGGTCCGTATCATCCGCGATTGACAAAGGAGGTCATCCTATGGAGTTTTTGATCATATCCGGCCTGTCCGGCGCGGGGAAGAGCCGCGTGTCGGACATTCTGGAGGATCTGGATTTTTACTGTGTGGACAACATGCCCGTGGCCCTCATCGGCCGCTTTGCCGAGCTGTGCATGGCCACCCGGGGCCGCTTCGAGCGGGTCGCCCTGGTGACGGACATCCGGGAGGGCACCAATTTCGACGAGCTGTTCACCCAGCTCAACGGCCTCTGGGCCCTGGGCTGCGAGTATAAGATCCTCTTTGTGGAGGCGGACCGGGAGACCATCGTCAAGCGCTATAAGGAGACGAGGCGGCGCCACCCCCTGGCGGGCAGCACCGGCGGCATCGAGAGCGCAATCAACGAGGAGATCCGTCTGCTGACCCCAGTGCGGGAGCGGGCCGATTTCATCATCAACACCACCGGCCTCACCCTGGGCCAGCTCCAGAAGGAGCTCTATTCCCTCTTCGTGGGGGACGAGGTGGACCGCTCCATCAACGTGAACGTCATGTCCTTCGGCTTCAAGTACGGCATCCCCCTGGAGGCGGACCTGGTCTTCGACGTGCGGTTTCTGCCCAACCCCTACTATGTGGCCGACCTCCGCAGCAAGACGGGCCTCAGCGAGGAGGTCCAGAGCTTTGTGTTCAACAACGGCGACACCCGGGAATTCCTGGTGCTGCTCAGCGACCTCATGAGCTACCTGCTGCCCCACTATGTTGAGGAGGGCAAGCACACGCTGACCATTGCCGTGGGCTGCACCGGCGGCCGGCACCGCTCCGTGTCCGTGGCGGTGGCCCTGGCCCGGTTTTTGGCCGAGCAGGGCTACGCCTGCACCAGCACCCACCGGGACATCGACAAGGGCTGAGGCCATGGAGAGGATCATTCAGCGCCGCGTCACCCAGCCCGCCATCGTCGCCATCGGCGGCGGCACCGGGCTGTCCACCATGCTGCGCGGCCTCAAGAAATATTCCAGCAACATCACCGCCATCGTCACCGTGGCCGACGACGGCGGCGGCTCCGGCGTGCTGCGCTCGGAGCTGAACATGCCCCCGCCGGGGGACATCCGCAACTGTCTCCAGGCCCTGGCCAACACCGAGCCCACCATGGCGGATCTGCTGAACTATCGCTTCACCGCAGGCTCATTGAAGGGACAGAGCTTCGGCAACCTGTTTCTGGCGGCGCTCAACGGCATGAGCGATTCCTTCGACCAGGCCGTCATGCGCATGAGCGAGGTCCTGGCCATCACCGGCCGGGTGCTGCCCGTGTCCAACGCGGACATCCGCCTGGCGGCGGAATTCGACGACGGCACGGAGGTCTTTGGCGAGAGCCACATCGCCCACCACAAGACCAAGCACGACTGCTCCATCCGCCGGGTGCGCCTCATCCCCGAGCGTCCCCCCGCGGTGCCGGAGGCCATCGCCGCCATCGAGGAGGCGGACCTGATCATTCTGGGCCCCGGCAGCCTCTATACCAGCATCATCCCCAACCTGCTGGTGGAGGGCGTGGCGGAGGCGGTGTGCGCCGCCGAGGCCGTGAAGCTCTATATCCTGAACGTCATGACCCAGGACGGGGAGACGGAGGGCTACACCGCCGCCGACCACATCCGGGCATTGCAGAAGCATGCGGGCGCCGCGCTCTTTTCCCTCTGTCTGGCCAACAGCATGTCCCTGCCGGAGGAGGTGCTCTCCCGATACAGGCTCTGGGGCGCGGAGCCCATCACCCTGGACGCGCCGGCCATTGAGACCCTGGGCGTGCAGATCTACACCGCGCCGGTGGCGGACGTCCGGGACGGCTACGTGCGGCACCATCCCCATATGCTGGCCCGGGAGATCATGCGCGTGTTCCGGGAGCAGTCCCCCACCCGCGTATATCGATAGGACGGAGAAAAATGTCGTTTTCATCGGAAGTGAAAACAGAGCTGTGCCGGGGCAACCCGGTACAGAAGAAATGCTGCGCCCTGGCGGAGTGCTACGGCGTGCTGCTCTACTGCAACACCTTCTCCTCCCGGGAGATCCGCATCCGCACCGGCAGCGACAGCTTTGCCGCCCGGCTGCCCCGGCTGTTCCGGCGGGCCTTCGGCCTTGAGCTCCCCCCCCGGCAGGAGGCGGGGAACATGCACACCTTCGTCCTGGCCGACGCGGCGGCCATCCGCCGGATCTTCGAGGCGTACGGCTACGACCCGGATTCCGCCGTGCAGCACCATATCAATCTGGCGGTGCTGGAGGAGAGTTGTTGCCGCGTCGCTTTCGTGCGGGGCGCTTTTTTGGCGGGAGGCAGCGTCATGGACCCCGCCGGGCGCTACCACCTGGAGCTGGTCACCGACCACGCCTCCGTGGCCCGGGAGGCCTATTCCATCCTGCTGGAGATGGGCTTTGCCCCCAAGGACATCCGGCGGGGCGTCCACCACGTCATCTATTTCAAGAACAGCGAGGAGATCGAGGATCTGCTCACCACCATCGGCGCACCCCTGGCCGCCATGAACCTGATGCAGGCCAAGGTGGAGAAAAACATGCGCAACGCCGTCAACCGCCGGGTCAACTGCGACAGCGCCAACGCCGACAAGGTGGTGTCCGCCGCGCAGAGCCAGCTGGAGCACATCCGGGCCCTTTCGGAGACCGTGGGGCTGGAAAACCTGCCCGAGGATCTCCAGGAGGTGGCGCTGCTGCGTCTGGCCAATCCGTCGGCCAGCCTGTCGGATCTGGCGCTGCTGTCGGAAAGCCGGATGAGCAAGAGCGGCATCAGCCACCGGATGCGGAAGCTGATGAACTATAAATAACGCCGCATCGCCATTGTAAGATAGAATTGGAGAAGAAACATGGCATTTGTCCATTTGCACGTACACAGTGAATACAGCCTTCTGGACGGGGCCTGCCGCATCGGAAATCTGGTGCAGCGCGTCCACGAGCTGGGCCAGACGGCCTGCGCCATCACCGACCACGGCGTCATGTATGGCACAGTGGCCTTCTATAAGGCGGCCCAAAAGGCGGGGATCAAGCCCATCATCGGCTGCGAGGTCTACGTGGCCCCGGGCAGCCGCTTTGGCCGGGAGTACGGCGTGGACAACGAGTACAGCCACCTCATCCTGCTCTGCGAGAATGAGGTGGGCTACCGCAACCTCTGCTACCTGGTGTCCGCCGGCTTCACGGAGGGCTTTTATATCCGGCCCCGCATCGACTGGGCGCTG
>Ga0079305_1003433_pt1 | contig 10758 bp, 12 predicted proteins | sample LMS_cellobiose_e_FD_79183 | JGI IMG/M metagenome (GOLD analysis project Ga0079305, IMG submission 79183) | Rumen-fistulated moose microbial communities from Alaska, USA - LMS_cellobiose_enrichment | ecosystem: Host-associated > Mammals > Digestive system > Stomach > Rumen fluid ... | reverse complement strand
TACAACAATATATTGCGAATCAAGGAGCCTATAAAAAAATCCTTGAACAACAACTGACATTTGATTTGTGACATGACCTATGACCTCCTAGATACCCCGCTGCTTGCGGCGGGGTAGTTCATTGAATATCGTTAAAATCATGCTATTTTTTGAAAAAACAATTTAAAGAGGAGATTTCATTATGGCATTGACGACTTTGGGGGCTTGATCTGGGTATCGCTTCCATCGGCTGGGCGCTGATTACGGAAGAAGACAATAAGTTGAAACTCAACGGCTGGGGCAGCCGGATTTTCCTGCCGGGGATGGACGATGACATTGAACAGGGCAAAGGCGTATCCCGCTGTGCGGAACGCCGGTTGAAAAGAGCGCTGCGCATTCAATACCGCCGAAGACGCAAACGGAAAGACGATCTGATTTCGGTTCTGCAGGAGAACGGACTGCTCCCCGATCCACTGACTCCGGCGTTTTTCACTTCGGTCGATGAGAAATTCCTGCGGCCGCTCTCCAAAACCGATCGAAAAACCTTGGGCCACGTGATTCCTTATCTGCTGCGGAAGAAGGCTTTGGACCAGCCTTTGTCCCGCGATGAACTCGGCCGGGCCATTTATCATCTGGCCCAGCGTCGGGGCTATCTCAGCAACCGCAAACAGGATTTGAAAAACGAGGAGGAAAGCGGAGCGGTCAAAGCCGGGATCGATCAACTGAAAAAGGAAATGAGCGCGGCCGGCGCCCGCACGCTGGGCGAATATTTCTGTCAGGTCAACCCCGAGGAAGCTCGGATTCGGACCCGTTACACCGACCGGGCGATGTATCAGGAGGAGTTCCGCAAAATCTGTCAGGCGCAGCGCGCTTTGATTTCCGAGGAACTGGAAAAGCAGCTTTTCAACGTGATTTTTTATCAGCGGAAATTGAAATCCTGCAAAAATCTGATCGGCGCGTGTTCCGTTTATCCCGAAGAAAAACGGTGTTCCTATGCCTGCGAGGAAGCTCAGCTGTTCCGAATCTATACCAATTTGAATCATCTCCGCGTCGAAAAAGCTCAGCAGATACGTTCTCTGACCGAGGAGGAGCACGATCGGGTCCTGGCGGTCCTGAACGGCTTTTCCGATCTGCTCACCCGCAAAGGCACCATCACCCTGAAAAATCTGGCCAAGGCGGTAAACCTGCCCAAAGGCGCGAAATTTACGCTGTCCGATGAGGAAAAGGAGATTTACGGCAACGTGCTTCATGCCGCCCTGTTTCAGGTATTCGGTCCGCGCGCCGAAAAACTTCCCCCGGACGAACGCGAAAAGTTTTTCAACGACCTTAAATCCATCGAAAAGCCGGAAGTCCTGAAACACCGCCTCACCGGTTACTGGCAGCTTTCCGCCGAGAAGGCCGAACTTGCGGAAAAAATCGCCTTGCCCGATGATTACTGCGCGTTTTCCCTGAAGGCTTTGAAAGAGATTCTGACCGAACTGGAAGCCGGGATTCCGCTTTCCACCATTCGCAAGGTGATTTTCCCCCAGCAGCCCGGCGTTGCGCTGGATTCTCTGCCGATCCTGGATTCGGACGAAACCGCGTTGGATTTGCGCAATCCGGTGGTCCATCGGGTGCTGACCGAATTGCGTTTCGTGATCAATACCATCATTGCCCGTTACGGAAAGCCTGACCGGATTCGCATTGAACTGGCCAGAGATCTGAAAAGCACCAACAAGGAACGCGAACGCCGGACCTTCGAAATGCGCAAGCGCGAAAAGGAACGCGCCGCCATTGCCGCCAAGATCACTCAGGAAGCCGGAATCGAAAAACCCTCCAGAAACGACATCCTCAAAGTCATGCTCGCCGAAGAATGCGGCTACGAATGTCCTTACACCGGCAGACATTTTTCCATGAAAGACCTGCTCCACGGAAAAGACATCCACATCGAACATATCATTCCCTATTCCCGTTCGTTCGATGATTCTTTCCGCAACAAGACCCTCTGTCTGGCCGCCGCCAACGCCGCCAAAAACAATCATACCCCGTTCGAGGCTTTTTCCGGAACCGAATACCAGAACATCCTCCAGCGGGTCGCTCATTTCAACGGTCCTTATGCCGAAGCCAAACTGGCTCTGTTCAAACTGGAAAAAGTCGATCCGCAGGAATTCCTGGAACGCAACCTGAACGACACCCGGTATGCCAGCCGGCTCGCCATGCAGTACCTCGGCATGCTTTACGGCGGCACGACCGACAAGGCGGGAAAACAGCGCATCTTCGCCACTTCCGGCGGCTGCACCGCCATGATCCGCCGCGCCTGGGGCGGCAATTACCTCCTCGGCGAAGGCGAAAAGGTCCGCGACGATCACCGGCATCATGCCATCGATGCCCTGACCATCGCCCTGACCACCCCGGAACGGGTCAAAATGATTGCCGGCATGATGCCGGAGTACCGCAAAAAACTGCAGGACTGCAAGCCTCTGATCGATAACGATGCCTATTCGCAGGCACTCGCCATGCTGGACCAGTCTGCCGTTTCCCATCACGTCGTCAATAAAATCCGCGGCGCGTTCCACAAGGAAACCATTTACGGGAAAAACTACGGCAATGACATCCGTCACAAGCGGGTCAAACTCAACGAACTGACCGTTAAAGACATTCCCGACATCGTCGATCCCGCCGTCAAAGCGCTGGTCCTCCAGAGAACCGGATGCAACGAAGATCAGCTCGGGGTGCTGACCGACAAGGACCTGCAGAAGCTCCTCGACGTCAGCAATCCGCTGGTGTTCAAAGACAAAAACGGCGCGCCCGTCAACGTCATCAAGGCCGTCCGCGTGAAGCAGCGAGTCTCCGCACGGACTATCGGTTCCGGTGACTCCGTCCGCGAGGTCGCCAACGGCAGCAATTATCTGCTCGCCATCTTCGCCAAACTGGATGCCGACGGTAATGAGACCGGCTGGGAGGGGGAGATTGTTACCCTGATGGACGCCCGTTACCGCCTGCTTCACCACCAGCCGCTGTTCGAAAGGAACCGCCCCGGCATGAAATTTAAATTCACCTTGAAAAAAGGCGATATCGTGACTTTTGTCAAAGACGGTGTCGAACGGCTCTGCATCATCCGCGGCGTTTCCCTGCCAACGTTCTACTGCTGCCCGGTCAGGGATGCCCGAATGCAGAGAGAACTCAAAGCGGCTAAAGTCTGGTTTTGGCCGACTCCGTCAGCTGCATTTCAATGGAAAATGACCAAATACACCATGAATCTCTTCGGCGAACTGCGGAGGGCCAATGACTGATGACTGACCGCATCATCGAAATCGCCGATCTCGCCGCCGCTCTTTCCATTGAAAACGGACTGCTCAAAGCAGCCTTTCCCGACCGGGAACCCGTGAAAGTCCCCGTGGCCGAGATTCAGTGTCTCATCCTGGCCAACCCCGCAATCCGCATCTCCGGCGCGGTGTTGGCCGCACTGGCGGAAAACAAAGCCGTCGTGGTGATTTCCGGCGGCGACCGCCTGCCCGTCGCCATGCAGTTCCCGCTGTCCGGCAATTATCTTCAGACCGAGCGTTTCCACGCCCAGATCAACGCGTCCGAACCCTTGTCCAAAAGGCTTTGGCAGACTGTGGTCAAGGCCAAGATACGCCGTCAGGCGGAGGTGCTGCGCCAGTTCCATCAGCAGGATTTCGGTTTGTCCTCGCTCGTCCCCAAAGTCCTCTCCGGCGATTCTTCCAATATCGAAGCACGCGCCGCGGCGATTTACTGGAAACATCTTTTCGGCCGTCCTTTTACCCGCGAGCGTTCCGCTCCGGACAGCAATCTCCTGCTCAATTACGGGTATGCCGTCCTGCGGGCCATGACCGCCCGCGCCTGCTGCGCCGCCGGTCTGCATCCCACCCTCGGCATCAATCATCACAACCGCTACGATCCATTCTGTTTGGCCGATGACCTCATGGAGCCGTTCCGGCCCGTGGTCGACTGCGCGGTGAGAAAGCTCAATCCGGATAATTGCGGGGTCGACGGACTTTCCGCCGCGTCCCGGCGGGAAATCATTTCCGCTCTGCTGGACAAGGTCTCCACCCCGAACGGCTGGTGGGACTTGACCGATCTCCTGCGGATTTCCGCCGAGCAGACCGCAAAATCGTTTCAAACCGGGGAACTCGCCCTCAAATACTGAATTTCCATGATTTCGGATATCAAGTCCATGTGGCTGCTGGTAATGTTCGATCTGCCTACCGTGACCAAAGAGGAAAAACGGGAATACGCCCGCTTCCGGAAGTATCTTCTGCGGGAAGGCTTCATTCAGCTGCAGTTTTCCGTTTACAGCAAATTTTGCTCCTCCCGCGAAAACACGGTCAAATACTACCGCTATATCGAATCCGCCGTTCCTCCGAACGGACACGTCCGGCTCCTGATGGTGACCGACAAGCAGTTCGGCGAGATGGTCTCTCTTTACGGAAAAACCGTTCAGGAAATCGAAAAAAAGCCTGAACAGCTGCTCCTTTTTTGAAATGATCCATATTGCATCCGCTTACTCTTCAAGCGGTTCTGTCAAATGCAATATAGCACCATTTTCAAACTCTACAAGCCCCAGCTGAAAATTGCGCGTATCGATATTGCCGTTGAATATAGCACCATTTTCAAACTCTACAAGCCCCAGCACGTCCGCCGAGTATTCGATCCCGCCCGTTAATATAGCACCATTTTCAAACTCTACAAGCCCCAGCGGTCTGGTATCATGGCCTCCGACGTGAAAAAATATAGCACCATTTTCAAACTCTACAAGCCCCAGCTAAAAATTGCGCGTCTCGATGTTGCCGTGGAATATAGCACCATTTTCAAACTCTACAAGCCCCAGCTGTTTTGGCGGCGGTTTGCTTTTCTTTATGAATATAGCACCATTTTCAAACTCTACAAGCCCCAGCAACATTTTGAAGCGTTCAAAAAGCTGGCGGAATATAGCACCATTTTCAAACTCTACAAGCCCCAGCATGGGAAGTGCTATCTTGCTGATGGAACTTAATATAGCACCATTTTCAAACTCTACAAGCCCCAGCACTAATCATATCCAGAGGAATAATCGTATTAATATAGCACCATTTTCAAACTCTACAAGCCCCAGCTAAAGATAAGAAATAATAAAAGCAAAGTAAAATATAGCACCATTTTCAAACTCTACAAGCCCCAGCCCAATTACCCGCTATTAGAGTGCGCGGGCGAATATAGCACCATTTTCAAACTCTACAAGCCCCAGCACGAAACGGCCGCACCCGCGGTGAGCGCAGAATATAGCACCATTTTCAAACTCTACAAGCCCCAGCTATGCGCGGCTCCGGTTGGCTGGTGGTACAATATAGCACCATTTTCAAACTCTACAAGCCCCAGCCAGCGGCTTTCCGTTTCTCCGGCGAATAGGAATATAGCACCATTTTCAAACTCTACAAGCCCCAGCAGTAATTTAGCAAACATCAGAAAGCGGAAAAATATAGCACCATTTTCAAACTCTACAAGCCCCAGCGCCATCGAACGGTAGAAACCGACGGTTGGAAATATAGCACCATTTTCAAACTCTACAAGCCCCAGCACGGAGGAACCATAGTTACACCTGACACCTAATATAGCACCATTTTCAAACTCTACAAGCCCCAGCAGTAATTTAGCAAACATCAGAAAGCGGAAAAATATAGCACCATTTTCAAACTCTACAAGCCCCAGCCTCTCTTCTGTACTCTCTATCTCTACCTTTTTTGCATATATACATCGGGAAATGACGTATGCAATCACAAAATGCCATATTTTTGATCTGTTTTGCGATTTTAATTGCGGCGTAATATGCTATATTATCGGAAAAACGGAAAAGGAGATTTGTCAGGAGAGGAATCAACATGGCTCAAGCCCGCTATATCGATATCAAACGTTTTGCCGTGCATGACGGACCGGGAATCCGGACCACGCTGTTTTTGAAGGGGTGTTCATTGCGCTGCATCTGGTGTCACAATCCGGAAAGCAGGTTCATGCACCCCGAACTGGCGATCCATTATCCGAAATGCACGCTCTGCGGGGAATGCGCCAAGGTCTGCAACTGTCATAAGATCGTCAACGGCGTGCATGAGTTCGATCGGACGGACTGCAAAGCCTGCGGGAAATGCGAAGCGGCATGTCCCTCCGGCGCGCTGGAACTGTTCGGCAAGACCATGACCGTGGACGAGGCCGCGGACCAACTGCTCGAAGACCGGATTTTCTACAAGGACGGCGGCGGTATCACGCTTTCCGGCGGCGAACCGCTGCTGCAGAGTCAGTTCTGCGCGGAACTGCTGCGGAAGATGAAAGCCGAGGGCATTCATTGCGCAGTCGACACCAGCGGCAACGTCCCGTGGTCCGCTTTCGAATCCGTGCTGCCGTTCACCGATCTGTTTCTTTACGATTTCAAGTGTGCCGACCCCGAAAAACATCAACGCCTGACCGGAAGCCGGAACGATTTAATCCTGGAAAATCTGAAGAAACTCAATGCGGCGGGAAAAAATATCGAAATCCGGATGATCATGGTCCCGGAACACAATATGTCGGAAGACGATCTGCGCGCAGCGGGCGGATTTCTGGCTCCGCTGGCGAATATTTCCGCGGTCCGTCTGCTGGCGTATCATTCGCTGGCGCGTTCCAAATTCAAGGCGGTGGGACACCCCGACACCATGCCGGAGGTTCCGTCTCCGGATGTGGACACGCTGGAAAAATGCGCGGAGATTCTCCGCTCCTGCGGCGTCAAAAAGGTGGTCAACTCATTGAAATAGGCGGGGAGAGGAAAACATGCTGTTCGGAACTTACGCGCAGGACGAAGCGTATCTGTGGAAAAAGTTTCAGTCGCCGGAATTCGATCCCGCCACGGGGCTCGACAAGGATGAAGCCGCCGAAAAGGCCGCAGCCTTCGCGGAAACGGCTGCTCCGGCGCGACACCGTCATCCGGATGACCGTTCCGCAAATCGGTAAAGCGGCCGAACCATCCTATCATGCGATCGCCCTCCGGAGCACGTCCGGAGCACGCAGAACAATCCGGACAATATTGCGGGATATGACAGACTGGGCAAAGCTCAAGCAGATAAAAAGGACAATAAGAAACAAACCGGCTTCAAACTGGATAAAAAAATCCGTTGATTTCCGGTGTCCTTTATTCGGCTGTCAGATTTTCCTTACTTCTTGATACGGAGCACTCGGCCCGCCCGGGTCGTTTTGACTCCGGGATCGGGGCTGTACGCCAGCTGCCCGTTGACATAGACGGCTTCGATGCCGGTCGGCGTGCGGCTGACGACGGCGAAATCCGCCTTGCTGTCATAGTTGTTCAGATCGAGCAGCACCAGGTCGGCGAAATATCCGGGAGCGATTACGCCCCGGCCGCGGATGTTGAACTTGGCGGCGGGGAGACTGGTCATGCGGCGAATGACCTCGGCGTAAGGACAGCTGTTCGAGGCGATGCGGAAGAACCGCGGGAAGGAACCGAACGCACGGGGATGCCCGCCGCGGCTGTTTTTGCCGCGGATGGAGCTGTCGCTGCAGCAGACCACATAAGGATCGGCCAGAATGCGTTTCAGGTTGTCTTCATTCATACTGCCGAAAGCGGCCGACGGAGATGTTCCGGATGCGAGCAGATTCACTACGGCTTCCTGCGGGGAGATCCCACCCATCATCTGCCCGATCTCGACCATGGATTTCGAGAAATAGGGGCGGTGTTTCGCGATCGGGGAACTGACCAGAAGAATCCGGTCCATATCCCGCCGTCCTTTCGTGCGGAGCGCTTCCGTGAGCTGGGCACGATAGGCGGCGTCTTTCTTCAGTCTGCCGCAGAGTTTTGAGGGGCTGACTTTGTCGAACGGCGGCGGCACGATCACCCGCAGCGAGGTGCTGCTGTAAACATAAGGATAGCGGTCCTCCAGAACGTTCATGCCGGATTTCCGGGCTTCGGCGATCATGGCGAACGCGCGGTCGAGCTTGCCCCAGTTCCGTTCGAAGCAGGTCTTGAAATGACTTACTTCCAGATTGTTGTCGCCGGCGCGGGCGATCTCGATCGCTTCCGCGAGCGCTTCCAGCAGAGTGTCGCTTTCGCTGCGCATGTGGGTCGCATAGGGTTTGCCGGTGCCTTTCAGGAGCGAGGCGAGCTCCTTGACCTCTTCCGTATCGGCGAATTTGCCCGGCAGGTAATAGAGCCCGGAGGAGAATCCGGCTGCGCCGTTGTTCAGTGCATCCGCCAGAAGTTCCTTCATCCGGCGCATCTCTTCCCGCGTGGGACGGCGGTCTTCATAGCCCATGACATGTATCCGCAGGGAATTATGGCCGCAGAGATGGGCAACGTTCACGGCGGGCGAGGCCTTTTCGACCAAATCGAGGTAAGCGCTGAAATTGCCGTATGCTTTTTTCAGTGCGTCTTTCGCGTTTTTGGCTCCGGCGAGATAGTAGGAGGTGCCGCAGTTGCCGGAAATGTCGGTGGTCACGCCCTGCATGATCTTGGAATCCGCGCCGGGAAGCCGGTACACGGCGGAGTCGGAATGAGTATGCACGTCCACGAATCCGGGAACGAGCGCCTTGCCGCGGCCGTCGATTACGGTGCAGCCGGTGCGGTTGAAAGTTCCCGACGGGGCGACGGCGGCGATTTTATCGCCCCGCACCGCGACATCCGCCATGAATGGGGGTTTCCCGGTCCCGTCGTAAAGTTCCACGTTGGTGAAAAGCAGATCGCCGGGGACCGTTCCGGAATTTCCGCCGGACGTGCTGACGTCGGCAAAAAGTTTCGCCATCGGCATCAACGCCGCGAATGTAAGTGTCTCCTTAAGAAAATCCCGTCGGTTCATAGTATATTCTCCCCTGTGGTGATATGTTTCAAAAATGGCGGTGTGTGAACTTGAAACTCCGATCCGCTCCTGCTCAATAAAACTTGATGAAGACAATATAACCCGTATCCTTACAAAAAGAAAGAGCGTTTTCTCATTTTTCTCGCTTTTTTCGAATCTTTCTTTTCTGGCGGGAATCCAATACCATCGCCTGATCGAAGATACTGGCATATCCGGTAAGATATCAGCAGGTTTCGGGGGCTTTCAGATTCTCCGCCCATCATATCCATATCACAAAAAACGAGAGGAAGATGCTCCCGGAATCAAGAAACTGAAAAAATACGCCGCTCTGGATTCCTCCCGGCTGGAAAACCTGCCGGAGGATTTGAGCCCGGGAAAAAAGTGATTCCGAAAATCATCCGCCCGGTTCGAATTGGGCTTTCAGATAAACCGATTTCGGCTTTCGGTGATTATGAATGGCCAGAATGATCTTTTCGGCCACAAGTCGACCGCATTCCCTCAGCGGAGCACGGACCAGCGGACGATTTGCGGGGATACTCGGGAGTTCCAGCCCGTCGCATCCAATCACGGGAATCTTGATTTCCCGTTCACCTAAAACCGTCAGAATTTCCGGCAACTGATTATCGGAAGCAACGATCAAGGCATCCGGAGTCGTTGATTTCAATATCTCCTGCAACGCGATCGCGCCGCCGCCCTGAGTGGGACGGGTACTGCCGATGCAGGCAGGGTCCACCTGACTGTATTTCTGGATCGCACTCAGATACGCATGGAATTTGTTCAGCTTCTGCAGGTGGATCAGACTTTGGGTTTGACCTATGAAACCGATCTTCCGGCAGCCTTTCTCATGCAGATATTCAACTACATCGCTGATCCCTTCGGTAAAGTCAAAGGAAACCTGGGGGATAGACTCGTCAAGCGGGTCGCACGCCGTGATAAAGGGAACATTAGTGTCCGCAGTCCGGTCCAGCAGCAGTTTTTCGTATGCTCCCAGGACCACGCGGCCGACTGCGGGAAAGAAGGTCAGTCGGTTGAAATTTATCAACCCCGTTTCCGGATCGCTGATCAGTTCGGTCAGCACTGCACGATATCCGGCTGCGGAGAGTTCCTGAAACAGGGATTCCCAGATGTAACGCCAGAACGGATGGGAAAAAATCGCCGCGAAGCCGTCGAACAAAACCTCGATTACAGGATCGGCATATTGTTTCATCGGAATGATCCGCGTTCCGCCGCGGCGTCTGCGGTCAAGGATTCCCTGGTCCATCAGGCGGCGAATGGCTTTGTCGATGGTTTTTGGGTTCGCCTGAAATTCCTCGACAAGATCAACGGTCCGCGGCAGGCGGTCCGTATATTCCTTCGAGGCGATTCGTCTTAAAATCGTTTTGATGATCTCATACTGTTTGTAATCCGGCTGCTTGTTTTTCATGTTTTTTCTCCGTTTTTAAATAACACCATATACTAAAAATTGATGATGTCAAATATCCCCACTCAAAATTGTGAATTTTTTTTTGAAGCGGCCGTTTTTTTACTTGATTTTCTTCAATTTATATCATAAGTTAAGAAGAAAACGGGAGATTTTTCAATGTCAGAAATCAAAACGCTGTCCACTGTGATCGAGCGTCCGGGCGAAGCCGCGTTCCGCGAAGTCACGCTTACGCCGAAGCGGGCCGATACCGTGGTCTGCCGGACCCGGATGAGCGCCATTTCCACGGGGACCGATATGAAAACTTATCACGGGATGCAGCATCCGGAACAATGCTGGTATCCGCTGGTCCCCGACTATGAAAACATCGGACCGCCGCCATCAGACCGCTCCGGGAAAATTTTTCTTCAGAAAAAGTTCGAAAATCCAAAAATGGTAGGAGAGTTTTTTTCGCTACCATTTGACAAGGTAAAGTAGGGGCATTTTTGAGGTCAGAGAGGGGCTATTATCACTAAATAGACTGTTGGTGACGAAAAAAACTCGACCGTG
>Ga0079305_1003432_pt1 | contig 10760 bp, 11 predicted proteins | sample LMS_cellobiose_e_FD_79183 | JGI IMG/M metagenome (GOLD analysis project Ga0079305, IMG submission 79183) | Rumen-fistulated moose microbial communities from Alaska, USA - LMS_cellobiose_enrichment | ecosystem: Host-associated > Mammals > Digestive system > Stomach > Rumen fluid ... | reverse complement strand
GCCGTTCCAGGGGATATCGGAGATGGTCAGAGCAAAGGATGCGCCGAGCATTCCGGCGATGACGGGGTCACAGTCGGGATCGACCGAAAGGACGGTCATGACGACGGAGCAGTCGTTGCGCATGTCCTTCGGGAAGAGCGGACGCAGCGGGCGGTCAACAACGCGGGAGGCGAGTATCGCCTTCTCGGACGGCTTGCCCTCGCGGCGCTGGAAAGAGCCGGGGATCTTTCCCACGGCGTAGAGCTTCTCCTCAAAATCGACGGAAAGCGGGAAGTAGTCGATGCCCTCTCTGGGCTTGGCGGAAGCGGTGACGTTGACGAGAACGGTGGTCTCGCCGTAGCGGACGAGCACGGAGGCGCTTGCGAGCGCGCACATCATGCCTGTCTCAAAGCTTATCTTTTTGCCGACAAATTCTGTCTCAAATACCCTGTAGTTTTCAAACATTGCTTTTCCTCCGTTTTCCGCGGCCGGGATCGGGTTTTAGCAATAGATCCGGCGTCCGAGCCTTTTCGGGCGCCCGAGCAACTGCTAAAGCCGCCGTTTCCCCGCCGCTTTTTTCTTTTTTTCTCAAAACTCGGGCAGACGGCATTGAGCCGTCCGCCCTGAATTTCAAGCGGTTTCCGGACTTACTTGCGCAGTCCGAGCTTTGCGATGACCGCGCGGTAACGCTCGATGTCCTTCTTCTGGAGATAGGCGAGCAGGTTTCTGCGGCGGCCGACCATCTTGAGCAGTCCGCGGCGGGAATGATGGTCCTTCTTGTGCACCTTCAGGTGCTCGGTGAGATCGTTGATCCTCTTGGTGAGGATGGCTATCTGCACCTCCGGGGAACCGGTGTCGTTCTCGTGATTGCGGTTGTTTTCGATGATCGCGGTTTTTTCTTCCTTGAGCAGCATTCTCTTTCACCTCATATCTTATTTTCCGGACCTGTATCTGAGCCGACGGGAGGTGAATGCCCCGCGCAGCCAAGCTACGGTCAGCAATCCATATTATTTTAGCATATTTTTTTGTCCGTGTAAACACTGCGGGCAAATTTTTTTTGCTCACGCGCACATTTTTTTCAAAACGCGTTCAAAGCGCCTTTGTCAGCTCCTCGAAGACCGGCCAACTCTCCTCAGGATAAAAACGATGCCCCTCCGACCCGATCACCAGACGGCACGCGTCCGGAGCGCCCGCCGCGGCATAGACGTCCCTGACCGTCTCAAAGCCCTTTTCGACAGCGTCCAGCGGGAATATAGGATCCTCTCTCCCACAGACTATGACAACCGGCGTCGGCGCCGTCAGCATGGCGAGATCAGGCATCTCCATATATTCCATGATATGCGGAATATGGTTGCAGATGCAGTGATCCATCGCAAAGATGGAGCTGCGGTAGAGATTGAAGGCGCAGGACGGCATCACCGCCGCGAGGCGGCGCTCCACCGCGGCTGCGTGCCATGTGGCCGTGCCGCCGCCGGAATTGCCCATCATATATATGCGCGAGACGTCGGCTGCGTCTGAAAGGCCAGTCTCCAGCGCGTCGATCAGTCTGCCGACGTCGTATATCCTCTCTCCGAGCAGCGTCCTCCCCAAAAGCAGCGCCTGAGAGGCCGGGAGCAGGCATCCGCTGCCGTGCTTGAGCTCACCGAAGCCGCGCTGCTCCATCGCGATCGCGATATACCCGCGCTCTGCCGCCTGTATCGCGAAATCGCGCCCGCCGGCGATGCTCTTGTCGTCCCCCGGGAATTTGGCGCGCCCGAGCGAGATATGCATCCCCGTAGAGTGTCCCTGCAGGCAGATCATGACCGGAAGCTTTCCGCCTTTATCGAGCGGAGACGCAGCCTTCGGCGTGAGCATGTGCGCCGGGACAAAAAATCCCGGCTCCGATTCGAACTCGAAACGTATCTCTGTGAATCTCGGGTCGCCATCCTCGACAGCATCAAGCTTCACCCTCGGCGCACAGGATACCTCCGGCAGCCTGTCAAAGCCGAGCAGCGAACGAAAAACGCGGTCCGCACGCCTCTTCTGCGGCTCCAGCGGCTGCGCCGGATCGTATGAATAAGGCAGCCGCGCCGCCGCATCGGCGTCGGCAATGGAACAGTGCAGATCATAAAGCGACATCTCGCTCTCCCCCTTCGGATCTACGTATTATGTCATGGCCTTCTGCAAAGCTGATAGAACGCAACCGCGCTTGCGGCCGCCACGTTCAGCGAATCTACTCCGTGGAACATCGGAATGCGCACGGTGAAGTCGCATTCCGCGATCGTGCTCTCAGCAAGGCCCTCGCCCTCGGTGCCGAGCACTACGGCAAGCCGCTCCACCTCAGCAAGACGCGGGTCACCGATATCGATCGGATCGCCGTGCAGCGCCATCGCCGCTGTCATGAAGCCGAGCGACCGCAGCCGCTCTGTCCATGCCGGCTCGACCGGCAGATATGTCCACGGTATCTGGAACACGGTGCCCATGCTGACCCTCACTGCCCGACGATAGAGCGGGTCGCTGCAGGCCTGTGTGAGCAGCACCGCGTCGATTCCGAGGGCTGCCGCCGAGCGTATTATCGCACCGACGTTCGTCGGATTCATCACATCCTCCAGCACCGCCACACGCCTTGCTCCCGCACATAGATCCTCGACGCTTTTTTGCGCCGGTCTGCGCATCGCACACAGCATCCCGCGCGTCAGATGATATCCCGTGAGCTGCGTCAGCACCTCGAACGGCGCCGAATATATCTTTATGTCTCCGCACCGCTCGACGAGCCGAGAGTGCTTTTCGGCGTCGCCATCCTCCGTCAGCATCGAGAGTGGGACGCATCCGGCGTCCAGCGCGCGCCCGATCACAAGCGGGCTTTCTGCAATGAAAACGCCGTTGTCGGGATCCGCACGGTTGACAAGCTGATTCTCGCTCAGCCTGGCGTAAACGTCGAGCTCCGGCGCGGAAAGGTCGCTTATCTCTATGAATTCAGCCATTTTTCCATCCTTCGCCGAGCGTTGCGATCAGCTTCGCCGCCTTCGCGTCGCTCAGCACCTGCCCGCGCAGCTCCTCCAGCGATCCGAACTTTTTCTCCGGCCGCATGAAATCCAGCAGCTCCACGCGCACCATCCTGCCGTAGAGATCGCCGGAATAGTCTTCGATATACGTCTCGGCGAGCACTCCGTCCTCACCGTTTTCCGCCACCGTCGGCTTTATCCCGATGTTGGTCACCGCCGCGCGGATATCCCCTTCGACGCTCACCTTTGATGCGTAGACCCCAAAACGCGGTATGACGCACTCCTCCGGCCAGCGCTGGTTTATCGTCGGGAAGCCGAGTCTTCCGGCAAGTCTGCGCCCGTGTCCGACCTCCAGCTCAAAGGAATAGCTTCGGCCGAGCAGCCTGTTTGCGGTCTTCACGTCTCCCTCGGTCAACGCCTCCCTGACACGGCTGGAACTGACCGGCTCACCGCCGTCCGTGACCGCCGCGGCGACATGCAGCTCCAATCCGCAGCGCCCACAGATGTCCCTCAGTTCGTCCACACCGCAGGAGCGTCCTCTGCCAAAGCGGAAGTCGTATCCGCAGCATACGGCGGAGGCGCCCAGCCCCGCGATAAGGCGCTCTTTCACGAAACTCTCACCGTCGAGGCCTGCAAATGAGGCGAACTCCGGCGACTCGACCACATCCACGCCGAGCTTCGCGAGAAGCCTCTGCTTTTCCTCATCCGTGATTATCATCCCGCCCTTTTTCGGCGAGCCGGAGAGAGAAAAGGTGAAAACTGCGGGCTCGAGCCCCGTTTCTCTCAATGATATCGCGCTGTTTATCACAGCAAGGTGGCCGAGGTGCATCCCGTCGAACACGCCGATCGCCACCGCGCGTCTTTTATCGCTCATATCAGCATCTGTTTCCTTCAAAAGTTATGTCACGGGCTGCCCGTACCTGCAAAAATAGGCCTTCGGCACAAGCTGTCCCGCCTCCCGGTCGGTCTCCGACAGACTGAGGAATTGCCCGTTTTCATCATATACGCGGATATATCCGTCCGTCTCGGGCAGTTCCTCCAGCCGCGAAAGCCAGATCCTGACCCCATTCAGGTGCAGCCGCGCGTCGAACTCCCCGAGAGTATAGGCGGGATACTGCGTGAACACGCTGTCTGCCGTGAGGAGTATCTCGCCGAGGCGCCCCTCGGCGACGAGCTCCCGAACCTTTTCCATCGTGACGCAGCGCTCCTCTCCGAAGCCGGAGGAGCCCGTCCGCCGCAGATAAGTCACCGTCGCGCCGCAGCCCAACCTTTCGCCGATGTCGCTGCACAGCGTACGGATGTATGTGCCCTGCGAGCACTCGACCTCGATGGTATATTCGTCCTGCGCGAAGCGCTCCACCTTCAGCGAGAATATCTCTATCGTGCGCTTTTCGCGTTCGACCTCGAGATTTTTGCGCGCGAGATCATATAACCTTCTGCCGTTGACCTTGACCGCCGAATACATCGGCGGAAGCTGCTCGCTTTTTCCGAGAAAGCTGTCCGCCGCCGCAATTACGTCCGCCTCCGACGCCGTCACCTCGCGTCGTGCCGTCTCCCTCCCGGAGATATCCTGCGTATCTGTGGATATCCCAAGCCGGAATCGGGCGCGGTACCTCTTGCGCTTTTCCGGCAGCAGAGAGCAGCAACGCGTGGCCGTGCCCAAAAAAACAGGCAGAACGCCGGTCGCCATCGGATCGAGCGTTCCGCCGTGACCGATCTTTTTTGTCCCGACAATGCCCCTGAGCTTTGCCACAACGTCAAAAGATGTGAAATCTGCGGGTTTATCTATCAAAATTATGCCGTCTATGTTCATTTGCCTCTCCACGGCCGTTTCAGCCGAGCATTACCTCTTCCGTGGCCTTCAGCAGTGCCGCCTTGGCCTCCTCAAGGGTCGTTTTGAACTCGCATCCGGCTGCGCGCTTGTGTCCTCCGCCGCCGCATCTGGCGCAAATATCAGCCGCGTTGACGTCAGTGGTGCGCACTGACGCCTTATAAGAGCCGTCGGCACGTCCTCTCAGCGTGATGCCGACACGAACGCCCTCTATCTGTCTGGGCATGCCGCTCACTCCGTCCAGATCGTCCTCCGTCACGCCGGAGGATTGCAGCGCCTCGAGCGGAAGATAGACGAACGCGACGGCTCCCCCACAGAGGAACTCCATCGAGTTGAGCGCCAGCTTGTCGATCTCAATGCGGCTGCGCGTTTTCGTCTCGAACAGCAGCTTGTTGACGCTGCCGAGGTCTATACCGTAGGATATCAGTTCCGCCGCTATCCGGTGGGAGCGCGAGGTGGTGTTGGAATATACGAAGCAGCCGGTATCCGTCGAAACGCCGACATAGAGCGCCGTGGCCGTGCGAAGGTCGAGTCCTGCGCCGAGCAGCGGCGCCAGCTCGAACATTATCTCGGCGGCAGCGGCGGCCGAGGCGTCGACGTATGTGTTTAGCGCGTAGTCTTTATTGGTCTCGTGATGATCTATCGCAAGATCTATCTGCGGATACGGCTCAGCGGCTGTTCCAAGCAGCTTGCGGTCCGCGGCGTCCACAGCGACTACATAGGCCGGCGTGAAGCTATCCTGCTCCTCGAGCGCACCGAACAGCGTATCATATCGCGGCGGGATCTCCGTCTCACACTCCATCCTCGCACGTTTGCCGAGGCTCTGCAGCAGCTTTTTCAGCGCAAAACCGCTGCCGAGCGTGTCTCCGTCCGGGTTGCGATGGCAGAGTATAAGGATATCGTCGTGCTGCAGCAGCAGCTGAGCCGCCTTTTCAAGATTTATCATCATTTGCGCCTTACCATTCCCTTTTCTGCGTTTGTCATTCCTCTGCTCCGGTCTCCTCCGGCTCCTCTGCCGGTATGTTCAGCTCCGAGAGCTTCTCCATGATCGAGATGCCGTATTCCGCCGAATCGTCCGCGATGAAGCGGAATTCCGGCATGCGTCTGAAGCTAAGCCTGCGGCCGAGCTCGCGCTTGATATAGCCCTTTGCGCTGTCGAGGCCCTTCACGGCGCTTTTGGCGTTCTCGAGCCCTTCGAGCGAGCTGACGTAGACCTTGCAGAAGGAGCCGTCCGACGCGAGCTCCACCCTGACGACGGTCAGCATACCGGATATCCTCGGATCCTTGAGCGTGCGCATGATATCCGTCAGTTCTCGCCGGATATCCTCGCTCTCTCTGTTTATCGTGAATTTAGGCATTTGTCGTGCGGTTACCTCCGTATCACTCTCTGTATTCCTCGACCTCGTAAGCCTCGAACACGTCGCCCTCATGGATGTCGTTGTACTTGGTGAGCGCCATGCCGCACTCATAACCGGAGGCGACCTCCTTGACGTCGTCCTTGAAGCGCTTGAGGCTGTCCAGCTTGTCGTCCGCTATTATTATGCCGTCTCTGACGACTCTTATGTTCGCGTTGCGGGTGATCTTTCCCTCGGTGACATAGCAGCCGGCGACCACGCCGACATTGGAGATGCGGTAGACCATGCGCACCTCGGCGCGTCCGAGCTCGACGTCGCGATACTTCGGCGCGAGCATGCCCTTCATAGCCGATCTTATCTCCTCGATGGCGTCGTATATGACGCGGTAGAGGCGTATATCCACACCCTGTGTCTCGGCCTCGTCACGCGCGACAGTATCCGGGCGCACGTTGAAGCCGACGATTATCGCGTTGGAGGCGTCGGCGAGCATGACGTCCGACTTGGAGATGGCTCCGACCGCTCCGTGAATGACCTTGACGCGCACTTCCTCGTTCGAGAGCTTTTCAAGCGACTGCCTGACCGCCTCGACCGAGCCCTGAACGTCCGCCTTGACTATCAGCGGGAGCTCCTTCATGTCGCCCTCGGCGATCTGCGAGAACAGGTTGTCGAGCGTGACCTTCTGATAGAACTTGAAGCGCTCCTCCTTTGCCTCGTATCTGCGCTGATCCGCAAGCTCCCTTGCAAGGCGCTCGTCCTCGACGCTGTTGAAGACGTCGCCTGCATCCGGGACTTCGTCGAGACCGGTTATCTCCACCGGCACGGACGGTCCTGCGCTTTCCACGCGTTCTCCGCGGTCGTCGTTCATCGTTCTGATCCTGCCCACGGTGGTGCCGGCGATCACCACGTCGCCGGTGCGCAGTGTGCCGTTCTGCACCAGCACCGTTGCGATCGGGCCGCGGTTTTTGTCCAGCCTTGCCTCGATTATCGTACCCTTCGCACGCCTGTCGGGATTGCTCTTGAGCTCCTTGACGTCGGCGGTGAGCTGCACCATCTCCAGCAGAGTGTCGATTCCCTCATGGGTCTTGGCCGATACCGGCACGCATATCACGTCGCCGCCCCACTCCTCCGGGACCAGCTCATATTCGACGAGCTGCTGCTTCACGCGGTCCGGATTCGCGTTCGGACGATCCATCTTGTTTATTGCCACGATGATGGAGACTCCCGCGGCCTTCGCATGGTTGATGGCTTCGATGGTCTGCGGCATGATGCCGTCGTCCGCCGCCACCACCAGTATCGCTATATCGGTGACCTGTGCGCCTCTTGCGCGCATAGAAGTGAACGCCTCGTGTCCTGGGGTATCGAGGAAGGTGATGAACTTTCCGTTCACCTTCACCCGGTAGGCGCCGATGTGCTGTGTGATGCCGCCCGCCTCGGTGTCGGTCACGTGAGCGTTGCGGATGGCGTCTAGCAGCGAGGTCTTGCCGTGGTCGACATGGCCCATGACCACCACGACCGGGCTGCGCTCCACAAGGGCGTCGCTGTCGTCGTCGGAATCGTCTATCAATCTGTCCTCGATGGTGACGACCACCTCGTGCGAGACCTTCGCGCCGATATCCATCGCGACCAGCGCCGCGGTGTCATAATCGATCACCTCGTTGACCGAGGCCATGGTGCCCATCTGCATCAAGCGCTTGATTATCTCGGAAGCGGTGATGTTCAGCTTGCCTGCAAGCTCTCCGACGGTCAGCTCGTCGGGCAGGGTGATCTCCAGCTTTTGTCTGCGCTGGCGCTCCATCTCGAGCTTGCGCAGCTTGAAGGCCTCCTGCTCCTTGCGGGAATACTGGGGCTTGCCGCGCTGCGCCGATTTCTGAGTGAGCTTCTGCTTTTTGATGTTGGCGCTGTCCTTGACGCTGTTCGGCGCGATCTGCTCGTATTTCTCGTTGTATTTGTCCAGATCGACGCTGGAGGCACGCATATCGACGTGCGTGACGTTCCTCGGTGCCTCCGAGGCCATTCCCGCCACGTGGGTAATGGTCTGGCCGTCGGTCCTCTGCTGTCTCGGCTGCTTGGGCTGCTGCTTTACGTTCTGCTTCTGCTGCAGCGGCTGCGCGTTCTCAAAGCGGGAGAGCGGGGATTTCCTCACCTGCGAGTTCTGCGGATGAACGGGCTTTGTCTGCGCATCCGGCTTTTTGCCCTGCTGTTTCGCATTTTTGTCGTTCTGCGGCTTCTGCTTTTCGTGATCCGGCTTCGCAGCTTTTCCCTGCTCCTGCCGTCCGGCCGCCTGCGCCGTTCCGCCGGACTCGGCGGGTTTGGCAGACTTTGCCGCCTCTGCAGGCTTGGAGGCAGCGGCCGACTTGGCGGACTTCTCCGCCTTTTTGCCTGTATCCCCCGAGGGAGCTGGTTTCTTTTCCTCCTTGGGAGCCGCCGCCGTCGCAAAATAGGCATTGAAGTCCTTGACCGCGTTCGCAAGCGTATAGTGCTCCATTATCACATTCAGCTCTTCCTCTGTGAGAGCCGTGACGGATTTCTTCTCCGTGCCGAAATGCTGCTTCACCAGCTCGATTATATCTTTATTGTTGACCCTCAGATCCTTCGCGACATCGCTGACCCTGTATTTGACTATCATTAAGCTTCTGCCTCCTCTTTGCCTGTGCTGACGCCGTTTTCTCCTCCAGCATCGATGAGTTTTATCATGCTGTCCGCAAGTCCGGCGTCGTTGACCGCCGCAAGCCCGGCCTTTTTGGACACGGAAAACCATATTTCATTTATCGTGACCGGAATCTCCCGGAACCTCACGCCCGAGACCCCGCAGAGATATCTCATCTCGCTCACGGTCTTTTCAGAGAGGTCCGACGCGGCCACAACAAGCTGTGCGCCGCCGCCCAGCACCGCCCGCTTCACAGGGTCGAAGCCCAGCGCGAGCCTGCCCGCCTTCCGGGATATCGAGAGCAAACCCAAAAGTTTTTCCTTCAAGCCTCGATCTCCCCTTCTAAGCGCCCGTATATCTCGTCCGGGATCCGGCAGTCCAGCGAGCGTTCCAGCCTTTTGGACTTGAGCGCCTTGTTCAGGCACTCCCTGTCGCGGCAGATATATGCTCCCCTGCCGGACTTTTTGCCTGTCAGATCCACCGAAATCTCGCCCTCCGGCGAGCGTACGACCCTGACGAGCTCTTTTTTCGGCTTCATCTGCATGCAGCCGCCGCACATTCTCATTGGGACCTTTTTTGTCTGCATATCGGTTCTCCGATCGTCTTATATGATACCGCCATGCGCGCGCACGGCTCACACCTCGTCGGGATCCTCTCCGTAAAATCCGCTCTCCGGGCGGATATCGATCTTCCAGCCGACCAGCTTTGCGGCAAGGCGCGCGTTCTGTCCCTTGTTGCCGATGGCGAGCGAGAGCTGCCCGTCCGGAACAGTTACGCGGCAGGATTTGGAGCCGTCCGCCGCAAGCGTGACCGAAAGCACAGTGGCCGGTGAGAGCGCCGCTGCGATGAACTCCTCCGGCGTCTCGGAATACTTGACCACGTCGATCTTTTCCCCGCCGAGCTCGTCCACGACCTTCGCGACCCTCGAGCCTCTCGGCCCGATGCATGAGCCGATGGCGTCGACGTTCTCATCGCGACTGCTGACCGCTATTTTGGTCCTTGAGCCGGCCTCGCGGGATACGGCCTTTATTTCAACGGTACCGTCGTATATCTCCGGCACCTCCATCTCAAACAGTCTCTTGACGAGCCCCGGATGCGTCCGCGATATCATGATTCGCGGCCCCTTGTCTCCGGCCGCGACCTCCACGACGTATACCTTTATCCTGTCGCCCTCGCGCAGCGTCTCGTCCGGGGTCTGCTCCGATCTCGGAAGTATAGTCTCCGAGCCGTCTATCTCAAGCGTCACCGTGCCCTTGACCTGGTCGATTCGCGTCACCAGCGCCGTCACGATGTCGTGTTCCTTGTTCTGGAAGTCGCGCAGCATCTGGCCGCGCTCGGCTTCTCTTATCCCCTGACGTATGACGTGCTTCGCCGTCTGCGCCGCGATGCGGCCGAACTGCTTGGTCTGGAGCTGCACGTCGACTGTATCGCCGATCTGCGCCGTTTTGTCAATCTTCACGGCCTCCTCCGGCACGATCTCGTTGACCGGATCGACGGCCTCCTCGGAGACGGTCTTTCTTATCGCGACGTCGAACCTGCCCTTTTCCTTGTCGATGTTGACGACCACGTCGTTCACGCCCGGATAATCGCGCTTGACCGCGATAACGATGGCGTTCTCTATCTTCTCGAGCAGATAATCCGCCGGTATGCCCTTTTCCTTTTCCAGCATTTCGAGAGCCTCAAAAAACTCGCTGTTCATCTTTTTTCCGTCATCCTTTCAGTTTTCCTCCGGCTCCGGGAGCTCTCCCTGCGCCGCAGCTTGATCAAAGTCGTCGACGAGCCTCACATAGGCCGTCTCAGAAATATTGAATCTCATTTCCATACCGTCGCTCTCGTCGTCTCCGGTGCCGTCGAGTATGATCCCGACCTCGCCGTCCTCAAAGCTCGAGAGCATCCCGGCAAAATCACGCTCGCCGCCCATCTCTGCGACGGGACGTATGAAGCGCACCCGCACATCCTTTCCG
>Ga0079305_1003431_pt1 | contig 10766 bp, 9 predicted proteins | sample LMS_cellobiose_e_FD_79183 | JGI IMG/M metagenome (GOLD analysis project Ga0079305, IMG submission 79183) | Rumen-fistulated moose microbial communities from Alaska, USA - LMS_cellobiose_enrichment | ecosystem: Host-associated > Mammals > Digestive system > Stomach > Rumen fluid ... | reverse complement strand
GCTTCTGTGGCGCTGTTCCTTTCCACGGTGGATTCCTCCTTTGTTGACGGCCAGCTGATCCGTGTTGACGGCGGCGTGGACGTCTGATCCCCCGATCCACTGTTCATCATACAGGAAAAACCTCCTCAGCCGTGAAGCTAAGGAGGTTTTTCCTGTCTGCAGGACTCAGCCGAGCATCCGCTCGATCTGTGATTTCGGGACAACGCCGATGGACTTATCCACCGGACGGCCGTCCTTGAACAGAATCAATGTCGGGATGGATTCCACGCTGTAATTCATGGCAAGACGGGGCTGCTCGTCCACGTTGATCTTGCCGAACTTCACCTTTCCGGCGTACTGCGCGGCCAGCTCATCCACAACAGGGGAGAGCATGCGGCAGGGACCGCACCAACTGGCCCAAAAGTCCACGAGGACAGGAATGGAGGAGCCGAGCACCTCGGAGTCAAAATTCTGCTGTGTGATTTCTGTGGTCATGTTTTTCTATCCTTTCACTTTGTTTTGCATTCGTTTTCTATCTTCTTATTCTTACGCAGCGAGAGAGGATTATCCGCCCAGATATGCCTTTTTTACTTCCTCGCTCTCTGCAAGCTCTTTTCCGGTGCCTGAGAGCGTGATGATCCCTGTTTCCATGACGTAAGCCCGGCTGGCCACGGAAAGCGCCATCTGTGCGTTCTGTTCGACGAGCAGGATCGTCGTACCGTTTCTGTGCAGCGTCTGGATGATCTCAAAGATCTGTTCCACAAGGATCGGTGCGAGCCCCATGCTCGGTTCGTCCAGCATCATGAGTTTCGGAGCGCTCATCAGCGCGCGGCCCATTGCGAGCATCTGCTGCTCGCCGCCGGAGAGCGTTCCGGCGATCTGCCTGCGGCGCTCCTTGAGACGCGGGAACTGCGCATAGACCCGCTCCATCGCCGCGGCAGCGCCGCCGGGCGCCGTGAACGCGCCCATATCCAGATTTTCCTGCACGGTCATCTGCAGAAAGATCCTGCGCCCTTCCGGTACCTGCGCCAGACCCAGCTCTACGATTTTGTGCGCGGGCGTATGGCTGATGTTCTGGCCGAGGAATTCGATGCTGCCCGTCCTGGAGCGCAGAAGTCCGGAAATGGTTTGGAGCGTCGTTGTTTTTCCGGCGCCGTTGGCGCCGATCAAAGTGACGATCTCCCCTTCGCCGACCTCGAAAGAGACGCCCTTGATGGCATGGATCGCGCCGTAATAGACGTTGATGTCCTGTACCTTCAGAACCGTCGCCAATTCTCACGCCTCCTTTTTCTTGCCGAGATAGGCTTCAATCACCGTTGGGTTGGCCTGGATCTGTGCGGGAGTGCCTTTGGCGATGACCTTGCCGAAGTTCAGCACACAGATGCCTTCACAGATGCCCATGACAAGATTCATGTCATGCTCGATCAGCAGCACTGCGATGTTGAAGATGTCGCGGATCTTGACGATGTTTTCCATGAGCTCGGTGGTTTCGGAGGGATTCATGCCGGCTGCGGGCTCATCCAGCAGCAGCAGGCTGGGATTTGTGGCAAGCGCCCGTACAATCTCCAGACGCCGCTGGGCGCCGTAGGGCAGGGAACCCGCCTTGGCGCCGGCCATGTTCTGCATATCGAACAGCGACAGCAGCTCCAGCGAGCGCTCATGCGCGATTCGCTCCTGAGACCAGTAAGAGGGGAGACGCAGGATCCCGCTGAACATCCCGTAGCGGATGGAGTTGTGCATCCCGAGCTTGACGTTGTCCTCCACGGAGAGATTGTTGAACAGGCGGATATTCTGGAATGTGCGGGCGATACCCATCTTGTTGATCTGCATGGTGTTCATGCTGTTCGTATCGCGTCCGTCCAGCAGGATGGTGCCGCGCGTCGGCTGATAAACCTTTGTGAGCAGATTGAAAACCGTGGTTTTTCCCGCGCCGTTTGGCCCGATGAGGCCTGCGATTTCCGTCCTTCCGAGAATGAGGTTGAAATCGTCCACTGCGGTGAGACCGCCGAAGTCGATCCCGAGGTGGCGGCACTCCAGAATCGGGGTCTTGCCGAGGTCCCGCTGGGGGATGTACGCCTCGGTCGGCATCGGGACCAGCGGGCTGTCATTGACGGAATTGACTCTTTTGGGCATGGCTCAGACCTCCTCTCCGTGTTTTCCCGGCAGCAGCTTTTGGAACAGCGCTTTGAGCTGAGGGCTGTTTGTGCCGAGCATGACCAGGATCAGGACGATCGCATAGATCAGCATGCGATAATCGGCAAAACCGCGAAGCGCCTCGGGAAGAATGGTCAGCGCTGCAGCGGCGATGATGGAGCCGAGCATATTGCCCAAGCCGCCGAGTACGACGAACACAAGGATCAGGATCGAGGTGTTGAAATCAAATTTCGATGCGACGATCGTATTCTGGCCGAGTGCGAACAGCGCGCCGGCGGCGCCCGCCAGCGCGGCGGAGGTGACAAACGCCATCATCTTGTATTTCGTGACGTTGATCCCCACGCTTTCCGCCGCAATCCGGTTGTCGCGCAGCGCCATGATGGCGCGCCCGGCCCGTGAACGGACAAGGTTGAAAATGGCGATGAGCGTAAGCATGATGAGGATAAAGCCCGCGAGGAAGGTAGAGATCTTGTTGATATTCGGAATGCCCATCGGTCCATTCAGGATCATGCGGCCGCCCTGCGCCAGGGCGATGCTGGGCTTCAGAAAACTCATATGCAGACCGGAACTGTCCACACCGATATAGAGGTTTTCGACCAGAGACTTGATGATCTGCCCGAACGCGAGGGTGACGATCGCCAGATAGTCGCCGTTCAGACGAAGCACCGGGACAGAGATCACAGTGCCGACGATCCCGGCGAAGACCGCGCCGATGATGAGCGCGATCGCGAGCCGAAGGCCGGGGGAGGGAACCGCATTCTGCAGCGCGGCAGCCGCCACCGCTCCGGAGAACGCACCGACGCTCATGAATCCGGCATGACCGAGACTCAGCTCACCGAGGATACCGACGGTGAGATTCAGGCTCAGCGCCATGACGACATATGCGCAGATCGGCACCAGCTGGCCGCGCAGCGTCGGAGAAAAACCCCGGGCGGAAGAGAGAGACTGCAGCACAATATAGGCGGCGATGACGATGGCATAGGTCAGGAAATTCCTGCGGACCGAGCGGTCCATTGATTTCAGCTTGTTCATGGCCGCCCTCCTCAGACCTTCTCGTTGATCTTCCTGCCCAGAAGGCCGGTGGGTTTGACAAGCAGAACGATGATCAGCACGAGGAAAACAATGGCGTTGGCAAGCTGCGTGGAAATATAGGCGCCGGCGAAAATCTCAATGACGCCAAGCAGCACGCCGCCCAGCAGCGCGCCGGGGATGGAACCGATCCCGCCGAAAACAGCGGCAGTGAAAGCTTTGATGCCCGGCATGGAGCCGGTCGTGGGGACAAGGATCGGATAACTGGACATGTAAAGGACGCCAGCGATGGCTGCCAGCGCGGAACCGATGGCAAAGGTTACGGAAATGGTTGTGTTGACGTTGATGCCCATGAGCTGCGCGGCGCCCTTATCCTCGCTCACCGCGCGCATGGCCTTGCCCATCCGTGTGTTCCCGGTGAACCAGGTCAGCGCGAGCATGATAACAATGCAGGCGAGGATCGTAACAAGCGTGGCTGCAGTGATGCGCAGCTGGCCGCCGAACAGCGAGATGCCTTCCCCGGGAATGATGGCGGGGAACATCTTGTTGTTGGAGCCCCAGAGCAGCTGGGCGCCGTTCTGCAGAAAATAACTGACGCCGATGGCCGTGATCAGGACAGCAAGACTTGCCGCCTGGCGCAGCGGTTTATAGGCGAGACGTTCGATCACGATGCCGAGCATTGTACACAAAGCCATCGCAATCAGTACGCCGAGAATCGGCGGAAGATGATAAGATGACACGGCAAAAAAGCAGACGTAAGCGCCTACCATAATCACGTCGCCGTGCGCGAAATTCAGCATCTTTGCAATGCCGTAAACCATGGTGTAGCCCAGAGCAATGATGGCATAGACGCTGCCCAGACTGATCCCGTTGATCAGATGGGTCAGAAACGTCATCATAAGCGCAACACCTCAATTCCTGTAGATATGGAAAAATCAGGGGACCGCCGCCGTCGCGCGGCGGTCTCCTGGCTGCCTGGCAGTATGATGGTACAAATCAGTCCATGCCGACGTATACGCCGTTCTGGATGAACATACCCTTCGGGCTCTTCGTGACGGCGCCGTCCTTGCCCCAGCTCATGCCTTCGCCGGTCAGACCGTCAAAGGACATGCCGGTGAACTGCTCGATGAGCTTGTCGCAAAGCTCGGAAGCACTGAGAGAAGAATCCTTGACGCCGGCGTTGTTCAGCGCCTGGTAAATGGCGTAGACGCAGTCATACCCATCGGCGGCGAACTGGTTGGGCACTTCGCCGTAGGCCTTCTGATACTTCTCGACGAAGCTCTTGGTGCGCTCGTCGGAAGCGTCGGCGTTGAAGGGGGTAAGCAGCATGACGCCTTCCGCCAGCGCGGTGTTGAAGCCGTCCACAGACAGAATGCCGTCCATGCCGTCAATACCGAACCACTTCGGAGCGTAACCCATGGCGTCGGCCTGCGTCAGGATCAGTGCGGCGGCGTCATAGTACATGGGCAGGAAAATGAGATCCGCTCCGGCGCTTTTCGCGTCGTTGAGCTGGACGGAGAAGTCGGTCTTGGTGTCTTCGGTGAATGTGGTTGTGGAGACGATATTCAAACCGAGCGATTCGGCTTTCGGAGCGAAGGAGTTGTAAACGCCGGTGGAATAAACGTCGTCGTTCTTATAGATCACGGCGATCTTGGCGGCAAGCTTCTGATCCGCGATGTACTGAGCAGACGCGCTGCCCTGGTTGGGATCCACAAAGCACATCTGGAAAACAGTATCTTTTCTGGGAATGTCAATGGTGCCGGTCAGGGGGTTGGCAATGCCGCCGAGCACGTCGGTAGAGGAAGCGGAGGGCGTCAGCAGGAAGATGTGGTCGCCGTTTGCTTCGACCGATGTGGCAACACAGGGCGTAGAAGTAACGGACCCAAGAAAAATCTGCATGCCCCAGCCCTTCAGGGTGTTGTACGCATTGACGGACTTCTCCGCGTCATGGGCGTCGTCTTCATAACGGAGGTCGAACTTCAGTCCGCCGAGTGCGTTGATCTCCTCGACGGCAATGGCGGCGCCGTTCTTCGCAGCGTTTCCGTAGATGGCCGCGCCTCCGGTCAAGGGACCGATGCCGCCCAGTTTGATCGGGGCGGAAACGTCGCTGTCAGCGGGCTTGCTTCCGCCGCAGCCGGCAAGCAGGCCGACGCAGAGTACGGCGGCGAGCAGAATGGAAAGGATCTTTTTCATGTTTGTCTCTCCTTATCTTGCAGAATACAAAAATGGCATTGCGGCAGCAATGCCAAATACATTAGATATAAAATCACCAAATCGGTCGCTTGTCAATCATCTTTTCCCAGATTCATCGAATTCTGTGCACTTTCTCACGTTAAATCGACCCAATTTGTGAATATTTACAAAGCGCTGCTTCTCCGGCGTACATTGACAAGCCGATTGCGCGGTGATAGGATAATCAAAACAAATCTGCGGGTATGATGGAACTGGCAGACATGCAGGATTTAGGTTCCTGTGCGAAAGCGTGTGGGTTCAAATCCCACTACCCGTACCACGTCGTCGCGGACTTCGTATCGTTCGAGACGGCGTTTTCCTTATTAAGTCAGCATTCTCCGCCGCGCACAGATCCCCGGGCCGGGAGCGTCAGACGGTTTCCGCGTAGCGGAGATAGTGCCGGTAAGCTTCTTCTCCGTAAGGCGTGATGTGCGGCACGGTGCCGTTATACCGCGTGTAGATGCGTCGGATCTCCTCCGGGCTGTAATCGGCAAAACCGATCCGGCCGGTCACTTCATCCGCGGCGGAGATGAGATTCAGCGCGGAAAGCTCGATGTTGAACACGGGGTCACGGTTCAGCCGGGTCCAGACAAGACGGAGATCCTGCAAATCATCCGGATCGAGACGCCGCTCGGGAAGGCCGAGGGAAGCATAGCTCGCAAGACGACGCTCTGCCGCAAAATTAGCGGCGTTGATCGCGACATGCGCGAAGATCTGGCCCGGACCGGTGGAACTGTCCCGCTTGTGCAGTAAGCCGGAGCCGGCGGAGGTGCCGCGAAGAAGATTCAGGCGTACGACAAGATCTGCGAAAAGGTCAAGCAGATCGATCCGGATCAGCTCCGTATAGAGCAGCGCCCGGATAAAAGATCCCGGAAGCGCATAGCGCTCCGCGATCTCCGCGATCTGACTGCCATATCCGGAGATGAACCGTTCCGCCGATTTCGGACTGTACAGCTTCAGCATGTTCCGCACCGCCTTTTCAACAATGCTTTTCATGCAGTATAGCACAGAAAGCGACATAAACAAACAGGTTTCAGTGTCGGGCAAGAAAAAAACACGGGGCCGGCTCCTGGTGAGCCGGCCCCTAACCTCCGGGAACGCTGCGAACACACAGAGAACCGGACAGTTTCTGAAGAGTTATACATCCGCGGCGGAGATGAGACCATAACCGCCCTGATTGCGCTTATATACAACGGAAAAGCTGTCATTGTCATCCATGTTGAGGAAGACGAAGAATTCGTGCTCCAGAAGATTCATCTGCAGGATCGCTTCCTCCGGCGTCATGGGTTTCAGTGAGAAACGCTTGACCCGCACGACGCGGAAGTCATCCTTCTCCTCGAAATCCTCCGCGGGAATATACTCCGGCTTGATTTCGCGCTCCAGCGCGCCATCCCTCAGTTTCTTTTCCAGGCGGGTTTTGTTTTTGCGGATCTGCCGCTCAATGAGTGCGCAGGCGGAATCAATGGAGGCGCGCATGTCGTTTGTAAGCTCGCTGGCGCGATAGAACATACCGTTGTTATTCAGCGTGACCTCCACCCGACAGCGGCCGCGCTCCGTGCTGAAAGAAACGGTTGCGTCGCTGTCCTGCCGGAAAAACTTGTCCAGCTTCCCGATCTTTTTTTCGGCGTAGTTCTTGATCTCAGGGTCGATCTGCAGTTTTTTCTCGATGAAATTGAACTTCACGTTTGTGTCACTCCTTCGCGTCGGTGTTTGGTTTTCACCGACTCCATTATAACGGAAACAGAACAGAAAAGATAGCAGAAGAAATCAACAAAATGATCCTACTTGCAATTGGGATTGGATCGTGCTAAAATAAAATTGTTCGGGGCAAAATTCCGGAATGGGATTTTGCCCCGAATGGTTTTTGCGGCTTTCAGTGCAGATCGGTTCCGCTGGCGGGCCATTTGATCGGCGTGCTTGTCGGAAACGGCAAATCGGCAGGTTCCGTACCGAACAATACAGTGCAGTCAGGAAGCGCGGTTTTCAACGCCCGGATATCGTCATCGTTCAGCGGATTTCCCCGGAGATCGAGGGAGCGGAGCGACGTCAGGGAATACAGCGCAGAGAGATCCCGGATCCGGTTGCCCGACAGATCGAGCGTTTTCAGCGCGGAAAGATAAGCAAGCGGAGCGATATCAGAGATGCCGTTGCCGCTGAGATTCAGCTCCTGCAGCCCGGTACAGCCGGCCAGGGGCGTGAGGACGGCTGCGGAATTGTCCTTCAGATCCAGAACCTGCAGAGACTTCAGGCCGGACAGCGGCGCAAGATCGGAAACACTGCTGCCGCTGAGGCGGAGTTCAGTCAGCGCCGAAAGCTCCCGAAGCGGACTGAGGTCGGTGATATGATTGCCTCCAAGATCCAGAAGCTGAAGCTCCGTGAACTTCTCCAGTCCGGTCAGGTCAGTGATATCCATCGAAACGGCAGTGATCTGCTTTGCGTCGGCGAAAAACTCACGGTCACCGAATCGAATCGAATAGAGCAGCTCGTCATGGCTGATCTCACAGTTCGGAAGCGCTTTTTTGAGGGCGTCCAGTTTCCCGGCGCTGATGGATTTGTTATCCTTGAGGTTCAGCTCTTCCAGCGCCGTCAGTTTCATCAGATCGTCGAGATCATCATCATGAAGGTCGGTTCCCGCAAGCCAGAGCCGTTTCAGCTCCGCGAGACCGCTCAGCGGTTTCCCGCTTTTCAGAGGATTGTTGTTCAGCCGGACCTCCCTGAGATGGGGGAGATATTCGAGAACGGAGATGTCGCTGATCTGATTGTTGTCGGCATCGAGGAACTCCATGCTGCCGAGGCTGAGCAGAGGATTGATGTCCTCGACGGCGTTGTTCCGGATGCAGAGCCATTTCAGAGCCGGGAGTTCCACCAGAGGCGAGATGTCGGTAATCTTGTTGTCGCCGAGATCGAGCTTTTCCAGCCTGGTGAACGCGGTGATGGCGGAAATGTCGGTGATGCCGAGGCCGCTGAGGTTCAACTCCGCCGCGTCGGTACGAAAACTGCGCCCGCCGATCTGGATCTCCCGAAGCGTGTCGTCGGGTTCATCGGCATAAATGCTGCAATTGGGCAGCGCCTCGCGCAGCGAATCCAACTGGCTGCGGCTGACTTCGATCCCCTTCATGCTGAGGGTTCGAAGCGAGGACAGGCCATACAGCGGAGTCAGATCCGTAATGGGATTGTTGTCGATATACAGCGTCTTCAGATTCTTCATCCCGGAGAGAGGGGAAAGATCCTTCACTCTGTTGTCGGAGATCTGGAGAAAGGTCAAACCGGTGAGATCGGTGAGGAACGAAATTTCGGTGATCCCGCAGTCGGAAATGCCGAGATTTTCCATACGGATGAGGGAAGACAGCGCTGTGAGATCATCCGCCTTCAGGCGCGTGCCCGTCAGGACCAGAGAGGAGACGGAGCCGTCCATGGTTTTCCCGCCGATCGTAACATTCTGCTGCGTCTGGGGAAACGGAGCGGCGCTGCCTTGCCCGCCTTTCAGCTCCTCCAGCCGCTTTTCGATCTTCGATCCGCCCAGATGAGAATAGCCGAGATAAAGGACCTGGATCGCGCGATCGGTTTCACCCTGCGCGCAATAGATATCGGCCATCAGCAAATAAGCCTTTTCCGTGCTTTTCAGATCCATTGCGCGGCGGAGTTTGTCCTCTGCGGATGCGTAATCGCCCGCAAGATAGGCCGCTTCGGCCTCATTGTAATATTTGTTGTACTTTCGCCCGCTTCCGCCGAGGATCGAAATGAGTATCATAACGATCAGCAGCAGGGCCAGAGCCGCTCCGCCGATCAGATACAGTCTCTTTTTTCGATCCTGCATCAGATCAATCAAGAGTGTTTTCAGATCATCCATCGTAAAACGCCTGCTTTCCCGATGCTGAATTCAACACCAATCATAATGAACGCGGCATCATAATTGCATCGTTTCAATCGTTTCCCGCCTGACGGATAGAGAGATTGATGCGGCCGCGCTGCGCATCGACGTCGAGCACGACGACGCGGACCACATCGCCGACCGAAAGTACCTCGGAGGGATGGCGGATATAGCGGCTGCAGATTTGCGAGATGTGGACCAGACCGTCCCGGTGAACGCCGATGTCGACGAACGCGCCGAAATCGATCACATTGCGCACGGTGCCGGTCAGGACCATGCCGGGCTTCAGATCGCTGATTTCCATGATCTCAGCGCCGCGAAGAATGGGCGGCGGAAGGGAGTCGCGGGGATCCCGGCCCGGTTTCATGAGTTCCGCCGCAATGTCGCGCAGCGTCGGTTCGCCGACGCCGCAGCGCGAAGCAAGTTCTGCGTAGCCGATGGATTCCGCCCGCTGCGCCAGTCCGCCGATCGACCCGGACGCAATGTCATCCGGCGTGTACCCGCAGGCGGACAAAAGGGTCAGAGCGGCGGCATAGCTCTCGGGATGGACGCCCGTGCGATCCAGGAGATTCGCACTCTCCGGTACGCGCAGGAAGCCGGCGCACTGTTCGTAAGCGCGGGGCCCGAGCTTCGGCACCTTCAAGAGTTCTTTGCGGCTTTGAAACGCGCCGTTTGCTTCGCGGTAGCTGACGATGTTCTTTGCGGTCGTTTTTGTCAGACCGGCGATATAGCCCAGCAAAGCGGGGGAGGCTGTGTTCAGATCTGCCCCGACCGCATTCACACAGTCCTCAACAACGCCGCCGAGCGCTTCGCTCAGCCGCCCCTGGGGCATGTCATGCTGATATTGGCCGACCCCGATGGCTTTCGGATCGATTTTGACCAGCTCCGCGAGGGGATCCTGCAGTCGGCGGGCAATGGAGACGGCAGAACGAAGATTGACGTCATAATCCGGGAATTCTTCCGCAGCGAGCGCACTTGCGGAATAAACCGAAGCCCCGGCCTCACTGACGACCATATAGCTCACTCCGGGGAATTCCCGCAGCAATTCCGCGACAAACTGCTCTGATTCCCGTGAGGCGGTGCCGTTGCCGATCGCAATGTGCTCCACGTGATGCTTCCGGATGAGCCGTTCCATCGTCGCCCTGGCCTCTGCAATGCGACGCGCCGGTGCGGTGGGATAGATCACCGCGGTATCAAGGACTTTGCCGGTGCCGTCCACGACCGCGAGCTTGCAGCCCATGCGATAACCGGGATCAAATCCAAGCGTGACCTTATTCCGGAGCGGAGGCTGCATCAGCAGAGGACGCAGGTTCAGCGCAAAGTTGCGGATCGCGCCTTCTGCGGCCCGGTCCGTGAGCGCGCCGCGGATCTCGCGCTCCATGGAGGGAAACAAAAGCCGCTGCCAGCTGTCCTCAACCGCGCTGCGAATGAAATCCGCCGCGCTGCGCCCGGGAAGGACGAACAATCGGATCAGCTGCGGCAGAACATCCGAATCATCGAT
>Ga0079305_1003429_pt1 | contig 10767 bp, 7 predicted proteins | sample LMS_cellobiose_e_FD_79183 | JGI IMG/M metagenome (GOLD analysis project Ga0079305, IMG submission 79183) | Rumen-fistulated moose microbial communities from Alaska, USA - LMS_cellobiose_enrichment | ecosystem: Host-associated > Mammals > Digestive system > Stomach > Rumen fluid ... | reverse complement strand
GTATTTGCAGTCGTTGATGAGCGCGGCGCCGTAGCCGTTCTCGGAGAGATCGGCGAACTTGTGCGCGCACACCTCGAACTGGGCGGCGTCCCAGGAGTTGCTGCGGTGAGTGGGACGCTCGACGCAGCCGAACTGTATCTCATAGGTGGCTCTGGTGGCGTTGACGTCAACCGGGAAGGCGGCCTTGAGCAGGATGTGATCCTGCTTCCAATCGATCTCGGTGTCGAAGTCTATGCGGGCGGAGTCGTCGTAGATCCAGATGTTCTGGGATATTGTGGAGGAAAGGAAGCGCTTGACTATCTTCAGGCCCGATCTCGCGCCGTCATATATCGGCTCGACAGAGACGACGTCGTCGACGGTCCACATCTTTTCCTCGTAGTAGTTCGTGATCTCCCACGCGTCGTATTCCTTCGGATAATCCTCAAAGGCCTCGAGCAGGTTGCCGCGCGCGCCCTCCGGCATGACCTCGCGGTCGTTCTTTTTGTCGTAAATGCGGGTGAAGGCGCCGGTTTCGTCCAGCTCGATGCGGAAGAAATCATTTTCGAGCAGTGTTGCGCTGACGCTCACAGGGGAGGCGCTCTGCGCGTCGAGCTCGTCGGCCTTGACCACGCGGTAGCCCTTTGCGGGGATGTCCTTTACGAACACGCTTCTGCCGTTATATTTGACGGTGCCGGAGCCGGTGAAGGAGTTGGGATTGAACACCAGCAGTCCGCCCTCGGTGGAGACGGAGGAGGCGATGGCGGAATCGGCGGCCTTCAGCGCTTCGGAGGCGGCAGACATCAGCTCGGCGTAGAGAACGTCAGTGTCGTCGTAGACCTCCTTAATGGAGGAGCCGGGCAGCACGTCGTGGAACTGGCAGAGCAGGATGGTCTCCCAGTTTTTGTGCAGCAGCTCGTCCGGATATCCGGCGCCGCAGAGCAGCCCGGCGGCGAGCGCCGAGGTCTCGAGCGTCTGGTGGAGCTGCTCGCTCTTGCGGTTGTTGCGCTTGTTCTTTGCGATGGAGGTATAGGTGCCGCGGTGCAGCTCAAAGTAGAGCTCGCCCACCCACTTGGGAGTGTGGCGGTTGGCGGCGGCCTTTTCGTAGAGCCTGTTGAGATAGTCTCCGGCGAACTCCAGCTTGACCTGCGGGCAGCCCGGGATCCCCTTTGTGAGGCGCAGCGCGACGTCGAGATGATGCTTGGTCGGGCCGCCGCCGCCGTCGCCGTAGCCGTAGGTGACGATGGACTCGTTGGAGATATCCTTCTGCTGCATGCGGTCGTAAGAGCCGGCGATCATCTTCGGCTCGGTGTTTGCGACATATGTAGAGAAGTTGACCGGTTTTTTGCCGAGATATTTGTCCTGAGCGGTGAGGAAGTTGGTGAAGATCTCGGTTCCGTCGATGCCGCGCCAGAAGAAGACGTCGCAGGGCAGCTTGTTGAACTCGTTCCAGCTTATCTTGGAGGTGACGAAGCGGTCGACGCCGCTCTTCCTGAGTATCTGCGGGAGTGCCGCGGAGTATCCGAACACGTCGGGCAGCCAGAGCACGCGGCTGTCCACGCCGAATTCGTCACGGAAGAAGCGTTTGCCGTAGAGCACCTGGCGAACAAGGCTCTCGCCGGAGGTCAGGTTGCAGTCGGCCTCCACCCACATTGCGCCCTCGACCTCCCAGCGGCCCTCGGCCACCATCTTCTTGACCTTCTCATAGACCTCGGGAGCATCCTCCTTGAGGAACTTATAGAGCTGGGCCTGGGAGGACATGAACTTGTATTCGGGATATTTCTCCATCAGTGAGATGACGGTGGAGAAGCTGCGCTGGGTCTTTTCGCGGGTCTGGGCGTAGGTCCAGAGCCACGCTACGTCGATGTGGGTGTGTCCGATACAGACGCAGGCGGTGTCGCGTTTTCCGCAGAAGCCGCCGTAGAAGGCCTCCTCAAGATAGGCGTTTGCGGCGTCGACGGAGGCATAGAAGGCGTCGGAGCGCAGCTCACGCAGATCGAGCAGGTTGACGGCCTCGTTGAGATATCCGATGATATCGGAATAGAGTTTGTCGTCGGGATCTGTATATTCCAGCACGCCCATCGGGACGTAGAGGTTGTAATAGAGCTTTTCGACCGGGCGGTCGATTTCGAAGAGGGAGGCGGTGAAGCGCAGATACTGCCCAATCATGCCGGTGTAGCCGTAGAGATATACGTCGTGCTCGTCGCCGGCGGGCAGGGTAAAGCTGCGGTGGTTGACGTCGAGTCCCTGTATCAGCTCTCCGTCGGCATAGGCGATGAACTGCGGGTTCAGCGCATCCCAGCCGGATTGATAATCGTCGATCCGGAGCTCGACGCTCTTTCCCTTGAGGCTGTCGGGAAGGACGACGTGCTTGTAGAACCAGGCGTGGCGGTCCTTTGCGCCGCCCCAGAGGTCGGTCTTTTGGAATTCGCGCCAGCTTTCGTCGACGGCCGGCATGATGTTGTCGGTTTTGTAGCCGCATTCCTTATAGAGGAAGCCATCCAGCTCGACGGGATCGCTCGTGATCACGTCCTGCAGCCGGCCGAGGATGATCTTTACTCTTTTGTCAAGAAAATTCATGTGCTCAGTCCTTTCGGCAGAAGTTCCGTTCGGTGCTGAAATTATGATATCATATCCCGATAATATTGTCAATCAGTTTAATTAATTTGGGCGGATAGTGTCGCTGCGGAGAAAGCACGTCAGCTTTTCAGGTCAAAGCGGTTTATGCTGAGCTCTACCTCGGCGTCGAGCGTGGTGAGCGGCAGGATATCCTCCCAGCGATCGCAGTTTTCCTTCCAGAAGCGCTCCTCGTGTTTCTTCAGCCAGGTGCCCATGCGGAAAAGGTCGCAGCGATGCCGGACGGCGATGACGGAATAGGCGCGCTCTATCTCGCTTTCAATATATTCGGCGACATAGCGCTCCACCTCGGAGACGATTTCCGGCGTCACCTCACCGCGGGTCTTGAGCAGCAGCTCGGTCAGGCTGCCTTTGGCTTTCAGCTTGACGTGAAAATGGGGGACGCCCTCGACGATATCGGCGCTGATCCTGACGCCGCAGCGCTTGACCCTGACGGCGGCGACGTCCACGTTCTCGCTGTCTATGAAGGCGACGATGCCGCTGGTGATGTTTTTGATCACCCACATGAGCCCGCGCGTCTGATAGGTGTCGATCTCGCCGACGCGGCTGCCGTCGCGGAAGAGCGCTGTGCCACGACAGTAGATCAGGCCGTCCGTCTCGTTTTCGCCTTCGATGGGTGTGAGCACCGGCAGGCTGCACCCGGCAAGCCCGAGCTCGAAGCTGCTCGTAACATCCATCAGCGTGCTGCGGTAGAGCTTGCCGTGCTCGGAATCGCTCTGCAGCATCCGCTGCACCGAGAGCGCCGGGGTCATGCTGTCCGGCAGGTGCAGCGCAAGCAGCTCGGCGGCCTCGCCGTCGGCCATTACGACGTCGGTGCCCATGCGCGACTGATTGCCGGAGACAAAAAACGCCAGCACGCGCTCGATGTCGTCGTCTGCAACGCTGCGTCCTATGGCGATATATTTGTTCTGCCCGTAGAAGGGGGTTTTTCCGTGGACGAGCTTCACGTTGGAGAGTCCCTCGCTTATCGTGCTGCCGTATACGGTGATGAGCTTGACATTGCTTTTGCTGGCCTCGACGCCGGTCGTGCCGGAGCTGCCCTCCGAAAGAAAGGCTTGGAGCGTGAATTTGTATACATCCTCATGTCTGTCGATGCCGATCGCCTGTATCAGCAGGCGCTCGTTGAGGTCGTAGGATCTCATGCAGCCGGGCATGAGCGGCAGCAGCGCAAGTGTCAGGATTGCCAAAAGCAGCGGACGCAGCTTACGGTAGAGCATGTTTCTTTTTCCTTATCAGCGATATTATCAGCAGCGCCAGCGGTATGAGCAGCTCGGCCGCCAGCGTCGGAAGCCCGGAATACATCGTGCCGAAGACGGCGTCGACGATCCCGTAGGACTGTGAGAGGAGGCAGCCGCCGGCGAAAAATATCAGCACGGAGAAGGGGATGACAAAGCGGCCTGACCTTGCCGGAACGGCGCTCTCCAGACAGATGCAGGCGCAGAAAAGGACAGTTGCGGCGCGGATGAAGCAGAGCAGCACCCACAGCCCGATGTGGATGCTGTCGACGCGGTGTATGCTTGAGTTGTCGAGCAGCGTCACGAGCGTATACATTGAAAAAAGACCGCTCGGAGAGTAATCGCCGAGCACGGCGAGGGAGGCAAACATCAGCAGCTCGGTGACTGCCAGATGGATGAGCGCCGCCGAGGTGAAAACGCGGTCCCGTCCCTTTTTGAGCAGCGGAGCCAGGATGAACAGGGGCATGAACATATCGTTCTGCGCCACCGCGACCGGGAGCTTTTGCAGATAGGGCCGGACGCCGTGATAGAACGGCGAATAGATGCGGTCAAGGTCGAACTGGGGAAGCAGCGCCGCAAAGAGCAGCGCCGCGACCGGCAGAAAGACGGCGCAGACGATCACGGAGGCTCTCGCGAGCGGCTCGACGCCGGAACAAAGGGTATAGAGCAGAAGGAGAGAGAACATCAGCAGGATCATCGGCTTTGAATCGAAGGTGTAGACGGTGCTGCTGAGGAAAAATTCCACGCCGAGCACGGTGTTGAGCCCCATGCCCATGAAAAAGATGAAGTAGCATATCGCGATCACGCGTCCGAAGCCGCCTGTGAGACCGCAGGCGCATTCGATGAGGCCCATGCCGGGGAAGCGGCGAAGCAGCAGGAGGGCCGGGAGCGCCAAAAGAAAGGAGAGAGCAGTCCCGGCGGCCTTGAGCAGCAGCGCCGCGCTGCCTCCTGAGTCCGACGGCCCGCCGGTGAACAGCGCAAAAACGCTGAAAAAGAAGCAGAGCAGTATCAGCGACGCCGCCTCGAGCGGGCTGATGGTTTTGTCAGTGCCGATGGCTCATCCCTCCTTATTCAGTGCCGTCGCCGCGCCGCAGCCCGGATCCGGGCAGGTCCTGCACGCGGAGGTTTTCCCGGCTCAGGCGGCGCCAGCCGATGCGCAGGAAGATGTCGCGCCAGGAATAAAGCCCGGTGGGTGAGATCGGCGTGCTCAGCGGGACGCCGCAGATGCTCCTCCCGAGCAGATCGATCATGACCGCCCCGAACAGCAGCGTTATGCCATAGATGCCCCACATCCCGCCGAAAAAAATGAAGGCGAACTTGAGTATCGTGACGGATTCGTACAGTGAAGGCGTGACCAGCGCGCTCAGTGCCGTCAGCGCGGCGATCATGACCATCGGCGCGCTTATCAGGCCGGAGGTGATGGCCGCGTCGCCAACCACCAACGCCCCGATGATGCCCACGGCGTGACCTATCGGGCGCGGCAGGCGCAGCCCGGCCTCACGCATGATCTCATATATGATGTGGATCGCGAAGGCCTCCGTCATCAGAGAGAAGGGCGTTCCCTCCTCCACGGAGGAGATGTTGAACAGCAGCGGCTCCGGCAGCAGCTCAGGATGGAAGGTGACGATGGCGACGTAGAGCCCGGGCAGCAGCATGGAGATGAAAAAGGAGGACCAGCGCAGCAGCCGCATCAAAAGGACGAAGAAAGGGCGCTGGGAATAGTCGTCGACGGTCTGGAAGTGCTCGGAAAAGAGAAAGGGCAGTATCAGCGCGAAGGGCGTGCCGTCCAACAGAACGGCCACCCGTCCCTCGCGTATCTTGGCGCAGACGACGTCGGGACGTTCGGTGAAGCCGACGCCGTCGAACATGGAGAATTTTTTGTCCTCGAGGAACGGCTTGAGATATCCGGCGTCCAGCAGCGCGTCGATGGAGACGCGCTTCAGCCGTTCGCGCACCATGTTCAGCAGCTGCTGCGAGACGGCGTCGGACATATAGGCTACACATACGTCGGTCCTGCTTTTTGTGCCGATCCGGAGCATCTCGAAGACCAGCGACGGGGAGCGCAGCCTGCGGCGCACCATGCTCATGTTGACGCGTACCACTTCCACGAAGCCCTCGCGCGAGCCCTTGATGTTGACGCCGGAGGAGGGCTCGTCGATCTGGCGGAAGCTGAAGCCCTGTATCCCGAGGGAGAGACCGACGTCGATCCTCTCGATGAGCAGCACGGCGAAGCCGGACATGAGCTCCGGGAAAACCTCCTCCACGGTGCGCAGCTCGCGCTGGTCGGAGCCGAGCAGCGTCCCTCGCGCCCATTCGAGCAGTTCGGACGGCGTCTTTTTTTCACAGCGCAGCTCGGAAAGCGGCGTCAGGATGAGCTTTGAGAGCTCGGACGCGTCATACATGCCCTCGCAGAGCAGCAGCTCGAGCCGCAGCCCGGCGACGGAGAGCTCCTTTGCGATGAGGTCGGAGGAGTTGGAGCAGCGCGCCCTGATCGCTATCATGTCGTCCGTCAGGTTGCCGGTGAGCCCCGTATTCTCGTTTTCACGCTCCGGCGGAACGTATTCGGCGGCCGAGGGACCGTCCCGAAATGATCCAAACACTCGTTGAGCCTCCCGAAAAGTTATTTCCAGCATATTTTCTGCCGATCCGAAGAAAAATATGCGTATGTGGAGGGCCGCGCCGAAAAAGTGCGCGGATATCCGAAGGAGGGACGACAATGGCGATCGTGATGATGAGGGCGGCGCTGCTTTATCTTATAATCAGCTTTGCGATGAGGATGATGGGCAAACGTCAGCTCGGCGAGCTGCAGCCGTCCGAGCTTGTGACGACTATACTCATCTCCAACATCGCAACGCTGCCCATTGAGGACACAGGCATACCGCTGATCGCCGGGGTGATACCGATATTCACGCTGATGTGCTTCGAGATATTCATGTCATGCATTGTGCTCAAAAGCAAGAGGATGCGCAGGCTTGTCGCGGGGAATCCGGTCATTGTGATACGGGACGGCGAGATACAGCAGCAGGAGCTCAAGCGCCTGCGGCTGAACATAGACGACATCATGACTCAGCTGCGGACGCAGAACATCTTCGATATAGGAGAGGTCTCCTTCGCGGTCGTCGAGACGACGGGCTCGCTGAGCGTTTATCAGAAGTTTCCGGCGCGCAGCGTCAATGCCGGGATGCTGAAGCTGCCGGAGGAGCCCGGCGCCGATATGCCGCCGATGGTGGTGGTGAGCGACGGCATGCCGATCAAAAGTGCGATGAGGCTGTGCGGCGTCGACGAGGAGAGTATAAGAAAAACGCTGGAGGGGCAGGGACTGCGCATCTGCGACGTCTTCCTCATGACATGCGACGGAAAAAAGAAGTTCATGGTGGTGGAAAAACAGCTCGAAGCTAATGCGAAAAAGAGAGGAGCACTGGGATGAAAAGGCTTTTTGCGGCGGCGGCGCTGTTCGTCGCAATGGCGGTGCTCTGCGCGGTGTTTCTGATGATGCTCGGACGCAGCCGCGCAGAGTTCATCGGGCGGCTGGAGGAGATCGGCGAGTGCGCGTGGAGGGAAGACATGACCGCTACTGAAAAACGCATAGCGGAGCTGAACGACGATTGGAGGAAGGAGGAGCACAAGCTCTCGCATTTTGTTATAGCGGAACGTCTTGATGAACTGACGGCGGTCTTCTCAAGGCTGGGACCGCTATTCAGCTTTGGGGACAGGGCTGCGTTCTATACCGAGATAGAGCGTGGAAAGGCGGTGCTGGAGCATGTGTGGCGCTCAGAGCAGCCGATAGCGGCCAATATTTTCTGAACTTTCTGCCAAATGCGTCCGGCCGAATTTTAATAAATTTAATATTGATATTTTTTACGAAATATAGTAAAATTATTTTGATTTTGGCTTTGCGCCGATTTTCGGGAACTGACGCAGGTCTGAAGTGCTTTTGCCGCAAAAGGATTTGGAGGGATATAATTACATGGATTGGGAATTCGTGCTCAGCCTAACGGTCACAGGGCTCGTCGTTGTGTTTGCAGTGCTGGTGGTGCTGGACATCATCATCAAGATCGCCGGCGGCGCTCTTGACAGAGCGAGCGGACGGGGAAGAAAAAAACGGCCGAAGATCGGGCCGGCGCCCGCCGCTGAGCCGCTGCCTGCCGCGGCTCCGGTCAAGGCGATGCCTGAGGAGAACGGCGACGTCGTTGCGGTGATATCCGCCGCGGTCGCATATATGATGGAGGCGGAGGGCTACTCCGCGGGCGAATACCGTGTGACGGATATACGTCCCGCGAAAAGGCTCAGGAGGTCGGCTGCAGGCGCGAAGCCCCGTTCGGAGTGGAGCGCGGCCGGAATAAGGAACGCCCTGAGATGAGGTCCATGCAAAAATGACATATCCGCCCGGGGGTTACGGGACGGAGAAGGGAATGAATACCGTTGATTCAGACATTTATCGATTCCATAAAGGGCCTGCTGAACGGCTCCGGCTTTGCCGCCGTGACGTGGCAGCAGGGCGTGATGATACTTATCTCCTTCGTGCTGATGTATCTGGCGATAAAAAAGCAGTATGAGCCGCTGCTGCTGCTGCCGATAGCCTTCGGCATGCTGCTCACCAATCTGCCGCTGGCGGGGCTTTATCACCCCGAGATATTCATCAACGCAACCGGACACATCGACTGGACGATGTTCAAGGACGGGAACGCGGGACTGATCGATATACTATATCTCGGCGTAAAGCTGGGGATATATCCGCCGCTGATATTCATGGGCGTCGGCGCGATGACGGACTTCGGACCGCTGATCGCGAACCCGAAGAGCTTTCTGCTCGGCGCGGCGGCGCAGCTCGGCATATTCGTCGCCTTCATCGGCGCTATGGCGTTGGGCTTCACCCCGCAGGAGGCGGGCTCGATCGGTATAATCGGCGGAGCAGACGGCCCGACCGCGATATATGTCACATCTATTCTCGCGCCGAATCAGCTCGGCACGATAGCGATAGCGGCTTATTCCTATATGGCGCTCGTACCGATAATCCAGCCGCCGATCATGAAGGCGCTCACCACCAAAAAGGAGCGCGGGATAGTGATGGAGCAGCTTCGTCCGGTGTCCAAGCTGGAGAAGATATGCTTCCCGATACTCGTGACGCTGCTTGTGTCCTTCATCGTGCCCTCAGCTGCGCCGCTTGTCGGTATGCTGATGCTCGGCAACCTGATGAAGGAGTCCGGGGTGGTGGATCGCATCAGCAAGACCGCGCAGAACGAGCTGCTGAACATCGTCACGATATTCCTCGGCGTTTCCGTCGGCGCGACCGCAACGGCAGAGCGCTTCCTCAACGTAAAGACTCTGATGATAATCGCGATGGGTCTTGCGGCATTCGCCTTCGGCACGGCCGGCGGAGTGCTGCTCGGCAAGCTGATGTGCTGGATAACCAAGGGCAAGATCAATCCCCTCATCGGCTCCGCGGGTGTTTCCGCAGTGCCGATGGCGGCGCGAGTTTCTCAGAAGGTCGGCCAGGAGGAGAATCCCGGCAACTTCCTGCTGATGCACGCGATGGGCCCGAACGTCGCCGGAGTCATCGGCTCGGCGGTCGCAGCCGGAATACTGCTGAGCATACTCGGATAAACAAAAATTACACGGAGCCGACAGGTTTCACAGCCTGTTGGCTCTTATATTGAGCGGGATCGAGGTAAAAATTCAGGACGACGGCGGGCTTGTCGTCCGATAACGCCATATCCTGAAAAATTTACAAATACGGTTGTACGGATCTGACTTTTTCAAACGCTTATAACTTATATGGGGCAGACAAATTGAGATCGTTTCAGCACCGTGATCTGTCCGTATGTGAAAGGGAGGCCAAACGGATGAGAAAAAAGACTATGCCCGCCGGAGAGTATATCTTCGGCAGAACAAGAGCCGCCGCCGCATTCACCTTTGTGATAAATCTTTTGATACTGGCTTTGAATCTTGTGAAGGCGCGCGGGATATCCCGGGTGATAATGATTGCTGAGAGCGGCAACGTCAAAAAGGTGGTGATCCTGTCTGCAGTAATAATAATTGTATGCCTTGTGGGATATACAGTAAAAACCGTTCTTTCCGACAAAAGAGAGAACAGACTTGCGCTTTCACGCCATGAGATAAGGAAAAAGACGCAGGAAAATATCCTTGAAAAAAGTCTGACGGATATCAACGGCGCCGGAGTCGGAGAGACGCTCGAAAACCTGACTGACGATTTGAACGGAGCGGTGAGCTATTACGCCGATATGATTCCGGGGATAATATGCGCAGCGGTGCAGACGCTGTTTTACAGCATATATATCGGAGTGCTCTCTCCGATGATGCTCGCGATACTTGCGGCGCTTGCGCTCCTGCAGATCGTACCGCCGATAATAGTCGAAAGGTATATGGAGAAATACTACGGCGAAACGCGGGATATAGAGGCCGAAGTCACAGAGGAGATGATCTCCGGTTACAACGGGCTTGCAGAGATAAAGCGAAGCAACGCAATAGATAAGGTGACGGAGCGGTTCACAAGACTGCATGAGAGAGTGTTCCTGGTGGACAGAAAAAACCAGCGTCTGCTGCAGACGGAGAACGCGATGGACAACTTCGTCGGCAACGCGCTCACCTACGGGACATACGCCATACTCGGAGCGTTTGCCGCGTTCGGGATGATCGAGATAGACAAGGCGCTTCAGATGATAATAATCAGCGGGGCGTTTTATGGGGCTGTGAAGCAGATATTTGAGCAGCTCCCGCAGATGCGCGTCTCAAAGCTGGCGCTCAGCCGCGTAAATGTGTGGTTTGAAAAGGAAACCGACGCTTACGGGAGCAAATCCGCCGGAGGATACATTGGATTCAGAGATGTTTCTTACGCTTATCCTGATTCTGAAGATAATATCTTTTCGCATTTGACATTGTCGATCCCGGAGGACAGGCT
>Ga0079305_1003427_pt1 | contig 10771 bp, 15 predicted proteins | sample LMS_cellobiose_e_FD_79183 | JGI IMG/M metagenome (GOLD analysis project Ga0079305, IMG submission 79183) | Rumen-fistulated moose microbial communities from Alaska, USA - LMS_cellobiose_enrichment | ecosystem: Host-associated > Mammals > Digestive system > Stomach > Rumen fluid ... | reverse complement strand
TCCGGGGCAGGGGCTGCTTCTTGCCGAACTGGGCAAAGTAGCGCTTTTCCCGGTTGTTCTCCAGCATCTGGGTGTCGTAAAAGGTCTTGATCAGCGGATCCAGCGTGTACTGGCCGCTAAAGGCCTCCACCGCGCCGGTGTTGGCGTTGGTGTAGCCCACCGTGGTGTTCACCACGTCGCCCTCACCAAAGTTATCCAGCCGCATGTGCCCACTCACCAGGCCCAGCAGCCACATTTTCAGAATTTCAATCAGTTTCTTCATGCTCTCCCTTTCCGCGGGATCACAGCCTTACGTGCTCTCCCGCCATCGCCCGGCGGATCACCTCCGCCCGCTCCTCCCGGCTCATGGCCGCGGGGTCGCGCCGCGGGGCGCCTCCGCCCTGTGCCGCCACGCCGTTCTCCTGGGGGCGATAGCTCCCGCTCTGAATGGCGCGGCTCACCGTTTCCTTGGTTCTTTCCGCCGTCCTCTGCGCCTGCCTGCGCAGCAGCTCATCCCCATGAATGGCCTGATAGGCCTGCTTCAGCGTCAGGCCGCCGCCCCGCCGGGTCATCTGCACAAAGTCCGGGTTTTTTGCTTCTTCGTCCAGGCTGAATTCCGGGTATTCCCTTTTCAGCTCCTCCTCCTGGCGGCGCAGCCCCTCGATATGGCGGCGGTTCAGCTCCCGCTCCAGGCTGATGCGGTTTTCCATTTCCCGCTGCCGCTGCTGCGCCTCCAGCTGGCGTATGTACTTTTCGGTGCTCACGGGGATCCCCTTCTCCATGGCCGCTTTCTCGTACAGCCGATCGTCGTCCTCGATGGCCTTTTTCAGCGCTGCCATGTCCAGGTTGCCCTGCTCGTCCGGCGCGATGCCGTACATCGGCGCGATGTTGCTCAGGATCGCTCTCTGGGCGTCCACCACCTGCTGCAGATCCGCCTGGTTGCGAAACCGCTGCTGCACCGCTGCCTGCACCGCCGCGCCGTACTGCTCCTTGTACTTGCCGTGGATCAGCTCTTCAAAGGTTTCCTCCGGCGTGCCCGTCTCTGCCGGCGTCTGCGCCGCCGGCCGCGCGGCAGTGGGGTTCTGCCCTGTGGGCGCCGCCTTCCTGGCGGCCTTTCGCACTTCCTGCTTCGGCACCGCCGGGAACAGCAGCTCCCTTCTCCCTTCGCGCGCGGGGATCGCGTCTACACCCGCTTCCTGCCCTGCCGCCTCGGCTGCCGGGGCCGCCTCCGGCGCTGTGCCCGCGCCCGCGCCCTCCGTCTCTCCAAACAGATCCAGCCGCATCTTCAGCATTTCAGTCTTTTCCATTTTCGTTTCCTTTCTGCCCGTCCGCGGCCGGCTTTCCGTCCGCCAGTGGGCGATCCTTACGCATATCGTAGCAGAATTTTTGCAGGAATGAGACTCCCCCCTCGGGCCCCTCCTCCAGCGCCTTTTCATCGTTAAACGGGATCCCCGTGCACACCTCCACATGCACCAGGTGGGGCAGCTGATCCGCCAGCGCCAGCATGCCCCCCACGCAGGTGCCCATGGCCGTGCGGCAGCGGATAAAGTACCGCCGCTTCGCCCAGATCCTTACGTACCCGATCCCCTTTTCATCCAGGTGCGCGTGCCGCTTCGCCCACAGCCGCTTCCGCAGTCCGTCGCTGGCATAGCAGCAGCTGTAAAACAGCGCGCTCACCGCCGCGCATACGTCCGGATACTGCTGCATCCTGTGGCTCGCGTGCCCCGTCACAATCAGCCGCAGCTCCCGCGGCCAGTAGTAAACCCGTATCATGTCCCTGTCCTCCCTTGTACTGACTAATTCAGCAGAGATCGATAAGGGGCTGCGAAGCCCCTTATCTGCATTCCGCAGGCGGCGGCGTGTACGTCGCCGAGGAGAAAATTCCCGAAGGCCCGCTTGCCCGGCCGAGAGGGAATTTTCATTCCTTGCGAATTTTCTGGCCGTGCGCTTTGCGCACAAGAAAATTCGTTTGCGGAAAATTGCCGCTCAGCGGCGATTTTCCGATTTCTTATTCGGGCCTTGTGGCATTGTCCACCACCCCCCTGGCCTTCGCCCCGTTGGGGTGCTCTTTTTCCCTCACGCCCGTGATCGGGTCAGTGCGCATCTTCCCCTCAGCGGCAAAGTCTCCCGCGTCCTGTATGGGCGCGGCTGCCGTCTGCGGCCCAGCCGCCCCCTGCATGATCATGTTTGCGATCTGCTCCGCCATCGCCGGGTCATACTGCTGCGCCAGCCCCAGGGCAATCTGCTGGAATTGCGCCAGCCGCTGGGCCATGTCGCCCATGGCGCGTATCTTCTGTTCCAGCTCCTCCTTGCCGTCAAAGTCCATCATGTCCAGCATCATCAGGCTTTGATCCACCGCCTGCGGGCTGAATACGCCCATTCCCATCAGCTCCTTGGCCAGCTCGTTCTGCGCCAGGCGGGTGTATGTGGTGTCCTTTTCCGCGCTCACATGCAGGTCAAATTCCGGCAGGCTGTACATCTCCTGCCCCGCGATCGCCCCCAGGCTGCGCTGCTGCAATCCCTCGTTGCTGTAGGTCACATACCGGTTTTCCCCCTGCTGCCCCGTGATGCGGAATTGCCGCGGCAGGTCGTAATACTGCCGTATCAGCTCTATCACCTGCAGGCCGACCCGCCGCATGGCCCGGTAGCTCCCGGCGCTGAATGCCTTCGTGTTCTTCCCCGCCGTCTCGATCAGCGCCGCCAGCGCGCTGTAGGCCGTCACCCCCGCGCTGGCCTTGCCCGTGGCCGCGTCCGTGCTTCCGCTGGTGGTCTTCAGCTCCTCAATCTTGCTCTGCAGCACGTTCAGCACCACGCCCGGCATCTCCGGCACCTCGATGGGCATCAGGTCGTTCTGCGGGCTCGCCCCGTCGTAGCCGATCAGCACCTTCGTCCAATCCAGCAGATCCGCGTCGTTGATCCCCCCGTCGTTCCGCCGGAAGTAGCGGGGAAAGGCCCGCATGCAGGCGTTGGTCACAATGGCGCTGTTCATCAGATCAATTTGCTCCTGGGCGCTCTTGTTCACGTCGATCAGGCCAAAACCGGCGCAGGTGCCCTCCATGGGGTAAAAGGCGTCCACCTCAAAGGGATACAGCCCATGGTCATACCAGCCGCGCACCGCCGGCGGCTCCTTGCCCTCCGGCGCCTCCCAGTCGTCCTCGCTGGCATACAGCACCGTGGTGTTCACATACTTGCAGTAGTGCAGCACGCTCTTCTGCCCGTTCCACGCCTTGTAATACCAGTCTATCACCGCTACACGCCCGTCCTGGCTGTTCCTGTCCTCGCCCTCGTATTCCCTTACCTTCAGCCCGCCGCTGCCGCCCAGGCCCTGCTTTTTCAGCTGGGGATAGCGCTCCAGCAGCCATTCCTTCTCGATCATCTCCACGTGGAATACGTTGGCGCTCTTCTGCAGGTCGGTCTTTCCGTGCTCCCAGAAAAGGTTCAGCACGTCCACGGGCTGTATGTCGATGTCCCCCAGCCCGCGCAGCTTCTCCCGGTTCCAGAATATCCCGTATACCCCTGTACCGCTGCGGCCCTTGCGCCAGGTGTTTTCATCGTACACCTCGCGAAAGTCGTTCTGCTCCATCACCACCGGCAGGATGCTGGACAGGCGCGTCGCCTCCTCCTCGTCCCCCTGCTCCCGGGGCAGCACGTTCAGCCGCGGATAGGCGTCCATGGCGTCGCTGTGCAGGATGTTCAGCGCATTGAACAGCCAGGCGCTCTTCGTCTGGTAGCGCCTGCTCTGATCCCCGCCGTTCCCCTGTATGTATTCCCAGTGCCGCTGCCTGTACCATTTCTCGTTTTCGATCACCCGCTGATCCTGGGCCGCCTTTGCCGCCTGATAGCGCTTCAGCGTCTCCGTGGCCTTCCGCAGCCGCGCCGCCGTCATCTTCTTCTCCCGCGGCGCCTCCAGCGCGGCCGCCGCGCCTCCAGCCGCTCCCATCATCGGCGGCATCCCGTATCCCGTGTTTCCGTTCCCCTGCATATTTACCTCCTCATCGTCCTCCTGGTGCTTTCGTATAGCTCCAGCGGATCCATGGGCGGCACCACGATCTTCTTCTGCCGCACCACCGGCGCCTTGATCGGATTCAGCATGCACAGATACCGCCAGGCGTCCGCCTCGTGATCCTCGCCGTCCGTGTCCAGGTCTTCCGGCTTGTTCTCGTCGTACAGCAGCGTGGGGATCGTTCGCCGGAAGGCCGTGCAGTCCTCAAACACATACATCATCGGCCGCCCGTTCTGGTCGAAGGCCAGCCGGTTGTGGCACTGGGCCCAGCCGTTCAGCCGGTCGTGATCCCCCGGCGTGAATTGCACCCCGTGCTTGGCTGCCGTGTCCGCCACGCTCATGCCCGTGCTCTCCTTGCCCCATATGGCCGGGTCTGCCACCCCTTGTATCCGCTTTCCCTTCAGCCAGGGGTGCTCCCGCTCGATCCGGGCAATCTCGTCAAACTGCTTGTCCGCGTTCCAGTGCAGCCCCTCGTTGGGCTCCTTCCCGCAGCCGTACAGCTCCAGTATCAGGTACATCACCCCGTCGTTGTCGATGGCCCACCACTGGCAGGCAAAGGGCTTGTCATACCCATAGTCATACGTGCGGTAGATGCGCCAGTGCGCCGGCGGCGTAAAGGGCGGTATCACGTGGGTGTTCACCCTGTCCGCCCGGGGCAGGTTCACAAAGTCCTCAAAGAATTGCCCCGCGAACACGTCCCATTCCCCATACAGCCAGGCCTTTTTCAGCTTCTCCGGCAGGGTCTCCAGCTGCTTTACATAGTCCGGCATCTTCCGCTTCAGCGCCGTGTTGTCCTGTACCAGCGCCTGCACAAAGGCGTAATCCCCCGGATCCTCGTCCGCGTGGAAATCCCTGTCCACAAACAGCCGCTTAAAGTAAAAGTGGCTCCGTCCGCCCGGGTTCAGCGTGTACACCGTCCGCTTGGGAAAGTCGTTCACCCCGCGCATGCAGGGGATGAATTTCTTGATGCAGATCTCCGGTATGTTGCTGGCCTCGTCAATGAAGATCAGATCCCACTCGCCGCCCTGGTATCGCTCCATGTCCTTTTCGCTCAGGCAGTAGCCAAACTGTATCGTGCTGCCGTTCGTGAAGGTCAGTGTTTTCTTCTGGTCGTTGTACCGGGCAAAGCCGTGGGTCATCTCCCGCAGCGGGCGGATGTGGTTCTTTTCCAGCTCGCTGTATGTGCCGCGGATGATCAGCGCCTTGATCCCTGGCTTCTTCAGGCACATCAGCGTGCTCCAGGTGCGCACCAGCCAGCTCTTCCCCCCGCCCCGCGCCCCGCCGTAGGCGATAAAGGGGTTGCGCAGCCGCATCACCGCGTCCTGCTTGGCGTTGGGCCGCTCCATCCGCCACGTGACTGCGCTCATTCGGTGTAGTCCTCCACGGCCTGGGCGTCTTCAGGGTCTGCGATCTCCACCCGGATCTCCGTTCCGCCCTGTTCCGCCGCTTCCTTCGCCGCCTGGGCCCTGCGCTTCAGCTCCAGCTCCTCCCGGGCCATCTCCAGCTGCGCCTTTTCGCCCGCCGTCTGGATGTCATACAGGTTCCGCATGGCCCGGCTCATCACGTCTATGCTCTTCGCCGTGTTCAGCAGCTTTTTATCGTCCACAACGTCCAGCTTCCTGGAAACCAGTGTGCTCTCGCCGTCCCCACAGCCTTCCACAGCCACATGAATGTACATCTGGTTCCGAAAGTCCGCCATCAGCCGCTCCAGCTCCGTGCACATCCGGGTGCCCGCCTTCTGCAGCTTCTCCAGCCGCCGGGCCTCCCGGGCGCCCGCGTGCGCCAGGGCCTTCGCCGTCACTTTCCCGCGGTATTTCTGCCGCTCCGCTCCCCACTTCTCCTTCCGGCTCCGCCCCTCCAGGGTGTTAAGGCTCATCCCGTGCTTCTCCGCCAGCGCCTTCAGGCTCAGATTGCCGGATATGTATTCAACCTTCAGCGCGTTCCAATCCAAATCCGGCATGCCCTCCATTCACCTCCCGCTGTTTGTCCGCATGCCCTGCGCTTCGCTTGCGCATGCCACTGCATCCTTGTCCGTTGGATGCTTTCGTGTCGCAAACCCGCAGGGGGTTGCTCCTTAATCATGCTACATCATCCGAGCACAAAATAAGACTCCCCCCTCGCCGGGGCAGTCCTTCCATAGACCGCGCACGCGCACGCGCCGCAGGCCCACTTGGCCCGCGGTAACTGTCAATTTTTCATTTTTCAGTTTTCAGTCCTCTTCCGTATAAGCCTCGCGCTCAAGTATACGCCTGATACCCACTTGCTCCACCGCACCTCCGGCCGCTCCGCCGTCCGGTAGCCCGGATACAGCGCTTCCAGGATCTCCGCGCCCCGGCTTTCCATGTCCTCCGCCAGCTCCGCCATCCGCCGCACGCTGATCTTGTGATCCGCGTATGTCACCGTGGGCCGCTTCAGGTTCCGGCTGCAGTTAAAGCCCCGCCGGCTGGCCTTCTCCTGGGTCTCCTTCCGCTTGGTCATGTAGTGCGCCCAGCCGCTCAGCCCGTAGGCGTCCGGCTGCGCCGCCCGGCTGTTGGCGATCCCGCGCTTCCACAGCGCCTCCACCTCGTCCCGGCTGATCCCGCCGTTCACGATCAGGTGGTGGTGGTATCGCCTGCCCAGCGCTCCCTCCGTCATCTCCGTGGTGTATATGTATTTCAGCTCCTCCAGCCCCATCCGCTCCCGCGCCCGTTTCAGCCGCCGCAGATAGTTCCGCACGTCCCGCTGGGCCTGCTTTTCATCCGTCGGCTGCCTGTCCGGCGCGTAGGTCAGCGTCAGCAGCATGTCCCCCGCCCCGAAGTTCGCGTTGATCAGCCGCCGCATATCCTTCTGCCGGTTCCGCAGGTGGATCGCCCTTACGCTCTCCCGGTGCTTTTCGCTCTGCTTCCGGGCTTCCGCAGCCGTCCTGGCCGTGCTCCATATCGCGTACCCCTCGATCTCCAGCGTCTCCCCCGCCCGGATCCGCTTCACCCGGTATCCGTTCACGCCCTCCCGCGCCGCGCCTGCCTCTCCCCGGTTCTCCGTAAACAGCGCCGCGTATTTCTCCGCACTAAACTTCATCTTGCCGTACCTCTCTTCTGTTGCTCCGCACGTCCGCCATCGCGTATAGGCGTCCGCGCCACTTCTTTGCTCATGTTGGCCGTTACCGCGCTTATGCGTCCCATGCGGGCCGCAACGCTGTTCCGCACGTCCGCCATCGCGTATAGGCGTCCGCGCCACTTCTTTGCTCACGTTGGCCGTTACCGCGCTTATGCGTCCCATGCGGGCCGCAACGCTGTTCCGCAGGGCCTTAGGAGGAGGGGGCCGTGCGCGTCCCCCTCCCCCTAAAGGCGTCACCCTCTCCCCTTCGGGAACTTCCGCTTCCAAAATGGTTCATTTGCTGATACGTTATTCGAGCCCTTAATGCGGCCCCGCCGCAGTGTCATCCTGACGGCCTTTTGGCCGGAAGGACATTTCCGCATTTTAATAGTAGAAATTCGCTCTTTCCCCGTAAGACGCAGCAAAGACGGGCTGCTGCCCGTCTTCGCGTTTCTTCATTCCAGTTCGGTCATAGATACACCGTTTTCAGCTCGCTTTTCCCGTCCTCGTCGATCAGGAATATATCCATTTCATTAATCCGCAGGATCCTGCACAGCAGCCGGGCCACCTTGCCCGCGCTCTCCTCCGCGTTCTTCGCCGGCACGTCCACCGCCCCGATCAGGCTGTCTGCGTCTCCGGCACGTTCATAAAATTCCAAACACACTTTGCTCATGTTCATTCCACCATGCTGGTCTGTTCATACCGCTGTATCACCACCAGCCCGTCCGGCCCCTCGTCAATCAGCAGCGGTTCGCTGATCCTGAATTTGGCGTCCTGCTTCACGGGAATGCTGCTGCTCACCGTGTAGTGGATTTCGGGCACCTTGCGGCCCGCTTCATCCATCCCCGCCAGCTCTATCTTGATTTTCAGCGCCACGCTGCACTCCCCCGTCCGCATGCTGATCATCCGCTCCACGGTTTCGTTCAGCGCCTCGTCCACAGCGCTCCGCATCCCGCCAAATAGTTTGTTATCAATGCTCAGCCTGCTTTCCATCGTCTCCCTCCTTCCCGCCGATCACCTGCGCCGCCTTCTCGCCCCTCTGCTTCCAGGCCGCCGCCCGCCGCAGGTGGGCCGCCGCCTTTTCCATGTAATACGCCCGCATCGCCCGGGCCGCCTCCGCCCGGTCGTATAACCGGTTTGCGTGCCCGTATTCCACCTTTTTCCCGACGGGCGCCAACTCGCACAGCGCAAAGCTCACCGTGCTCTGGTCTGTGTTCAGCAGCCGCGCAATCTCCCGCTGGGTCAAGCCGTTTTCTGTTCCGTTCATCATTCGCGCCTCCCTTCCCGCAGCACCGTCATGTCCTCCGGCGCGTACATGCCCCACTCCCGGTATGCCCGCCGCTCCCGGCGGCCCTCCGTCTTTCGGGGTTCTTTCTCTTCCGGCGTGGGCGCTTGATCCCCAATGTGGTAAAACACGCCGATGTGCGCCAGGCACTCCGCCACGCCCTGGATGCGGCCCTCTCGCGCTTCACCGTTCGCCCGAACCACCCGCACCCGCGTTCCGATCTTCAGCTTCTTTTCCATCCAGTAAATAATCCTCCGTCAGTTTGTCCACCGCCTCGGTGGGCAGCTTGTCCGCGCTGCCATAGCCCAGGCCGCGCCGCATCGCGTATCCGCAGCTGATCCGGTTCGTGCACTGGATCGCCGCCTTCCATTCCAGTGTGTTTTCAAAGTATCCGGTGATCAGCGTCGCCGGCCTGCCGCACCGCGGGCAGCTCACCCACGGCGTTTCATCGATCCTCATGGCGCGCTCACCTCCCACGGGGTCGCCATCTGCTGCTCCGGCGTGGGCCGGGCGCTCCAATAGCGTTCCTGGCTCCCTTCCTCGTCCGGCTCCAGATCCAGCGTCTCGATCATGCTCTGGCTGTCCCCATCCACCAGGCTGGGCGCCCCGCAGCAGCTTGTCCGCATGATCGGCTCCAGCTCCAGCCGCGGGGCTTGCTCGCTGTCCTCGGTATAATACCGGAATTCCCGCCATACCACCGTGCCCTTCTCCAGCGCCAGCAGCTGCCCGCGGGTCAGCAGGCGGGCTTCCTCGCCCCGGATCATGCGCGCCGCGTCCTGGCAGAGGTGTTCAATGCAGCTGCCGCCATCAGTGGCATACGGGCAGCCTGTCTTGCAAACTATTGCGCCGCATCTGTCCAGCCCCTCCAGTACCTTGCTCTTCAAATCCTCCATCCTTCTGCTCCTCTCTGATGCAAACTCAATTATTATTCACTCTTCAGTTTTTAGTCTTCAGTATTCATTTAGCGCAGCGCTCCTTGCGCTTCACCAGCTCTGCCCACAGCACCTTGGTCTTTGCGCTGCGGCAGCCGTCCATCTCTTCCCGGGGTACCGTCTGCACGCTGCCGAGCATCACGCAGATCTCCGCCATGGTGTATCCCCCAGGCTGCCACAGCAGGCCTTTGTTTCGCCGCCTGTGCTCCAGCGTCTGCACGTCCACGCCCGTCGCCCTGCTGATCTGGGCAAAGGTGTACCGCTCCACTCTCAAATCGTCCATCTTCCCGCTCTCCTCTCCCGCCGTTCAAAGGCGTCCCGGTATTCACTCACATAGCGCCGCCTGCGCATTTCCTTCATCGCCGCGCCGATCCGCCGGTGATCCTCCCGCGCCCGCAGCGCCGCGTATATCATCCGTATCAGCATGTGCCCTCCTTGTCCGCGCATCCGGGGTCGCGTAGACCCGTCCGCGCCACTTCATCCTTCGCGTTGGCCGTTCCCGCGCTTATGCGTCCCTGCGGGGCCGCAGCGCTGTTTTTCCTTATGTTTTTCCTGGTGATATTCGCTCTCGTTCCGCCGTCTGGTTTCCGATGGGCTGTACCACGCGTTTCCTTTTCTGACCCTCTCTTCGTATTCCGCGTGCCGCCGCGCCCGCTCCGCCGCGAAGGCCTGGCAGCTCCGGGCGCATCCTTTCTCCCTACCCGGGCACTGGTAGCAAACGCTGTTAATCATCCTCGTACTGCTGCCGCACCAGGCGGCATACCTCGCATCTCTCATATTGATCGCAGCAAAAGGTTTTCAGCTGCCGCTCAAACAGCCGCCGGCTCCGCATGGTCAGCGCCAGGCTGCTGCCCGCAAAAGGCCCCTCGCAGATCACCGTCAGCCCCCGCGTTCCGTGATAAAACGGGCACCGCGCCTCCCGGTCGTACAGGTTGTCCCTCTGTCCCATCCGTAAGCTCCCTACTGTCACCAGGCAGTTCATCCTTGCATTTCAAGCAATTCCTGCTATAATATGGGTGCTTACCTCTCTGGTTTGCGCCTTGGCCGCGTGACGCTCCATCCGTCACGCGGTCTTTTTTTGCGCTTCCCTATCTCATAACTAACTGAAATTATTCATTTTTTAGTCTTCAGTCTTCATTTTCATTATGCCATGATCCTCGTCTCCCACTCCTTCCTCCGCCGTTCCCCGCCGCTGGGCCACCAGGCCCACAGCCGCCACTTCACGCCGTACTCCTCCAGCATCATCCGCTGCCGCATGCCCAGGCTGTCCAGCAGCAGCAGGTCGTTCCCGTCCAGCGTATAGGCGATCACCGCCTCCGGCCGGTAATTCCCCCGGCGCTCCAGATAGCAGGCCACCTCCGCCCCGATGCCGAAGGCCCCCGCAAAGCCGCGCACCTCGTCCTCCGTCAGCGGCAGGCTTTCCCGCATGGCCCGCGCCTGGCTGATCACCCCGCGCACCGCCATGGCCAGCGTCTTTTCATCCGGCAGCGCCGGCTC
>Ga0079305_1003426_pt1 | contig 10772 bp, 9 predicted proteins | sample LMS_cellobiose_e_FD_79183 | JGI IMG/M metagenome (GOLD analysis project Ga0079305, IMG submission 79183) | Rumen-fistulated moose microbial communities from Alaska, USA - LMS_cellobiose_enrichment | ecosystem: Host-associated > Mammals > Digestive system > Stomach > Rumen fluid ... | reverse complement strand
TCTATGCTCCGTCTTTTTTGATATTTACCTCGATAAGATCGGACAGAGATGGTATAATACTCGGGTATGGAGGTAAAGGGATGCAAACACCCAATCCAATAGCATTCACGATATTCGGCTTTGATGTCCGCTGGTACGGCATTCTTATCGGCATAGGCTTCATCCTAGCCATTTTCATATCTTACAGGCGCGCGCCTTCCCTCGGGATCAAAGAGGACTGCGTCCTCGATTTCGCGATCTTTCTGATCCCCTTCTCGATCATCGGGGCCAGGCTCTATTACGTGATCTTTTCATGGGACTATTACGCCGGGGACATAAAGAAGATCCTGGATATCAGGAGCGGAGGCCTCGCGATCCACGGCGGCCTCATCGTCGGCCTCATAGTGGCTCTCCTCGTTTCAAAACATCACGGCGTCAGGCTGCGCGATCTGGCGGATCTGGTATTCCCTCAGGTGGCGCTGGCGCAGTCGATCGGCAGATGGGGAAACTACTTCAACTCCGAAGCCCACGGCGGTCCAACGGATCTGCCATGGGGGATCATGGTCGACGGAGTCAAGGTCCATCCGACCTTCCTCTACGAATCCATCTGGTGTCTGGGCATATTCTTCCTGCTTCTCTATCTGACAAAGAAGCGCAGCTTCGGGGGGCAGATCGCCCTGCTTTACGGAATGCTCTATTCCTTCGAGCGCTTCTTCGTGGAGGCGCTGAGGACAGACAGCCTGATGATCGGCCCATTCAAACAGGCGCGCGTGCTCTCGGCCTGCGTATTCATCGCATGCCTGGCTATATATGTTATTCTTTGGAAAAGAGCCCCCAAAGGAGGAAATGATAAATGAAACTCGGTATCGTCGGACTTCCCAACGTGGGAAAGAGCACTTTGTTCAACGCAATAACCAAAGCCGGAGCGGAAGCGGCAAACTACCCCTTTTGCACGATAGAGCCAAACGTCGGCGTCGTCACGGTCCCCGATCAAAGGGTCGACAAGCTCCACGAGATCTACAATTCCCGCAGGACGATACACGCGACCGTGGAATTCTGCGATATCGCCGGTCTCGTCAAGGGAGCGTCGAACGGCGAAGGTCTGGGTAACAAATTTCTCGGTCACATCCGCGACGTTGCCGCGATAGTCCACGTCGTCCGCTGTTTTGTTGACGATAACATCGTGCATGTCAACGGAAATGTCGATCCCGTCCGCGATATAGACATCATCAATACCGAGCTCATCCTTTCCGACATGGAAGTCGTAGAGAAGCGGATCGCCAAGACCGCCAAGAACCTCAAGGGCGACAAATCCCTTCAGAAAGAACTCGATATTCTGAACGCCATAAACGACCATCTCGGTCAGGGCCTTTCCGCCCGTTCGATGGAGATCGAGCCTGAGGATGTCGAGTTCGTCAGGTCCCTCAACCTCCTCTCCTACAAGCCGGTGATATACGTCCTCAACGTCTCAGAGGAAATGGCTGCCGGGAACGCAGACAATGAATACATAAGGGCTGTCAACGAGCTCGCTGCAAAGGAAGGCGCGGAGACATGCGTCATCAGTGCGGAGATCGAGCAGGAGATATCGGAACTCGACCCCGAGGAGAAGAGCATGTTTTTCGAGGAGCTCGGCATCAGTGAATCCGGTCTTGACAAACTGATCAAAGCTTCCTACCGCCTGCTCTCTCTGATCTCCTTCCTGACCGCCGGAGAAGATGAGGTCAGGGCATGGACCATCAAAGAAGGCACCAAGGCGCCCCAGGCAGCCGGCAAGATTCACACGGACTTCGAAAGAGGCTTTATCCGCGCAGAGACCATAGCCTACGACAAGCTGATGGAATGCGGCGGGAGTCTCCAGCAGGCCCGTGAGAAGGGCTTCATCAGGTCCGAAGGAAAGGAATATGTCGTGAAGGACGGAGACGTCATGAACTTCCTGTTCAACGTATGACGCACCCGTGCCGATGATACGAATACACCAAAAGAGCAGGCCTTGCGCCTGCTCTTTTTACATGTCGTATGCTCTGTTCATTCAATGCTTCAGCTATTCGCTCAGCATGTGAAGCTTGACCGCCATCGCGAGATTCTGATTGAATTCGAACTCCGTCTTGCCTTCGTCCACAAGCTCCCTCACACGGGCGATCCTGTATCTTACGGTATTTCGATGGCACTGCATGAGCTTGGCCGCGTCGTCATAGCTGCCTTTGCACTGCACGAATATCTTCGCCGTCTCCAGCCATTCGGCGCTCATCACCTGTAAATAGCTCTGCATGAATTCGACCATATGGGGTTCATCCTTCAGCGGAACGAGCACCTTGTATATCCCTATATCCTTGTATTCGACGGAGCCGAGCCCTTCGACACGGGCCGCCTGATACGCGTAATAGCTCTCCCTGAAAGCCCGGTCCAGCTCTTCCATCGTCGAATGGACGCCGCTGTAAGAAGTTATGAGGTCAGCCCTCGCGTCGAGCAGCTGCATGATCTCCGCGACTATGCGGTCTCTGACCTTCACATCCATTCTGCCCATGGATATTATCGCGAAGAGGCCGGTCCTGTAAGGGACCAGATGGCAGGCGGCGTTTTCGCCGGACTGAGTATCAAATGACTTTGCCGCCCTCGATGTCTTGAATGTATCCTTTGATGTCTTCGGGCCGATAAATACTACAACGCAGTTCTTTCTGGCACCGGGGCATATCATCTCGGATATCTCCGCCGTATCGACAGAGTTCAGGCCTCCCTTGAGCAGTCGGTCCACCTCTCTGGTGAAAGAGAAGGAGCCGCCGGCTTCCTTAAGCGTCGCCATAAAGTCGAGCAGGATCTCCTCTATGCTCATCTCTCCCGGGTTAAAAATGAACAGAGGCATCATTATCTGATCCGCGTAGGTCAAAACTTCATCGGGCATCACCCTGCCCTTTCGGCTCGCGATCGCGACTCCGGACGCGCCGACCTCCGAAGCTTTCTTTACCGCCTGCAAAAGGGCGCTGTCATCGAGGATGCCCAGAAGTATCCCGGTTATGATGAAGCTCCCCTCACGAACGCTGGTATAGGTATCATCGGTCTCGGGAAAAGCGAGGTCTGCGATCATGACCGTCGTGACGACCCTGTCGTTTCCTGCCTTGCCAGCAACCTGTCTGAATCCTTCAAGGCTGTGCATCTTCAAAATGTCGTTAACTCTTACTGCCACCGTACATCACCTCTGGAAAGACTTTTGGGGTTCTGGTTTTTTAATACGGCGAGTTTATCATACAATTTTATGCTTGTCCACAAAAAATATCTTTGGAATTGTGCACGATAACATCAGGCCGCTCATATCATCGAGAGGTTATGCGCCACATCATAGAGGAAGCGCTGTTTCCAGAGCCGCCAGAGTTTATCCGGGAACGCCGAACCGTTGTCCTTCATGATGATATTGCTCAGGATGAAGCTCCTGTAGCAGGCCGGAACATTAAGCAGAGCCTTTTTGATGCCGCTGACCCGCTCTTCCAGTATCGCACGCTCAAGAGCCTGCTTCTCCACCTGGCTGTCTCCGGTATAGTCGGCCCTCTTCTCCCTGACAATGCCGGAAGCTCTCGCTGATGTGCCCTCACGGTCCATTTCCCGGATGCGGAGCTCCATGCGCTGTAGGTCTCTTACCGCCCAAAGGCTCTGATAGTACACGGCGTCCGGCAATACGTATCTGGTCATCTTAGTCTGCTGCCATTCTCTGGACATAATCTGCTCTCCTTTCTCTTATCGTATGTTGCTTCCATAAACTGTAAATAATTTCTAACATTTTTGACATTATTTGTCAATACTTTTCGTCGTGTCCTCACCCCAAATAAAGAACAAAAAAAGAGATGCCCCGGCGGTATAGGCCGCTGATGAGACATCTCCCTGTCATTTTTCAACCGATTTTAACCGATCTTTTTAGTTTATCGTTCCGGCAAGGTTTCCCTCTTTCTCCTTGACCGGCTTGTTCCCCTCCTCATCGGGCTCGAGCGCGGCATCTCCGAGCGGAAGATCCCTTCCGGTCACGATCGATCCGAGGTTCAGTGTAGCCTTCTGCAGCTCCTGGATGACGTTGTTTATCTTCACGATCTTCTCAGTGGAGAGATCGCCCTTGAGCGCGAGATTGGTATTGTAGAGGATGTGTTCGAGCTCCGTATGGATATTGGATATCTGATTCCTCACGTTCTGGACGTCCTCAAAGGCGGCAGCCTGCCTCTGAGCCTCCTGGTAGTTCAGGATCGCCTGTCCTTCCATATCGAGCTCGTACTCCGAGTTCCCCATCACAACAACAGGTTCGTATCCGAGCTTTTCGTTCAGCAGATCGGCGAAGACCTTTTTGCTCTCCTCCTCGCCGTGGACGAGGAAGATCTGTTTCGGCCTCTTCTGGAAATGGGCGGCCCAGGTGAACAGGCCGTTCTGATCGGCGTGGCCCGAGAAGCCCTCGAGGTTGTGGATCTCGGCTTTGACGCTGATCTCCTCTCCGAAGAGAGTGACCTTGTCCTGCCCGTCGATCAAAGCTCTCCCGAGCGTCCCCACAGCCTGATAGCCTACGAAGACGATGCTGTTCCTGCTGTTCCAGAGATTGTGTTTGAGGTGGTGCCTGATGCGTCCGGCCTCGCACATACCGCTCGCGGAGATGATGACCTTCGGCTCGGTATTGAAGTTGAGCTGTCTCGACTCGTCGCTGCTCCTCGTGAAAACGAGATTCGGAAAGTCCAGCGGATTGTCGCCGTGGAGCAGGAAGTCCCTGCTCTCCTCGTCGAAGACCTGCGCGTTGCGCTTGAAGATCTCCGTCGCGGCCCCGGCCATCGGGCTGTCCACATAGATCTTGATCTTGTCGAGCTGCTCCTTGTATTCCGAGTTCTCGGCAAAGAACTTGTTGAACTCGAAGATTATCTCCTGCGTCCTTCCTACCGCGAAAGACGGTATGATGACGTTTCCGCCGCGCTTGGTGGTGTTTATCACTATGTCGAGAAGGTCTTTGATGCTGGCTCCGTTCTCCACGTGGTTCCGGTTGCCGTATGTGGACTCCATTATGACGAAGTCTGCCTTCTTGATGTAGGTGGGATCCCTGAGTATCGGTCTGTCCGTCATTCCCAGGTCTCCGGAGAAGACGATCTTAGCCTCTTTTCCGTCTTCGTTTACCCAGATCTCAATGATAGCGGAACCCAGGATATGTCCGGCGTCGTTAAAGACGATCCTCATGTCGTCGTTAATGTGGACGAGCTGATCGTAGATGACAGGCCTTATGAGCTTTAGCGTATCCAGGGCGTCCTGAAGTGTGTAGAGCGGTTCGACCATGGCGTTCCCCGCTCTCTTGCCCTTGCGGTTCAGGTCCTCGGCGTCCTTCTCGTGGATATAGGCGCTGTCCTTAAGCATGATGTCCAGAAGGTCGGCTGTCGCGTCCGTGCAGTATATCGGTCCGCTGAAGCCGCGCTTCACCAGAAGCGGAAGCCTTCCGCAGTGGTCTATATGAGCATGTGAAAGGACTACGCACTCTATCTCCGCCGGATTGAACGGAAAGGGCTCATAGTTCATCGCGTCCTGCGCCTTGCCGCCCTGGAACTGTCCGCAGTCCAGAAGCACCTGATGGTTCCCGCTCTTCAGAAGATGACAGGAGCCCGTAACTCCGCTCGACGCTCCGCAAAATTGGATCTTCATTCTTGCCTCCTAAATGTTAAGTGTCCAGAGTTTGACTTCGCCCGTCGATACGAGGTCGGCACCTGCTTCCAGAGCCTCGTGCACTTCCTCTTCGGTCTCTACGAGACCTCCGGCTATGATAGGCACCTCGGAGACTTGCGCGAACTCACGGATCTTTTTGGTCACGATCCCCGGCATCAGCTCGATGATATCCGGCTTTGAAAGCCTGATCGATTCCACTGAAGTGGTCAGGGAGTGCGAGTCCACGAGGAAAAATCTCTGGACCGCCACCATATTGAACTCCTTGGCCATCCTGACGACGTTGGTACGGGTCGTCAGAACTCCGTCCACCCCCTGCTTGGCGAGGAACTCGATCCCCGCCCTGTCTTTTCCTATGCCCTCGGCAAAGTCCACATGGACAAAAGCGTATTTGCCCGAGCTGTGGATCTCCTTGACGCTCTGGTTGACCGTCATGATATTGGAATGGAGCAGAAATACAACGTCCACTCCGGATCTGAGAGCCGTGCTGAAGTCCCTTTCGGTCCTTATCGCGGCGGCTATCTTCTTTTTGATCAGATCATCTACGTTTACCATATTTCGCCTTCTCTTGCTCTAATTCTCCAGATAGCTTATATACGGCAGATTGCGGTATCTTTGATCGTAATCCAGCCCGTAGCCGATGATGAAGAGATCGTCCACGGTGAATCCGACATAGTCGGGAGTGACGTCAGCAGTGCGCCTCGCGGGCTTGTCCAGCAGGGTCGCTATGCGGACGCTCTTCGGATTTCTGTCCTGAAGGTATTCCTTCATGAACTTAAGGGTCGTTCCGCTGTCCACGATATCTTCGATTATCAGTACGTTCTTGTTGTAAAGGTCCATGGTGACGTCCTTGGTCACCTTGACCACACCCGAGCTCGAAGTGCCCGAGCCGTAGCTGCTGGCAGCGATGAAGTCGATCCTCGTATCGAGGTCTATCGCCTTCATCATGTCAGCCATGAATACGACGGCTCCCTTGAGCGTGCATAGAAGTATGAGCTCTTCTCCGGCGTAATCCTCTTCAATCTGGCGCGCCAGCTCGTCGACGCGCGCTTTTATCTGCTCTTCGGTATAGAGAATCTTGCCTATGGTCTCTCTCTCTTTGATCGCCATGAATGACTCCTGTCTTTTCTCTTAAACGAGTTCCGGCCGTTCATTTATTTCCGCCTCTATCAGGTCAAGGAGAACATCTCCTCCCTGCCTCTTCAGGGCGCTGACGCTCACTATCCTGTCATTCTCCGTCAGTTCAAGCTTCTTCTTTATCGCAGCGATGCTCTTCTGTCTCCCGTTCCCCGAGACCTTGTCGGCCTTGGTGCAGCAGACGAGCCCCGACAGCCCGAATCCCCTGAGATAATCATACATCTCACGGTCAAGAGCGGTGGGCTCGTGCCTTATATCCACGAGCTGGCAGACCCTGACGAGAGTCTTGCGCTCCTCGAAGAATCTGGCCATCATCTCGTCCCAGTCTCTGGTCACGTTTCTCGAGACCTTGGCATATCCGTATCCCGGGAGATCGACTATCCTGAAGCTGTCGTTTATGCGGTAGAAATTGATCGTCCTGGTCTTTCCGGGGCTTCCGCTCACCCGGGCGAGATTCTTTCTGCCGGTCAGATAGTTGAGCAAAGATGACTTACCGACGTTGGATCTTCCGACAAAGGCTATCTCCGGGAGGTCCATAGGCGGATATTGCGAAGGCTTTACCGCCACCTGCTCCAGTTCGGCTTTTACTATCTTCATGGCTAAATGCTCTCCAGCGCCTCGTCCAGAGCTTCTCTGGCGAAATCGAGTCCCACGAAGCGGATATCCTTTCTGACCTGCTGAGGTATATCCTCGGTATCCTTCAGATTCTCCCTCGGAAGCAAGATAGTGCGGATCCCCGCCCTGTAGGCGGCGAGCACCTTCTCCTTGATGCCGCCGACCGGAAGTACCTTGCCCCTCAGGGTGATCTCTCCCGTCATCGCGACGTCCTTTCTCACCGGCCTTCCGGTAAGTGCGGAGACGCAGCAGGTAAACATGGTGACTCCGGCGGAGGGTCCGTCCTTGGGAACAGCGCCCTCCGGAACGTGGATATGTATATCCTTCTCCTTATAGAAGTCCTCCTGTATGCCCAGCTCATCCGCTATGGATCTTATATAGCTGACCCCTGCTCTCGCGGATTCCTGCATCACATCGCCGAGGTTTCCGGTAAGGGAGAGTTTTCCCGTTCCCGGCATTACGGCGGTCTCTATCGAAAGCGTATCTCCGCCGACCGCGGTCCAGGCCATTCCGGTGACTACTCCGACCTCGCCTTTCCCTTCGATGATATCGTAGTGGAATTTCTTCTTGCCGAGGTATTTCTCCAGATTCTTAGGCGTTACCGAGAAGCTCTTCTTCTTCTCGCTGACCGTCCACATGGCGGCCTTCCGGCAGATTCCGGCTATCTCGCGCTCGAGGTTTCTGACACCCGACTCCCTGGTATAGTAGTTGATTATGTCCGAAAGCGCAGCTCTGGAGATTTTGACGCTCTCCTTCTTGAGTCCGTGCTCTTTTATCTTCTTGGGGATCAGGTAACGCTCGGCTATCTGTATCTTGTCCTGCTCGGTATATCCCGAGACCTCTATGACCTCCATCCTGTCGAGGAGCGGCCTCGGTATGGTGTCGAGACTGTTCGCGGTCGTGATGAAGAGCACCTTCGAGAGATCAAAAGGTATCTCGAGGAAGTGGTCCGTAAATGTCCTGTTCTGTTCCGGATCGAGCACCTCGAGAAGAGCCGATGAGGGATCGCCCTTGTAGTCGGCTCCGACCTTGTCGATCTCATCGAAGAGGAACAGCGGATTATTGGTCCCGCACTCCTTGATCCCCGTTATGATGCGGCCGGGTATGGCGCCGATATATGTCCTGCGGTGACCTCTGATCTCAGCCTCATCGCGCACGCCGCCCAGGGACATGCGGATGAACTTCCGGCCTGTCGCCTCGGCTATGGATCTCGCTATGGATGTCTTTCCTGTTCCCGGAGGGCCTACCAGGCAGAGGATCGGGCCTTTGATGGATTTGGAAAGATGGATGACAGCCAGATACTCAAGGATGCGCTCCTTCACCTTGTCGAGCCCGTAGTGGTCTCTCTCGAGGATGCGGCCTGCCCTGTTCAGATTGGTGTTGACCTTGGAGGCGCTGTTCCACGGCAGCTCAAGAATGGTCTCCACATAATTCCTTATGACTGCGCTCTCCGCCGACGAAGGAGGCATCTTGCCGAAGCGCTTTATCTCCTTGCGGACCTTGGTGTCTATGGACTCTTCGAGATGGAGCTCTTCGAGCTTCATCAGCCATTCCTCAGCCTCAGCCTGAGCATCTTCCTCCTCGCCGAGCTCCTCCTGGATGGCTCTGATCCTCTCCTTCAGAAAGTACTCTTTCTGGTTGTTGTCGACGTTCTCCTTGACCTTCTGGGATATCTGCTTCTCCAGAACGGCGATGTCGGCCTCCTCGGAGATGATCTTCGTCAGCTTCTCTATCCTCTCATAGAAAGGCTCCGCTTCGAGGATGGACTGTTTCTTGGCGGTGATGACGTCAAGCTCTCCCGCGATCTTGTCGACAAGGGCTCCCGGTTCAGCCTCTGCGAGGGTCTTGTCGACCACTTCATCGGTGATCTTGCCGGTCGCGGAAGCGTATTCGATGAACTTGTCCGTGAGCACGCGCATGGCTGCCTTCTCTTCCACGGAAAGAGCCTCAGCGTCGATGTCCTCGGGATACTCCTCGACTTTAGCGAAGGCAGCATCCTGAGGCATGCTTACGATGCGGGCGCGGGAGATCCCCGATACCAGGACTCTGACCGCGTCGCCGTTGATCTTGAGCATCTGCTTCACCTTGACGACGGTCCCTATATCGTAGACGTCCTCGCGGGTCGGAAGGAGCACGCTGTCGTCCTTCTGAGACACGACAAAAAGCATCCTGTCGTCTGCCATCGCGGTCTCCAGGGCTTTGATCGATCTCTCTCTTCCTATGTCAAAATGAACGATGGTATGCGGAAATATCGTAACGCCCCGCAAAGGTACGCATGGGTATATCCCTTCTCCCATATTCATATCTCCTTTCTAACAAATCAGGCGACCCGGCCAAAAGGCTCCGGTCGCCGTACGATCAGGAAGCGTCGGCCTCCTTCTTCTTTGAAGCGAGCACCAGCTTGGGTGATGATCCGTTCTCCACCGTGTCCTTGGTGACGACGCATTTCACGACGTCCTTACGGCTGGGAAGCTCGAACATTATATCGCCCATGGTCTTCTCGAATATGCTTCTCAGGCCTCTCGCGCCTGTCTTTCTCTCGATCGCGCGCTTGGCGATGGCTCTTATTGCTCCCTGAGTGATCTCAAGCTCTACGTCGTCAAACTCGAAGAGCTTCTGATACTGCTTGACCAAAGCGTTTTTCGGTTCCTGCATTATCCTTACGAGGGTCTCCTCATCGAGCTCGTCCATGGTCACTATGACCGGAAGGCGGCCGATAAACTCGGGTATGAGGCCGAATTTCAGAAGATCCTCCGGCTCTATATGCGCAAGAGCCTGGTTCTTGTCGTCGACCTTGACGCCCTCTTCCCTGTTGAATCCGATCACCTTTTCACCGAGTCTCCTCTGGATGATGTTCTCCAGGCCGTCAAAAGCGCCTCCGCATATGAAGAGCACATTGGTGGTATCGAACTGGATGAATTCCTGATGCGGATGCTTGCGTCCGCCCTGCGGCGGAACATTGGCGACCGTGCCTTCCAGGATCTTCAGCAGAGCCTGCTGGACTCCCTCGCCGCTCACGTCACGCGTGATGGAAGGATTGTCCGACTTGCGCGCTATCTTGTCGATCTCGTCTACGTAGATTATTCCTCTCTGGGCCTTTTCGATGTCCCAGTCTGCCGCCTGAAGGAGCCTGAGGAGTATGTTCTCAACGTCCTCTCCGACGTAGCCCGCCTCGGTGAGAGCCGTGGCGTCGGCTATCGCGAACGGCACGTCCAGTATCTTGGCAAGGGACTGGGCGACCAGCGTCTTTCCGCAGCCGGTCGGCCCTATCATCACTATATTGCTCTTCTGAAGCTCGACGTCGTCGGCGTCTCCGATCGCGTCGATCCTCTTGTAATGGTTGTAAACAGCGACCGCGAGAGCTCTCTTTGCCCGGT
>Ga0079305_1003425_pt1 | contig 10774 bp, 5 predicted proteins | sample LMS_cellobiose_e_FD_79183 | JGI IMG/M metagenome (GOLD analysis project Ga0079305, IMG submission 79183) | Rumen-fistulated moose microbial communities from Alaska, USA - LMS_cellobiose_enrichment | ecosystem: Host-associated > Mammals > Digestive system > Stomach > Rumen fluid ... | reverse complement strand
CCAGACATTCAGCACGCCGCTCTGCGGGAAGGCTTCGCCGTTCAGATACCAGCCCGCGAAGGTATATCCCGCACGCTCCGGCATCGGCAGAGTATATTCGCTCTCGCTCATGCAGACAAGCTGGCTTTCGGACACGCTGCCGCCGTTCGCATTGAGTGTGATCCTCACCTCGGTGGACTGCGGCTCAAGCGCCGCGCGCTCCGTTTCCGTCACCGTAACGGCACGCCCCAGCCCGTCGTAGGTATATTCCGTGCGCTGCCAGTTGTTCTCCGCCGAAGCCACCTGTCCCGTCGCCGTATAGGTGTAGTTTATTACGTCGGCGTTGCCGCTTCCGGCGCTGAGGCTGACGACGCGGCCAAGCGCATCATAAGCATAGCTGGTGGTCACGCCATTGCGGTCTGTCTTGGACTGCAATTTACCCAACGGGCTGTAGCTATACCTCTCTGTCTGTCCCATCGGGTCTTTCACGGAGAGCAGATTGGCAAAGCGGTCATAGGTATAGTTGGTGGTCTTGCCGCCCGCCGTCATGCTCCGCATATTGCCAGCTTTGTCGTAGGTATATTTTGTAACAACGGCGGAAACACTGTCGGCGTATTGCCTAACATAGGTCAGACGGTTGCGGCTGTCGTAGGAATATATCGTCTTATTGCTGCCGAAATCGGCGTTCGCAGGAGTCTGCTCGCGGGTCAGATTGCCGACTCCGTCGTATTCGTATGTCGTTTCGGCTGTTTGTCCCGCGGATATGGTTATCCGCTTTTTCGTCATGCGCCCCAGCGCGTCGTATTCAAAAACCGTCGGCGTGCGGGCGTAATCGCGCGCCACCGTTTGCCGCCCAAGCATGTCGTACTCCGCCTCGATACACTGCTCCGCGCTGTTGTATGTCTTTACCGGCAGTCCCAAGCCGTTGTATTCATACTTGCTTGAATATGCCAGCCCCTTTGCCGCGTCCGCCGCCGTCAGCGTAGTTACCACGTTGTCGGCATTGTCATAGGTAAAGGTATCAAAGTATTCTATGCCGTTCAGAAAACGTCCCGTTTTTACCGTTCTGCCCTTTTTGTCTTTATACTCCGTGGTGATGACGGAGGGCGTGCTTGCGTCACCGACAACGGTCTTGGTTATCTTCTGATACTGCCCGTTTTCCGCCGCGTCGTCATAGGCGTAACGCTCCTCGGAAAGCAGAACATTTGATAAGCTTTTCACAAGCACCGCTGTAACTCTGTCAAGGGCGTCATACTCGTATGTCGTCACCGAGCCATAGCGCCAATCTCGAACGGTTATTAATCTGGAAAGATTATCGTATTCCTTGCGCTGGAGGACATAGCTATGTTCACCGATTTCAACTATCGTTTCATACTCCAAGCCAAGCGGGGTATAAGTGTATTTTATTGCATCGCCCAGCTCATTCGTAACCGTGACGGAATTATTTGCGTAGTTTCTTGTATAAGAAACGGTGGAATTGTCCGGATTTGTTATCTGCGTCACATTGCCCAAGCTGTCGTATTGATACTCCGTCTCGTTTCCGTTCGCATCGGTGACCGACGTCACCCTGCCCATATTGTCATAGGCGCAGGTCATATCCGTGACCGCCGGCGCAGTTCCGTCCGATACCGTCCGCGTGGCAAGGTATGCGTTATCCTGATAAGTGTACTCTGTTAACACAAAATCTCCGGGCGACTCGGGTGTTTTGGCTGTTATGTATTGCTTCGTCGCAAGTACGTTGCCGTTATTGTTATCCTTGGCATATTCATATTCCGTCTGTGCCGCAAGCGTTCCGTTTACATAAATACTTTCCTCGGCAATACTCTTTTTATCATCCTTAAGAGTCCTCTCAACGCTAATCTCCGTGTTTTCATCAAGATAATATCTTTGTGAGATTAAGAGATTGTAAGGATTACCGTCATAAGTATTGTAATAATATGAATAAGTAGTCTTGTTCAGCGTATCTTCTTTGTTACCCTCCGCAAAAGGCGACCATTCTTTGGTAACATTGCCCTTTTTATCATACTCAGTAAGCGTCGTTACCTGACGGCTTACTACGCCTTCATAACTTGTTGTGACAGTTTCAATCGGCAGTTTGTCGCTGTTGTATGTATACTCCGTCCGCTGCTTGAGCCAAACACCGGCAAACTGATCGTTGCGGATCATTTGGTGCTTGCTGTCGAAGGTGACCGTAGTCTTAGCACCCGCCGAATTGGTGACAATAGTATAATAGGTGTAAGATTCTAACGGTTTCCCTGATGCATCTGTCGGACGGTTGAAGCAGTGTCTATCAGAATATTTATATTGCAAACGATTTTTCGTTTCTGTTCCACTCTTATCCTCACGCGAAGTAATGCGATATACTTGAATCCAAGGGCTTACTAAAGAATATGTGTAAATCGTCTGCGCATTTGTCGGATGCGTAATGGTCGTCAAGTTTAGGTAATAAAACGTTCCTACATAAATGTTTCCAATGTAATATTCTACCGTTTCTTTGGTATAATTATAGCTTGTAGTTCTGCCGACCGCATCTGTACAAGACGCCAACTCATAAATACTATAATTGCCAGGGAAACGTTCTATGTTATACTGAACTATGACGCTCTCCTGTTGTGTGGCATTGTCTTTCAATTTGACAGTCGTTGTATGCCCAACCGTTATGCCTCCATTTGAAACCTTCTCACTCGAAATTGTAATCTCACGCCCCAAAGTGTCAGTAATGACAGTATGCGGAAGGTTGTTCTTTGTAGTATTAACAAACGTGATCGTGTTACCGTACCTATCCTGTATTCCTATTAGCTTACCGTCCCTGCTAAAATACTCCCGTTTCCCATCTTTATACGTAAGCCGATAATACGAGTTAGTTAGTCCGTTGCTAAACTCGCTGTACCTTTCAAGAGTCAGGTCCTCAAGAGTATATTTTTCCAAAACATACTTCTGTGAACTGCCATGAAAGCTGAAGCTATAACTGTTTCCGTTTGCAAGATGCACATAGCTACCGTTATAAGAAGTATTGTTTTCTATAGACGAAAACTGAAAGCTCCAACCGTAACCGAGTCCATATAGATTGGTCAGATAATGGTTGGCCGCAATGCAGGGTGGATCAAAATAATCCTCCACGCTTCCCAAAAGAAAGCCGGTGTTTGTATCCTGTGAATTATATCTCCGCGCAATTACCAAATCCAGTCCGTTGACGCCCGGCAGCACATAGTCCGTATGCTCATAGACCAAAGCTCCGGTGTTCAGCGATACTTTCTCCGATTGATTTGCCTGATACATATACGGCGCAGACAAAAAATTATTAATACTGCTGCTGCTCGGAACATAAGAACTTGTCTGCCCCGATGAAGCAAGAATATCTCCTTGTGCCGCCAAAGCCGTTTCTTCCAATGCTTCATCAGGCTCCTGTGATATCTCCTCACCCTCCACAAAGGTCGGAGGTATGACCGCTTCTACCGTGTTGTCGCTTTCGTATACCGCCTCAAACTCATACCCTTCTTCCGGCATGAGATATGGCTTGTCCATTTCGCCGTCGCCCGATAGCGCATTAAACGGCAAGCATTGCGCCAGCATAACGATTGCCAGCACAATGCTTGTAGCTTGCTTCATAATCCGTTTCGTTTTCATCTGCTTTCTCCTTTTTTATCTTTTTATTTATACCACTTGCTTTTGCACAGAGCAAAAGCAAATAATATGCGCAAAACTAATATAGCTCACACTTAAGATAAGTGTAACATAGTCTTCAGCATAATACCATGACGTAAACGGAAAATTTTTCAAAAACACAAAAATAATATTTTTGAGGCTTTTGCGCGTCACGCGAGATTGTAAACGCAAAAGCGCAAAGCTGTTAAAAATATATGTTTTGGCTGTTTTGCAAGCTGATTACCGCTCATGTCAGCACGTTTTTGAATATTCAGCTTGCGTTTTTAGATATCAAGCTTTTACGGCGGCGATACGGTTCTTAACAATGACATCATTCTGCTGTTCATTTTATTCATAGGCTTCACCCTCTCCGTGCTTTTTTGAGCATAAATTACATTCTTCTACCATATAAATGCACGAGAGAGGCGAATTCTTTCAAGATTTTTTTAAGTTTTAATTCCGGCGTTTTAACCAATTTTTCTCTCTCAATTATGTGCAATGCAACAAACACTCTTTGTAATTTATTGCCTAATATTTGCTTTATTCCTCGGAGGCTGAAATCTTGTCGGCCTCTGTTTGCTTTTGCGTGCTGTGCAATCCATTCAGCGTTTTCATCTCGACTAAAATAAAAAAGCCAACCGTTTTTTTGCAAAACGATTGCCTTCGATGACTGCTAAAAAACGGCAGATAGTATCTGCGCCTATCCGCCGTCCATATTCTGTATTTATTTGTTCCGCGGGAGTTCAAAGCTATTCAAACGGGCAAAACAGCCGGTTTATATCTATGGTTTTGCAAGTTGAAAAACAGCCCCCTTGAACACCGAAAACCCCGATAAAATCGGGGTTTTCGGGGACTATATCTTTTTTATAGTCTTTAACTGGCGGAGGGTGCAAAAAAGATGAAATTGCGTTTTTGATTGATGGATTTAAGCCTGCGTTTCCCGCAAAAAGTTGGTAGCGACAGCGAGCCGTCGCGAGGGCGTTTACAACCGAGCAGGCGAGCCGAGCGTGACTTTTTGCGGAGAGGAGGAGCAGCGGAGCGAGCGCGAGACGGCTTTTGATGCGAAGCATTAAAAAGTCGCCGCAAGCGATGTGCAGCTTGCGACGACGTGGCGGAGGGTGCAGGATTCGACCTGCCGTGCGCGGCAGGCCGGGGCGCGGCTCTGACATGCCACCGGCATGTCATTCACTCCCGCGCCCGTTCGAATCCTATTGAATACAGCCATAAGAAAAAACGCCCGTGGGGCGTTTTTCTTTTGGCTATAGACTACAAAAAAGATATTTTAAGTTTTCGGCGGATGGAGTTGAACTCTCAAAGCCAGATAAAAAAAGATGTCATCAATCAGCAACGCCTCTGAACTATACCGGCTCGGAGGCATTTGTTGTTATTCGATCATATCTGGAGTGATTATTTCAGTGGACACCAAATATTCTGCAGAAGCGTTATCGTCGTCCTTAATTCGAAGTATCGGGTTATCATCATCATATAGATAACGTGAATATCCGCTGTACTGGTAGAGCCGATATGCAACTCGATTTAATAGATAAAGTTGTTTTTCCTTAACAGTCAGGTCATCTTTTCCGTCAAATATTACACACCCCATAGGGAATCTATACATGAAGCAGTAGTATTTGCTCTTCTCCGCATAGCCTTTTACGAGCCCTTTTATCCGTAAATATCTTTCAAGGCATCTAAGTATTTCTGGACAGCCCTGTAACTGGGCAGTGTATTGATTCTTCATCAGCAAATCACGAAAAGCAAACCCGTTAACGCAAAAGTCTTCTCGACCTAAGTTATAGCCAAGCCTGCTACGCAGATAGCACACATCCGCACTCTCTGTATTTTCCAAGCTAATCTGTCTATCTCTATAGTACAGAATTATCCTGTTTCCGGTTCCTTTTCCAAAAGTGATCTGATACGTATTCAGAAAATCTGAAAAACTGTTATTTGACGTGAGCAGTTCTTGCAAATTATAGCTGATTTCGTTTTCGGAGCCTTTAAGTCTCCGTGATAGATGGAAAAACAGTATTTCATCTGGTAACTCTTGTTCAATCATATCAGAATAAAAGTCTTCCATAGCTTTATCAAAAATGTCCTGATTAAACCATTGACCTTCTATTGCTAAATCCGCTGCCGCTTCGATGTATTGATAAAGCGTTGGAACGGAAATGCTCATCAAATAAGCAAGTGAGTTTTCCATACCCTCACGAGATGTAGCATCAATTACCATACGCACCTCTCATTCTTCTTTCGGGCAGCTTTTCGAGAGGCTTTCAAGGAAGTGCTGACCGAGCTTTTCTGCATCACAATATCCACCTTCATCTCCACAGAATAGATGTGATAATTTCAATAAAGGTTTTAGTAAACATTTCATTCCGAATTGTCCCAAAACAGAAAATCAATCCGAAAATCAGTCTTGCTCTCCCAATAGACAGCTACTTCCATGAGCCTTTTAACATCTGCTTTTTGCCGAACCATTGATAGCAAATAATCCATCTTCAGTACTCCGCCTGCAACAAAAATGATCGCATATTCATTGTCTGCACGCCGCAAGGAGTACAATGCCTCAGATTTATGGCGCTTTGCTTTCTTTCGTGTCGCCACCAGCCGATCAATAAACTCGCAAATCTCTTTTCTATCAAGGCGAGCAAGGAAAAGAAGTACTGTATAATTGCCATCCTCTATAGAACTCATAACAGTATGGCTAGGCAAACTATGCATAAAATCGCTAAAGATGAGCAGTTTTTTCTTCTGGTGTGAGAGCTCCCAAGAACCATATCTCTCAAGAAGGAAACTATGTGCAAGTGTCTCCTTTTTAGAAGGTTTTGAAATTGAGAACCCCCGTGCTGTTTCTGTAATAAAGATATCAACATCACCGTATTGTTTGTAAAAATTCTTACGGTAATCCAAATACAGTATTATTTCAAAAGGCGTTACAAGAATACTGCACATCTCTTTGAAATCCTGAAATGACATACAGTTAATATCCATTCCTTCGTCTGAATGCTTGCGAAGAAGATGTGGATAGGAATCGATTTTTTCATTCTCAAATACAACCAATGGAATTACATCTGCATTTGTGCGTAAAACAATGCTCTGCCCGCGTTTGTTTTTAAAGGGAGGGAGACTTCCAGAAGATATTAACCGGAGCGTCTCTTTGACTTGTGCCTTTGCATTCTTACATTTCTTGGATAGCCACTTGTTTTCTATGCTCTTATCATCGGTTTGATCTGTCTGATTTCTTGCTTTTAACTGAATCGCAAGAATATAACTGTCAAGATTAATTAGCAAATCAGCTAATTCAATTTCAGACCCGCTTTCTGGTGTAAAACACAAGTCATCCATTACAAATTCCTTGAAAAATGTTTTTTCCGCAAATGCGCTGAGAAGTCTTTCTGAGTTATTCATTTTTACACTCCAAACCCGTTAATTCATTCTGAACTTCCATTCTTGAGGTGATGAAGCGTCTTATATACTACGAAAAAGATACTGCGAGTTTTTATTTGAACCCTCGCGAATAGCAGATTACAATGAAAAGCACAAACAAGTCCATAGACAACCAAAAGTCACTCCTTCATAATAAAGGAGACATTTTTGAAGGAGGTCTATATGAAAAAACTATCTTCACTCATTTCTGATTATCTTGAAACCTGCAAATTTGAAAAAAGATTGTCTTCGGATACTCTAAAAGCATATCGTATTGATTTGCAACAGTTTTCAAAATTTGCAAACAACACACTTGGCAACAAAGAAACGATAAGCCGGTATATCAAAAGCCTAAATCAGCATTATACTCCTCGATCTGCAAAAAGGAAGATTGCAAGTGTTCGGGCATTTTATCATGAATTATTTCTAAATGAAACCATACAAGAAAATCCTTTTGATAAGCTCTACATCCAAATACACACGCCTCGCCAATTGCCTCGAACAATCCCCACCCACATAGTACAAAGCATCTTACAGTCTGCCTATAACGCTTATGCTGCCGGCGTCAGTTTCGCGCTGCGTGATATTGTAGTATTGGAATTATTGTTTTCTACTGGCATTCGTGTTTCAGAATTATGCTCATTGACAGAAGAATCCTTATCTTTCGACCACGAAGGGGTGCGGCTTCTGATCAACGGAAAAGGAAACAAACAACGCATAATTCATATTTCAAACCCAGAGATCCTTATATTACTTAAACTGTATTTCAACGAAAACTCTAATGAGATTTGTAATCAAAAGGCTATTTTGTTTAATCGATGCGGTCGCCCACTATGTCCCCAATCAGTACGTCGAATTGTTGTCAGATATGCCAAAAACAGTAATTTAAACAGTCACATTACCCCGCACATGTTTCGGCATACTTTCGCAACTGCACTTCTCGAAGAAGGTGTAGATATCCGATATATCCAATCGCTACTTGGACACAGTTCCATTTCCACAACGCAGATCTATACCCATGTTACAACGCAAAAACAGACCCTTTTGCTTGCCGAAAAACATCCTCGTGGAAAAATGTCATTTGCATTATAGGTAATTACTCTCACAAAGCTGACGATTGCGGCAGCTTTGTGCTTTTCGTCAGATAATTAGAAATTATCTGACGTTTATATGTTTATTATAGCATATAAATGCAAAAAATCCACCCATATAAAATAAGAAAATCTGTTTAAACTTCATGCTCGATGATAAATAGGATATGGATTAAAAATGAGTTGCTCTATTTCATTGGAAAGATACCCCTAAATAATTGGTTTTTATATTATCATTCTCGTGATTGGAATTAGGATTCTTATATATTAAATGTCTGCCCCACCTCCAGACCTCCGGCGAATACCACCTTTATACGCTCTTTTGATTCGACGACCACGCATTCGAGCATCTGTCGGACGAGCCGATCATCGAAGCTCATCGGGTGATTTGCCATACCTTCGAGAACAGTATATATTTCATCGACACGGGACTTTGCGCTGTCCCGTTTTTGTTTATCGGCAGCGTACTGCTCAATCTCAGCTTCAAGCCCGCGCTTTTCGAGCATCAGCTCTGTCATGCGCTCCTCGTTGAGCGAGCCGTCTGCCATATCCGCAGACACCGCTTCCAGCATTCTTTTAAATTCCGCGTCGATCTCTGCGATGCGCACCTGAATATCAAGGCGCCTGTCTTCTGCCGAGGCTTCCTCCAATCCCATGCCTATATGCAGCTTGAGGATTTTAAGAACTTCGCTGTTCTGCATTGCTGTCCGCTGTATAGCCTCCATAATCGCCTCATGAAGTACGCTTTCTTCTATCGTCGGGGACTCTCGGCAATATTTCTTGCCATAATCGAGGCGGTTGATGCACCGCCACACGATCTTTTTCTGACCCCTGACCGTCCATGTGCATCGACGGTACGGTGTTCTGCATTCTCCGCAGATAAGCAGTTCTGTCAGCGCATATTTACTTGAATATTTGCCCTGCTCGGTCTTTGTTCCTACATATTTGACCTTTCGTTTACCGGAACGCCTTGCCAGCTCCTCCTGCACTCTCCCGAAGGTAGCGGCGTCTATAATAGCTGGATGATTGTTTTCCACATAGTATTTCGGACGCTCCCCATTGTTGAGCTTGACCTTCTTGGACAGGCAGTCCACAATGTAGGTCTTATTGATGATGGCGTCGCCCTTGTATTTCTCGTTGGACAGTATCGACCGAATCGTGGAATACGTCCATTTCTCTTTACCGCTCGGCGAAGGGATAGCTCGCTCCGCAAGGCAATCCGCGATCTTGCCAAGGCTGTCGCCGGCGAGAAATCGCTCGTAAATCAATTTGACCACCTCAGCCTGCTTTGGGTCTATCTCAGGCTTGCCGTCCTCTCCTTTGCGATATCCGAGAAATCGCTCGTAACGGAATGCTACATTGCCTTCCTTCGCGCTCTGCGCCTTTCCCCATTTGACATTGGCGCTGATGTTCTCCGATTCACTCTGCGCAATGGAACCGTAAATAGTGATATAGAACTCCGCGCCAGGGGCAAGACTGTGTATGCCTTGCTCCTCGAAGAACACGTCCACCTTCAGCTCACGGAGCATTCGCACATACTTTAGGCAATCCACAGTGTTTCGCGCAAAGCGGCTGATGGACTTTGTAATGATCATATCGACCTTCCCGCGCTTGCAGAGCCGCATCAACCTGTTGAACTCCTCGCGCTTTTTTACGCTGGTTCCGGTGATGCCCTTATCCGCGAAGATGCCGACCAGCGTCCATTCGGGTTCGCCATTGATTTTTTCGGTGTAAAACTTCACCTGTCCCTCATAGCTGTTGAGCTGCTCCTCCTGTTTGGTGGACACTCTGCAATATGCCGCTACGCGAGTCTGTCTATATTCACTGCGAGTCTGCGCCTTTACGTCAACGGTCGGCGGTATAACACGCACCACTCTCGACGGCTGCGCGGTCTGAGTCATGAGAACTCTCCTTTCCGATTTTCTGATCGTTCAGCAAGATAATGCTGACGGCGCCGTCAGCTTCAAGCTGTATGCTCTTTACCGTTCTTCTGAACAGCTCTGCGGAAAAATCCGAAAGCAGACCCGATCTCTCGAAGTCTGCTCTCAGTCGTTTTGCTATATAAGGTTTTGAGTCGATATCTCTGTATTTTAGGGATACGCATTCAAAAATCTTTTCTCTAACAACATCTCTATCGAAGCCTACTGTATCAAGCATCCGCCCGATCTCGCTCTCCGCTTTCCGAAGCTCCAAGGACGGCTCTGGCGCAGCTTCTGCAATACATACCATACTCGGTTCTGCGATAAGTTGATTTATCAGCGCAGTTATATCCGATACTAAATCCTCGTCCCTTTTCTCTGCGAGTATTTTGCATTCGGGATTTATACATGCCCATCGTTGATGTACTGCGCGTCTGTTGTCTACCCGTCTTTTCATCTCCGAGCCGCACGCAGCGCAAAGCACAGGCGCAGCAAGCTGATAAATAGCGTTTTTTCGTTCTGTATCTCGCTGCGTATTTCGAGAAGTCTTTATTTCTTGTATCGTGTTAAATATATCCCTACCAATAATTGCGGGATAACAGTCCATTCCCAAATATCGTTCATCCTCAACGATCCTCTTGATGCGAGCTTTATTCCATCCTGTAACGCCTGGCATATATTCAATCTTTCGTGAATGAAGCTTGTTTGCAATCT
>Ga0079305_1003421_pt1 | contig 10792 bp, 9 predicted proteins | sample LMS_cellobiose_e_FD_79183 | JGI IMG/M metagenome (GOLD analysis project Ga0079305, IMG submission 79183) | Rumen-fistulated moose microbial communities from Alaska, USA - LMS_cellobiose_enrichment | ecosystem: Host-associated > Mammals > Digestive system > Stomach > Rumen fluid ... | reverse complement strand
GGCCGGATGCGATATGGTGATCACAAACGGCAAGCGACCCTGGGAATTGAATGATATCGTGACAGGTCAGGAAATCGGAACGCGGTTTCTGGCGAAAGAAAGGAAAAAAACATGACACAGCTGCAGCAGCAGGGAGCGGCGGCCCGCGCGGCGAGCCGCATCCTGGCCATTACGGACACGGCAAAGAAAAACGAGGCGCTGGAAGCCATCGCCGCGGCGCTGGAGCTGCGCCAGGCGGAGTGGCTGGAGGCAAACGCGGAGGACCTGGCGGCGGCCAGGGCCGAGGGGATGAGACAGTCCTTGCAGGATCGGCTGCTCCTCACGCCGGAGCGGATCGCACAGATCGCCCAGGGCGTACGGGAAGCGGCTGCCCTGCCGGATCCCATCGGCGAGATCACGAAGGAGGTCGTCCGGCCCAACGGGCTTCTGATCCAGCGGCGCCGCGTACCGCTGGGCGTGATCGCCATCATTTACGAAGCGAGACCCAACGTCACGGTGGACGCGGCGGTGCTGTGTCTCAAGGCCGGAAATGCCTGCATTCTCCGCGGCGGAAAAGAGGCCTTCCGCTCTAACCTCAAATCCATAGCCATCATGCGGGACGCCCTGGTCTCCGTGGGCCTGCCGGCGGATGCGATCTCGCTGGTGCAGGATACCAGCCGGGAGAGCGCCAGCGAGCTGATGCACCTTGACGACTATGTGGACGTGCTGATCCCCCGGGGCGGCCCCGGACTCATCCGTGCCGTGGCGCGGCAATCCTCCGTCCCGGTCATCCGCACCGGCGAGGGCGTCTGCCACGTCTACATCGACAGCGAGGCCGATCTGAGCATGGGCGCCCGGATCCTCTTCAACGCCAAATGCTCCCGGCCCTCGGTATGCAACGCGGCGGAATGCGTGCTGGTGCACGCGTCTGTTGCCGAGGCCTTTCTGAAGGAGGCCGTGCCCCTGCTGGACGAAAAGAACGTCGAGCTGCGCGCGGACGCGGCGGCCTGCGGTATCCTCGGCGCAAGGGCAACGGCAGCCGTCGATGCGGACTGGGATACGGAGTATGGCGATTTCACGCTGGCGATCAAGACCGTGTCCGGCGTAGAGGAGGCCATCGATTTTATCAACAGCCACGGGACCGGTCACTCCGAGTGCATCGTTACGGCCAACCGCGAGACCGCGCAGCGCTTCCTCGATGAGGTAGACGCGGCGGCCGTATACGTCAACGCCTCCACCCGCTTTACCGACGGCGGAGAGTTCGGCCTGGGAGCCGAGATCGGCATCTCCACCCAGAAGCTCCACGCCCGCGGACCCATGGGACTGGAGGAGCTGACAAGCTGGAAATATGTCGTATACGGCGACGGCCAGATCCGGTAACACGGAAAAGCTTTATATGAAGCGAGGCAGGGGGATACAGCCGTGCATCCCCCTGCCTTTTTTTCGTTTTACGTTTTTCCGGCGGCTTCTTCCGCTGCCGTTTTTTTGATTGTCCGTCTTATCCCGCCGTGAAGTTCAGCGTCACGCGGCTGCCGGTGAAGCTCTGGCCCTGGCCCGGGAGATCTCTCTCGAAGCTTGGCACGAAGCTCATCGTCTCGATCCGCAGGCCGGGGTGGGCGTTCAGGAACGCGCTGTTGAGCATCAGGATATGGAATTCCCTGCTGTGGGCGAAAAGATGCATGTAGCTGTCCTCCCCCACGCCATATTCGCACAGATCGCCTGCCTTCAGCGGGATGCCGTTGACCTCCGCCTGGCTTATGGTCATCTCAAAGCCGCTCTCCCCGGGAATCACGCTGAGAAGAATCACGCAGGGATACGGGGCGTCGGCCGCACCGGGGATCTCCGCTCGTGCGCCCACCGCGGTGAGGAGCAGCTCCTCGTTTTCATATACAAGCTGTCCCTCGGGGACGGGAGAGGGCTCCTGGTCCGTGGGGATCAGCACATTCTCCTCCCAGGCATTGAAGAGGAAGATCCCGTCCGCGTTGCTCTCCAGGGAGTGAAACATCGGGGACATCCCCAGCTCGGAGGTATTCTCTCCGATGAGATCGTCAAAGGCCGATCTGAACACGATCCTCCCGTCCATGTCCGCGCCCGGCGCGATCGAGACGATGCTCCCGCCGCCGTCGGCGGATTCCAGCTCGACCGCGGGGACATAATAGCCGTTGACCGTGCCCCGAATAAAGGGGGTCAGCGTGTAGCCGGTGTCGTTTTTCAGCGAGAACGGGATAACGCGGTCCCCCTCGCCGTTCAGGCTGACTTCGCCCGCCAGGGCCACAAAACGCAGGCCGTCCCGCTCGATCAGCACGGTCTCCCCCGTATGGGCGGGGCCGACGCTTTCCTCGGCGGGCGCCGGAGCGGGCTCCGCGGCGGAGGCGGCCTCGGCCCTGGCCGAGCCGCAGGCGCTCATGCAAAATATCAGAGTGAAAGCCAGGATCAGGGGCAATGCTTTTTTCATGATTCTTTCTCCTTTGCGGATGATACGCGGGGCAAATCCTACCACAAACCGCAATCGCTGTCAACAGGAGCGCCGGCGGGGGGCGGGAGACCGCGCGGTGAGGACTGTGCAAGGCTTGAAACTCATGGTCCAATGCTTTGACTTGTTATCGTCCGTTTTTGTTCCCGCGGCGCGCAGAAAATCAGATGACAACGGGGGAAGCACACGGGAGCGCCCGGCCGAACGGCCGGGCGCTCCCGTGTGCTTTTGTATTTCCGCGGGACGGTTGTCACGCCCTCCCCGCCGCGATCCAGCTCTCGTCGGAGGGATCGTCCCGAAAGGCGATCAGCCGGGCGACATCCTCTCCGCGGATATAGCCCTCCTCCGCCGCCGTGCGGGCGACCGTGTCAAAATCGGTGAGCGAGTGGTTTTCCACGCTCTCCTCCGCAAGCCTTTCCAGGCCCCTGCGCATGCCGTAGGTGAAAATGCTTGCCACGCCCAGGACCTCCGCCCCGGCCTCGCGCAGCGCCCTCACCACCTCGATCACGCTTCCGCCGGTGGAGATCAGATCCTCGATCACGACCACCTTCTGCCCCGGCTCGAGCTTCCCTTCGATCCGGTTTTTGCGGCCGTGGTCCTTGGCTCCGGAGCGCACATAGCCCATGGGCATGCCCAGAAGCTGCGCCGTGATGGCGGCGTGGGCGATCCCCGCGGTGGAGGTGCCCATGAGGGCCTCCGCCCCGGGATAATATTCCCGCACTAGCCCGGCAAGCCCGCTCTCCACCTCCGTCCGCAGCTCCGGCCGACTCAGGATCAGGCGGTTGTCGCAGTATACCGGGCTCTTGATGCCGCTGGCCCAGACAAAGGGCTCGTCCGGGCGGAAGAACACCGCCCCGATCTTCAAAAGGCCTTTCGCTATGTTACGGCTTCCCATCGCTTCCACCCAAAAACTCCTCCCTGCAGCGTCTGTATGCGGCGACCGGATCCGCCGCCTGTGTGACGGGCCGCCCCACCACGATAAAGTCCGAGCCGAGCCGCCGCGCCCCCGCCGGGGTGGTAATCCGCTTCTGGTCCCCCGCCTCGCCGTCGGCAAAGCGCACGCCGGGCGTGACGGTCAGAAAGCCCTCGCCGCAGCGCGCATGCACCTTCCCCGCCTCCAGCGGCGAGCAGACCACGCCGTCAAGCCCCGCGGCAGCGGCGTTGGCGGCATAGCGGAGCACCGTCTCGTCCAGGCTCTCCGCGATCAGCAGCTCCCTGCGCATGGTCTCCTCGTCCGTAGAGGTCAGCTGCGTGACGGCAATAAGCAGCGCCCGGCTCCCGTCCGGACGCGTCAGGCCCCTCAGGGCCGCCTCCATCATGCGCCGGGTCCCGGCGGCGTGCACATTCACGATGTCCACGTCCAGCGCCGAGAGCACGCGCATGGTCTTTTCCACAGTGTTGGGGATGTCGTGCAGCTTCAGATCCAGAAAGATCCTGTGGCCCCGCCTCTTGAGCTGCCGCACGATCTCCGGCCCCTCCGCATAAAAAAGCTCCATCCCGATCTTCACGAAGGGCTTCTCCTCCGTGAAGCGGTCCAGAAAAGCAAAGCACTGCGCTGCGCTCTGAAAGTCGCAGGCAACGATCACATCCCGATTCATGCCCTTGCGCCTCCGATGATGTCCCGCAGATTGTCGATCCCCAGCCGGTCCATGACCTCCGGCAGCTGCGCGATGATGTCCCGGCAGGCGGTGGGATTGCGCAGATTGGCGGCGCCCACCTGCACGGCCGAAGCCCCGGCGAGCATCATCTCGATCACGTCCTCCGCGCTCGACACGCCGCCCAGCCCGACGACGGGAATCTTCACCGCGTCCGCGACCTGCCAGACCATCCGCAGCGCCAGCGGGAAGACCGCCGGGCCGGAGAGCCCCACAAAGGTGTTGGCGAAGACGGGCCTGCGCCTGTGCAGATCGATGCGCATGGCGAGCACGGTGTTGATCAAAGAAATGCCGTCCGCGCCCGCGTCCTCACAGGCGCGCGCCACGGCGGCGATATCCGTCACATTCGGGGAGAGCTTCAAAAGCACGGGCTTTGTCGTGACGGCCTTCACGGCCTTCGTCACCGCGGCCGCCGCCTTGGGGTCGGTGCCGAAGCTCATGCCGCCGCCGTGCACATTCGGACAGCTCACGTTGACCTCCAGCCAGCCGACCTGCTCCTGCGCGTCGAGCATTTGGCAGACCTCGGCGTACTCCTGCACGGAAAAACCGCTGACGTTTGCCATGACCGGCTTGTGGAAAACCTCCTTCAATCGCGGGAGCTCCCGGGAGATGACCGCGTCCACGCCGGGGTTTTCCAGGCCCACGGCGTTGAGCATCCCGGAGGGCGCGTCCGTGATGCGCGGCAGGGCGTTTCCCGCGCGCGCCTGCCGGGTCGTCCCCTTGAAGGAGAAGGTCCCGAGACAGTTGATGTCGTAGATCTCCGCAAATTCATGGCCGTAGCCGAAGGTCCCGGAGGCGGCGATCACGGGGTTATCCAGTTCGACACCGCAGAGGGAAACGCTCAGGCGTCCCACAGGATCTCCTCCTTCCGGAACACCGGGCCGTCCTTGCAGACCCGCTTGTTTCCGGCGATCGTGGGCATGCCGCAGCCTCTGCAGGCGCCGAAGCCGCAGCCCATGTGCGCGTCAAAGCTGAGCTGTCCGCTCGTGGTGGAGCGCTCGCAGACGGCGCGGAGCATCGAGCGCGGACCGCAGGCGTAAAAGTAGCTGTAGGATCCCCCCATGGCCTCGGTCACATAGCCCTTGACGCCGTAGGAGCCGTCCGCGGTGCAGACCGTGACGGGCAGGCCCAGCGCGCGAAATTCCTCTTCACAGAGCACGTCCGCGCGGTTGGCAAAGCCCAGGATGACGGAGGGCTTTTTCCCCGCGGCGACGAGCGCCTTTGCCAGCGCATAGAGGGGCGAGACCCCGGTGCCGCCGCCGATGAGCAGCGGCGCGTCCCCGGACGCGCTCAGGTCGAAGCCGTTTCCGAGCCCCGTCAGCACATCCAGCTCCGATCCGCTGGGGAGCTCCCGGAGAAGCTCCGTTCCCTTGCCCACGCGCTCGTACAGCAGCGTCAGGTCTACGCCCTGCGCGTCACAGACGGAAAAGGGGCGGCGCAGAAAGCAGCCGGGCAGGAGCACATCGACAAACTGCCCCGGCGCCGTGGCGGCGGAGGTGTTGCCCCGCAGCCTCAGACGCGATACGCGCGTGGTCAGCGGACGGTTCTCTGTGATCGTATAAAGTCCCTGCATCATTGTAGATCAGCACCACCTTATCAGCATTTTCCGGAAAGGGTAGCGGCCTGCGGAGGCATAGAAAAACCCGGCCTGCGAAAATGCGCCTGCACATCGCAAAAGCCGGGAAGAAGAACAGATTCGGAAGAGATGAAGACGGCGGCTCCGCCCGCGACGGAAAATACGGCCGCTGCATCGATGTCATGTACACGATACAAGAGCGTCATACGCGTCGCCTCCCATCAAAAAAGCCCTGCCGAACGGCAAGGCTGAACACACATGGGCGCGCACGGAGCATCCCGCGGAGGGCGGGGCCCGCTTCCTTTGTTTCATCTTGCCGATTTCTCAGAATCGCCTTAAAGATTGTCTACATTATATCGGCAGCTCCGGCGTTTGTCAATGTGCAATTCCACCAAATCGAAGGCTTCCGGCGCTTTTTTCTCCGGTTGACCACAAGATGATGGGGTGGTATAGTAGGGTTTCAGAAGCCCTGACCCGCCGGCGCATGTTTCAGAGAGGAACGATTCCCGGGAAATCCCGGATATATGGGAGGCGCAAGCAGATGTACGAACAGCTCAAGCAGTCTTTTGCCGGGTACTTTCAAAGGCCCGCCGCCTGGATCTTTTCCGCCCCCGGGCGGACCGAGCTCGGCGGCAACCATACGGACCACCAGCTGGGAAAGGTCCTGGCTGCGGCCGTGGACCTTGACGCCGCGGCCGCCGTTTCCCTCAACGGCAGCGGCTGCGTGCGCCTGCTCAGCGAGGGCTATCCGCTCTGCAGCGTCGCCCTGGACGATCTGCGCGTCCGCGCCGGGGAGTCGGGCAGCAGCGCCGCGCTGATCCGGGGCGTCCTGGCCGGCATGGCCGCCAGGGAGCTCTCCGTCCCCGGCTTTGACGCCTATGTGAGCTCCCGGGTCCTGCGGGGCAGCGGGCTGTCGTCCTCGGCGGCCTTTGAGGTGCTCCTCGGCACCATCGCAAATCATCTCTCCGGCGGCGCGCTCACGCCGCTGGAGGTCGCGCAGCTTGGGCAATATGCCGAAAATGTGTACTTCGGCAAGCCCTGCGGCCTGATGGACCAGGCGGCCTCCGCCATCGGCGGCGTCGTCAGCATCGACTTTGCCGACCGCGACGCTCCGCGCGTGGAGCATCTGGAGCTGGACCTCGCCGCCTGCGGCCATGCCCTGTGCATCCTCGACAGCGGCGCCGACCACGCGGACCTGACCGAGGCCTACGCCGCCATCCCCGGAGAGCTGGAGCTTGTGTGCCGCTTTTTCGGCAGGGAGCATCTGCGCGAGGTGGATGAGGAGGAATTCTACCGCCGCCTGCCGGAAGCACGCGCCGCCGTGCCCGACCGGGCGCTGCTGCGCGCCGTCCATGTGTTTGAGGAAAACCGCCGCGTGACGGCGCAGGTGCGCTCGCTCAAGTCCGGAGACTTCGCGCGCTTTCTGCAGCTGGTAAACGAGTCCGGCCGCTCCTCCTGGATGTATCTTCAGAACGTCATCCCGCCGGGCGCGGCCGCCCATCAGGAGCTCGCCGTGACGCTGGCGCTGGCGGAGAAGCTGCTGGGCGGGCGCGGCGCCTGCCGCGTGCACGGCGGCGGCTTTGCCGGTACGATCCAGTGCTTTGTGCCGCTGGACATGCTGGAGAGCTTCCGCGGCGGCATGGAAGAGCTTCTCGGGCAGGACCGCTGCCACGTACTCAAAATCCGCAGTGAGGGCGGAGTTCTTTGGGAGGCGCTATGAAAGCCTATCTTGACGCGCTGATCGCCTACGCTCTGGACAGGGAGCTGATCCAAAGGGGCGACGAGACCTATGTGTACAATCATCTGCTGGAGATCCTGGGCCTGGACGAGGCGGAGGACTCCGCGCCCGTCTGCCTGCCCCTGCACGAGCTTCTCGGGGCGCTCACCGACGACGCGGTGCGCCGGGGCCTCGTCGACGACAACATCACCGCCCGGGACCTCTTCGACACCCGGCTGATGGGCGCGCTCACACCCTGGCCGCACGAGGTCCGCGAGCACTTTGCTTCGCTGTACGCAAAGAGCCCCGTGACCGCCACGGACTGGTACTACCGCTTCAGCTGCGACAGCAACTACATCCGCCGCGACCGGATCGCGAAGGATCTGAAATGGATCCATGCCTGCGAGTACGGAGACCTGGACATCACGATCAATCTCTCCAAGCCGGAGAAGGACCCGCGCGCCATCGCGGCGGCGCGGCTCGCCCCGCAGTCCGGCTATCCCAAATGCCAGCTCTGCGCAGAGAACGAGGGCTACGCCGGGCGCATGAATCACCCCGCGCGGCAGAATCACCGCATCCTCCCGCTCAGCATCGCGGGCGAGCCCTGGTTCTGGCAGTACTCCCCCTACGTGTACTACAACGAGCACTGTATCGTCTTAAATTCCCATCATGTCCCCATGCGCATCGACCGCGGCGCTTTTCTCAAACTCCTCGACTTTGTCACGCAGTTTCCCCACTACTTCGTCGGCTCCAACGCGGATCTGCCCATCGTGGGCGGCTCCATCCTCAGCCACGACCACTTCCAGGGCGGGCGCTACGAATTCGCCATGGCGAAGGCTCCGGTGGAGCGGGACTTTTCCTTCCGCGGCTATGAGGAGATCCGCGCGGGCGTGGTGCGCTGGCCCATGTCGGTGCTGCGCCTGACCGGGCCGGACCGCGAACGCCTTGCGGAGCTGGCCGACGCGATTCTGCGCCGCTGGAGGAGCTACACCGACGAGAGCGTGTCCGTCTTCGCCGAGACGGAGGGCACGCCCCACAACACCGTCACGCCCATCGCCCGCCGGCGCGGGGAGGATTACCAGATCGACCTCGTGCTGCGCAACAACCTCTGCACCGCGGAGTACCCTCTGGGCCTCTTCCACCCTCATGCGGAGCTGCACCACATCAAGAAGGAAAACATCGGCCTGATCGAGGTCATGGGCCTCGCGGTGCTGCCCGCACGGCTGAACACGGAGCTGGAAACGCTGAAGCAGCTCATGCTCAGCGGAGGCGATCTGCGCGTCGACGCGGCGCTCGCCGCCCACGCCGACTGGGCGGAGGACATCCTTCGCCGCCGCAGCTTCCGCGCGGACAACGCGGAGGAGGTCCTGCGCGAGGAGGTGGGCGCGGTGTTCCTGCGCGTGCTGGAGGACGCGGGCGTCTTCAAGCGCACGCCGGAGGGGCAGGCGGCCTTCGACCGTTTTCTCGACGGGGTGAACGCCACGCTGTGACCGGGCCGATAAGTTTACATAATATTATCCGTGCGGGAGGAAGCTCCCGCACGGATTGTTCGTTTTTACGGTTTTCAGCGCCCCAGCAGCGCCTCCGCCTCTTTCAGGCTGATGCCCTGCTCGCGCGCGATCCGTGCCAAGTCCTCGTACTCGGCCTTCTCACGGCAGACGCCCCAGCCCTCCGAACGCTTGACGCGGACGGGCCCAAAGGGCGTCTCCACGCTGCGCTCGCTGCGCCGCAGGGTATAGCGCGCGCAGCGGTATTCGCGCACGCCGAGGGTCGTGGTATGCCGGAACAGGCTCTCGAGCATCTCGTCCCTCTGCTCCTCGCGGCACATGCAGGTTAACATAATTCCAGGTCTGTTCTTCTTCATGCCGATGCCCGTGGTGTACACGTCCAGCGCGCCCTGCGACAGCAGCAGCTCCTGCACGAAGCCCAGCGCCTCGGGGGTCATATCGTCCAGGTTGCAGACCAGCTCCAGCACGCGGTCCCCCTGCTCCTCCGTCTCCCCCTGCAGGATGCGCAGAGCGTTGGCGGTCTCGAAGTCCTTGGTCCCCAGACCGTAGCCGCTCTTTTCCACCCGCATCACGGGCATGGGGCCGAATTCGTCCGCAAAATATGTCAGCAGCGCCGCGCCCGTGGGCGTGCAGAGCTCGCCGCGGATCTCGCCCGCGTAGATGGGGACGCCGCGCAGCAGCAGCTCCGTCGCCGGGGCGGGCACGGGCATCCAGCCGTGGGCGCACTTCACCTCGCCGCAGCCCACGCGCACCGGGGAGGCCAGCACCCGCCCGGGCGCGAGCTCGTCCATGAGCATGCACACGCCCAGGATGTCAGCCAGCGCGTCCAGGCTGCCCAGCTCGTGCAGATGGATGTTCCCTACCGGGCGGCCGTGGACGCGGCTCTCCGCCTCGGCGATCCGCTCATAGACCTCCCGGGTGCTCCGCCGCGCCCTTTCGGACACGGGCAGGGCGTCGATCCGCTCGAAAATCTTCTCTATCGAGGTGTGCGCATGGTGGGCGCCGTGCTCATGGCCCTCCTCCTCCCCGTCGACGACGACGCGCACATGGGTGCCGGTGATTCCGCGCTTCTCGCCCGCCTGCGCGCTCACGCGCACGCTGTCCGGCAGAGCCGCGTTCAGTCGTCTCAGCAGCTCCTCGGGCTCCGGATGCAGCTCCAGCAGCGCCGCCGTCAGCATGTCGCCGGCAGCGCCCATGGAGCAGTCGATGTACAAAGTCTTCAAAGGCTTCTCGCCCTCCCCTCCGGGTCGATCTCCACCCGCGCAAAGTCCGCCGCGAGCGCCCTCAGGAGCTCCTCCCGTTTTTCTTCCGCACGCGGCAGCTGCTCCGGGACGAACTGCAGCAGGGCCGTCTCTCCGCTCGTGCGCACGCGAAAATCGGAAAAGCCCATGCGAAACAGCAGCTCCTCCGCGCTCTCGATCTTCCGCAGCCGCTCCCCGCGGATGCTCTCCCCCGTGCGGACACGGGTGGCAAGGCAGGCATAGGCGGGCTTGTCCCAGGTGAACAGCCCCGCCTCGCGCGACAGCCGCCGGATCTCCGGCTTCGTCAGGCCGCACAGGCGCAGCGGCGAGCGGATCTCCAGCTCCTCCAGCGCCCGCACGTTCACGCCGTTGATGGCGGTGCCGATCAGGGCGGGGGAGGTGTCAAAGGCAGTGTCGAGCAGAAAGCCGCCCTGCGCAAAGTCGAAGTTTTGCAGCAACGCGTGGCCGAGGTTGCCCGCGCCGATGATGATCAGTCGGCGCGGCTCGTCGACGCCGAGGATGTGTCCGATATCGGCGCGCAGCTCCATGATGTAGTAGCCGTAGCCCTGCTGGCCGAACTCGCCGAAGCAGGACAGATCCTGGCGGATCTGCGACGCGGTGATCCCCATGCGGTTGCCGAGCG
>Ga0079305_1003419_pt1 | contig 10798 bp, 13 predicted proteins | sample LMS_cellobiose_e_FD_79183 | JGI IMG/M metagenome (GOLD analysis project Ga0079305, IMG submission 79183) | Rumen-fistulated moose microbial communities from Alaska, USA - LMS_cellobiose_enrichment | ecosystem: Host-associated > Mammals > Digestive system > Stomach > Rumen fluid ... | reverse complement strand
AATCCCGCGAGCGGCTTCTTTTCAATCGGGTCCAGAGCGAGCCCCGTTATCCTTCCGTAGTTATAGGCAAAAGTCCTGCCGCCTTCCGCGGTCCTTCCGCCGCAGAAGCCGAGCTCTCCTTCCGCTATCTCGCAATGTCTGAAGCAGACGTGACACCTCGCCATGGCTTCTCCTCAGTAATGCCTCACGACTTCGAACCTCTGCAGGCTGAAGCTCTCATTCTCCCTTATCCCGCCTTTCCGGGCGGCGATCCTTATCTGCTCATCGACCGTGTCGACCCTGTCGAGATTCGGGAGCAGCAGACCCCTTTTGCTGCCTTTGCTCACTATGACGCCGTAGCGCTTTACGTCGAGGTCGTCCGGGGATCCGATGTCCTCCGGCTCGCCCAGGATGTCGACGCTGATCTCGAGGTATTTCAGCTCTTCGGGCGTGATCTTATCAAAGCGCGGATCCCGGGAGCAGGCGCTTATCGCGTTCTCTATGATCTCCTCCGCTATGCTTTCGCGCGTCGGCGATATGGTGCCGATGCAGCCCCTGAGCTGCCCGTGCTCGTGGATAGAAACGAATGCTCCCGCACGCCCCGAGAGCATCGCCTTCGGAAGTCCTTCAGGCACTGAGATCCTGGCTCCGTACCTTATCCATGACTCCACGGACGCCCTCGCGAGCCTGACGTACGCATCGCTTTTTTCCGATCTGTCAAAGCATTCGCGCTCGGCTTTCTCGAGGTAGGCATCCAGAAAGCGTCTGCTGTCGTCTGGTCCCTCGGGATGGAAGGTGCAGATGCCGTAGCCCACGCCTGTGACGTCCTGATGTGACAGTTTCTCCACTCTGACCGCGAGCCCGTCGAAGGCACCCGCCATTATCACGAAGGACCTGTGGCCGCACTCGGCGGCTTTGTCGCAGAAGCTCTCGCTGAAGTCGAAAAGCTCGCCGAAGGCAGCCCTTCCGCATACGTCCATTATCCTCTCGTCGTATTCGGGACCCTCCTGAGCAAAGCCGTAGGGGCCGTAGTCCTGAAGCTTATGAGAGAGATCCCCGCTCGCGACCAGAACGACATCTCTTCCGAGCTCTTCCGCAGCCTTCGCGATGATCCTGCCCAGACGGTAGTGCTCCGCAAGCGGAAGCCCGGAAAGTCCTATCCTTACGATCTTTCCGCCGAGGTATTTCCGCCGTATGAACCAGAGCGGGACCATGGTCCCGTGATCGAGCCCAGGATCGCGCTCTCCGAGAGTCCCAGCCGGAAGCTTTTCCTCGAACGCAATCGCGGAGATGCGGTCCACGAGCTCCTGATCGTAGCTTTCGGAGAATCCGACCTGCCGCGCTCCGAAAGACCCGAAGTCGCCCTTTGCTCCCCGGCCGGGCGATATGTGGAAATAGTCCGAGTACATCACGGAATGCGGGCTTGTGATGACGATCGTCTCAGGCTGAAGCGCCGCGATCTCGTCCGCGACCCTTTCATAGGCCTTGGTCGTTTCCGCGATCTGCTGTTCGCTCCCCTTCCCGACCGCAGGGACGATCATAGGCGGGTGCGGGACCATAAATGCTGCTTTGATCGGCATAAGCTCACTCCTTTTCCCGGCGCACTTCTCTCCACGCTTCCGCAAGCCTCCCGATCCCCCAGGCGGCGTTAGCCGGGCTGGTCGACGGAAGCGGGACCGCGGAGCGTTTGATCATCGGCTCCGTATATCTTCTGTAATACCTATAGGCCGTCTTGCCGTTCACATAGATCTGTTCTATATCCGCGGCGGCGAGTATCAGGCTGAGATCGTTCACCTTTACGTTCCGGATGCTCGCGTCCGAGGAACCCGTGATATCGCAGGAACCGATAACGTCCCAGACTGCGACCCTGTTCCGGAGCAGGAAAGCCTTCTTCTCTTCGATCGTCTCGGGGAGCTCCTGATCAAAGACGGAGGCCATGACCCGCCAGAATCTGTTCCGCGGGTGCCCGTAGAAGAAGCCCTCCTCTCTCGACTTCACCGAAGGGAAGCTCCCCAGGATCAGGACTCGCGAGTTTTGATCAAAGACAGGCGGGATGGGATGTATGACCGTTTTGCTTTCCGCGCTCATCGCTGTTCCTCCCTTTTCCGATCTCTACGCGTCGATGCCTCGTTCCATCGCGCGGTTCATGCCGGATACAAACGTCTCATCAGGTATCAGCGCGATCCCGTATTCGTCGCTTAGAACGATCAGACGCTGTCCACCGGTCAGGCCGAACAGATCTCTTGCGCCTTTGGGGATCACGATCTGACCTCTGTCGTTTACCGCGACGGAGCCCCAGATGTTCTTTCCCTTTGGCGCAGGCGGGATCATCCCGACCCCCTCGACAGGCTCCGTCCTCAGAAGGCTGTCTACGGTCGTTCCGTATAGATCAGCCAGGAGGCCGCATTTCTCAACGTCAGGGACCGTCGCCCCGGACTCCCATTTCGCGTAGGCCTGACGCGAGATACCAATCTTTTCCGCGATCGCTTCCTGCGAGAATCCGTGGACGTTCCTGAGCATTACAAGATTGTCTTTCAGCATTTCATGTTCCTCCCTACAGATCTATCATCTCAAAATCCCTGCACGACTTTCTGTATGACAGCAGCGTCATAAGCAGACAGATCGCCGCCCCTGCCGCCAGCAGCATAAGCTGCAGTCCGATCTTTTCCGTGCCAAAGGCGTTCAGATCTTCCAGACCCGGCACATGGTGCATGGCTTCCGCCGCGAATATGATCAAAAAGCCGACGATGATATATGAAACGAACGGGCGGGCAAACCTGTATGCCGTTCTGAAGAAGCCGCCCACAAATATCAGGTTGAACACGCCGAAGATCACACACGCCATCCCAAGGGCAAAAGGATTGGCGTTCATCAAAGCGTTGCTTCGATAGACGGGAGACCCGGAGAATACCGTCATTCGAAGGACGACCGCGGCCGCCATCAGCAGAAGAGCGCAGCATTCTATCAGTGAGACGAACAGGAACCGCCCCTTTACGATATCCTTCTTGGCGATCGGGAGAAGCGCCGAAAACACCGTATCGTTTGCCTCTCTTGCCGTCTGGAAGCTCTGAAATATCCCCAGCGTCACGAAGAAAGCTCCGCAGAGGATCGGGTAGCCCGGAAGCATGAACATCGATCCGAAAAGGATGAACAGGTAAGCGAGCACCGACGCGCTGAGGCGCATCTCCTTTCTGAGAATATTACGCATGGACCGCACCTCCCTCCAGGCGGAGCATCGTCTCCTCAAGACTCTCGCCGTCCGCGGAAAACTCCCTTACAAAGTCAGCCTTCGCGAGCGAGGCGACGATCCTTCCGTTTGAGATATACAGGATATCGTCCGCGCGCTTCTCGATGTCTGAAATGATGTGAGTGGAGAAGAAAACTGTCACGCCGCTGTCCCGAAGCCCCTTAAAGATCTCCAGCAGCTCGTTTCTCGAGAACGGATCGAGGCCGCTCGTCGGCTCATCCAGAATCAGCACCTCTGCCCTGTGTGAGAGCGCGAGCAGAAGATTCAGCTTCACCTTCATGCCCTCCGAGAGCTCCCGGGGAGTTTTCTGCTCGTCGATCGAAAACAGCTCCCGATACCCGCGATACGCTTCCTCGTCCCAGGTGTCGTAGAATCGCTTGACGATATCGACTATGTCTCTTATCCTCTTCCTCGGATACCAGCTTACTGTCCCGGTCGAATAGCCGATGCGCTTCTTGATCTGCGCTTCATTTCCGCATAAGGGGATGCCGAAGAAGCTGATCGCGCCGCTGTCCGGGTGGATCAGATTCAGCATCGATTTGATCGTGGTGGTCTTCCCCGCTCCGTTTCTCCCGATGAATCCCGTGATCCTTCCGCCCTCAAGGCCAAAGGAAATGTGATCAAGGTCAAACGCGGGATATCGCTTTACCAGGTCCTTTACTTCAACAATAGCCATAAACGCCTCCAAAAATTTGATTTATATGAATATTGTAAAGTAAGGTTGCCCGGCTTTCTACCAACCGCAGTTAACAGGATCCTGCGTTTTTTGTTATCTTTGGTTGCGCCGGTCCGTGTTTCATATTGTTTCTCCCTTTATTCAGTACTGCTATCGTGTCAAAACAGTCCTTTTCGCCTGTAAAACGGCTCTCCCTTCGCCGCGCTCTGTCCGAAACGGTCCGAATACGGAACCATGTCGATATACATATTCCTCAGATATGGACGGGCAGCCTCCGCGATCCCTCCGAAAACAGCGTTGCGGTCTCCATTGAAGTCGACAATGGCAAGATAGCTCTGTTCACCGTCTCTCTCCATGAGTTTTAACCATATCGCTTTGACCGATCGGTTTTTTCGGGCATACCGCGTGATGGATTCAACCATTTCAACAGGATAATCAGTCGGTTCTCCGATCAGCACCCTGGTATCTTTTGTTACGGTCTGTTCAGAGCAGCCTTTTGTCACCATATCTTTATGGGTTTTCATATGTTTTACATTCTGCGGGCCGATAATAAAATTATCGCTGTAGGGATTGACTGCGACCCCCTTTTCACCGGCAGAAATAGCAGCGATATCATCAAATGACAGGATAAGTGTCTTTAATTCGTATCGTTTATACAGTTCCTGATACTTTTCGCACTTCAGCAATTCATTCCAATCCGTGTATACAGGCAGATATACCATATCGCCGGCTGAGAGCATCTCAAATTGGATAACGGTATCTTTCTTTAACTTAAATGTACCGCCTTCTTTATGTCCGCTATCATCATCCATATGGATCACTGCGAGGAGCTCCGCATTAAGAGCCATTTCTTCAGCAATCATTTCCCTTACGTCTGCTTTATGAGCATCATCCGCGTCTGCTAAATCTTTGAACAGAGCGGTCAGTTTCGGATTCTCTACAGGTTTATTTATATCTTTCTCCATCCCTTTTCCCTCGAGATCTTATCCCTTTCTTTCGATGATCAGTTCTGCCGACCCTTCCTCAAGAGAATTGTATTCATCATAGTGAATATGATCTCCGGGCACGCCCTCCGCAAGCGCCTTAAGCTGGCCGGCAAGGGAAAGCAGCCCTTCCCGGTTCGCGGAGATGACTGCTTCACTATTGTTAACGCTTACGGAGATCATATACCCGTCTTCCCATTCGATCTTCATGCCTTTGCCTCCAATGAACTCTGATCCCACTCCTTACATCATCGATTGTAGCATATTCCCGACGATATTTGCATCTATACAAAAACACCTCCGGTCCTTTGTGGTTCTGAGGTGGTTTTGCTTTTGTTCTTCTCCCCGCCGCCTGTGATGGCAGTACGGGCGCCCCGGCCCGTCTTTATGCTTTCATCTTCCTGTATAGTTTTCCGGCGATGAAAACGATCACGGCAGTCCACACTGCTGCCCATATCTCGACCGACCAAAGGGGGACCGCGCCTCTCTGGTACAATGCGGGGAATGTGTCCATAAGCATATGCAGAAGGACCGCCATCGGAAGACAGGCCTTCTTCGAGTTGATGATGCCGTAATACACGATGACCGTAAGACCGATATGAATGAACATCGCGAAAAAGCGCTCAATAACGTTCATGGCCATCATAGAGTAATCAAACGCAGCCGTCGCCTGTATGGACGGAAGTGCAGCAGAAGCGCTTTCCTCCGTGATCTTCAGGACACTGAGCGCGTGTTCCACGTCTCCCCGGGAAAACAGCACCGCAATTACAAGGTAGGAGATCATGGACGGCAGAAGGACGGCTATGATCTCTATGCCACCGTGACCGATGCCGTACAAGACCGCATTTTCACGGGTACAGTTCTTTTTCATTATGTATTTCAGCACGATATGCCGTCCGCACTCTTCGAAAACGCCTGCCATGATGATCCCATACAGCACATAGGCAGCCGTGCTTCCGTTAATGAACCGGGAGACAGGATTATCCGCCAGAATGCAGAAATAATGCACGCCAAGCTCAAGCACCCGTGCTGAAACGATAAATCCGAGAGCACCCGCGATCAGATAGCCGATGTTTGTCTGTTCCTTATGCTTCCTGTGCCAGTATAAAAAGAAGGCGACAGGGATCGCGACCATTAGAACGATCGTGATGATCAGCGACGGTACGCTGCTGTTTCCGATGACGATCTTCTCTAATTCCGTCATTTCCCGTCACCTCCCCAGACCTCGACGCAGAAGCCCTTGTGACCGCATCCGGTGCAGGTCAGCTTGCGGGCGGTCGGCGTATGATTGGCCCAGAAGGCTTCTTTCAGAGTCGGTCTGAATACCTCGTGGCATTCCGGGCAGATGTATCTTACGTGATCAAAGTAGTAACGGCTGACCACTGTACCGAAGACAGCAGCCACCAATACCCAGACGATGAACGGCCACCAGATGCCTCTGACGATCCAGAAAATGATGGAAAACCATTGCAGCGCCGTTACCGGAATTCCGGTCAGGATCATCATCCGGCGCATTCTTCTCAGTTTTTTCTTGCCTTCCATAATGACGGCTATGTCACCGATGGTTTCGAGAGAGAAGTCTGTTTTGCCTTTCAGCCCGTTTTTCAGCTCGCGGAGCTTTTCCAGCTTTTCCTGTTTCTCGGAGATCTCATCCGAAAGAACAGTCTCCTGCTGTTCGATCAGCAGTGAGATCACTTTCTCCGGATGCTCTTCCTGCAGGATCCGGGAAATAGCGTCGATGGGAAGATCCAGTTCCCGCAGAAAGCATATGATCTTCATCCGCTTCAGATCGTCCTCCGAATAGAGCCGCCGTCCACCTTCGGAAAGCTCACTTGGGATCAGTATGCCTCTGGTATCATAGTACTGAACCGTCCGGACAGTGACGCCACAGAGCTTTGCAAGCTCTCCCGTCGTGTATTTTGACATAGTCTTCGCCTCCTTTCGCCATGTATCCTACAACATGACGCTGCGTAACGAGCAATACCTCACGCAGGGGGATTTTTCAAAAAGATCAAAAAAACGTGGCAGATACGCTTGATCTGCCATCTCCCGAAACTGTAACATATTACTTTTCTGCTATCACGATCGGTTGATAAAAGCCCGTTTCTTCCGGGAACCTCCAAGTAACTTTCCTGCAGCCGCCGGACAGGAGCAGGTTAGTCAGTTCCTCTCTTCGGGTAGCTCTGTATTCACATTCAAACTTGCTGACTTTTAGTTCGCACTCGTCATCAATGATATACTGCGTCAACCGATAATTGTCATCAGTCCAGATCCATGTTTGGAAAGCGACACGCTGCCCCTTATCGGTCTTATGGATGTAAGGCGGAGAATACGGAGGCTTATTCACCAGAATGCTGTCATAATCACGGATACTGGCCACAAAGATACCGCCCGGCCTTATCCGCCCCGTGATGCTCCTGACAGCCGATCCCAGCGCTTCGCTTGTAAGCATATGCGGCAGAGCATTATCCATCGCGATCACAATATCAAACTGTTCGGAGAAAGCGTCGGACAGAGCACGGAAATCAGCATGTCTGAAGCATATCCTCACACCGTTTTTCGCGGCACGCGCTGAGGCCTCGGCAAGTTCTCCATCACTGATATCCGATGCGGTCACCGGATATCCAAGTGCGGCAAGTCCGATCGCCTGTGTCCCGATACCACAGGCGCAGTCAAGGACTCGGGCTGTTCTGTCGAAACCGTTTTCAGCAAAGATGCTGTCCAAAAATATCGCCTGTTCATTTGTCGCAGCCTGCCAGTCGAAAAAAAGCTTGTCGTATTGGGCTGCCATATTGTCATAAAAGGTTTGCGTTATATCCATGTGCTTTCTCCATGCCCTGTCATCGTTTTTTAAACAGAACGAGCTCCGGGTCTTCTCCATTTCTCTCGTAGGTGCAGATCAATATGAAATCCATATTGGCAAGAACGCCGAAGCATCTCCCGCCTCCGAACTCAGGATCAAGTTGATTCCCAAGATAAGTCGTCTGGTCGTTCAGGAATCTCACTTTTGATCCGTTTGGAAGCCGGTACTCAAGATTCACATATTTGCCGACGAGCGCATTCAGCTTTTCTACCTTTGGCATACCCTCGATATGAAGATCATTGATCTCTTCAATGAGTTTCTTCTTGAAAGCCTCAAACTGTCCATCATCGCTCAATTCCTCATACCTCTTCCAGTAATCCAGAGTTGGCAGCAGCTGCTGCAAATACGCGCGAACCTGTTCTTCCGGAAAATCTTTATTGGCCATCTGACCGACGCAGACATCGATCAGATCATCCATATCACTGTAGGTATATGTTCCGTCCGCGTAACACCATTTGCAGTAATCTTCATTAAAAGTACCGTCGGATTCTTTGCTGATGACCTCATCCTCGCTCAGAGGCATCCCGCAGCACTGACATACAAGCTGCCTCGGACTGCCTAGAAGCGTATTGATCGAGACATCAAATACCTTCGACAACAGCTTGAGAGTTTCTGTGTTTGGCTGTGTCTCCCCTGTCTCCCAGCGGCTCACCGCCTGTCTGGTGACCATAATGCGTTCGGCAAGCTGATCCTGAGAAAGGCCATGCTTTTCACGAAGGCTCTTTATTGTGTCCTGTACCGTCATTAAACCGCACCTCCATACTCAATGTTCATTTTTATTATGAACTTCCCGCGCAGCCCCGACAAGCAACGCGCTGTTGCCTTTTCACAAACTGCACTCCGTGAGCTCATCCTGCACATCGTGGATTTTACTTCTATCCGTTTTCTTGTACAAATAGATATCTTCGCCTTCGTCGTTCTCTCCGGTCGGGACAAAACCGAATCTCGTATAGATATGAACAGCCCGCGCGTTTGCTTTTTCCAAGGTGAGATAGATTCTGTTCGTGTTATACTGTTTCATCATTTCCTCTACTACCACCGGCAAAGCCGCCTGCCCATATCCCTTGCCCTGATGATCAATATCGATCATATAACGGCAGAATAACGGCGCATTCTTCTTTTCCCACATACCGTAAAACGCGAAACCGATTATCGTATCGTCATCCATGATCAAACGGCTTTCCCACTCCGGCTCATATACCGATTGCACAATGGAAAAGGCTGCACTTGTGGTCCATTCTTCATCCAATGGACATTTATGATCCGGATCAGTCGTAACGAAAGTCGCTTCTCTCCAGTTATTCCTGTTGATTTTCTCAAGATGGATCATTGGCTGTTAACCTCTTATTAAACACTTTCCGCCGTTTGCTCCTAATGAGATCCTTCTCACATATACTCTTGAAGGTGCGCCATCCATATCATTCATCAAAGCTTTAAATTCACACCCATACTTTTCATATAAACCGACATGGTTCGTTGAAATATAGACCTCGGGCGTTCCGTTCTCTTTTGCAATGCGTTCTATTTCTTCAAACAGCTTTCCAATGTAGTGATGCCCTCTGTATTCAGGAAATGTATAAACAAATCCCATCCATGGTGTGAGCTCCGTTGGTTGAATGTCATCCTTCTCTGCATAGGTGCAAAAAGAGATCAGTTCATCGCCTTCTATCAAAAGCAGTACTTTAGACTTTGTTCCGACAACATCAAAGAAAGTCCCGTCGCTGATCAGATCAGACAGAAACGCACCTGCACGCCAATCGCAACGCCTGATTTCTTTAAGCCAATGCTTCTGTCTGCTGCTTTCGAAATAATCGATAACTCGCATTTAGGTTGTCCTCACACGTTTTGTTTTTTTCGATCTTACTTCAGCTGTTTCAGATAATCCGCATCCTTCGGCTCATATGGTACTGAAATGAAATCTTTCTTTTGGTGGTATAAGCAACATACCGTCTCGACGTGCCTGGAGACGTTGCTATGAATGTTAATGATAAAGCTGAATTAATTATGATACAATTCGTTATACCGAACAAATCTATAAACTGAAATATATCTTGATTTCAGTTTTGATATCGTATCTGCTGTTCTTTGATCATCGGATACCGAATCAATGCTTCTCCGTCTGTTGCCTCTTTGTGCATATCTACGGCTGTAATCTGAGAATTCTCATATGTTCTGTAATAGTAAATTCCCCGATCCATGTTACAGCAGGAAGAATATACGGTTATCTCATATTTTCCTTCGCCTAGACAAACACAGCCTCTTTGTTGCTCTACGGACCCCAGAATGTGGAAAAACTGGCTTACACTTTCCTCCTCCGAATTGCCGGAAACTGAATTCATGCAGGTAAACGCCGCCTTCACAAACCTTGATGCAGAGGAAAGATCACCAGGCATTCCCATCGCGCCCATTCCACGGCTGTATTCCGTAATCTCCAGACCCTTGGCGAAAGTATTTGTCACAGGTTTATTTGACAAATGCATATAATTGCTGAGATGAAACATCTGCTGATCAAAGGTTGGATTGTTGGTCATGACCCCCACCGGATCATCGTATACTCTGATGCCATCTTTTAGAGGTTCAACTACAATCGTTCTTTTTTTATCCGCAATCATCCAATGCAACGGCGTTAACGGAAGCTCCGGGCTAAAACTTATATTTACCGGATTCATCCGGGAAATAAGTGTCTTTGCCTCATCGACATCGGCACAGCGACTGAGGATCCATGGTATGAATTCAAATGGTGCTACATTGTCCGCATCCTGAACTTCTGCCTTATAAGCAGCGTTCCCGGGAAAATTTAATCCAGCAATTCCAAGGCCTTTCTCATTTACGGCATCATAGTAGAGCGGATACCCCTCCACAACAAACGCTGTTCCGATCATTGCATAATGATGATTGATGCCCTCGCATTTGCGAAAGATAAAGGGATAGTTTCTTGGCACAATAGTGATCTCTTCGTGATAAGAAAATTCCAGATCCAGATTGCGTCCGAAATAATGATCCTTTGCATAATAAGTTGCTGCTGTACACATCTTCATCTTCTCCTGTTT
>Ga0079305_1003418_pt1 | contig 10798 bp, 7 predicted proteins | sample LMS_cellobiose_e_FD_79183 | JGI IMG/M metagenome (GOLD analysis project Ga0079305, IMG submission 79183) | Rumen-fistulated moose microbial communities from Alaska, USA - LMS_cellobiose_enrichment | ecosystem: Host-associated > Mammals > Digestive system > Stomach > Rumen fluid ... | reverse complement strand
GACCCTCGCGTATACCGAGTATTTTTCTATGGAGCGGAAGAGCTCCTCGTCGGTCATCCTGTTCAGCTCTTCGCCGGTTATCGCCTCGTCGGAGTTCTTTATTATCCCGAGCTCTTTTGCGATGGCGGCAGCCGTGTCTCTGTGGTCTCCGGTGATCATTATCGGACGGATGCCCGCCGCCTTGCATTCCGCGACCGCCTTTGCGACCTCGGGACGAACGGGATCTATCATGCCGCAGAGCCCGATGAAAACGAGATCGTTTTCACAGCTTTCGCTGTCAGGCTTTTCAGGCAGACTGCCGAGCTTTTTGTAAGCCGCTCCGAGAACGCGGAGAGCCTTGTCAGCCATCGCCTTGTTGTGAGACGCGATATCGGCTCTGCGCCTGTCGTCCATGGGAACAACGCCGTTTTCGGTGAGCACAGATGAGCATCTTTTCAGAAGCTCGTCGGGCGCGCCCTTCGTGTACTGTATATATCCTTCGCTTTCCTTATGGAAAGTGCTCATCATCTTTCTCGACGAATCGAACGGGATCTCGGATACTCTCGGCGCATCCTTTTCGAGAACGTTCTTGTCAAGGCCGAGCTTTGTCGCGTGGTTCACGAGAGCGCATTCCGTGGGCTCGCCGATCGCGGTTCCCGTATCGTCAGGCACCGCGTCGCTGCAAAGCGACATCGCTTTTGCGAGAAGCGGATCGTCGCAGGTGAAGGTCTCCGTGACGGTCATTTTGTTTTGAGTGAGCGTACCGGTCTTGTCGGAGCAAATGACCTGCGTGCATCCGAGCGCTTCAACGGCTGTCAGCTTTCTGATGACCGCGGATCTGCGCGACATTTTCGTCACGCCGATGGAAAGGACTATCGTCACCACCGCGGAAAGTCCCTCGGGGATCGCCGCCACGGCGAGGCTGACGGATACCATGAATGAAGGAAGTATCACGCCGGAGAAGGATATGCCGTTTCCGGAAACGAGCGCTCTGATTATACCTATGGCGAATATAACGGCGCAGATCGCAAGGACGACCTTTGTGAGAACGCGGGAAAGACCTGCGAGCTTGACCTGAAGGGGAGTCTTTTCTTCGGAAATATCGGAAAGCGCGCCGGCTATCCTTCCCATCTCGGTATCCATACCGACGGCGCATACCACCGCTTTACCTCTGCCGTAAGCCACGCTTCCGCCCATATATACCATATCGGCTCTGTCGCCGAGGGCGATATCGCCTCCGCTTCCCGCCGTCAGGACGTCCGCGGTTTTGTCGCAGGGCACGGATTCGCCGGTGAGCGCCGCTTCCTCGCATTTAAGGGATTCGGCTTCGATCAGTCTTGCGTCCGCCGGGACTGCGTCGCCCGCTTCAAGCACACACACGTCGCCGATAACGAGCTCTTCGCTCTTCACGGTCATGAGCTTTCCGCCGCGAAGCACCTTGGACGTGGACGCCGTCATTTCTTTAAGGGCGTCTATCGCTTTTTCCGCCTTCGATTCCTGGATAACGCCAAGTATCGCGTTGAGCAGAACGACGAAGAGGATAATGAAAACGTCGGTGGGCGGCTCGTTTTCCACCACCGAGATGACGGCGGAAATGATCGCGGCGACTATCAGTATTATTATCATGGGATCCTTGAGCTGATCAAAGAACCTTTTGATGAAGGTGGTCTTTTTGCCTTCATCGAGCTTGTTGGGACCGTTTTCCGCCAGACGTCTGTGTGCTTCTTCTTCGCTCAGACCGTCCGCCGTGCTGCCGAGAGCTTTCAAAACGTCCTCGGCTTTTTCAGTGTAATATCTCATAACGACCTCTGAAAATAAAAAATTCGGGCATTCCGTACCCGAAAAAACAACCCAGGTACGGCAGAACCATACTTGAGTCTCGCTAATTAAGGCAAGCCAGTGATCATTCACAGTGTTGTTGACTTGCCGCGCCGAAAGACGCCATCTACTCCCCCAAAGCAGTGATTACATTATACTCCGTCTTTCGCGGTTGTCAAGAGTTTTCCCCGAAAAATCCCCGAAATTTCGCTTTCCGCGTGAATTTCGCCGCTTTTTTGCGAAAAAACGCAGATCGCCTTTTTTCGCTCCCGATATCCGGAAAGACTTGATCCGTGCGCTTTACAGCTTGACAATCCCGATGTATCATGGTAAAATAATTTGAAAATACTTTCACGCCCCGGTAAAACGCGCCGGAGAAACGGGGGAACGTATGATTTTTGAAAAGCAGGACTGGATAATGAAGCAGATCGAGATCATTTCCGCCATGCTCGCGTATATGATCTGGGGGAAAAAGAGTGAAGGGGAATACGAAGAGATCGAAAAGGAAGCTTCGCAGACGAACCTGCTCTTTTCCGGAATATACGATCTGCTGAAGCAGGGAAGGATATGCGAGGCGGAGAACAGACTCTTCGACGCCGCCGCGGAGGATGACGCGAACGTTCCGGAAGCCGCGCTGCTTTTTTACAAAGAACTCGGAAAAATGTCCGATGAGGAACTGGAAGCGCATGATTTTTCCCGCGGGGAGATACTCGACGGGATAAAGGATATCTGCGATATGTACGGCGTGGAATACGACGTGATCGTCTGAAGCCTTACAGCTTGCTGAACAGACAGATCACGCATACTCCGGCGGCGCCGCCCTCGATAAGAACGCGCGTGCCCTCCGCCGCGCTCGCGCCCGTAGTCACTATATCGTCGAAAAGAAGGACGCGCTTTCCTTTTACGTCGCCCGCGAGGCTGAAAGCTCCGCGGACATTTTCTCTCCTTTCCTCTCTCGAAAGGCTCTTCTGCTCCCTGCGCCCGGAAGACGCGTTTCGCTTTATCAGCTTTTCGAGCGGTATGCCCGTTCTTTCGGATATTCCTGCTGATATTATCATGCTTTGATCGCATCCTCTTAGTCTTGAAGCCGACGCCCTTCTCGGAAGATACGTTATTACGTCGCATACCGGCATCTCGCGGCACGTCACGATGGCGTCTGCCGCCTTATCCGAAAAGAAACCGGCGGCGTATCTGCTGCCGTTGTTTTTCACCGCGAACATCATTTTCAGAGGCGCGCCGGGACGGTACTTGTAAAGTGACAGAGAGTATTCGGGGCGCGGATCGGAGAAGATCGCGATCCCTCTCGGAAAAAGCGTGCCCTCGCATTCCGCGAGGCAGTCAGGGCATATCCCGTACGGATCGCCCGGCGTGGGCTTTCCGCACGATGGACACTTCGGCGGAAACAGTAATTCAAGCAGATCTTTTTTCATCGCTCCGGACCGTCAGGTCTGCGCGTCCTGGGGATAAACTATCCCGCACCGCGCTCTGAAACCGTCTGTTATCTTCGCTCCCGCGAGGGAAAGCCCGAGAGCGGTCTTTATCTTATAAGGAAGCGCGACGGTGCATCCGCGCTCTTTCGACGCCCGGACGGCGCCGCAGAAGGCTTCCAGCTCGAAGGTCATGCCGCTCATGGAATGAAGATCGGCGCACATATTCCCGCTTTTTTCGGAGGACCCGTCGAAGAGGACCTCCGTTTTTCCGTCTCTGTAAACGATGCGCGCGCTTTCGGGAATATTTATCCTGTCGATTATCATCGTGGCGTCCTCGCCTTCTATTTCGCACGGGAGAAATGAATTGGATATCTTGGAATAATGGACGCAGACGCAGAAGCCGTCGTATTTCAGAGTCACAAAGCCCGTTCCGTCGACGCCGCCGGGGACCGTCTGCGCCGTTCCGGAAACGCTTTCGGGCTCGCCGAAAAACAAAAGCGCGGGATAAAGGCAGTAAACGCCCATGTCCAGAAGTCCGCCGTTTGCGAATTCCTTCTTGAACGTGTTCACGTCTTCTCCCCTTTTGTGGGCGTCATACCGGGAAGAATACTTCCCGAAGGAGAAAAATACGCTCCGTATCTTCCCGAGAGAAGGAAGAGCGTCGTATATCTTTTTCATATTCGGCATATACGCCGATTTGTAAGCCTCCATGAGAACGAGACCTTTTGACGCGGCGAGAGACGACAGCTCCTTTACGAGACGGCTGTTCGCAAAAAGCGGCTTTTCGCAGAGCACGTGCTTTCCCGCCTCCAGCATCATTCTTGCCTGAGGAGCGTGAAGGGAATTGGGACTTGCTATATACACGGCGTCGATATCGCCGTCAGAGCAGATATCTTCAAGGGAACTGCAGTACTTTTCGGCGCCGATGCCGAGCGCGATGCTCCGGGCTTTTTCCCCGTCGCGCGAATATACGGTGCGAACGCGCGCAGAATCGGTATTTGCCGCGCAGGCGAAAAATTCCTTCGCTATGGCGCTCGATCCTATTGTCGCAAAACGGACGGGAAAGGCTTTCATCGTCCGGTTCCTCCCATTTCTTTTTCGAGTCTGCCGATAAGGTCGGCGATCGCTCCGTCGCGGTGGTGGCAGAGATGATAACGGCACACGGCTTTCACTTCGTCGAGGGCGTTTTCGGGGCAGGCGCCTATATCGGCGCTGCGGAGCATGTCAAGATCGTTGTCGTAGTCTCCCACGCCGATCGAAATGAAATCTTTTCCCGTCTTTTCGGACAGGAGTTTTTTTATTTCGGTGACTCTTTTTCCCTTCGTGGCGTCCGGCTCGAGCATTTCAAGAAGCGTCGCGCAGGAACTGCTGACCGCGTATCTGCCCTTGTAAGCCGTCTTTATGTGATCGGCGACCTCGCAAAGCTCCTCGTACTTTGCGCTGAACACCACTTTGTCCCAGTTTTCGGGAGAAATTTCGTCGAGATCGGTGAAGGAAGTCATGTCGCTGAACCGTTTGAGCTCTCTTGTGAGCTTTTCGTTGGTATGAGGGCAGACGAACCTTTCCCTCTGCGATATCCTCATGCCGACGGACGGAAATCTTTCTATGATGTCGCGCAGTACTTCTCTCGCCTCTTTCGGATCGAGGGAGCGCGCGTCTATGACCCGTCCCGTTTTAAGATCGGTAATGAGCGCGCCGTTGGTGAGTATGGCGGGAGCGTTGGCGATCTCGGCGGCGTTCGGAACGAGCCTGCACAGCGCCGAGGCGGTGCGCCCGGTGGAAAATGTGAAGTATCCGCCAAGGGCCTTGAATCTTTCGATCGCTTTTACGTTTACGTCCAGGACTTCCGATCTTTCGCCGAGAAAAGTCCCGTCGATATCTGAAGCTATGAGTATACCTGAAAATGGATATTTGTTTTCTTTTATCATAATGATCCCCGTGCCGTCTGCCGGCGGCTGCAATAGATTCCGGAGCCGCGCCGCACGCTGCGCTCCGGTTTGTGTATATTGAAAAGGAAGACCCGGCGGGTATGCGCCGTTATTCTCCCGAGGTGATGACCTTGCCGCCTGCGGTGATATGTCCCGAGCATTTTCCGGCTGTCCGGGATATCGCAGGATCGACCTTGAAAGAAGCGTATCCGGGCATTTCCGCTTTTATCCCGAGAAGGTAGCTGAAAAGGTATTTTGTGACCGCGCCGAACATAGGATGTGAGAGCGATCTCTTCTTCCCCCAGTATTCCCACAGAGTCGTGGCGCCCATTTTTTGCTGAGAGGCGAACGAGACTTCTTTTTCGGACGCCATGAGCGAAACGGCGAGCTCTCCGTGACCGTTTTCGATGAGCACCTTCGTCACGACGTCCGTTCCGAAGATACCCGTGTCGTACATCCCGAGCTTTTCGTATCTTTCGACGATATGAGCCAGCGTCCTGCCGTCGCCGAGCCCGATATCGTATGCGAATGCGTCGGCGCCCTGGACGTTTTCCATAAAATCTCCGGTATTTTCATCGTAATACCTTTCGATGATCGCTCTTTTGCGCTCTTCTATACGCGCGTTGAGGAACGAAACGTCCTTTTCGAGAACGTCCGCGAGCTCTTTGACTCTGTACATGGAACGTATGTAAAAATAATTGTTGACAAACGGAGGATCTATCTTTATATCGTCCGGAGTACACCAGTCTCCGAGACACCAAAGTCCCGGCTGATCCGATACGATAAAACCGTTTTCACTCTTTGCTTCGAGATAATCGAACCAGCGAAGCATTTGATCGAACACATCCGCGGCGGGAGAAACGTCGCCGTATATTTTATAAAACTGATAGGGCACCTCGACTATGGCACAGCCCCATCCGCCGGGACCTCCGCCAACGAGCGCGTACGGCGCGGTATAATTGACGTGTCCCGAAACGCGGTCCTGACAGTCGGATATGTCCCGTATCCATTTTCTGTAAAAATCACGCGCGTCGAACAGCGTCATCACCGTTTCGCACATGAGCTGTCCGTCTCCGGTGTAGCCTCTCTTTTCGAGATGCGGGCAGTCGGAAGGTATGCCGGCGTGCATATTGCAGAGCTGCGTCCTGACGGTGTTTTCGAAAAGCTTGTTCAATATTTCGTTTTCACACCTGAAATCAGCCGTCAGCTTCACGTCGGAATGGACTATCTCCACGCTTTCGCATTCTCCGTTTTCCGATATCTCTATATATCGGAATCCGTTCCACATGAACATGAGATGCGTGCTCTCGTGACCTTCGGAAAAGGTGAATACGGAACGCTGACCGTGTACGTACGCGGGATCGGCGCTTTTGTCTTCAAGCACGTCCTCGGCGCACAGCACCTCCACCGTTTCGCCCGGGCGGGAAGAGATCACGGGCCATCCCGATATGTTCTCTCCTGCGTCGTACGTCTTTTTCCCGTTTTCGTGACGGATGAGCCGCGGCTTTACCGTTCTTATGACTCTGTCCGGAGGACAGTCGTTATAGAGGTATTCGGTCTTCGGAGTTTCCGCTGCTGCGGCGTCATACCATCCGGAGTCGTCAAATCCGATATCGCTCCATCCGTCAGCCGCTTTTCTCAGATCCTGTATTTCTCCGCGAAAAAAACTGCAGCTTTCTACAAAGGAAGGATGCCATTTCATCTTTTCGGAAACGCTCACGGTATCTCCGGACGTGATGCGGAAGCAAACACGGACTGTGCCGTATCCCGTCTTTTCTCCGGGGATCATGTTTACTCCCGGATTGTCGTACCAGCCTCCCGCGAGCATCACGCCTATGCAGTTTTCACCGGGAACGCAAAGATCGGTTATATCGTATTTTTCGCAGTACGTCCTCGTTCCGAGACGCTCGCCGAATTTTACCGTACAGTACCGCGCCGGCGCGTCGTGATACTCGCTGACCGGAGGGACGAAGAGCCTGTCACCGTATCTTTTGCCGTTTATGTAAAGCATGAACCATCCGAGACCGCATATGACGATCTCGGTCTTTTCGCCTTCTTTTGCGAAAAACGTGCCGCGCATATACGGGACGGCGCATTTTTCCGAAGGTGCGAGCCACTTGGCGCTTCCGAACATTTCAGAAAATTTCATAGTATACCACGTTTCCCGGACAAAGTCCGATGAGCTTCTGCGGACAGCGTCCGCACAGATTGATTTTACCATACAGCCGCCTTTGTGTCAATAAGGTGCCAAGCCGTTGAAAGCAGGGCTTTTTTGCCGGAAAAAAGGAGGATAAGGCACACGAAAGGGCACTCTGCCGAACGTGTTCACAATTTTTTAACGAAAATGTCCGTTTTAGGTATTGACTCAGCATATGAACGGTGGTAAATTTATAGCGTCGGTTAGCACTCGGGTGCTCCAAGTGCTAAATCATGATATGGAGGCGCGCCGTGGATATAAGCGACAGAAAAAAGAAGATCCTAAAGTCGGTTATCGATGCGTATATCGCCACCGGCGAACCGGTCGGCAGTAAACTGCTTTCCGGATCCATGGCGATATCGAGCGCGACCATAAGGAACGAAATGAGCGAGCTGGAACAGCTCGGATACCTCGAACAGCTCCATTCTTCGTCGGGAAGGATCCCTTCGAGCAAGGGGTACAGGTTTTACGTCGACAGCCTGATGTCGAGGTACAAGCTGACGCTCGACGAGATACGCGTGATCGACTCTCTGATGAAGAACAAGCTGAGGGAATTCCGCGATATCATCGACGAGGCGACGAGGCTCCTTTCGGGACTTACGAAGTACACAGCCGTTTCGCTCACCGCAAAGCAGAACAGTGATACGGTGAAGCGCTTCGAGGGGATACTCATAAACGAGACGAGCTTTTTCCTCGTTATGATAACGTCTCACGACGAAGTGAAGACCCACGTGATAAAGACGGCGGGCATCATCACTTCAGAAGATGTCGTACGTGTGACGAATATGCTGAACACCCATCTTGCGGGCAGGGAGCTTTCCGCCGTCACGCTCGACCTTATAATGCGGATGGAAAACGAAATAGACACCCACAGAGAGATCGTCAGCGACGTTCTGAGGGCGGTGTATTCGGCGATATCCGAATCGAATCAGTATACGCTCAACGTGGACGGCGCATCAAAACTTCTCGAATATCCGGAGTTTTCCGATATCGCGAAGGCGCGCGAGCTGCTCGGCACTCTTGAGGAAAAGGATACGCTCATCAACAAGCTCCTCGGAGCCGATATGGACGCGATGAACATTTTCATCGGCGAAGAGGGAGATCCGCTCGATTCCGCAAGTCTTATCGTCCGCACCTTCACCGCGGGAGATTCGCTCGTGGGCGCGGTGGGCATAATAGGTCCGAAAAGGATGGATTACTCATCCGTTGTCGCAAGACTCGAATACCTTTCGGGACTCTTTCTCACCGACGGAAGCGACGGCACCGGGGAAAAGCGCGAAGGCGAAAGCCCTCCGAAGGATCCGGGAGGCGGCGGAAACGCGGAAAGCGGCGGCGCATGAGCCGGAAAACAAAACGGACTTGAATAGATCACGACAGACGAACGGAAAGGCTGCATGATGTCTGAAAAAAACAAAAAGAAAAAGAACAGCCGCGTCGAAGAGGCGGCGGAAGAGAAAACCGAAACCGGCATCGGGACGGAAAACGAGGCGAACGACGCCGGAACAGCAGGCGATCCCGCCGGTGAAAAGCCCGCTGAAGAGGCGGAGAAGGAGCCGGAGGCTTCAAGAGAGGAAGCGGTCAAGATCGCCGAGCTCGAAAAGCAGATCGAGGAAAAGGATTCGCAGCTCGCCGAGCTCAACGACAGATTCCTCCGCATGGCGGCGGAATACGACAATTACAAAAAGCGCACGTCCAAGGAAAAGGACGAGCTCGCCGCCTTTTCGAAGGCGGAGCTCGTAAAGGCTCTGCTCCCCGTTTTTGACAACGTAGACAGAGCATCCGTCATAACCGACGGCGAAAAGCTCGCCGAAGGCGTGGCGCTTATAAACAAGAGCTTTCAGCAGACGCTCGAAAAGATAGGGATAAAGGAAATAGACGTTCTCGGAAAAGAATTCGATCCGAATCTCTGCGAGGCGATCTTCCACGTGGACGAGGAAGGAAAACCCGAAAATACCGTATGCGAGGTCCTGCAAAAAGGATATATATACGGCGATAAGGTCGTACGTCACGCCCTCGTGAAGGTCGTCAACTGAAAAAGCAAAAAGCATCAATAAAATAAATTCATGGAGGAAAGAAACATGGCAAAAATCATAGGTATTGACCTTGGAACCACAAACTCCTGCGTGGCGGTATTCGAAGGCGGCGAGCCCGTCGTCATCACGAACGCCGAGGGCGCAAGGACCACTCCTTCCGTCGTGGCTTTCTCGAAGACCGGCGAAAGAATGGTGGGACAGATAGCAAAAAGACAGGCGATCATAAATCCCGAAAGGACCATAAGCTCTATAAAGAGAGATATGGGATCCGACAGAAAGGTCTCCATAGACGGCAAGAACTACACGCCTCAGGAGATCTCCGCGATGATACTCCAGAAACTCAAGGCGGACGCTGAGAACTATCTCGGATCCACCGTTTCTCAGGCGGTCATCACCGTTCCCGCTTACTTCACGGACGCTCAGCGTCAGGCTACGAAGGACGCGGGCAAGATCGCGGGACTCGACGTGCTCCGTATAATCAACGAGCCTACCGCGGCGGCGCTCGCTTACGGTATAGATAAGGAAGCCGAACAGAAGATAATGGTCTTCGACCTCGGCGGCGGCACGTTCGACGTGTCCATCCTCGAAATATCCGACGGAGTTTTCGAGGTCCTCGCCACCGCCGGCAACAACAGACTCGGCGGCGACGATTTCGACGACAGGATAGTCAACTGGATGGCGGATCAGTTCTACCGCAACGAAGGAATAGATCTCCGCAAGGACAAGACGGCTCATCAGAGACTCAAAGAAGCCGCTGAAAAGGCGAAGATAGAGCTCTCCACCATGCAGGCTACCGACATAACGCTGCCGTTCATTTATTCCGACACCAACGGTCCGAAGAACTTCGATGCAACGCTTACCAGAGCCAAATTCAACGAGCTCACCTCCGATCTTATAGAAAAGACCATGGGACCCGTAAAGCAGGCGCTCAAGGACGCGGGGCTCAACCCCTCTCAGATCAATAAGGTCCTTCTCGTGGGCGGTTCCACGAGGATACCCGCGGTGCAGGACACCGTCAAGAACTTTATCGGCAAGGATCCGTTCAAGGGCATCAACCCCGACGAATGCGTCGCGGTAGGCGCGGCGATCCAGGCGGCGGTCCTCGGCGGCGACGTTAAGGACGTCCTTCTTCTCGACGTTACGCCCCTTTCTCTCGGCATCGAGACTCTCGGCGGCGTGTTCAACAAGATAATCGAAAGAAACACCACCATACCGGTAAAGAAGAGCCAGATATACTCTACGGCGGCTAACAACCAGACGTCCGTCGAGATACACGTTCTCCAGGGCGAAAGAGAAATGGCGAGCGCCAACAAGACGCTCGGACGCTTCATACTCGACGGTATACCCCCGGCGATGAGAGGCGTGCCTCAGATAGAGGTCACCTTCGATATCGACGCCAACGGCATAGTCAAT
>Ga0079305_1003417_pt1 | contig 10806 bp, 7 predicted proteins | sample LMS_cellobiose_e_FD_79183 | JGI IMG/M metagenome (GOLD analysis project Ga0079305, IMG submission 79183) | Rumen-fistulated moose microbial communities from Alaska, USA - LMS_cellobiose_enrichment | ecosystem: Host-associated > Mammals > Digestive system > Stomach > Rumen fluid ... | reverse complement strand
TGGACCAGAGCGGAAAGGCGGTCTACCGCTCGGAGGAGATCATGTTCGACACCGGCGTCCTCGCCGACCGCACCCTGTCGGTCCCGACGGAAAAGTATCCCGATTCCCTGTTCCTCCAGCCCCGGCTCACCGTGAGTTTCAAGGGCAAGACCCGCACCTACGAGGGACTGCCGCCCGTCATCGTCCGCGGCACGGCTTCCCGGGATCACTCCACTTTTTCCACGCCCCTGCGCAATCTGCTGACGGCCAGGGGCAGCGTTTCCTTCACCGAGGGGCGGAAAGTCCGTCCCGGCATCCGCGAGGTGAACATCTCTTCCGACATGACCTTCGACGACAAACTGATCGCCGCCGAGGCCGTGCAGGACAGTCAGGACATTTTCGTCTATGATCCCAAAGACGAATTTCAGACGGCCGACGGCATGAACAGGCTCTTCAAGTTCTACGTCCGCACGGCCGACAGCACCAAGTTCGAACTTGTGCTCGAACTGCCTTTCGCCAAAAAATTCGACACCTCCTCCGCGCCGGACAAACCGGCTTCCCTTGCTCCGCTCAGCGGCACCCGCACCCGCAAGATGGACGGCAATTCCCGCATCGACGAGTATTTCATCGTGCCCGGAACGGCCCTTGCCGAAGGGGTGCTGAAGGTCTCCGGCAAGCGTCTTGCGGGGAAACTCGAGGGCAGGCCCTTCGCCTGTTCCTTCAAACTTGCCGACGTCCTTAAAACGGGCGTCTCGTCGGTGGTCCTGTCCGACGGGCTCCAGTTCGCCCTCGAGTGCGACCCCCGGCCGGGCGTCATGGCCCTCGAGCTCGGCACGAACCGGGCGGCGTTTTCGGCTCCGCTGCTGGTCAACGCGCCCGACGGTGTCACGGCTCTGCGGATGGTTTCGCAGTCGGGCAAGATCTACTGGTGCAGAGCCCACGCGCTTCCCGCCTCGGGCAAGCCCGTATCGGTCTCCGCGCTGAGCAGCCGCCGCGGCGTGCTGGACTTCTCTCTGCCCGGATCGCGGGTGCCGCAGATCGTCTACGACTTCGATCAGCCGCTTTTCGGCAACATCCTGCCCACCGCGGCGGGACGGGAGTTCTACGCGCACGTCGCGGGATTCCTCTCGATCTCCACCGGGTTCGAGGGCGGCATGGGGGCGTTCAGCATGCCCCGGGCCTACGTCGCGGGCGCATCGCGGGTCCCCGCGTGGCGGAACGGTCCCGCCGGGCGCAGTCTCGTCTTCGACGGCAAGGAGACCCAGGCCGTCTTCTTCCCCAAGACCGCCGTTCCCCAGCGGCACGGCTTCACCCTCGTCTTCGACCTCAGGTTCGACGACGTGAAAAAAGACCAGATCATCTTCGAGCAGCGCAACGCCCACTCGTACCTCACCGGGTTCCTGCTGCGGCTCGTGAAGGGCAAGTTCGTTCTGGAATACAACTTCCGCGAGCCCCACAAGGACCGCGCGCCCCTCTCCACGCTGCAAAAGTTCGAGACCGATATTTCTCCCGCGGCGGGCGTCCGGCAGAAACTCGTTCTGCGCTTCGACTGCCGCAAGGTCACTTTGGAGCTCGGTGATAAAAAAGCTGCCTTCCCCGCCGAGGGGATGGGGCTGTGGCTCACTCCCTCCGCCTTCGGCGGCCGGGGCGGCGAGCGCTTTGCCGGAGAGCTTTTCGGCGTGAAATTCATTCATTCCCCCAACTGCAAATAACGGAAACACTTTCGACAACAGAAGGATAAAAGGATCATGAAAAGACTTCTCACCCTCGCCGCGGCCGCGGCCTTTCTGCCCCTCGCCGCCGAGATCCTCGTCTGGCAGGACAGCGTGAAACGGTGCGACTGGATCGCCGCCGACAAGAAAACGCCTTTCTCCCGCAAGGACGGCGTTCTCACCACTCCGGACAAGAGTTTCTTTCTGGGGGAGACCCTCAACTCCGTCAATCCCGGCGGCGAAAATCTGCCCGGATGCAAATTGCGCTTTTCGGTCGAAGCCCGGGGCAAGGGCAAAGTCCGGCTGGGCATCTGGAACTACCAGCCCAAGGTCCGTCCCCACTGGGGAGAAGAGATACAGCTGACGGATGAATTCAAGACCTGCACCGTCGATTACACACTCGACCGGACCGCGCCCTACATCCGCTGTCTCATTCAGGGCGCGGGCGAGTTCCGCAACGCGAAACTTTTCAATATGCGCAAGGAGGGATACGCCATCACCGCCTATCCGGCCTATCAGATGTATTCCGATGTGCCCGAAAAAGTCACCTTCACTTTGCTGAAGGACGGCGTCCCCGTGAAGGACGCTGCTCTGCGCATCGACGGCAGCTGCGCCAGCGACCCGGATTCGGGCGTCATCGCCAGGGCCTACGCCCAGCGCGGCGACACGACGCCCTTCGACGCCGAAGCGAAGAAGATCAAGCTCGACAAACCCGTGAACATCCTCTATCTCGGCGACAGTCTGACCCATTTCGACGAGGGGTTCAACCATGCGGACAAGACCGTGTTCTTTCTCAACAAGTTCAATCCGCACAAGGCGGAGCTTTTCAACTTCGCCGTCCGGGGCGACACCTGCCCCATCACCCTCGACCGCATGAAGGACAAGTACAAGGACCGCTACGCAAGCCGCTTCGCCGGTTTCAGGAAGCACAAGTACGACATCGCCTTCATCTTTCTCGGCCAGAACGACACCCGGGCCCACGTGAAGACCGGTTACAAGGCCCCCACCGTTTCGACCGACCGCCAGAAGCGCTACTACCGCGAAATGATCGGGATCCTGCGGAAGATGGGCGTCGGGCGCATCATCATCATCTCGTGCGCCTCTCTCGACGAACCCCGGCTCAAGGCTCAGGCCGAGGCCCTCGCCAAGACCCGTCCCACACAGCACGCCGTCTACGGCAAGCCGGAGCTCCTCGAACAGTTCAACGCCGCCTCGCAGGAGATCGCCAAAGAAAACGGCGTGGAGTATCTCGACATCTACACCCCCATGAAGGCTCTGCCGGACAAGCCCTCGTACTTCGTCGACGGCTGCCACCTCAACCGCAAAGGACATGATTTCGTCGCCCTGCTGACGCTGAAATATCTGGCCGCAAATCCCAAGTGAAGTTCATGTTCATCGACGTCCACGCCCACGCGTACCTCTTCGACTGCCCGCCGCAGGACGGCGTGACGCAGTTCGCGACGGCGGAGGAAGTCATCCGGCGCTACGACGAACTGGGAATCGAGCGGGGGATCCTGCTGCCCCTGATCGGACCGGAGGTGTATGCGCCCCAGTCCAATCAGGAGGTGCTCGAGATTTGCCGCCGCCGGCCGGAGCGTTTCATCCCCTTCTGCAACATTGACCCGCGGGGCATCGCAAACAGCGAAAGCACGGATTTCTCGGTCTGGATCGACTGGTACAAGGCCCGGGGCTGCCGGGGCGTCGGCGAGTTCATGCCCAACATGAATTTCTGCGACCCCCGGGTGCGGAACATCTTCCGCCAGTTCGAGAAGGCCGGTCTGCCCGTGATCTTCGACGACACCGTCCGCGTGGGACGCTCCTACGGGCTGGTGGACGACCCCGGTCTGCCTCAGCTGGAGGAGACTTTGCGGACCTTTCCCAAGCTGGTCCTCTTCGGCCACGGCCCCGCGTTCTGGAGCGAGATCGGCGTGCTTGAGACTCCGGCGGACCGGGGCGGTTATCCCCGTTACCCGGTGCGCGCCGAGGGAGCCGTGCCGAAACTTTTCCGGCGTTACCCCAATCTGTGGGGAGACCTCTCGGCCTTTTCGGGCTTCAACGCCCTTGCCCGCGACGTAGACTATGCGGTGAAGTTCCTCGACGAATTTCAGGACCGCCTCTGCTTCGGCACCGACATCTGCCGCGCCGATCAGGAGCTGCCGCTGGCTGGGTTCCTGCTGGACCTCGAAAAAACCGGCCGCCTTTCCGAAAGCGCTTTCCGCAAGATCGCCCGCGAAAACATCGAACGGCTGCTGGATCTGTAGACTGCCGCCCTTTTCAGCGGAGTGCGGCCAGGGCCTCGACGAAGTCCGCGTCCGGGGGCAGGGCGTGCATGCGGGCATGGGCGGGCAGATAGAGTGCGCCGTTGCCCGAAGCCAGAACGGTCCCGCCCCGGTCCATGAATCCGATCAGCCGGGCGCGGAGAAATCCGCTTGCGAACATGCCTTTGTACGCCTTTTCCGAGCCGTGGGGCACGATCAGAACGTCGAGGTGCCGCAGGACGTCGGTGCACAGCGCCTGATTGTCGACGAAATTCACGTCGAGGCCGCTCCTGCGGTCGAGGGCCAGCATGGCGTCGACGCAGTATTTGCCGATGATGCCCGGCGAGCAGAAGCCGACCCGCAGCGGACGGGGATCCTTGCGGGGATAGACCGGCACGGGGCGGACGCCCGTCACCGCGTAAATGCACCCCAGCGCGATGTCGTGGGTCGATTCGCGGGATTCGGATGGAAGCTCGTTGCGATCACTTTGCCCTTGCCGAACCGCCCGAAGATGACCGCCGGGGCGCCGTAGAAGTCGCCGCCCTGATTGTTGGAACGGGGGATGGTGCTTTTGTAGACGCCGAGGACTTCTCCCCGGCTCCCGCCGGGCGTCTCCCCGGGGCGGCAGATGGGACCGTGGGAGTAACGCGCCCGGCGGACACCGGGCCTGATCCCCATGACTTCGGCGCCTCTTTCGGAAATCTCCACCGGCAGCATGGCCGTGTCGCCCCCCGCGCCGGGACGGTATTCGAAGGGCAGCAGCCGCAGGCGGCCGGGTCTGTCGAGCGCACAGTGGAATCCGGCGCAGGCTCCCGCGTAGGAGCCGCCCTTCGCCACGAAATCGCGCACCTTCTGGATGCCTTCGGGGCCGAGGGCTTTGCACTGCAGACTGCTGCTGCCGCCGGGAACGACCAGCAGATCGATCTCGTCCAGTTTGTCCCGCCTGATGTCTTCGGCGTCGATGAGAACGAGTTTCAGCTGCGGCGAGTAGGCCAGAAGCTGGGCCCAGAAGAGCACGCCGCTGCTGCGGCTGCCGTGCTCCACGTAGAACCCGGTCCTGACCGGTTTGACGGCGGAGTTTTCCTGCACGTTCTTCGGCGCCGCGCATCCCGTTCCGGCGAGGATGAGGGCGGCGGCCAGCAGCTGAAGGGCGAAACTTTTTTTGCGTGGATCCATTTTTCGTCTCCGTTGTATTTTGTTTTCGAAAGAAAGATCACTCCCGGTAGCGCTGCTGGTACAGTTGACGGTAGGCCTGCGGCGGGCGGCCGCTGTACGCGCGGAAGACGCTGCACAGGTAACTCGGGGTGCTGAAACCCGTCCGCGCCGCGATCTCCGACAGGGGCAGCAGGGTTTTTATCAGCAGTTCGCTCACGCGTTCCAGCCGGGCCTGTTTCAGGCAGGCGAGGGGCGTCATGCCCGTCTGCTCGCGGAAGATCTCCCTGAACCGGACTTCGTGCAGGCCCGCGGCCCGGGCGATGTCCTGCACGCCGATGTCGCTGCCGAGATTGCGGCAGATGAAATCCAGCGCCGCGCGGATCCGCGCGTCGCATGATCCGGCGCTCTCCGGCAGCAGCAGATCTTCGGCGGCCCAGTCCATGAGCAGTTCTCTGATCTTTGCCGTGACGCATTCCCCCGCGGACTCCGGACTGACGCTTTTCAGCGCGATGGCCCGTTCGAGGGAACGGAAAAATTCTTCGGGGCTGGTGAGGCGGAAAAACGGCGTCCGCAGGGCGGTGACGGGGGACTTGCCGAAATAGCCCCGCAGTTTCAGATGGATGACGACGGCCGATCCCTTTTCGCACTCCGGCGCAAAGGTCATGGCGTGGCGGGTGTTCTCCGGCGCGGCAAAACCCTCGCCCCCGGAGAGAGTCTGAACGGCGTCTCCCGCCGAACAGCGGAATTTGCCCTCTCTGACGATCCACAGCAAGGTGTCGTCGATCCGGCGCGGGGGCACCTGCCACGGCTTTTTCATGCGCCACAGGGAGACGTTGAGCAGCGTGATCCGGATCTCCTGCCGGATGCGCTGAAAAGCGCGCAGCGTTTTCTCCGCGTACAGGCCGGTCAGCGGATCCTTGTATTCGTTGCCGTAAATCGTCCCCATCGCCGTCTCCGGATTTGATCTCTTCAAAGATACACCGCGAAACGCGATATGGCAAGGCTTCCCCGGAAAATTTCCGGCGGAAAAATGTTTTTCGTCGAAATTTGATATGAATTGACTGTTTATTGATATTGTTTTTCGATAGAAACTGGAGTATACTTTTCACAGTGTCATTTTGGAGCTGGATATGCCGGATAAAAAAACATTCATCATCGATACGGAACCGGGGGAAGCGTATGGAGAGCGCTTCCGCTTCTGGCAGGGGTGTCCCACGATCCTGCGGACGCCGGGCGGACGGCTCTTCGCGGGCTGGTATTCCGGCGGCGTGGGCGAGCCGGATCTTGAAAACTACAATCTTCTGGTGCGCAGCGAGGACGGCGGCATGACGTGGTCGCGGCCCGAACTGGTGATCTCCGGCCGGCCCGAAGAAAATTATATTGCCATCGACATTCAGCTGTGGCTGGATCCGCTGGACCGTATGTGGCTGTTTTTTGCGAAAATTTCCTGTGCACCGGGGGCGAAGCCCACCGATCCGGACCACTGGACCACCTGGGCCATGGTCTGCGACGATCCCGACGCGGAAAAACTCCGGTGGAGCGGACCGCGCTTCATCGTGACGGGATTTCTGCGCACACAGCCCACGGTGCTCTCGAACGGGACGTGGGTGATGTGCACCTACGACCGCAGTTCAAAATATCTCTGCTACGCCCGGAGCCGCGACGAAGGGAAGACGTGGGAGCAGTGCCGGGCGGCGGAGAGGCTGAGCAATACTTTCGACGAAACGATGATCCTCGAAAGGAGCGATCACACCCTGCTCATGTTCGCCCGGGACAAGACGCCCCTTCTCGTGCGGACGACGTGCGCAGATCTCGAGGGAAAGAACTGGGAAAAGGCGGCATACACCTCTCTTCTGAGCGGCTGTTCGCGTTTTTATCTGCGCCGTCTCAAGTCGGGGCGGGTCCTGCTGATCCATAACGATGCCGTCGGGCGGGCAAATCTCGTTGCCGCCCTTTCGGAGGATGACGGGGAAACGTGGAAATATTCTCTTTCCCTCGACGGCGCGGAGCCCGGCGGGCCTGCCGTCTCCTATCCCGACGCGGCGGAGGCGCCGGACGGCACGATACTGATCGTTTACGACTGCGGCAGAACGACTTTCAAGGAGATCCGCATGGCCCGGATCACCGAAGAAGACATCATGGCGGGAAAACTCGTCGATCATTCCTCGTACCGCGCCCGGATCATCAGCAAGGCTCCGGGTAAACCGTATGACGAGGAACTTTACCGCAGAAAAATGGAAGAATGGCAGACTTGGAAAAAGTCTTTGACCGTATGAAAACAACCACCCCAAACAAGGAGAACGGAAAAATGAGAAAGGCGCGGCATGTCTTTCGGAAAGACGGCAAACGGTCCTGCAGTTTCACTTTAATAGAACTTCTGGTCGTTATAGCTATTATTGCAATTCTGGCGGCCATGCTCATGCCCGCGCTCCAGCAGGCCCGGCAGACTGCGGCCCGGGCGTCGTGCCAGAGCAACGAGAAATCCATGGGGATGCATTTCTCAATGTACGAGGGCCAGTACGGTCGTCTGCCCATGTCCCACTGGCAGGTCAACACTTCGGACAACGCCTACAACTGGGCATGGTACAGTTTTCTTTTCGGTGTCCGCAGAGCGGGGGACACGACCCTGTGGAGCAATCTGCGCAGAGATTGGCCCCTCATGGTCTGTCCCGGCGATCCGCGCGGATTCCAGACCTGGTGTCTTCAGAGTTACTGGGGATGCAGAACGACCATGGGGCGCCTGAAAGCCGACGGCACCTGGCAGGACTTGGGCGGCCATCCGCAGCAGAATACGATCCAGGGCGTTCTCGCCCGCAGCTGCCGTCCGCCCTCGGGCACGCTTCTCGTCACCGATGCCGCGTATGCCAAGAGCGCCAGATGCGACACCCCCACGGCCGGCGAATGTGATTCGAACAATGAATACACGGCGACCAACAGCGGCTTCATCGACGGTCTGGACAAGGACATCAACGCAAACCACAGAAACGGCGCCAATCATCTTTTTGCGGATGGTCACGTGAAGTTTCTGGATTACAAAAAGACCGCCAACTACCGGGGAAAATACTGGTCCAACCATCCCGACTACAAAAACAAATATTGACGATATTCCAAGGAGACATGACGATGCGGCTGACAACGATCCTTACCGCAATGCAGGCCGCCCTCTGCCTTTCGGCCTCCGCAGCTGACTTTTTCAACTGCGATTTTACGGGAATGACCGCCCGGAACGGCTCCCGGAGCGTGACGCCTTTCTGCTACGGTTCCCCCGCTTCCCACGCCGCCGCCACGGGCGGAAGGGGCGCGCTTTTCGCCATGGAAAAGTTGGAGGATTTTCAAAAAATCACAGGGAAATCGCCCGATGCTCCGCTTCCCGCCGTCATCTACCGCGGCTTGAAGGATTTTCCCGAAACCGGGTACTGCGAACTTGAAGTCACCCCCTTTTTCAATCAGAACTGCGCCTACCGGAAGCCGAAGAAGGGCAACGAAAAGTTCATCTATTACGGCATATTTTCGCTGAACGGTCCGGGGAAATCCTCCCTCGCCCTGTATATCGCCAACGGCAAACTGTCGGCCCGGTTCATTTTTTCCGACGGCCGCCGGTCGGTGCTGAACTACTCCGCCCGTTACTGGAAAAAAGGCCAAACCAAAAAAATAACCGTCGTCTGGGGGAAAAACTGTCAGAAACTGTATGTCGGCGGAAGACTCGTTCAGGCGGCCGCATCTCCCGGCGAACTGGGACGCTTCAGCTCTCTCGAGCTGGGCGGCCATGGTCCCGACTTGAGTCTTCAGGGGGTGATCCGCAATTTCAGGATCGCGTCGGGGCTCCCCGCCGCGCCGGATGCGGAATCGGCGGAGCCGGAGATAAAACTTGACGCAAAATTTCTCCACGAATGGATCATGAAAGACGCTTCCCTCAAAGCGGTTCCGCGGGGCAGGGGCGTCGTATTCACCTATGAGGGGGAACGGGAGAAACCGGTGACGGCCGTCCTTGCAAAGCCGGTCGCCGTCAATCCGGGCACGTTCGTCCGGCTGGACCTGAAGCTCTTCAAGCGCAGCTGGTCCTTCGGGTCGAAAATGCAGATTTTCGTCGAATTCACCGACAAGTCCGGCCGGACCGCCGAGCGCCTTTTCATCGACAGGACCAACGTCGACGATGCTTACCGGCCCATGGACTTCGATGAATTGAGCACCATGACCGGGATCGGGCTCGATCTCGAGTACTTCAATTACTTCCGGATCCCCGGGGGATGCACCGGATTGCGTCTCGCGGCGGAATTCTCCGGCAATCCCTGCGAAATGGAGATCAAAAATCTGCGTCTCTCCGAAACGGATCCCGCTTTCGAGCCGTGGTTCAGCCAACCCTTGAAGGGAAAGCAGCTCGCCTTCGACCGCTCGCCCGCCATCTCCGACGCTCGGGCGCGGGAGATTTTGAGGGCCCGGAAAAAAAGCATCTCTTCTCTGGTCGTGAATAAAGACCGGCTGGAGTGGTGCATCGACGGCAAAAAAGTTCCCCCTGCGATCTTCCACAACACCACGGGCGACACCCATCCGCTGGCGTCGGAATTCTATCCGGCAGGCTACCGGCTCTTCACCTCGGCGGTCATCTTGGGCCGCTCGGTCTACCACCGTCCCTACACCCAGACGTGGCGCGAGGACGGTACTTTCGACCTCAAGGCCATGGAGGAGGCCGTTCTGCGCGTCATCCGCGAAGCCCCCGACGCCCGCGTCGTCCTCAATCTGCTGGTGATTCCCAACGCCCGGTGGCTCAAGGAGAACCGCTCCGAACTGCGAACCCTGCCGGACGGAACGCCCGGTATCATCAAAGGCTGGCACTACCTTGCGGCGGGCTCACGGGAATTCCCCTCGGCCGTCGGAGAGAGCTGGAGCCCCTCCTTTCACTCCCGAAAATACCGGAAGGACATCGCCGAAGTGCTGGAAAAACTCATGCGCGAATTCGAAAAGACCCCTGCCTCCAACGCCGTGGTCGGCGTCTACATCACGGGTGGCGACGACATCCAGTTCCGGGCGCCCCGTGAGCCGGACTTTTCGCCCGCGGCCCGGCCCGCTTTCCGCGCCTTCCTGCTGGAAAAGTACGGAAGCAGCGCCGCCGTCGCCAAAGCGTGGCGCAAAGAGAAGTTCTCGTGGGACGACGTGGACATCCCATCGAAGGAACGGTTGACTGCGCCGGGGAAGGCTTGCTTTTCAGCTGTCGGCCCCTGTCTTGAAAGCGATTATCTGGAATTCGTCTCCACGGAGTGCGCCGAAGTAAAGACTGCCATCCGCGCCGGGGTGAAGCGGGGTGCGCCCCGATTGCTCGCGGGCGGCTACGACAACGCCATGAGCCTCGCCGGTTCGACGCTGTTCGGCGGCGGCCGCATGGCCATGGAAAAGATCATGGCCGATCCCGCCTGCGACTTCCTCATCTCCCTGCCGCCCTACGGACGCCAGCGGGACGAATGCACGATCCCCATGGGCCTCAAGGCCTACACCGGCTCCATGCGGCTCCGCAAAAAACTGATCGTCAGCGAAATGGATATCCGCAACCCCGCACAGCCCCCGTTGGCGTGGTGGAATCGGAGCCGCAACTGGCAAGCCGCCCACAACCGCTGGACCTTCCGGCAATTCCTGAACCTCAACGCGGGATATGCCGCAGCCTGGGGCGGCATGTTCCACGTCTATCCCCTCGGCGGGAAAATCTGGTA
>Ga0079305_1003415_pt1 | contig 10807 bp, 7 predicted proteins | sample LMS_cellobiose_e_FD_79183 | JGI IMG/M metagenome (GOLD analysis project Ga0079305, IMG submission 79183) | Rumen-fistulated moose microbial communities from Alaska, USA - LMS_cellobiose_enrichment | ecosystem: Host-associated > Mammals > Digestive system > Stomach > Rumen fluid ... | reverse complement strand
TGGAACCTGCCGCAAGCCCGGTGAAAGCACTGTCCGAAATCGGTGTACCGACCACCCGGTCGCCACCGAACCGCTCCAGCAAACCGACGGACTCGTTCCAGACGCCGCCGTCCACGTCGACGTCTTCCCCGATGAGATAGACCCGGGGATCGCGCTCCATCTCCTCGGCGACGGCCTCTTTGACCGCATCAATATAGGTGAGGTTTTTCATGATCAGACTCCGAAATCGCGTTTGAATTGTTCCAGATCGGGCATGGGGGCCGCCAAAGCCTTCTTCTGCGCCTCCGCGACGACCGCACAGCACTCCCCGTCCAGCGCGGCGAGCACGGCGGCGGTGAAGATCTTCGGATATTTCGCCTCCAGAAGTTTGAGCGGATCGTGCTCCTCGACATAGTAGCGGCGCACCCCCTTGTCGCGGGTGTCGCGGATGATCCCGCAGTGCGGTTCCACGCGGTAGGTGCGCAGATCCAGCAGAAAAGGCCCCTTGCCGGAGCGGATATGCTCCACGGCGGTGCAGGCCGCCTGATAGACCGCCGTCACGTCATTGCCGTCGGCGATGAGCGCCGGAATGCCGTAAGCCGCCGCCAGCAGCGTGCGGTCCTGATTGGCGGTGGAGCGGTCGGTCAGCGTGGTCGCCGCCACGGAGTTGTTTTCGCAGACCGCCAGAAACGGCAGTTTTTTGAGCGCGGCAAGATTGAGCGTCTCATGCAGCGTCCCCTGATTGGCGGCGCCGTCGCCGAAAAAGGTCGCGCCCAGTCCGTCGGTTTTCCGATATTTCTGGGCAAAGGCCGCCCCCAGCGCCAGCGGGATGCCCGCGCCGACGATCCCGTTGCTGCCGAGAAAGCCTTTGGCCTGATGAAACATGTGCATGGAGCCGCCGCACCCCCGCGAACAGCCGGTCGCCCGGCCCAGCAGTTCCGCATAGGCACCGTCGACATCGTGGGTTTTCCCGATGTAATGACCGTGGCTGCGGTGAGTGCTCAAAACCTTGTCGTCATCGCGCAATGCCGCGCAGACGCCCACCGGAACCGCCTCCTGACCGATGGAAAGGTGCAGCGCGCCTTTGATCCCGCCGGCCCGATACAGCTCCTTGGCGCTTGACTCGAAACAGCGGATGATGCGCATCCACTTCCAGAACTCCGTCGCCCGTTTCCGCATGAATAAAACTCCTTATCATTGAGCCACCAAGTCAAAGCGCGCAATCGGAAAGGGTTCGGACTGCGCCGCTTCAACTTTTTTCATAAAATAACACACCTTTTTCTTGAAATCAAACCGCCGGGGTTGTATAATAATAACATTATCATGAATAAAATCAATATTTTCATGGGGTTTTCTGCTTTTGGACATAGTAAAATATGACTGGCGGCTCTCCGCGGAACAGCCCTTTGTGTACGATTGGCAGCGCTACGACGGCGACTTCCATTTCCCCGGCTACGATATGCACGGCGATCTTCATTTGCTGATGATGCGCCGCGGCTCGTTCACGACCGACATCGGCAATCGCCGTTTTACCTTTCAACCGGGTGACCTGATCCTGATCGCGCCGTGGGAAGTCCATGGCAATTACACGGTTTCCGGCGCGACGGAACTGTTGTCCGTGACCGTTTTCGGCAACAGTCTGCGCCACGGGCTGTCCGCGGCCGCGCCCCGGCTGGACGCGCTGCTGCACCTGATGCCGGAAGAGCGCATGAAGCGCCTGCGCAACGTGGAATGCATCGCCATTGCCGCGCGGCACGCGCAGACTTTGCTCCGCGAAAGGCGCCCCGTACCGGTCGCGGAAGCGGAACGCATTGCGATCCATGATTTTTCGTTCAGCAGTATGGAAAGCGCGCTCGAATTCATCCGCATCCAGAAGCTTTTCGCCGAACTTCTCCGGCAAATCGACGATTTGGAACCGTACTTCGGCCAAAGAGATGCGGCGAACCGTCTGGCTCCGGCGCTGCGCCTGCTGGAATCCGGAAGCGAACTGCCGCTGACCGGCGCGCGCGCGGCGCGGAGATGCAATTTAAGCCGCGGCTATTTCGATATTCTGTTCAAAAAGATTTACGGCATGAGTTTTTACACCTATGAACTCCAATACCGGTTGAAGCGGGCCGAAGCCGATCTGCGCGGCGGGCGCTATTCGATCAAGGAGATCGCCCAGCGCCAGGGGTTTGCCGACGCATCGCACTTTTCGCGCACGTTCAAAAAATATTACGCGCTGGCCCCTTCGGACTACCCCCCGCGGCAGCACGGACAGTGATGAAGGGACGCTTCCTTCCGTACGCGGAATCTCCCGCGGCGTCAATTCCCAATGGTCAAACCCGGAGAAACTTATGAAACAGGAAGCTCCCGGGGGACAAAGCCGTATCCGCACCGTGTTGACCGAAAAAATCAGGGAGTCATGCCCCTCTTCCGGACGGCTCCGCCATTACGGGCGGAACCGCACGGAAGATACGGCGGAAACGCTCAGTTTTTGCGCGCCGTCAAAAAGAATCTGCCGTCCACGCTTTCCTGAGGATCGAACTTCAGCAGTTCATGGCGGTTTTCATAGACTTTGCGCACCGCCGCGACGTACTCGTCAATGATTTCCTTGCGGAAATGCTTGAACCACGGCACACTCAAAGTGCGGTTGGGCGCCGCTTCGCTGTGCACCAGATCCCCTTTCCGGTGCGGCGGCAGCGGCGCATCGGCAGGCAAAAAGGCGAAATTCGACGGTTTGCCGTCCTTGTAAACATCGAATTGCGAATACAATGGATGCAGATGCAGCGGTTTGTAGCCGCCGATTTCAAAGCGCTGCGCCCCTTCGGCTTTCACCGCTTCATAGAAGCATTTCAGCGAAAGCCCGTCCATTTTTTCGGCATCGTAGATCCCCATGCAGGCGTACCAGCCGGCCTTGTCCGATCCCGGATCGGCCGGACGGTGCGAATCAATCGGAATATCCCGCAATTGATCCCAGAAATAATTCATCGCCTTGTCGATTTCGGCTTTTTCCGCGTCATACTTTTTAAGCTGGGCCAGCCCGATCACGCTGGACATCTGGTGCATCCGGTATTTGTACCCGCCGCACGGCATCCCTTTGAATTCGGCAAGATCGGGCAGCTGAATATCGGCGGCCCGTTCGTAATGGCCCCAGAGCATCGCCCGTTCGTAGATTTCACGGTCGTCGGTAATCAGAATACCGCCCTCGCCGATGGCAAAGGATTTGCCGGTCATGAGACTCATCGCGGCCACATCCCCGAATGTGCCGAGCATCTTGCCCCTGTAGTGACCGCCCTGCGCGTGCGAAACGTCTTCGATCACTTTGACGTTGTGTTTGCGGGCAATGCGCATGATCTCATCCATCGGCGCGGGATAGGCGCAATAATGCACCACCACCACCGCCTTGGTGCGCGGCGTGATGCGCCGCTCGAAGTCCGCCGGATCCAGACAGAACGTCACCGGGTCGATGTCGGCAAAAACGATCGTCGCCCCCAAACTCATGGCCGGCAGCCCGCTCGCCCAGTAGGTCGTGGAGGGGCAAATCAGTTCATCGCCGCGCCCCAGCCCCAAACCGAACATCGCTGCCTGCAGACTGGCGGTGCCGGTATTGTGAGCCAATGCGTATCGAACGCCGTTGTATTTGGCGAATTCCTCCTCGAATTTCCTGGTGATGCCGGTCGCGGACATATTGCCGTGGCGCAGGACATCCAGCACGCCGTCTTCCATTTCCTGATTGACGATCGGCCAGTTGAACATATCTTTGACCGGGGTTTTGATGACCGGCTCGCCGCCGAGAACAGCCAGTTTGCTCATGATTTTCTCCCTTAATTTTCCCCGCCGAGCCAGAACGGATTGCTCCACGCGAAACGTCCCCTGGTGTCGCGGATGCGGCAGCGGACGTATTTTTTCCAGCGGATGTTGCTGCAGTCGAGCCGGAATGACGTGATGGTCTTGTCGCCATACATATCAAGTTCCGGCGCAAGGTTGCGGCCGCTGCCGCGCTCCCCGATCAGGATCGCTTCGGTACAGGGAGAAAATTCCGCTTCAAAAACTCCGTTCCTGAACGAGATCTTGTAAAATTCCGGCCCCTGCGAAGCGTAGGCGCGCCCCGCTTGGAGCGCCTGCGCCAGCGATTCCCGGCTCTTGTCCCCGGCGATGATGCAAGTCCAGTTGCGGCAGTATTCGCGCGGCGTATGCCCGTCATCCACCGCGATGATGTTGAGCTTGTAATCAAAATCCAGCAGTGCGTCGATGATCACCGAACTGTCGTCTTTGCCGATGATGTTGCACGACGTGTTGCAGATTTCGCAGCCGACCACTCCGGGCAGGCCGGCGATCGGTTTGAGCTCTTCGACGGTGAGACCGCACCAGTAGGGGTGCGCGATGTAGACCAGACCGCCGGCCTTGTGCACCGCCTGAATCGCGGCTTCCGCCGTGGGGTAAATGCCCGGGAAATCCTCCGGGACATTCACCGCGAGCAGATGCCACAAAATCCCGCGCGGCCCGTCCGGATGCAGTTCGATCCCGGAAATCAGGGTCAGCCCCTTGCCGTCGTAAGTGCTGACCGGATTGGTTTTGCGGTGGTCGCTGAAATTCACCGCGTCGTAACCGCCCGCCACATAACGGTCGATGATTTCCGCGGGAGTCTGCCAGCCGTCTGAGACGGTGGTGTGTCCATGCAGACTGGTTTTCCATGCGGTGAGTTTTTCACCGTTGTACTCGATGGGGTGGCTCATAGAAAAAATGCTCTCCTTCCTTTCAGGAATGTAATCAATACGAGTCACGCCCCCTGATGCCGGGTTCGTGACTCGCTGTTTTGGGTTTCAAGGTTACTTCCGCACCAGTTCCGCAATCACCATGCCGTCTTTGGGAACGTCGAGTTTGATCCGGCCGCGCTCGACTTTCGCGGTCGTATTTCCGCTGACGAGACGGCCGTCGGCATTGTAAATGAAAAGCGTTGCGACAGCGCCCTCCGCCGTGCCCGGCCATTCGTATTCGCCGGAAATCACGGTCAGCAGCCGTTCTTTGCCGACGATCCCGCCGGGCATGAGTTTCACCACGGTCATCGGGAACTGCTTGGAGACGAAGTTGTCCTTTTCGAGCAAATGCGCCTGATCGGCGAACGGCGAATAGAGACAACTGAAGTTCACCGCCTGACGCGCCCCTGCAAAAACATCCTTGCAGGTGGCCCTGGGCCCGTGCCCGACATGGCCGAGCAGCATCGGCACCTTGTAGGTATGCGTCCAGCCGACCCGGGTGTTGGATTCCCAGAAGCGGAGATTGGGCGCGGTGTTGAGACTGCGGATCCCGGCGCCGAGATTGCCGAGGAAGAATTTGCCCATTTTCAGCACCATATCGACCGCGGCGTGCTGGAAACTCACACTGGTGTAGGCGTTGTCGCTCTTGAGATGCTTGACTTTGCCGTCCTTGTCAAGGTCGGCGCTGAAGCCGTCCCAGCGGTCGTAAGTGTAACGCGAATAACCGACCCGTTCAAACAGGAAACTGAATTCGTCGATGTAAAGGCCGTCGAACCCGATTTCCATGCCGCGCCGGATGTTGTTCAGAAGTTTTTCATAATATTTGCTGCCGCCGTAGGGCACGTAATACCCCATCACCCAGCCGTCGTCGCCGGCGTGCTGTTTGAGGTGCGAACGGTCGTAATGCGGCAGATGATAGATCTTGCCCGCGGGGTCGCGCACCGCACAGTCGGCGAAATCCCAGCGATCCTCCAGCGGCAGATAGACCGCTTCCATCGACGGATGGGTCATCTGGATCACCCAGGAGCCGGGCAGAGCCTTGTGGATCAGCTTGACGCAGTCTTTCTGATAGACGTCGATTTCGTCCCAATGCTTCCACGTCAAATAACCTTCAACGTCGAAATCGGCGGTTTTGCCCGGCGTGCGCGGCGCATCGGCGGGGAGTTTCGGGTAGATATTTTTGAGCATGAAAAAGCGGTCGGCACTGCGCCACGGCTTGATCGCCAGAGCGATCGGCCCGAGGTGTCCGAACGTATTCCTGAGATACTCCTCTTCCTTGCCCCTGGGCATTTTTTTCGGGACGAACCCGAGGAAAAGCGGCCGTTCGGCGGTGGCGGTATTCAGATGCCAGCGCGCGCGCAGACGGTTGATGAAGTCCCAGTACCCGCCTTTCCGGAAAGGGTCGATCGAAAACTGCAGCGTCTGGCTCATGCCGGGAGCCAGCGCCAGCGTCGCGGTGTAAAGCTCTCCGGTGTCGCCGATGTTGCGGATGGCGCAGACCAGCCGCGCAAGGTCGGACTCCATGGTGATGCCGAAGCCGCGCTTTTCGCCCTTGCGGGGTTCAAAGACCATGGTCGGATTGGTCGCGGGGGTCGGAATGAACGACGCTTCCGGTTCGCCGGAAAGCCAGATCCTCGGTTCTTTGATATTGGCGCTCAATCGGTGATGGAACGGAACCCCGACGATGGTTTTGCCGGTGTTGCGGTATTCTTCCTGCCACTGCAGCAGCCCGGTGTGGTCGAGCTTGAGTTTGCGGATCAAAGTGATGTCATTGCCGAAACGGATCTCGGTTTTGACGCCGTATGGCCCGAAATCGGAGTTTTTGACCGTAAGTTTGCCGTTCGCGCGGTCGCTGGCCAGAACGGTGTTGGGCGCGTAGAAATCCATGCCGAGACGGCTTTCCACGATCAGGCGATTGTCTTTGCCGTCGGAAAGCACGAAGCCGCCGGCCTTGCCGACTTCCAGCGTCCAGCCGCCGCGGGTGCGTTTAAGCGCCAGCGGCGTGTAGGCGATCTGGGTCGAAGGCTTGGCGGGGACGATGGAGCGGGAGATGTAGCCGACTTCGCAGTCGCGCACCATCAGCGTCAGCGGCAGCGCGGGGACGCGCTTGGGGCGGATGTTGGTGAAAGTCAGCGTATTGCTGTCATTGCCGCTCAACACGTCGCTGAGGTCAAGCAGATAGACCGAAGCATTGCCGCCGACGCTGTCTTCGTCGATGGCGTCGCAGCTCGGGCCGTAGGGCATATCGATTTTGGCGTCGTTGGCGGCCCAGTAATCGAATTGCCGTCCGGCAAAGGTGCTGCGCATTTCAAAGCGCGGGTGCTTGCCGAGCATCCGGACTTCGCCGGAGGCGGTCTGCGCACCGAGATCGGTACCGCTGATGTTGAGTTTGGCCGCGAAACAGCAGCCGCCGAAGCCGTCTTTGTAAGTTCCCATGCGGCAGCGCAAAACCGGGATGAAGCCGGGGCGCGCCTGGAATTTAGGCAGCACGAAACTTTTGGACTGACCGGTTTCCTCAATGTCGAAGTTGCCGATTTTGACCGAATCGGTCATCGGCAGTTTCATGAGAGGCGATTTGGCAAACGCCGCCGATCCGCCGAGCAGAAGCGCCCCGACGAACAACGATTTCAGCAATGATTTCATAAAAATTTCTCCCGTTTTTTTGTCGCAGGGTCAGTCCTGCACCGTGACGGTGGCATTGCGGATCTCCAGCGAGGAGTCCCGATCGAAATTGGCGTTGACCCGGAGCGCGCCCGCGTCACTGCCGTGCCACCACTTGGAGACCAGATTGCCGCTTTCCGCAATTCCGGAAACCTCCCATTCGATTGCCGTCCATTCTTCCGGAACCACCTTGCCTTTCCAGCCGCCGTACATGCCGTCGCCGGTGCTGTGAAAACGGGTCGCCGTGCCGGCCGGATACGTTTTTTTCAGCGGCGCGGCCAAAGTCAGTTTGAGCGTATCTTTGCCGACCACCGCCGCCTGAATCGCATTGTAGGTCGAATTGGGCAGGTCGCCGCCGTCGGCCTTGATGTCGAAAACCACCCCCCAGCGTTTGGTTTTGAAGTTGTTGGCCCACACCTTCGGACGCGAAATCGTGATGACTTTGTCGCCCGCCTTGGCCTCCTCGACCAGCGCGGCCTCGGTCTGCCGAACCGCCATCACCTGCTGAGGCTGCATCCTGGCTCCGCCCTTGATCGACCAGTTGCCGATGTAGCATTTGGCCGGAGCGGCGCCGGGAGTGCGGCGGATCTCCATGCGGAAGCGATAGGTTTTGTCCGCATCCAGTTTGAAGGGTTTGCCGGCCAGATCGGTGCGTTTCCCGGAGAGCGTCAGCACCCCGTCGGCAGAGACTTTGACCCGCGGGTGGCGAACCCATTCGACCGGGGTGGTCACAGGGTCGGCGGCGGTCAGTCCGGCAACGGTCAGCAATCCGGCGGCAAGAGTTGTCATCTTCCGGCTCAAGCACATCATAACGATTTCCTCCTATCTTGGTTGAATCATGCTCAATTCACGTATGGAACGACCGCCGTCACTCTTTGGCGGCGGCCGCCTCGTCTTCCCCGGCATTGCGCCCGTCCACAATGCGTCCGTCGTCGGCGAGATTGCGTTTCCGGGTGGCAAGAGTCCGGAAGAGCCGCCCGGTGTCAATCACCCCGCCGACCGCCAGCCAGACCGTCGTCGCCAGGCCGATGAAGAAGAGCAGCATCACATAGAACTGCCACATCGACATCCAGCGTTCCGGAGTCAGCCCGAAAACGCCACGGCAGAATGTGGCCGAAATGAAAATCACGAACCAGAGCATCGTCCAGCCGAACGTCGCAAAAAAAATGATCCGGTCGGAAAGCGTGAACTCCTCGTTCAACCCCATCATGCGCCAGATGCGCGACGGACTCCAGCCGGACTCGCGGTGTTCGCCGGTGGTGTCGTATTGTCCGCGGTGAAGCATCTTCTCCAGCGGAAACAGCTCCTTGCGGTGAATTCTGCGATCCAGTTCGCTCACCAGAAAGTAACTGCCGTAGCCGATCAGCGTGATGATGAACGCCAGAATCTGGCCGTTGATCGGAAAGCGATCCTGATTGGCTTCCAGATAACTGTGCAGAGTGCCGCCGGTGATCTCCAGCAGCCATGGAGCGAGCGTCCCCTTCCACAACTGCTGAACCGCGATCGAACCGAGCGCCAGCCCCGAGCCGAGGATCATCGCCACCCACGCGCCCAGGGTGGTTCCGGAGCGGCTGTAGAGGCCGCCGATCAGCACCGCGCCCGCGCCGCCGGTGAAAATCGCCCCGGTGATTTCCTGAAACAGCAGAATGTACTCGGTCTGCTGAAAAAGGTAACTGAAAAAGAACGCGAACACACCCACGAAAACGATCGACAGCCGCAGCAGCCGGAGATGCTGTTTTTCGGTCAGCGGCGTTTTGCGGAAGGGCAGGATCACATCCTGAACGAAAATCGACCCCCAGCTGTGCATATAGGTGTCGTCGGTCGAAAGCATCGCGGCAAACATCACCGCCGCAAAAATCCCCAGCAGTCCCACCGGCAGGATCCTGGTCAGAAACAGCGGCACCCGGGCCTGCACCGCGTCCTGCCCCGCCAGACCGTCCAGCACCTGATTGACTTCGGCGGCCTGATCGGCGTACTGCGGATTGTTGAAAAAGACAACCGCGCAGATCGGAATGAAAACCAGGAGCGCAATCTGCACCAGACTGCGCCAGGTGCTCAAAAAGCGCGACATTTTCGCTTCATGCGCGCTCAATGCCGCTCCGCCGTAACCGGACGCCCCCTGCCAGCAGCCGGAGTGCGTGATGTTGAGAATGATCCCCACCACGAAGAACCAGATGTTGAAGTCCCGGATGCCGCCGGTGGCAAAGGGGTCGATCAGCGACTGGTCGGGATTGGCCGTGTGCAGATGCACGATGGTTTCCGAAACCACCGCCCAGTCGAATTTGAGCAGTAGAAAAATCATCAGCACCAGAAACGCGATGTTGCAGAACATCCCTTGCAGGAAATCGGTCAGCATAATGGCGATCTGGCCGCCGAAAATCGCGAAGATCACCCCCATGGAGATGGCGAAAAGCAGCAGACACACATAGGTGCTGAATTCAAACGGAATGCCGGGAATGCGGAACGCGGCGGGCAGACGGCAGAAAAAAATGAAGAATTTGACCGAAACCGCCGGGAAGATACCGTAGTTGAAGATCCCCGAAAGCCAGCCGATGATCCCGCTGAAAATACGGAAAGCGCGGCTGTAACGCAGTTCAAAAAACTGCGCCATGGTCATGCAGCGGGTCTCGCGGAAGCGGTAGTAGACCCAGCCCGCGATCGCCAGAATAAGACCGATCGGCCCCTGCAGAAAACTCCACCAGATCGGCGCAAATCCGGCCTTGTAATATTGTTCGAAGCGGGCGATCACCGAAATCGCCCCCAAACTCGCCACCGCGCTGGTGATGGTCAGGAGATAACGTCCCGCGCACCGGTTTGCCACCAGAAAATCGGCAGTGCTTTTCACATAATGCTGGCTGAAAATCAGCACCGCCAGCAGCAGAACAATCAATCCCCCGACAATCGCCCAGTCAATCGTGCTCATAAATCCGTCTCCGATCCTCCGAACCGGCCCGCACAGTTCCGCTTCGAGACTCCTTTCACTTTTTGAATTTCAACTTTTTGCGTCCGCCGCGCCGGATGACCCCGACGCGGCGGGAGGCAAGTTTTGTCACTGCAGTTCCGCGATGGTCATGCCGTCTTGCGGCACCTCCAGTTTGACGACCCCGCCCCGCACTTCGGCAAAGGCGTCCTCCTTGAGCTTGTTTCCATCCGCATCGTAGCGGAAAAGTCTGGCCCGCGCCCCGTCGGCGACGCCCGGCCACGCGAATTCTCCGGTGACCAGGGTAATGATCCTTTCCCGCCCGACCATCGCATTGGGCATCAGCCGGATCACGGTCATCGGGTATTCTTTGCAGATGAAGTTGTCCGCTTCGAGGTGGCGGGCCTGCTGCGCAAAGGGAGAGTAGAGACAGCTGAAGCGCATCGCCTCCTTCACACCTTCAAAAATCTGTTTGCGGTTGCCGTCGCGCCCGGTGTGTCCGAGCAGC
>Ga0079305_1003414_pt1 | contig 10808 bp, 7 predicted proteins | sample LMS_cellobiose_e_FD_79183 | JGI IMG/M metagenome (GOLD analysis project Ga0079305, IMG submission 79183) | Rumen-fistulated moose microbial communities from Alaska, USA - LMS_cellobiose_enrichment | ecosystem: Host-associated > Mammals > Digestive system > Stomach > Rumen fluid ... | reverse complement strand
TCTGGCCGTTGGCCGAAAGGATCATAGACTTGCTGCGACCCTTTATGAATATATTCCCGTCCTTGTCCATGATGCCCAGGTCGCCGGTCTTGAGGTAACCGTCATCCGTGAAGGCATTGGCAGAGGCCTCGGGATTCTTGTAATAGCCGATGCAGATGTTCGCACCCTTCGCCTGGATCTCTCCGGCGATATGCTCGGGATCCTCGGAATCGATCTTCACATGGGCGCAGGTTACTGGCTTGCCGCAGGAGCCGGCCACATAGTCCTTGTACCCGATATAAGCAAGCAGAGGGGTCGCCTCAGTCATGCCATAGCCCACCATGTAAGGCAGTTTGATCCTCTTGAACCACTTCTCCACCTCGGGGCTGACGGGAGCTCCACCAAGGATGAACTCCTGGACCTCACCGCCGAAGGCATCGATCATCTTGTCATGGATCTTCTTGTAGATGATGTTCCTGACGCCGGGAATGGCGCAGAGGAACTTCATCACGGGCTTGTCCACAATTGGTTTCACCTTGGACTTGAATATCTTCTCCATCACAAGAGGCACGGTGATAAGCTGGTAAGGCTTCACCTGTTGGAAGGCATTCATCAGAGTCGAAGGAGTCGGAGTCTTTCCGAGCCAGTAGATCGCTGTACCGTAGCAGAGCGGATAGATGAACTCAGTCACCAGGCCGTACATGTGGGCCATCGGCAGCATGGAAATCATCCTCTGGTGCTCATTCGTAGGCCTGTTGACCTGGCTGAACTCTATGGTGGCACAGAAGTTCCTGTAAGTCAGCATGACGCCCTTCGGATTGCCGGTAGAGCCGGAGGTGTAGTTGATCACCGCCAGGTCGTCCCAGTTGTCTGTCGGGTACTTCACGTCCTTGGGGCCGAAGCCATCAGGATACCTTCCGGCAAAGAGATTGTCGATGTTGTCCCACACGGCCTTTACCTCAGGCTCCACGCAGTAAAGCACCTTCAAGTTATCGACATCCATGACGAACTTGATCTCAGGAGTCTTCGAAAGGTCCAGCTTGGCGAACTTGTCGGCATTGGTCATCAAGGCTATGCTGTCCGAATGCCCCAGGAGGAATTCCACGTTCTCTGGCGTGAAATCCGCCAGGATCGGCACCACGACTGTCTCGTAGGTGTTGACAGCCAGGTAGGACATGCCCCAACGGGCGCTGTTGCGTGCCCACAGGGCAATGTGCTGGCCCTTCTTGACGCCGACAGTCTCGAAGAATATATGGAACTTCTCGATGAGGGTCGCCATCTGGGCATAGGTGAATGATTCGCCGTCAATAGTGTTCAGGGCAGACTTGTCCCAAAACTTCGCAGTAGCGTTCTGAAGTAAAGAAAGATAATGGTCCATAAAGCAAAAATACTTATCGGAAGTGAAAATTCAAATGAGAGAATATGTTATCTTTGTCCCTGAAGCCAGATAATTTGTAAAAACCGATTATTTGTGGCGAAAATCTTAGTTGACTATGAAGAAAAAGCCTATAGTAGCCCTAATCTACGACTTTGACGGGACCCTTTCTCCCGGCAACATGCAGGAATTCGGATTCATCCAGGCGGTCGGCAAGACCCCCAAGGAGTTCTGGACCATGAGCGACGGACTCGCTGCCGGACAGGATGCCAGCAACGTTCTCTCCTACATGAAGATGATGTTCGACGAGGCCCGGAAGAACGGCATCACCCTACGCCGCTCCGACTTCCGGCGCTTCGGCCAGCATATCCAGCTGTACGACGGAGTGAAGGGCTGGTTCAAGGCTGTCAATGAATATGGGGCCGCACATGGCGTCCAGATAGAGCACTACATCAACTCCTCCGGCTTGAAGGAAATCATCGAGGGCTCCCCCATCGCTTCCGAATTCAAACACATATTCGCCTGCACCTACATCTACAACGAGGCCGGCGAAGCGGTCTGGCCGGGTATTTCCGTGGACTACACCGCCAAGACGCAATTCATATTCAAGATCAGCAAGGGGATATTCAGCGCCCACGACAACAAAAAGGTCAACGAAAGCGTGGCCGAGGACAAGAAGCGCATCCCCTACCCCCAGATGATCTACTTTGGGGACGGCGAGACCGACATCCCCAGCATGAAGATCGTGACCATGTTCGGAGGCCACTCCATTGCGGTATACGATCCTTCCAACGCCAAGAAAAAGGCTTTCGCCGAGAAGCTCAAGAAGCAGAAACGCGTGAGTTTCACAGCGCCGGCCGACTACCGGACAAACGGCCGAACCTTCAAGGTCGTCTGCGCCATCATCGACAAGATCAAAGCCGACTATGAACTCAAGCAACTGGAATAATTCGTATCTTTGAGCATAGTTCAAGAATAACATCATGAAAAAGATTCTCGTCATTGTTTCGGCCTTGCTGCTGCCGGTTCTTTTCGGATGCGCCCCAAAGAAGGCTGTCACCCAGGAAGGGACGTACACCTATTCTGTCCAAAAGATCTGGGATGAAGGCACCCATGCTGCTTTCACTTCGCTGATAGAGTTCAACGGCAAGTACTACTGCTCGTTCCGCGAGGGGTACAGCCACATATTCGATGAAAACGGGAACGCCGAGGGGCATATCAGGATCCTTGAATCCACGGATGGCGAGACCTGGGAGCCGGTCCTCGACAAAGGCATAGAAGGAATAGACTGCCGTGACCCCAAGCTGTGCGTCACTCCCGACGGAAGGATCATGGTACTGTTCGGAGGTTCACTCTACCGCGACAGGAAGCTCATGTCGCAGCAGGGCTATGTGATGTTCTCCAAGGATGGCAGGATATATTCCGAGCCCGAGAAGATCGTCTATGACCCGAAGCCGGAAAACGCTTCCAACTGGCTCTGGAGGGTTACCTGGAACGGGAACACGGGCTATGGAGTCAGCTACGGCTCCGGTGATGAAGGAAGGACATTGATCCTGTACGAGACTTCAGACGGAATCAACTATAAGCATGTGAAGTCTTTCGATGTCGAGGGCTTCCCTAATGAGACCACTCTCAGGTTCCTGCCAGACGGGAAGATGCTGATGATGATCCGTTACGATGACTATGGCGATAAAGACAGCTGTGGAGAGTGGGGCGTGGCCGATGCTCCTTACACCGACTGGAACCTCAAACGTATGGGGCTCAGGATCGGAGGACAGGATTTCCTGATCCTGGACGATGGCACTGTCCTGGCCGGAACAAGGTCTTACGCCATTGGCAACCACTGCAAGACCATTATCCTGCGTGGAAACCTCGACGGGGATTTCCAGGAAGAATTCACCCTGCCTTCAGACGGGGACACAAGCTATCCCGGAATGCTGGTCGTGGGTGATGAGCTATGGATGAGTTACTATTCCACTGACGGCGTTCCAGGAAAGGCGGCCATCTTCCTTGCGAAGATTCCGCTTGCAGCACTGACAAGGTAAAGGATGCAATTCAGGCTGGAATCGACATACAAGCCGTCCGGGGACCAGCCGGAGGCGATCAAAGGGCTCTGCAAGGCTCTGGAGCAGGGTGTCGGTGACGTCACCCTGCTCGGCGTGACCGGTTCCGGAAAGACCTTTACGATGGCCAATGTCATCGAGAAGCTCCAGAGACCGGCCCTGGTGCTCAGCCACAACAAGACTCTGGCCGCCCAGCTTTACGGCGAATTCAAGAGTTTCTTCCCGTCAAACGCGGTTGAATATTTCGTATCCTATTACGACTACTATCAGCCGGAAGCCTATCTGCCCACTACGGACACCTACATCGAGAAGGACCTCAGCATCAACGACCAGATCGACAAACTAAGGCTCAGCGCAGCCTCAGCACTGATGTCCGGGAGAAGGGATGTGATCGTGGTCTCCAGCGTGTCATGCCTCTACGGCATCGGCAATCCGGAGGACTTCCATGCCCAGTCGGTAACCGTCAAAAGGGGCGAGACAAGGTCTCTGACCCGCCTCCTCTACCACCTTGTGGACGCCAACTACAGCCGCACGGAGGTAGATTTCAAACGCGGAACCTTCAGGGTGAGAGGAGACACTGTGGACGTGTTCCTGGGAGGATCGGACGAAGCCGTCCGCATCGAGTTCTTCGGAGACGAGATCGAGAGCCTGTCCCTGATCGATCCGGTCACAGGAGCCAGGATCGAGGACCTTGAAGAGGTCCCCATCTTCCCGGCCACCAACTTCGTAACGACAAGGGAACGAAGCATCAAGGCCGTCAGCATGATCCAGGACGACCTGAAGGCCCAGATCGACTACTTCAACGAGATCGGCAAGGGTCTGGAGGCGAAGCGACTGCAGCAGAGGGTCGAGAATGACCTGGAGATGATCAAGGAGATGGGCTACTGCCCTGGCATCGAGAACTATTCCCGTTACCTCGACGGCCGAAAGCCCGGCCAGAGGCCGTTCTGCCTGATAGACTACTTCCCCAACGATTTCATAACCTTTATCGACGAAAGCCACGTCACGATCCCCCAGATCAGGGCGATGTACGGTGGCGACCATTCCCGCAAGTCCGTGCTCGTTGAATATGGGTTCCGCCTCCCCGCGGCAGCAGACAACAGACCCCTCAAGTTCGACGAATTCAACGAGATAACGGGCCAAAAGGTCTACGTCAGCGCGACTCCGGCCGACTACGAGCTTGAACGCTCTGAAGGGCTTGTGGTTGAGCAGGTTGTAAGGCCTACCGGATTGCTCGACCCGCCGATCGAGGTGAGGCCTACGAAGAACCAGGTGGACGACCTGGTGGAAGAGATACGCCAGAGGGCGGAACGTGACGAAAGGATTCTCGTGACTACCCTGACAAAGAGGATGGCCGAGGAACTTACCGACTATCTGGACCGTATTGGGGTGCGCGTAAGGTACATCCACTCAGACGTGGACACCTCCGAAAGGGTCGAGATCATAGAGGACTTCAAGAACGGCCTGTTCGACGTGCTGGTGGGAGTGAACCTCCTGAGGGAGGGCTTGGACATTCCTACGGTCTCCCTGGTAGCCATACTGGATGCCGACAAGGAAGGATTCCTGCGTTCCGGTAGGGCACTGACCCAGACGGCCGGACGCGCGGCGAGGAATGTCAACGGGCTCGTGATCATGTATGCAGATACCGTCACGGAATCTATGGAAGAGACGATCCGGGAAACGAACAGGCGGCGTTCCAAGCAGATGGAGTACAACAAGGTCCATGGGATCACACCGCAGCAGGTGGAGGTCAAGAGAAATATCCTGGTGACAGAGTTGTACGGGCCTTCGGCTAGCTCTGCTGCCGGGTACGGTGCTGCGGCCGGAGTCAATCCGAGGATAGCGAACGGGCCGAGCGGAAGGGTGAGTGCCAAGGATTCGGTGTCAGACCCGACATATATTCCCAATCCGAGCGAACTTGGCCGAGGCACTGTTTCCGTTGGACTCGGACATGACTCGAAGCGCGAAGGCAACACAGCCTACGTGGACGGCTATGTCAAGGCCGATCTTGCAGCAGTGCTGCAGGATCCGGTGATCAGGGCTATGAGCAGGGAGCAGATCGAGAAGACGATTGCGGAAGACAAACGCAGAATGGAGCATTCGGCGGCCGAACTGGACTTCAGCCAGGCGGCGAAATACCGCGACGAAATGTGGGCCCTTCAAGAATATCTCAAAGTCTGGAAATCATAGACTCCAGCGGAGGCCGAGGGTGGCGCCGAAGGTGTCGCGGAGGACGGAACCCTTGTCGGCATAGAGGCCATAGAGAATTGCAAGGCGGTGGAAGGGTATTTCTCCCATGAAAGCACCACTAAACTGGCTTAAGGAGGTCTCTTTGACAGTTCCGGGCTCTTTTCCCCAAGGAGATTCCCCTTCATAAGGCTGACGATACAGACCGTAGTTCTGGCTGTAGGTCAGCATCAGCTTATAGGGCGACTTCCTGAACAGGTTTCCGGCCAGGCCGAAATGGAAGGCCTTCAGACGGTTGTTCTCGACACCTAGCACAATGCCATCGAACGGATTCCACTCATGGTTGCGGGTTCCGTTCGGGAAGAACAGTGGGAAGCCGGCAGTGCGGCCTGAGAAGGTCCAGCCGGAACGATATTCACTATTATTGAAATAATTGTCTCCCCCACCTGAGATGTGTTTCTTACCCTCGGAGTCCGTCCAGTCGTGACGTGTCCCCGACTGCCACATCGTGGTAGCATATTCAAGAAGCACGTCGCTGACCCAACCGGACCGGTCATTGAAGCCTAAATGGAGGGTGTTCGCCCCGTCCGGGAAGTTCTGGAAGCCCATCCCGGAGCCGTCGTCGTAAGGAATGTCGTGCTGGAAGGTCACCGAGAAGCCATCACCTTTCCAACGCAGGCCGAAGAGCTCCTCCCCTCGCTGGTCACCCAGGACGTTGATCTGGTCGCTGACGGTACTGCTTGAACCTCCACTGGAACCTGTTATGACCCTGAGGTAATCTTTGACAGTGGACGGCCGTCTGCCATTCGTAGGATGTGTTCCGCTCCAAAGTGCATAATGGTCAAGACGGCCGAGGAAATCCAGCCTGTCGGTAATATGTACCGTAAGGCCAATCCGCATATTGTGCACCAGGGCGCCTTCGACAAATCGCGTGTCGAAGGTCCGGTAGTCGCCGTAGGAGCCGCTCAGTTCAACCCTGCCACCGGTGAAAGGCACTGTCCAAGGCTCAAGGTTCAATGAATATCCTGGGATACTCCTTGAGTTACCGCTCCAAAGGATGTTGCCGGCAGTGGTGGAAAGGGATCCGAGGTAAGCGGGACCCTGACTGGAAGTTCCGGCCAGGAAGCCCTGGTCACGATGCATCATCCCTAAGTCGAGGGAGAACATCTTCCAGCGGAGTCCGGCATAGAGTTGGTCCAAGATAATGCGGGTGCCGTCGTTCTTGAAACCATCCGCAATGACGCCATTAATGTCCCGTTCGGGATTGTAGGAATCATATCCTGCAGCCAGCGATGCCCCCCAGCGCCACTGGATTGTCTTCGAAGGATCGTATTGAGACGATGCTGCGACATAGGCGATTCCGCCGTTCGCCTCAGGCATCAGGCCGAAACGGTTCGCTGTCGCCCAGAAAGGCATGTTCGCCCCGGAGCTCATCGCCCCAAGCATCATCAATGTCAGTATGAAGTCGTTCATCTATTCCTCAGGTAGGGTGACGATGGTGGGAAGGCCGTCGGGGCCGGATTTGACGACGGTCAAGAGGCCTTTGGAGACACCACGGCTGATGAGATTGTCTACTTCGTCTGGATCTACACCGCTGCGAGCCTTGATGTCAGAGACATAGACCTCTGCCTTCCCTTTCATGAAATCAAGGATCTTGGTACGGTCCTGAACGCCTTCTTCCTCTTCCTCTTCCTCTTCTCCCAGAGGAGAATCCAGCCACTTTTCCAAGGCGATCCAGGTCTGGGTGTGCCCGAGATGGCTCTTCACTCCGAACTTGGTAAGACTGTGCATGAGAGCAGTATGATGTTTCTCATTCCAGCTGAACAGGAAATATACTCCCCAGACCAGGACAATGGAGCAGAGGATCACAATATACAGCTGAAGATCCAGGCCGGCATGGAGTTTTGCACTCAAGAACCAGATCAAAACAATCAAAGAATTGATCAGAAGGATCAGCAGGGTGGTTATGGAATGGCTTATCCCAGCCTTTATGAAGACGTGGTGCAGATGTGTCTTGTCCGGATGGAAGGGACTCTGGCGGTGATAAATCCTACGAGTCATGACCCTTAATGTGTCAAAGACAGGAACACTTAGGATCGCAAGGGACATGGCTATCATGTTGTAGTTCTTATGAACTGCCAGGATCTTGACGGAAGAATCACTGTGGAGAAGGCTGATAGTGAACCATGCCATGATCACACCAAGCATAAGGGTTCCGGCATCACCGAGGAACATTCGGCTCCTCTTTCCGAACACATTGTGGGCGATAAAAGGAATTGCAGATGCAGCAAGGGAAAAGGCCAGTACGGCATTCGGAATCTCGCTGACCTTCAAGAACAGCAAACCGAACAAAAGACTGTACAGGACGCACAGGCTGCTGCACAAGCCATTCACCCCATCAATGAGATTGACTGCGTTGATTATGCCGACACAAGCGAAGACAGTTAACGGAACGGCTATCCACCAGGTGAAGTCTCCGATGCCCCACATGCCATGGAAACTGTCTATGCAGGCCCCGCTTGCAAAGATCAGGACAAGGATAGTGAATATCTCCACGACAAACCTCGCGCTTGGAGTCAATCCCTGGATGTCATCCAGAGCCCCCGTGTAGATCATTATCACTATGGCGCAGAGGATTGGACCGAGAGACTGCTGCGGAGTACTGGAAAAGATGTAAGTCAGGCATGCGCCAGTCAGTACACCGGCGATCAGTCCGAAGAAGACTGCAATCCCGCCCAGGACGGGCACAGGACGTTTCTGCAGCTTACGTGCATCCGGGTTGTCTACAATGTTGCTATCCTTCGCAATTTTCAGCACTTTGAAGTAGACCCACTTCACGGAGAAAAAGGCAACGAGAATCGAAAGTATGAGAACAATAGCCGTTTGCATTTAACGACTGCAAAGATAATCAAAATAAACGGGAATAACTAGGACAATCGCAGACCGCCGCCTCTTTATTTGCGGCGTATCCTCAGACTGATAGCCTCAGGGTGCGCGGAGCAGAATGCAGGAGTGTCATCCACGACGAAGGCCAGATAACCGCCACCACCGGCGCCAGGCATCTTCCAGGCAAGGACTCCGGGTTCCGCTGACCACTTGTCGATGTACGGCTGGATGGAGTTCTCCGGCCTGGGCGCATCCTCCCCTTCCATGACCGGATTGACCATGGCCGGGAACATCGCCACCTGGGCATCGAAGGATGCCTTGTAAGCAGAGGCAAAACGGCCGAGATCCTTAGAAAGGATAGCCTCCCAGCAAGCATCGGCAGCACCGGCAAGGGCGAGAACCTTCTCTTTGGTAATATCCTTCCCGGCAACCACGGAACACCCGGGTCTGCGGGGGAATAGAGGGACCATGCAAAGATGGCTTTCCAGCCAGGCCAGGACTTCTTCGTCATGGCAAGACTCGATCTTCTCAGGCCAGAACCTGTTATTATAGAAATGGCGTACCAGACCGGGCATACAAATTCCTATCGAGTCCTGTGCCCCGGAGATGATGCCGTCCGAGCGTTCAGGATCGTTCTCGAAGCAGAAGACCAGCTTAGCTAGCATCTCGGGCTCCATGTCCGGAAGCTTGACTGGCCAGATCTTGCGGATCATGTTGCGGGTGCTGGTCGAAAGACCGCAGCGGTCGCGTACCTCGAAGGTCGGCTCAAGGCTGATGGTAATAGCCCAGCCTGGAGCGAAATATGACACATAGGGCTGGTCAATCCAGGTACCTGCCAGATCCAGACGGGTCGGAATCGAAGAGGTTGCATCCTTGATGTCTGTCGAAGAACGTGCCGTAAGTCCCTCCGCAGGAGTACGCTGGAGGACGACATATTCAATGCCATGCTCCTCGCAGAACTTCCGTTTCTGGTCGTTGCTGCCGTCGGCATTGACCACGAACACGTCCGGCTTCAGGGCCTCAACTGTCGGGATGAAGTCCATCACTCCGCTGCCGGCGTTGATGAATGCATCCTTGACATAGCGGATCGACTTCACCATGAACAGGCGCTCCTGTTCAGGATAGAGTGTCTTGTGGTTCTTATAGTGGAGGACGGTCTCGTCGGAACCGATCCCGACGTAGAGGTCGCCGAACTGCGAAGCCTGGCGGAAAAACTCCACATGGCCGCTGTGCAGCAGGTCGTAGCACCCCGAAACGAATACTTTCTTGTTAGGCATGACTAATTCCTTTCAGCTGACAAAGATAAGGATATTATTCAGAGTTTGAGTCGAAGATCTTGTCCATGAGATGCCATTTCTGGGCGGAAGTGGCTTTCGGGTCAGCACCTTGGGCTTCGGCCACAAAGGCTTCCCACTCAGCCTGGCGAGGAAGAGTGGCAAGACGCGCCATGTCTTTGTCCCAATCGAAATCATCAACCGTGTCACAGATCATGAACACCCGGTTGCCATTGAGATAGATCTCCATGTCCAAGATCCCCACCTGGCGCTGCCCCTCTATAACCTCTGGCCAGACATGAGAGTGCACCTCGCAGTACTTCCTGATCAGCTCAGGATCATCAACAAGTTCAAGGGTTTGGCAATATCGTTTCATAACGAGTATTATTTCGATAAGTAAGTATTATCTATGTTTTATTAGATACTCTCATCCGCCATGTCTTCCCGTCCCACCAGCGGAACATGCTGGGAAAACTGACAGTTGTATATCCCCCTGACTAACAGGGAATTGTAATTGTCGCACAAGTTGTGCGACAAATCGTTCAATAATAGGTTATCTTCTGTAAAGATAACGATTATCTCTCACTTTCGTCAAAGCATAATAGTTGGATGTCACAAATTGTGACTTCAAATTCATGGCCCCGGGATCAAGAACCGGTACCACCGGGCACGCGATCCAACGCAAAGCGCAGATAATAAACCTGTTACAAAAATAGTTGTGCCAGACCCCTATATTTTTCTAGGGGTCTGGCACAGGATAAATAGCCAAAGTATTATAAATCAGATTAATATGAAAGTCCTGCGTGCCCGGTGGCTAGAAGCTAAGCACTCCTCTCTCAATACCCCCTCACCTTGCGCCAGCACCAGTGCCAGGCTTTCCAGAGGGGGGCACAGAGGACTTCGGAGGGATAGGTGAAGAGGTATAGTGGCCTCCTCTGGTTGGACAGGGTTAAGCCCTTGTTAAGTCAATCTCTCCTCGGGGCAGAGCCCTCCCTACAGGTGGTGCTCTGCGTCCTGGACGGTGCTACGAAGGTAGTGATTCTT
>Ga0079305_1003412_pt1 | contig 10819 bp, 10 predicted proteins | sample LMS_cellobiose_e_FD_79183 | JGI IMG/M metagenome (GOLD analysis project Ga0079305, IMG submission 79183) | Rumen-fistulated moose microbial communities from Alaska, USA - LMS_cellobiose_enrichment | ecosystem: Host-associated > Mammals > Digestive system > Stomach > Rumen fluid ... | reverse complement strand
ACAGGATCGCGGAGCCTCTTTGGGTACACGCGGACTATAAAGAAGGCGCAACGATCGATCTTACGACTCACAAGGGACAGGAATGCGATCTTGTCGTCAAAGGCGCTCTCAAAGTGCAGGTCGGCGACCATAGCGAGATACTTCACGCAGGCGACAGCATCTATTACGATTCGTCGACGCCTCACGGCATGATCGCCGTCGAAGGCGAGGACTGCTACTTCTACGCAATCGTTCTGAATCCCACGGGCGAGCCCATTCCCGAGCTTCAGCCGACTGAAGTCGTAACTTCCTCCGAGCTTGCCGCAAGAGACGCGAGAGAGAGCGAGCGTATCTATAAGAATTACGTCGACGTCGAGACAGACGAAAAAGGCACGCCGACGTCCATCAAGTTCAAAAACACCGAAAAATTCAATTTCGCGTTCGACGTGTGCGACGCTCTCGCCGACAAACACCCCGAGAAGCTCGCCATGCTCCATATTTCGAACGATAAGACTGAGCGCCGGTTCACGTTCCGCGACATAAAACGCGCCTCAAATCAGTGCGCAAACTACTTCAAAGCGCTCGGTATCAAAAAGGGCGATAAGGTAATGCTCGTTCTGAAGCGTCACTATCAGTTCTGGTTCGCCATGATGGGTCTCAACAAGCTCGGAGCAGTCGCGATCCCCGCGACGAATCAGCTCCAATCTCACGATTTCGAGTACCGCTTCAACAAGGCGAGCGTCAAAGCGATAATCTGCACAGCCGACGGCGACACTGCCGAACAGGTCGACATCGCCGCCCGCACCTCTCCCGACCTTGAGATAAAAATGATCGTCAACGGCGAGCGCGAGGGCTGGCGCAGCTTCAACGACGAATACACACTTTACAGCACACATTACAAGAGAACTGACGAGGCGCCTTGCGGAGACGACACGCTTCTCATGTTCTTCACTTCGGGAACGTCAGGGTACCCGAAGATAGCAACGCACAATCACAAATATCCGCTCGGACACTTCCATACGGCAAAATACTGGCACTGCACAGACCCTGACGGACTTCACTTCACGATCTCCGACACCGGCTGGGCAAAATCGATGTGGGGCAAGCTCTACGGGCAGTGGCTCTCAGAGTCCGCCGTATTCGTCTACGACTTCGACAGATTCCACGCATCCGATATCATGCCGATGTTCGCGAAGTATCAGATCACGTCTTTCTGTGCTCCACCGACTATGCTCCGTATGCTTATAAAAGAGGATATATCAAAGTACGACTTCTCCTCCGTCCGTCACATGACGACCGCGGGAGAAGCGCTCAACCCCGAGGTTTACAGGCAGTTTGAGAAGACGACGGGCCTTCAGATACTCGAGGGGTTCGGACAGTCAGAGAGCACGATGATAATCGGCAACATGCGCGGTGCACCACACAAGATAGGTTCGATGGGCAAGCCCGCACCGATATACAAAGTCGCACTGCTCGACCCCGACGGCAACAAAGTTCCCGACGGCGACGTCGGCGAGATATGCATAGATATTTCCGAAGGAAATCCGTGCGGTCTTTTCACCGAGTATTACCGAGACGAAGAAAAGACGCTCGAAGTCCGTCATGACGGTTATTACCATACGGGCGACCTAGCATGGCGCGATGAGGACGGGTTCTTCTTCTACGTCGGACGCGCCGACGACGTCATCAAGTCGTCCGGCTACCGAATCGGTCCGTTCGAGATCGAAAGCGTCATTATGGAGCTTCCGTACGTTCTCGAGTGCGGCGTTTCAGCCGCTCCCGACGAGATACGCGGTCAGGTAGTCAAAGCGAGCATCGTTCTGACTAAGGGCACGGAGCCGACTGAAGAGCTCAAGAAAGAGATACAGAACTATGTCAAGAGCCACACGGCGCCGTATAAATACCCGAGGATCGTCGTATTCAGAGACTCGCTCCCGAAGACGGTCAGCGGCAAGATACAGAGGAATCTGCTCTGATATGGAATACAAAAGACTGACTCTTCTCTGCGGTCACTACGGCACGGGAAAAACGAATATCGCCGTGAATATGGCGTACGACCTCAAAACCAAATGGTACAACACTGCGATAGCCGACCTTGACATCGTCAATCCGTATTTCAGAACGAAGGACAGCGAGGACGATTTCAAAGCCCGGGGCATCAAGTTCATTTGCTCGGAATACGCTAACTCAAACCTCGACATACCGGCGCTGCCGCAGGAGATATATACGATCACGGACGACCACTCGATGAAGGTAATACTTGACATCGGCGGCGACGACCGAGGCGCGTACGTGCTCGGCAGGATCGCACCGGCGATCAAAGCCGAGGGCGACTACGACATGCTCATGGTCGTCAACGCATACCGTCCGCTGACGCGCGACGCCGCGTCGACGATAGAGGTCATGAGGGAGATCGAGACGGCATGCGGCATAAACTTCACGGGTATCATAAATAACTCGAATCTCGGTGCGGAAACGACACCTGAGGACGTACTCAAAACCGTCTCTTACGCCGACGAGATATCGAGTATCACTTCTCTACCCGTCGTGCTGACGACCGCCGAGAAGTCGATCGCCGCGGCTCTGTCGGGCAAGATCGATAACGTCTTTCCCCTCGCTTTACAACGAAAACTTTTTAATTAGTTAATCATAAAGAAAGGTAATAAGTTTATGGCAAAGTTAACTTTCAAAACGGACAACTGCAAGGGATGCGGTCTGTGTGTCGAGGCTTGCCCGAAGCACATACTGCGTCTTGCGGAAGAAAAGATCAACAAAAAAGGACACCATCCCGCGGAGCTTACCGATGAAGCTGCCTGCGTCGGATGCGCGACCTGCGCGCTCATGTGTCCGGACTGTATCATAAAAGTGGAAAGATGAGGTGGTAAGACAATGGCTGATAAAGTATTGATGAAAGGCAACGAAGCTATCGCCGAAGCGGCGATACGAGCGGGCTGCCGTCACTATTTCGGATATCCAATCACTCCTCAGACGGAAGTCGCGGCTTACATGGCAAAGGTCATGCCGAAGATAGGCGGGACATTCCTGCAGGCGGAGAGTGAGATCGCGGCGATCAACATGGTATACGGCGTCGCGTCATGCGGACTTCGCGTCATGACCTCGTCCTCCAGCCCCGGAATCTCTCTTAAAGGAGAGGGTCTCTCGTACCTTGCAGGAGCCGATCTTCCCGCGCTCGTAGTCAACGTACAGCGCGGCGGTCCCGGTCTCGGCGGCATCCAGCCGAGCCAGTCAGACTATTTCCAAGCGACACGCGGCGGCGGACACGGCGACTATCACATGATCGTCCTTGCACCCTCGTCCGTTCAGGAAATGGCTGAGCTCACAGTCAAAGGTTTTGAGCTTGCCGATAAATACAGAATGACGTCCATGATCCTAGCCGACGGCACCATGGGTCAGATGATGGAACCCGTTTCACTCGACTTTGACGTCGCGCCGATGCCCGAAAAGCCTTGGGCTACGACGGGAACTAAAATGGCAAGAGAACACAATATAATCAATTCTCTGTACTTGAAGCCCGATGAGCTCGAAAAAGGCAACTTCGACAGATATGAGAAATACAAGATCGTAGAGGAAAACGAAGCGAGATACGACGAGTATCTGACCGACGACGCGGACATCATCGTCGCAGCGTTCGGTATCGCAGCACGCGTTTCGCGCAACGCAGTCAACGAAGCAAGAAGCCTCGGCATCAAAGCTGGTCTTATCAGACCGATAACTCTCTGGCCGTTCCCGAAAGCTCCTTTCATGAAGGCAGCAGAGACAGCTAAAGCGATGATCTCGGTCGAGCTCTCGATGGGTCAGATGATCGAGGACGTAAGGCTCGCGACGGAATGCCGCGTTCCCGTTACTCTTTGCAACAGAGCGGGCGGCATGATCCCGTCTCCCGCACAAGTCCTTGAAGCGATCAAAATTGCAGCAAACGGAGGTGAAAACTGATGGTAGTATTCGATAAACCGCACGCGCTCCTTGACGTGCCTCTTCACTACTGCCCCGGATGTACTCACGGTATCATCCACCGTCTTGTCGCGGAAGCGATAGACGAGCTCGGCATCGAAGGTAAGACTATCGGTATCGCTCCCGTCGGATGCTCCGTTATGGCTTACGACTATTTCGCCTGCGACATGATCGAGGCGGCTCACGGCAGGGCCCCCGCAGTCGCGACCGGCGTTAAGCGCGCCGACCCCGAGGGCCACATCGTGTTCACGTATCAGGGCGACGGCGACCTCGCATCAATCGGTATGGCGGAGACCGTCCACGCCGCGGCGAGAAACGAAAACATCACCGTTATCTTTATAAATAACGCGATCTACGGAATGACGGGTGGCCAGATGGCGCCGACTTCCCTCCCGGGTCAAGTCACTCAGACCTCCCCCTACGGGCGCGACCCTAAACTCTGCGGTTACCCGATCAAGGTCTGCGAGATGCTCTCCGAACTCGATGGACCCGAATACCTCGAAAGAGTCACTGTCAACAACGCAAAGAACGTAAGGACCGCCAAAAAAGCGATTAAAAAAGCGTTTCAGAATCAGATCGACGGAAAAGGCTTTTCTCTTATCGAAGTCCTCTCGTCCTGTCCCACCAACTGGGGCATGACGCCGTCTGCGGCTCTTAAATGGATCGACGAAAAGATGATCCCGTACTATCCTCTCGGAGTTTATAAGGACAGATCGGCCGAAAAGGAGGAAGCAAAATGAGCACGAAACAATTTCTTTTGTCAGGCTTCGGCGGTCAGGGCATTCTGTTCGCGGGAAAGCTCCTCGCTTATAAAGGACTGAACGCAGGAAAAAATGTTAGCTGGCTTCCCTCTTACGGACCCGAGATGAGAGGCGGCACGGCGAGCTGCAGCGTGATCATCAGCGACGAGCCCGTCGGTTCTCCGATCGTATCGAACCCCGATATCCTCGTTGCGATGAACCTTCCCTCCCTCGACAGATTTGAAAGCTCAGTCGTACCCGGAGGTATCATTTTCGCAGACTCAACTCTCATCGAGCGCAAAGTCGCGCGCGACGACGTCACGACGTATTACGTACCCGCGACAAAGCTCGCAAGCGACAACAAAACGCCGACGCTCGCCAACATGATACTTATGGGAAAGATACTCAAAGTTCTTGATGATTTCGACGATGAAAGCGTTGCCGCTGCTCTTGCAAAAGTTATTTCCGCAAAACGCGCTGACATGCTTGAAGTAAATAAGAAAGCAATGCAGCTCGGCGCTGATTTTGAATAAATTATTATTCAGGAGTGATATACAAATGGAGATCAAATATTTCTTGACAACTTGTCCCAAAGAGAAACCGGATCCGTCAAACCTCGGCTTCGGTCATATTTTCACGGATCACATGTTCATCATGAACTACGATCCTGAGAACGGCTGGCACGATCAGAGGATCGTCCCGTTCCAGAACATCTCGCTTCACCCTGCGGCAACAGTCCTTCACTACGGCTCCGAGATTTTTGAAGGGCTCAAAGCGTACCGCCGTGCTGACGGAAAAGTACAGCTTTTCAGACCGATCGAGAATATCCGCAGAATGAACAACTCGGCAGAGCGTCTTTGTCTGCCTCAGATTCCCGAGGATATGGCTTTTCAGATCCTCACCGAATACGTAAAGTGCGAGCAGGACTGGACGCCCTCCGCGCCCGGCACTTCCCTTTACCTGCGCCCCTTCATGTTCGGCAACGACGAGTCTCTCGGCGTTCACACCGTACATCACGTGACTTACATCATCATCGCATCACCCTCGGGAAGCTACTACAAAGAGGGCATCAACCCCGTCAAAATCATGATCGAAGATCAGGACGTCAGAGCTGTCCGCGGCGGCACCGGATACGCTAAGTGCGGCGGTAACTACGCGGCATCAAACAGAGCGGGAGAGCGCGCGGAACAGAAGGGATACTCCCAGGTCCTCTGGCTCGACGGCGTTGAGCGCAAGTATATCGAGGAAGTCGGTGCGATGAACGTCATGTTCAAGATCGCGGGCGAGATCGTAACTCCCAAACTCACTGGCTCTATCCTTCCCGGCATCACGAGAAAATCGTGTATCGAAGTCCTCAAGGACGAGGGCTACACAGTAAACGAGAGACTTCTCAGCCTCGAGGAGCTCGAAGCGGCAATGGCAAACGGCACGCTCGAAGAGGCGTGGGGCTGCGGTACCGCCGCTGTCGTGTCCCCTATCGGCGAGCTCGCTTACAAAGACGAAATATTCACCGTCAACGGCGGCAAGATCGGTCCCGTCACTCAGCATCTGTACGACACACTGACCGGTATTCAGTGGGGCAAACTTGACGACAAATACGGCTGGACAGTACCGATAGAATAAAAAGAAGGACTGTCTCAAATCTTGGGATTTGAGACAGTCCTGTTTACTTTCACAGTCATTTTTTCACGGCTTCGAGATAATTTATCTTAAAACCTTTTGCGGAAAAGTTGCGTTCGTATTCTGTCTGAATGTTCCCTTCGTTCTTTTCGGAAGAGTGAAGATCGTTCGTATAGTATACAAGCTCCAAATCGGATGCACGAACGGTCTCAAGCGAGTATTCAAACAGATCGATATTGTCCGTTTTGAATCTGAAAGTCCCGCCCGCAGCCAGAAGATCGTTGTACTTTTTCAAAAATACGGGAGACGTCAGTCTGCGGTCAGCCTGTGATTTCTTCGACCACGGGTCGCTGAAATTTGCAAATATGTCGGCAATGCTCGACGGGCGAAACATAGAGTCTGTCTCGCGCGCATCTCCAACAATAAAGCGGACGTTGCCGCGCAGATCGATCGGGATATCCCAGTGCTCGTCCTCATAGACGTGTCCGTCGGGACCGGTCCAGAAACCGTGAGGAGAAAGTGCGCCGAGTCCCCTTGACGAAGCGTACTTTTCGGCCGCGAGCACTATAACGTCGGAAACTTTTTCGAGAGCAAAATAGTTATAGTCGGGCTCTACTTTTGACATTTCACATATAAAATCGCCTTTTCCACACCCTATTTCGACCCTAACGGGACGGGTTTTATCAAAGACAAGATCACGATCATTGTCGAAATCGGCGACATTTTGACAAAAAATAGACGATAATGCGGAAAGTCTTTCCGCACAACGACGTTTTTTTCTCATTCTCATATTGAAATTTGCTCCTTTATTTGCTATTATTAATATACAATAATATTTTGTTTTTTTCAATAGTCAAATAATTTCTACAAGGATCGAGGTGGTACGATGGAGGTCAAGACTTTTCTAATATCCTTCGAAAAGGCTTTGATCGCAGACGGATTCTCCTCCGAGTCAGCAAGACACCATACTCTGAAAATTGCAAAAAGTCTGAAAGACACCGACAAAAAAAGAATTCATGCGATGCCGGACGACGCGGCGATAACAACGCTTGCAGGAAACTACGCCTCCCGCATCAGATCGATCAACGAGGCATCTCACACAGCAACTGAAAAAAACGACACCGCAACGATCGCAAAGCAATTCAACAAAAGCAGCGACAAGAGTTTTGCTCATACAAAATCAAGAACTAAAACAAAGATAAAAGTCAACAAAACGCCTCACGCGACGACTCAGAAGATCGACGTCGTCAAAGGGCGAAATCAAAAAGTTGAGCTAACGTCCGAGGGAAAAAAGAAATACTTCAAATGGATGTTTACAAGCGGGCTGGGAACGGCGCTGCTCGTCATCGGAGCATCGTGCGCGTATCTTATCGTCTACGCGCTGATCGCGCTTCTCATCGCCTGCCTTGTTGCGCTCCTCGTGGCGATCGCCGCGATCGGATGCGTCGCGACTCTTGCGGGACTGATCTACGGTGTAATCAAACTCTTCTCGGTCGTACCCGAAGGTGTATATGAGATTGGTCTTGCGCTTCTGATCCTCGGCATTACCCTCGCAGTGAGCATCAGCCTGTATAACCTCGCTGTAAGGATCGTCCCAATCCTGTGGACCAAATTCACCTCCTACGTTCGCACCAAGCGCGGCGAACTCAGAGAAAAACTAAATAAAGTAAGAACGGAGTGTAACGGAGAATGAAAGCAATGTCAAGATTTTTCCTGCTCGTTGCCGGAATACTCGCAGCAATCGGCGCCGTTCTGATGATAATCGGGTCGATAATGGCAAAGAGCAGCGGAATCCAGCTCTACCAGCAGAAAGTCGACGGAAAGTATCTTTATAAGCTCGACCTTGCAGACAAGGATATCGCTAAAATATCCATTGACGCGACGAACACGGATATTGCCGTATACACAGGAGAAGAAGAGGAATACATAGAGTTCATAAACTTCAACGAAAACTATTATTCCATCACAACGACAAACAAAGTCGTGAAGTTCGAAGAGAGGGTCAGCCTCAATTCCCTCATCTCCTTCTGGGACGGGAACTTTACGTTCAAGGGAATGAGGTCATTCCTCAATCTCGGAAGTTCCGCGGACGGTCCGAAGGAAGTAAACATACATCTCAAGGACACGTCCGAGATCAACGTCTTCAGCTTTACGATAACAGACGGAAATATCAAGGTCTCTGATGCAGACAGCAACACGGACTACATTATTACGATGGACAGCGGAAACGTGACGATGAACAACGTGAAGACCGCCTCAAAAGTGATGATCAACGGCAACAACTGCGCCATCGAGTTCAAATCATGCGCGTTCAAATACTTTGCGAGCGACGTCGCGAGCGTTGATCTTACCGCTGAGATATCGGGACTTCACAGTTTTGAATTCACCGGAAAGAACGGCGTGCTGAATGCAAGCGTCTCCCTTGACAGTGACAAGAGCGACGTGCGCATCGCGTCCGAGCTTCCTTTCATCTACAACGAGACGGAATACAACGGCGAATACGCAAGCAACGACAAAACTGTCACAGTAACAGACGAATTTGCACTCGTTCACATAACGGGCGCACAGCTGAAAGTGACGTCAAACGTCACTCTGCCTCAACCCGAGGCACCGAAAGAGGACTAGAATGACACACGAATACAAAACATTTGGAACCTGCTCCACGAAAATCAAATTCGATCTCGACGACGGCAAGGTCAGAAACGTTGAGTTCACAAGAGGATGCAACGGCAATCTGAAAGCGATCTCGAAGCTCGTCGAAGGTATGGAAGCCGAAAAGGTGATCGGCCTTCTCGACGGCAACACTTGCGGCATGAAGCCTACTTCCTGCGCCGATCAGCTCGCAAAAGCGCTTGCCGAAGCGCTCAAGAAAGAAACGTGCACGATTAACCGCACAAGATAAATCTTACCAAGGAGAGCCAAAACAGTTATGTTTGAATTTACAGCTAACGGAAGAAAGTTTGAGATACGCGTTATCGACTACGGCGTTTTCAGGTTCAGAATGGCACAGAACGCGGAGTTCACAGAAAGCCTTCTTTCAAGGTATAACATACTCAGAGAGAAGGGCGAGATCGAAGCTGACAGTGCAGAAAATGACGAGACGTTCTCCGTCACCTCGAACGGTATAGGTCTCATCGTCAACAAAGAGACAGGTAGCCTGACTCTGACAGGAACAAAGACTCCCGTCACTTTCGATTTCGATGGATTCGAGGGCAAGAAATACACCAACCGCGGATTTACTATCAGTGCGACGCTCAATGACGACGAGAGACTTTTCGGTCTCGGGGACGAGAGCCGCACGAGCATTGCAAGGCGCGGTACGTTCTCGCGTCTCGACATACGCAACATCGCGTCCTACGGTCCCGTTCCGTTCATTATGAGCTCGAACGGCTATGGTTTGCTCCTCAACTGCACTTATGCAAATACGTTCGACATAGGCAAGAGCGAGAGCGACAAAATGATAATCGCCGCTCACAAAGGAACGATCGATTTCTATCTCTTTGTAGCGCAAAGCCACAAACTCGCCGACATCATCGATCTCCAGGCTTCTGTCGCGGGTCGACCCGTCATGATGCCGAAATCGTTTTACGGCTACACGTACGTCCTCAACGAGCAGACGAACGCAAGAGAGATGCTCTGGGACTGCCTGATGTTCAGACGCGAAGGTATTCCTTGTGATATGGTGGGACTCGAGCCACAGTGGATGAGCAAGCACTACGACAGATCGATCGATAAAAAGTTCGACGACGACAGATTCTATATCCCCGGCTGGCTCCCGCAAAATCAGAGCGGACCGGAGACATTCTTCTATAATCTCCGCAAGATGGGCTTCAAGCTCAGCCTCTGGCTATGCCAGGACTACGACCTTCTATTCGAAGAGGAGCGTCAGGCCGGAGAACTCGCGAAGAAGCTCAATAAAGAATATACGTTTGAAGGCGCGTCGATCCTCGACGAACACCTCGCCTGCCCGAACTATCAAGACTGGGTGACAAAGCGCGACGAGGCGTGGTTTGAGCACCTCAAGAAATTCGTCGACAACGGAGCTTCGGCTTTCAAGCTCGACGGCGCATGGCAGGTCAACGACCACCCCGACAGGCTCTGGGGCGGCAAGTATTTCGACGACGAGATACACAACCTCTATCCCGTGCTCTACGTTAAGCAGATGATGGAGGGATTCCGCGATTATACAGACGGAAGACGCGCGATCATTTATACGCCCTGCATGTACGCGGGAAGCCAGCAATACTGCGCTTCCTGGGCAGGCGACACAGGCGGCGGATACGACACCGTCGTTGCGATGCTCAACTACGGTCTTTCGGGGCACGCGAACGTGACTGCCGATATGGAAGCGACGATCCCCGAGGGCATCCACTACGGATTCTTCATGCCGTGGGTACAGCAACTCGGATGGAGAAACTGGAATCAGCCGTGGTTCCTCGGCGACGAACTCGAAGAGATGATCCGCTATTACAGCAATCTGCGTTCTTCCCTCTTCCCGTACATCTATT
>Ga0079305_1003409_pt1 | contig 10831 bp, 7 predicted proteins | sample LMS_cellobiose_e_FD_79183 | JGI IMG/M metagenome (GOLD analysis project Ga0079305, IMG submission 79183) | Rumen-fistulated moose microbial communities from Alaska, USA - LMS_cellobiose_enrichment | ecosystem: Host-associated > Mammals > Digestive system > Stomach > Rumen fluid ... | reverse complement strand
TCCCAGCCAGAGCCGCAGGGCTCTTCTCGCCACGCTCTTGGGCAGCGCGGCCAGGGCGGAGGCGGAGAGCCGCTCCGGCTCCTGCCCGGAGAGCCACTCCTCCGCCAGGGAGGTCAGATACGCCTCGTCCTCGGCGAGGGTCCGGGTCATACGGGCGATGCTCCGCGCCGCGCCGGGGCGCAGCCGCTCCATGGCGGGCAGGATGTGATGGCGGATATAATTGCGGTCGCTCTCATCCAGAGCGTTGGTGGCGTCCTCCCGGTGGGGGATGCCGTTTTCGGCGAGATAGGCCAGTATCTCCTCCCGGCTGTAGCGCAGCAGCGGGCGGACGAACAGCTCCCGCTCCGGCGGAATCCCGGTCAGCCCCTTGAGCCCGGTGCCGCGGGCCATGCGGAACAGAACGGTCTCGGCGTTGTCATTGAGATTATGGGCCGTGGCGATGCGATCGGCATGGCACTGGGCGGCCGCCCGGCGCAGAAACGCATAGCGCAGCTCGCGGGCCGCGGTCTCGATGCTCAGACCCTTTTCCCCGGCGTAAGCGGCCGCGTCTCCGGTCTCGCAAATCAGCTCCACGCCCCATTCCCGGCACAGCTCCGCCACGAAGGCCGCGTCCGCGCGGGATTCCTCTCCCCGGAGGGAGTGGTCATAGTGGGCGCAGACGCACTTCACATCCCCCAGCCGGAGCACCAGATGCAGCAGACAGACCGAATCCGCCCCGCCGGAGACGGCGCACAGCACCGTGCTCCCCGGAGGCAGCAGCGCTCTGGAGAGCGTCAGCTCATTCCTCATGCCGCAAGTCCGTGTCCCGGAAGGTGGTATACTCCCCCACCCAGGTGAGATAATCCCTGCCCGTCTCGCCGTGGCGGTTTTTCAGTACGTTCAGCTCGGTGAGATTGGGGTTGTCGCACTCGGCGTTATAATACCCGTCCCGGTAAAGGCCCATGACGATATCCGCGTCCTGCTCGATGGAGCCGGATTCGCGCAAATCCGAGAGCATGGGGCGTTTGTCCTGGCGCTGCTCGTTGGCGCGGCTCAGCTGTGAGAGACACAGCACCGGCACGTTCAGCTCCTTTGCCATGATCTTCATCATGCGGCTGATGTCGCTGACCGCCTGGGTGCGGGTCTCCCCGGCCCAGCTGTTGCCGCTGCCGGAACCCTGCATCAGCTGCAGATAGTCGATCATCACCAGCCCCAGGTTGTTCAGCCGGCGGCACTGGGCGTTCATCTCCGCCACGGTCAGGGTGGGGTTGTCGTTGAGCCAGATATTGGCGGCGGACACCGCCGCGGCGGCGTGGGCCACCCGCTTCCACTCGTCGGCGGTCAGATTGCCGGTGAGCAGATTGCCCAGGGGGATGAGCCCCTCGCTGGACAAAAACCGGGTCACCAGCTGCTCCCGGCTCATCTCCAGGGAGAAGATCGCCACGGTCTTGCCGGTGGTCTTGGCGGCGTTGAAGGCGATGTTCAGCCCCAGGCTGGTCTTGCCCATGCCGGGGCGGGCGGCCACCAGAATGAAGTCGCCCCTGTTCATGCCCAAAATCCGCCTGTCCACGTCCCGAAAGCCGGTGGGAATGCCGGGAATGGGCTGGCCGGAGGCGGCCAGCTCCGATAGGTTGGTATACACCGACTGCACCACCTGGGAGGCGGGCAGCAGTCCGCCCACCACCCGGTCCTGGCGCAGGGCGTAAATCCTCTTTTCGGCCAAATCCAGCACGTCGCCGGCCTCGCCCACGCCGGAGGAGGCGGCCTCGGAGGTCTCCTCGCACACCTTGATGACGTTGCGCAGCAGCGCCTGGTCCCGGACGATGGCGGCGTACTTGAGCACGTTGGCCGCCGTGGGGGTGAGGCGCATCATCTCCCGCAGGTACTGGGGGGTGCTGTCGGCATTGTATACGCCGCGCACCTTCATCTGATCCAGCACGGTCACCGGGTCGATGGGCATGGCAAAGGTGAACATCTGAAAAATGGTTTCAAAGATGTCCCGATTCTGTTCCAGATAAAAATCACCGCTCCGGACGGCGCCCAGCACCTCCGGCAGGCAGGCGGGGTCGATGAGGCATGAGCCCAGGACCGCCTGCTCCGCCTCCGCGGACCAGGGGACCCGGCGGCCTAACAGTTCATCCATGGCGTCTTACTTTTCGATGACCAGCAGGTGGACGGTGCCCTCGATGCCGTAGCCGAACTTGCATTTGACCTCATAGCTGCCGAAGGCCTTGATGGGCTCGCCCTGCACCAGGCGGTTCTTCTCGATGACGATGCCGTGCTGCTCGGAGAGAGCGTCGGTGATCTCCTGGGAGGTGACGCTGCCGAAGAGCTTGCCGCTGCCGCCGGCACGGGCGCGCACGGTGACTACCACGTCCTTGAGCTTGTCGGCGTTGGCCTGGGCCTCGGCGCGCTCCCTGGCCTCCTGGGCCCGCTTGGCCTTTTCCTTCAGAGCCAGGGCGTTCAGGTTGTCCCTGGTGGCCTCGGCGGCCAGGCCGCGGGGGATCAGGTAATTGCGGGCGTAGCCCTCGGAGACCTCCTTCATCTCGCCCTTTTTGCCCTGTCCGCGGACGTCCTGCTGAAAAATCACTTTCATATGGTGTGACCTCCTTGTCTCGGTCTTTATATTCTTTCCCGTCGACGGTATTATTCCGTCGCCATATACTCGTCAATGGCGGCGAAGAGCCGGTTCACCGCGTCCCGCAGGGAGACGTCGCTCAGCTGCGCGCCGGCCACGGATTTGTTGCCGCCGCCGCCCAGCTTCTCCAGCAGCACCTGGACGTTCACGTCCCCGATGCTCCGGGCGGAGATGGCGACGCCGCCGCTCTCCGTGGGGTAGAGCACCGCGGAGGCCAGCACTCCGGAGATGTTCAGCAGCTCGTCGGCCGCCTGGGCCGCCACCACCCGGCTCTGGGGACTCTGGGGCGCGGCCACGGCGATGCCCTTGTATATCTTGGCCTGGCGGATGATGGTGTAACGGTCCATGGTCTCCTGGAACCCGTTTTTGAACAGGTGCTTCACCCGCAGGGTATCCGCCCCCGCCCGCTGCAGGAAGGCCGCGGCGTCAAAGGTCCGCTCGCCGGTGCGCACGGTGAAGTTCTTGGTGTCCAGCACGATGCCGGAGAGCACCGCGTCCGCCTCCGCGGGCAGGATGTCCTTGGGCTCGGTCAGCTCCTGGAGCAGCTCCGCCACCAGCTCGCAGGCGGAGGAGGCGTTGGGCTCATAGAGCGAGAGCGTGGGGTTCTGGATATAGGTGGCCGCCCGGCGGTGGTGGTCGATGACCGCCAGCCGGTTGCCGCAGGCGGTGAGCAGCGTCTCGTCCTCCACCTGCTCCGGGCGGTGGGTGTCCACCACCACCAGGAGGGTGTCCTTGTTGGCCTTTAAAATGGCGTCCTGGGGGTTGAGGAAGACGTTGGCGTAGTGCTCGTCCCGGCGCAGCGCCTCCAACAGCGCGGGGCAGGCGTTGCGCTCCTCGTCCACCACGATCCTGGCCGTCTTGCCGTGCCGCCGGGCGATGCACACGATGCCCGCGGCGGCGCCCACGGCGTCCAGGTCGGCGTAGCGGTGGCCCATGACGAAGACCTGCCCGGCGTCGTCGATCAGGTGGGAGAGGGAGTTTGCCATGACGCGGGATTTGACCTTGGTGCGGGTCTCCACCTCGCTGCCGCGGCCGCCGAAGAATTCAAAGTTGTATTTGTTCTTCACCACCGCCTGGTCCCCGCCGCGGGACAGGGCCATGTCGGCGGCCAGGGAGGCGAAGGAATAATCCTCCTCGTACCCGGCGCCGTCCACCCCCGCGCCGATGCTCACCGTGGCGTGGATGCCCGTGGGGGTGACAAGCTCGTGGATGCTCTCCACCAGCGTGAAGCGCTCGCGCTCGATCTGGTCTAAGTGCCGCTTTTCAAAGATGAACAGATACCGGTCCCGGTCGATCCGCCGCAGGATGCCGCCCCGCCCGTCGCACCATTTTTCCATGGCCGCGTCCAGCGCGCCCCGCAGCTCGATGCGCTGCCGGTCGGTGAGGGGCTTCATCATCTCGTCATAGTTGTCCACCAGGATCACCATCACGGTGGGGCGGGAGTCAAGATACTCCTGCTTCACCGCGTCGTACTCCGTCACATCCACCCAGTAGGTGATGCCCATGAACTCATAGGTCTCCTCCGTGGGGCCGGAGCGGACCATGTTGCCGTTGACCTGGTATTTGCGCTCACCCACCTGCAGCAGGCCGGCCATCTGGTTTTTGCCCTCCAAAAGCCACTTGCTGTTGAAGCTGGGCACCAGGACGGACAGCTGGGCTTCAAACGCCGGGCCGGCGCGGCCGCACATCTCCCAGAAGGGCTGGTTGGCCCACACCACGCCGCTGTCGTTGAGCCGGAACACCGCCATGGGCAGGGGAAAGTGGATAAGCGTGTTGTTGGTGGCGGATTCCGCGTTGTAGGTCACGGACTCCACAAACGCCTGCAACTCCTTCCGCCGCAGCCTGGCACGGATCACCGAATAGATGACCAGCGCCAGCACGATCCCGCCCTCCACATAGGCCAGGATGGGATTGAAAAACCAGGCGGTCACCGCAAAGGCCACCAGGATCGCCAGATACATGGGGATCCCCGGCTCGGTCAGTTTTTGCAGCTTATGGTTGTTCAAAAAGATCGTCTCCCATTTGTCAGATGATTATAACAATACAGAGTTATCATATCATAAGAATTTTAAAAATGCGAGAGATATTTCCGCGGATAAGGAAGGTTTTTATTCCGGAGAGCGGAAGCGCGCCGAAACGGGGCGGCACGGTGATTTCCGCGCCCTTTTTCCGGAAAAAGAATTTCCCGCTTCCCTCTTTTCACGGTGGGAAAACTATGGTATATTTTTATTGGATAAACCTCTTTTTGAAGGAGGCGCGCTTGATGGACGACTACGCCGCCAGGCTGGACGCGCTGAACGCGTGGAATCAGGGAAAACTGTATGACGCCTGGACGCTCCTGGGCTCCCATTTGACGGAGGACGGGGCGGATTTTGCCGTGTGGGCTCCCAACGCCCGCCGCGTCAGCGTCACGGGGGATTTCTGCTTCTGGAACGGCGAGGGCGTGGCTCTGTATTCCAGCGACAGCGGCGTATGGCACGGCCATGTGGCCGGAGCGAGAGAGGGACAGCTCTATAAGTATATCGTTGAGGGATCGGACGGCAGCGTGCGCTGGAAGGCCGACCCCTTTGCCGTTTCCGCCGAGTGCCGCCCCGGCACCTCCTCCCGGCTGCGCACGCTGCGCCACGACTGGGGCGACGGCGATTGGATGCGCGCTCGGCGCTCGCTGGAGGGGCCGCGGAACATCTATGAGGTCCACGCCGGCTCCTGGCGGCGGCACGAGGACGGCTCCTTCCTCTCCTGGGACGAGTTGGCCGACGCGCTGGTGCCCTACATAAAGGACATGGGCTACACCCACCTGGAGCTGCTGCCGGTGATGGAGCACCCCTACGACGGCTCCTGGGGGTATCAGTGCACGGGGTTTTTCGCCGCCACGGGCCGCTTCGGCGAGCCGGAGGGGCTGATGCGCCTCATCGACCGGTGCCACCAGAACGGCATCGGCGTGATTTTGGACTGGGTGCCCGGCCACTTCTGCCGGGACGACCACGGTCTGGGCATGTTTGACGGCACCCATCTCTACGACGCCGGGGACATGCCCGGCTGGGGTACCTACAAATTCGACTATGACAGGTACGAGGTGCGCTCTTTTCTCATCAGCTCGGCCCTGTTCTGGCTGCGGACGTACCACGCTGACGCTCTGCGCGTGGACGGCGTGAGCAGCATGCTCTACCTGAACTTCGGCATCGAGGACCCGGCGCGGAAGAAGTACAACGTCAACGGCGGGGAGGAAAATCTGGGCGCCATCTCCCTGCTGCAGGAGGTCAACGCCGCCGTGGGGCGGCTGTGCCCCGGCGCGGCCACCTACGCCGAGGAGAGCTCGGCCTGGCCGCTGGTGACCTATCCGCCGGAGCAGGGCGGTCTGGGCTTCCATTACAAGTGGGACATGGGCTGGATGAACGACACGCTGCGCTATTTCTCCGAGGATTTTGACGGCCGGCGGCACAAGCACAATCTTTTGACCTTCTCCATGGTATACGCCTTCAGCGAAAACTATATCCTCCCCCTGTCCCACGACGAGGTGGTGCACGGCAAGCGCTCGCTCATCGGGCGGATGCCGGGGGACTGGTGGAGGCAGTTCGCCGGGGCAAGGCTGCTGCAGCTGTACGCCGCCTGCCATCCCGGCGGGATGCTCAACTTTATGGGCAACGAGTTCGCCCAGTTCATCGAGTGGCGGGAGTATGAGCAGCTGGAATGGTTCCTGCTGGGGTACGAAAACCACGCCGCCATGCAGCGCTTCGTCCGGGAGCTGAACCACCTCTACCGGCGGGAGCGGGCGCTGTGGGACGACGACCACAGCTGGAACGGCTTCCGGTGGCTGGACGCGGACAACGCCTCCCAGGGCATTTTGACCTTCCTGCGCCGCAGCCGGGAGGGGGAAACGGTGCTGTGCGTTTTGAACTTCCGCCCGGAGAGCCGCGAGAGCTGGCGCGTCGGCGTGCCCCTGGCGGGCCGGTGGAAGGAACTGCTGTCCTCCGACGAGGGGCGCTTCGGCGGTTCGGGCAAGACCAACCCCCGGCAGCTGCGCACCGAAAAGGCCGCCGCCCAGGGGCAGGAATACTCGCTGCGGCTGACCGTGCCGCCCCTGGGCGGGACGATCCTCAAATACATGGGATGAACGAAAAGCCGCCAAGGCGGATTTCGATTGCACAGTCATTGCAGGAATAACAAGCAAAAAACAGGGAGGTAACTGCCATGCGAAAAAAAGAATGCGTTGCCATGCTCCTGGCCGGCGGCCAGGGCAGCCGGCTGGGCGTTCTCACGGAGAAGATCGCCAAACCCGCCGTTTCCTTTGGCGGCAAATACCGCATGATCGATTTTTCTCTCTCCAACTGCGTCAACTCCGGGATCGACACGGTGGGCGTGCTGGTGCAGTACAAGCCCTCGCTGCTCAACCGGTATCTGGGCACGGGAGCCGCCTGGGACTTGGACGCGGCCTATGGCGGCGTGCATATCCTGCCGCCCTACGCCACCCAGACCGGCGGCGAGTGGTACGAGGGCACGGCCGACGCCATTTACCACAACATCGATTTCATCGATGAGTACGACCCCGACTATGTGCTGATCCTCTCCGGCGATCACCTGTATCAGATGGACTACAACCTGATGCTGGATTTCCACAAGCTCATGGGCGCGGATCTGACCGTGGCGGTGAAGACCGTCCCCTGGGAGGAGGCCAGCCGCTTCGGCATCATGAGCGTGGACGACGAGATGCGCATCAAGCGCTTCTCCGAAAAGCCCAAATACCCGGACAGCAATCTGGCCTCCATGGGCATTTACATCTTCTCCTGGAAGGTGCTGCGCGCCGCGTTGCTGGCCGACCACGCCGACCCCGCCAGCGAACACGATTATGGCAAGAACATCATCCCCGCGCTGCTGGGCCAGGGGAAGAACCTGTTTGCCTACGTGTTCTCCGGCTACTGGAAGGACGTGGGCACCATTCCCAGCTATTACTCCACCCAGATGGAGCTGCTGGACCCGGACGCGGAATTCAAGGTGCACGACACCCGCATGCACATCCTCTCCAACTTAAACGGCCATCCCGCTCACTTCGTGGGCGAGGAGGGAAAGGTGATCCACTCCATGCTCTGCAACGGCTGCGAGATCTACGGCACGGTGGAAAACTCCATTCTCTCCCCCGGCGTGATCGTGGAGGAGGGCGCGGTGGTCAAGGACTCCATATTGCTGCCCGAATCCCGCGTGGGCGCGGGCGCGGTTGTCCTGCGCACCATTTTAAATGAGAGGTCCTCCATCGAGCCGCACGCCGCCGTCGGTTCCGATGACAAGATCACCGTGGTGGGCGACAACTCCACCATGGAAGTTTAAGGGAGGGACGCACCATGAACAGAACCATCGGCCTTGTCACCACCAACTACACCATTCCCAACTACGCCCCTCTCACCGACGAGCGTCCCTCCGCGGCCATCCCCTTCGGCGGCCGCTACCGGCTGCTGGACTTCGCGCTGAGCAACATGGTCAACTCCCGCATCCAGACGGTGGGGCTCATCACACCGCACTACTACCGCAGCATCATGGACCACATCGGCGCGGGCAAGGAATGGGGCCTGGACAAAAAATCCGGCGGGCTCTACATCCTCCCCGGCGCGGTGTTCGGCTTCCGGGAGTCCGACGGGCGCTTCCTCTTCAGGGACATGCTGCACAATCTCAGCTACCTGGAGCAGGGCGACGCGGATTACATCCTTGTCAGCAGCGGAACGCTGGTGTGCAACATCGACTATCAGCCCCTCATCAACCAGCACGAGCTCTCCGGCGATCCCGTGACGCTGGTATACCAGAAGGCATCGCCCGGCCATGCCCGGCCCGGCCACTATATAACGCTGGACGAGACCGGCCGTGTCACCGGCATCGAGCGCGCCAGCGGAGGCGAATTCCAGTTCATCAACAGCTTTATCATCAACAAGACGCTGCTGCTGCGCCTTGCCAAGGACTTTGACGCCCTGGGCTATCTGAACTTCATCGACCTGCTGGCCCAGGCGCTCCCGAACCTCCGGGTGGGCAGCTGGCGCTTTGACGGTTACATCGCGCAGATGGACGGCGTCCAGGAGTATTTCCGCTCCAGCATGGATTTGCTGCGCCGGGACGTGCGGCGGGAGCTGTTCAACCCCGACCGCCAGATTCTCACCAAAATCCACGACACGCCTCCCGCTCTGTACGCCCCCGGCTCGGAGGTGAGGAACTCCCTGATGACCGCGGGCAGCATCGTGGAGGGTACGGTGGAAAACAGCGTCGTCTTCCGCTCGGTGCGCGTGGAGAAGGGCGCGGTGGTGAAAAACTGCGTGCTGATGGAAAAATGCGTGATCAAGGCGGGCGCCTATCTGGAGAACGTGATCTGCGACAAGTTCGTCACCGTCAGCGAGAACAAGCACATCCGGGGCACGCCCGATCTGCCCTGCGTGCTGCCGAAAGGCGGCGTCATATGAAAAAAATCAAGGTGCTCTTCGCCTCCTTTGAGGCCTCGCCCTTCATCAAGACCGGCGGGCTGGGGGACGTGGCCGGGGCGCTGCCCGCCGCGCTCAACTGCCCCACGGTGGAGACGCGGGTGGTGCTGCCCAAGCTCAAGCAGATCGGCCAGGAATACCAGAAGAAGATGCGCTTTCTCTGCTCGTTCTATGTCCCCCTGGGCTGGCGCAGCCAGTACTGCGGGCTCTTTGAGCTGCGCCGGGGCGGCGTCACCTGGTACTTCCTGGACAACGAGTTCTATTTCGGGCGGGACAACGCCTACGGCTATTTTGACGAGGGCGAACGCATGGCCTTCTTCGCCAAGGCGGTGGTGGAGTGCTGCCGGTATCTGCCGGAGTTTTTCCCGGACGTGCTCCACTGCAACGACTGGCACACCGCCATGGCGCCGGTGTTCCTGCGCGAGCAGTATCGCTACGCGCCCCAGTACGGCGATATCCGCACCGTTTTCACCGTCCACAACCTGCTGTTCCAGGGCCAGTACGACCCCTACGTCCTGGGGGACATTCTGGGGCTGCACAATGTGCCCGCCGCGCGGGACCAGCTGCTGCGCGACAACGGGAAGTGCGTCAACTTCATGGCCGGCGCTGTGAATTACTCCGACCGCATCACCACCGTCAGCCCCACCTACGCCCAGGAGATTTGCACCCCCTATTTCGGCGAGGGGATGCAGGACCTGTTCCTGCGGCGGCAGGATATCCTCTCCGGCATTCTCAACGGCATCGACACCCGCTCCTATGACCCGGCCGCGGACAAGGCCATCCCCTTCCACTACACCGAGCCCGCCGGGAAGGCCGCCAACAAAGCCGCCCTGCAGCAGGAGCTGGGGCTGGAGACAGACCCCGACGTCCCGCTGTGCGTGGCGGTGAGCCGGCTCACCGAGCAAAAGGGCTTCGACCTTCTCAACGCCGTGGCCGAGGAGATGCTCTCGGTGGCGCAAATCGCCATTCTGGGCACCGGCGATTCGGTCTATGAGGAGCGCTACCGGCAGCTGGAGGCAAAGCACCCCGGCCGGTTCAGCGCCCGCATCCTCTTCTCCGAACCGCTGTCCCGGCGGATGTACGCCGGCGCGGACATCTTTTTGATGCCCTCCCGCTTCGAGCCCTGCGGTCTGAGCCAGATGATCTCCATGCGCTACGGCACTCTTCCCGTGGTGCGGCAGACCGGCGGTCTGGCCGACAGCGTGATCCCCTTCAACCGCTACACCGGCGAGGGCACGGGCTTCGGCTTTGTCAACTTCAACGCCCATGAGCTGTTATTCACCGTACAGGCTGCCTGTAAGCTGTATACCGAGAGCCCTGTGGCCTGGGAGAACCTGCAGCGGCAGGCCATGGCGCAGGACTTCAGCTGGCACGCCTCCGCATTGGAATACAGAAAGCTTTACAGGAGTTTGTTCGTATGATTTTTCACGATTCCCGAAACGCCTCTTTCCGCCGTCCCTTCGGGGCGGCGGAAGTTTCCGTGCCCTTGTACCTGGCCGCGGAGCGCCAGGGGGCCGAGGAGATGACGCTGCGGCTGCACACCTTCGCCGGGGAGGACTCGTTCCTGCCCATGACGGCGGAGGGAGAAGGGCGGTTTTCCGCCTCCTTCCCCGCGCCGGAGAAGCCCTGCGTGCTGTGGTATTCCTTCCTCTCCGGCGGGGAGGAGACGTCCCCCTGGCAGCTCACCGTCTATGACCCCGCACCGGCGCCCGAATGGTGGAAAAACGGCGTCGTATACCAGATCTTCCCGGACCGCTTT
>Ga0079305_1003408_pt1 | contig 10835 bp, 5 predicted proteins | sample LMS_cellobiose_e_FD_79183 | JGI IMG/M metagenome (GOLD analysis project Ga0079305, IMG submission 79183) | Rumen-fistulated moose microbial communities from Alaska, USA - LMS_cellobiose_enrichment | ecosystem: Host-associated > Mammals > Digestive system > Stomach > Rumen fluid ... | reverse complement strand
ATCTTGTCGGTATAGACCTGTTTGTCCTTATCGAAAGTCTGAGTCAGCCTGACGGCGGTGGGCACGGCCGGAGCTTCGTTGTTCACCACCGGCAGCCCGGTTGCGGTGTCGGTAAAGGTGAAGCTGTAGCGGCCGCTGAGGTTTCCGGCGCGGTTGTAATTGGTGTCGTAGGCTTCCACCCGCCACCAGATCTTGCCGTCATCATCCTTCAATGCCCCGAACACGCCCACCGGGCGGCCCGGCACGCTGTTGTTGAACGAAATCGACTTGCTCCCGGCCTCCTCCGCGGTCGTCCAGAACGAGTAGGACTGCGTGGGCTGGAATTGGTCGTTCTGAAGGATCACCTTGTAGAGCAGGCCGGAGGGATCCTGGAACGAGTCGCTCCACGACAACGTGACGACGGCGTCGACCACCTTGCTCGGATCCGGCACCTCGGAGGTGACGGTCGTGGTATTGCCCTGATCGTCGGTGGTCGTCGAGACGACCTCCTTCGTGCCGAAGGTGGCGTTGATCTGCGCACGGAAACTGTCCGCCACAAACGCCCCGGTGGGCGCATTCATGTCTTCGCTGCCGAAGGAGCTGGTGTCGGGAGAAATCTCATTGTACGTGCTCCCCGTGCGGCCGAAGTAGTCGTATGCGACGACCTGATATTCGTACTTGTCGGCGTACAGCGGCGCCCCGGTCACGGAGAAGTTGCCGTCGGCGTCGGCGGCGTCCGGAGTGACCGTCGCAATCGTCCGCCACTCCGTTTCCCCGGCACGCCGGAGCTGCACCTGATAATAACGCACCCCCAGCCCTTCGCCGTCGGACGCCTCGGACCAGGTGATGGTGGGAGTGATCGTGACGTCGGCCGGGTCGCTGTTGTCCACTGCGAACGTCACGCTGCTCGGTTTGGTGAACGTCGGATCGGCGTTGTCCGCCACGAAGCCCCCGGAGATGCTGGCGCTCTCCTTGCCGAAATAGTCCACCGCGGTGATCTTGTAGTGCAGCGTCCCCGTGGTATTCAGGCCATCGAGGTCAAGGAAGTAGTCGTAGACGTACTCCTCCCCGTCATCCTCGGTATATGTCGTGTTGTCCGCCTGATTGAAATTGTTTCGGTATCCGTCCTCGGAAATCGCGGTCTGGGTGTGCAGATTCTCGGCGGCGACGGTTTTCCACAACGTGTACGTCATCCCCCCGTCCGTACTGATTTCCACCTTATAGTGGCTGACGCCGCTTTCCTGATCCACGGCGGCGCGCCAGTAGATTTTGCCCGCCAGCGCCGCCGGTTCCTGAAGCTCTTCCGGGATGGTGTACCGGTATTGGCAGCCGATGGTTTTTTCGGTGAAAACCGGTTTGCCGGTGTCGGTATTGGTCCAGACCCGGAATGTGCTGCCCGCCACCCAATCGCTGTCATTGTCGAGGGAGTCCACCGCCTTGAGCCGCCAGTAGACGAAGGCGGCGTTCTGGAATCCGGAAATGGAAACCTGCGTCCCCGTGATCACTTTCCGGTAGGGCGTCTTGCCGTCGAAAAGCGACGGGTCGCCATTGTTCCCCTCGATATACCGTTCCAGCGTGATGCCGTCCGGGAGGTCGTTCTGGGTGAGCTGTTCGTCCAGCATCACATATTCCACAATATAGTTGCGGACCGGCGCGACGGACTCCATCTTGCTCCACGAAAGGTCGGCCACCGAGGACACAATGCCGGTGACGCCGGTCTGCGGACTGGCGTCGGTCGCCTGAGTGGTGACCTTGTCTTCCTCGAAGCCGAAAGGATCGTCTTCGACATAGGTATTGACGGCGCTGTCCGGATTGTTGTCCACGGTATTCCAGTCGCTCCACTGCGTCACGATATTGGCGCTGTCGTCGCCGAGCATCCGCATTCTCCAATCAAACCGGGTATTGTGGTCGACGCCGCTGACGGTCAGCCTGCTGCCGCGGGATGCCTGCACTTTGGCGACGATCGATTCGCCGAGCTTGTCGCCGTTCCGGTCGTAAAGGACATACTCGATTTCGTAGGCGGAGATGGCGGCGAGACCGTAATTTTCGTATTCTTCCGGATTGAGCTTCGACCAATCCAGCGTCACGGCCTTGGTTTTCACGTCATACGACCGCACGACATAGTTGCCCGCCGTTTCATCCTCGTAATCAAACTCCAGCGCAGCGGGGGCCTTGACGGCGTAGTCGCCGCTGCCGTCATAGATGTCGTCGACGGTCACGGAGAACACGGCGCGGCCGGAGTTGTCATTCCGGAACACGCCGGTGACCGTGGCGTACACGTTGCCGTAAATATCCTTGATCGCCGCGGAGCCTTCCAGCGAAGACGAGTCCTTCACGGTCAAGGTGAGCGAGCCGGTGCATCCCTGATACTGGAAGGAGACCTGCCGGTTGAGCCAGTAGGACATCATTACCTCGTACCCGAGGCTGCTGTACTGATAGAGGTTGTACTGATTGCCCGCCTCGGCGTAATTGAGATTGACGGTGAGGGTGAAAAGATCCGGGCGGTAACTCACGTCGTTTCCGCCGTTGATGGTGATCGTGGTGTGATCCGCGTCGCTGCTGTCCTCCAGATTGATGTACATATTGAGCCGGGCGGTGGTGCTCAGGATGATTCCCGTGAACGTGGCGGCGTTGCTCAGGATCAGCGTGTTGGTTTCCCCGTCTCCGAGGTTGATCGTTCCGCTGACATCAGCGGTGCGCGCCAGCTCCACCGTGTCGGCGTGCTTTGTGGTGCTGACAATATAGGCCACGTTCGAGTTGGCCGATTGGGTGGGGACGTAATGGGCGTCCGTCAGAATTGCCGTTGAAGCATGAATTGTGCCCGACACCCGGAGATTGGCGGCTCCGCCGCTGACAATGCCGGTGCCGGCGGTGTCGATCGTACCGGCGATGTCGAAGGCGTCTCCGGCCAGCCCGGACGAGAACGTGCCGGATACATTGATCCCGCGCAGGGCGTCGATCGAGCCGGTAAAGGCGGAGGAGGAAATGGAGTTGGCCCAGATGCCGAATCCCCCCTGACCCGAGTAAGCAATGGAACCGGAACCGGTGGTGATGGTGGAGCGGCCGATGATGTCCGTGTCGATCACCCCGGTTACGGAGATATTCTGCGCATAAATGCCGTGCAGGTTTTTGTTCCCTTCCACCCAAATAAATCCGCCGAGATTTTCGGTCGCGGTCAGCGTGCCGGTCACCCGGATGCCGGCGCCGATCCTCACAAAGCTGTTGCCGGTTGAGGTCGAGCAATAGTCGTAGTTGTCATTGTTCTCAACGAAGATTGCCCCGCGGAAACTTCCGAACGTGGCGTTTGTGGCATAGATCCCGTATGCGCCGTTGGTCCCGCTCAGCGAGGCCCCCGTCCCGCCCGCGACATTGACGTAGTTGCCCGAGGACTCGGCCCTCAGCACGACGTTTTCGCCGACCGAACCGAGCGTCAGCGTCGTGGCGTAGAGCGCGGCGGCGGTGATATCCACATCGCCCGTGCCGACGCGGTCCTTGCCGTAGTTGGCATTGACGGACAGCAGGTTGTTGTTCGCCGCGGCGGAGATCTGTGCATACCGGACATCGCCGCGGCCGTTGTCTTCGAGCGCATCGTCGCTCCGGAGACCGCCCATCACGGCGATGTCCAGCACGCCGTCGACCCGGACGCCGTAGGCGCCGATCTCATTGCCGGTGGCGGAGGCCGTTACGGCATCCAAATCGGCCTTTTCGCTCAAGCGGATAAAACTTCCGTCCGCAATGATCCGGACGTCGCTGGTTTCGACGGCGACGTCTCCTCCCCAGACCGTGTTTTCCGCCATCGAAAGTTTCGTGTCGGCCCAGATGCCGTAACTGTTGACAAGATTGTTGTCGGAGTGGACCGCGGCGTTTTTAACGGCGGCAATCGTGGTGCCCCAGGTGTTCCAGGTCTTTCCGAGATATTCGGCTCCGGGTTTCAGCGTGACATAGCCGTTGTCCACGGTGATGTTTACGCCGTTTACCTCGGAAAAAGAGGACGTTTTGTACAGGCGGTACTTGGCCGGAGTGCTCTCCTCGCTTTCATCCACATAGGAGGTTTCCGGATCGTCTTCCTTTTCTTCCAGCTCCTGCGCGGCCTCCAGCCCGAGCTGGAAGACATCCTGCGTGTTCCTCGCGTCGATCGAGGCCCGGAAGTTGCTGTCCAGCACCAGTGTGTCCGCCTTCACCCCGGCCGTCACGATCTCCCGGTTGGAAGAGTCGTTCTCCCAAGCTGTTTTGTCGCCGCTTAGGATGAGATAGCCGGTGTGCAATGCCGCCGCGGTGGACTCGATCCGTCCGGCCAGGTCGCTCACCACCGTCAGTTTTTCGGCGGCGTGGATGGTGTAGCTGACCGCCTTGGCGTTGGGTGCGGCGGGAACCTGGGGGCTGTTGTAAAGAATGGGGCTTTTGGAGGCATTGTTGTTATACGGGCTGTACATCCCGTAAGCCTCGGCGCGCAGACGAATCCCGTCATCGGTTTTCATCAGTCTGTTGGTGGAGGCGTCATATCCGGAAGCGGAGCTGTAGACGTCGGCATTGCCCGCGCCGTTCTGGGCGGTCAGGATGAGCCGGGCGTCGCTGCCGGAAAATTTCACCGCGCCCGAGTCGTAATTCTGATTGTAGGTGACGTGAAAAAGGTTGTAGTTGTTGGACAGCGGGTTCGCGTCGGTTCCTCTCACAAAAGGATTGACCGACCCTGCGGCGAAATTGGACGCCCATTTGCCGGTCTCGAAAGAGTATGACCACATCGTAACAGAAATGGGGGTCGCCTGACTGCCGTAGTTGCCGCCGACGGAAAGCGTCCCGTCCGCCTTGCCGAGTTCGAGGGCATAGCTCTCCAGATCCACGGTCAGACCGGCGGCGTGGCCGCTGAATGCGGAAAAAACCTGTCCCGCTGTGTCAGTTCCTCCGGATTCGCCGAGGATAAGCACATCATAATAGGGCTGACAGGTGACGGACAAAGTTGCCTGCATAAAAGAGTTGATCACGTGGGTTGCCATAGAGTACCATCCTTTCTCCCCCGAAAAGCGGGTTTCCGTCTAAAGAAAAGTCTTTGATCCCAAAAGAAAATACTTTTTCACAATAGGGAACATATCACATATTATAATAAAAGTCAAGTGTTTTTTCCGGGGCGCGGCGTTAAAATCAAAATTTTTTTCACAGGGGGGAAATCCGGCGTTTTCCCGGTAATGGAGCTTTGGGTGGTCATTGCGATCATCGCCATCCTCGCCGCGATGCTCCTGCCCGCGCTGTCCGCCGCCCGCGAACGCGCCCGCAACGCCAACTGCGTCAGCAAACTCAAGACCATCGGCCTCGCCGAACATATGTACTCCGGCGTCAACAAGGACTATGTGGCTACCACCAATGACACAACTTATTCCACGATCCAGCAGACCGTCACTCTGGCTGCTGACAAAACTGCGTCCACCGTTGCGGCGGTTAACCCCGGCGACAAACTGCTGATGGGCGGCTTCATGGGCTCCAACCTTACGGAAGAAACCGCGGACGCGAAGGAAAAGTCGTTCAAATGCCCGAGCGACACCAACAACTACGGTGAGCTGAAAGCGTCCTATGTGAACGCCATTTCCGACACCGATGCCACTGGTTGCAAGCGCCGCATCATCGTCGGCCGCGACAATCCCGGCGCCGCTACCTGGTTTGATGAACACAGCAAGCTGGCTGCTCCGCTCGGCGTCAATCGCAAAGACAACCATCCGAGCACGGTGAACATCCTGTTCTTCGGCGGTCACGTTGGCGGACAGTCGATCAACGCCAACCAAACCGAATGGAAGTTCCTCGACCAGATCACCTACTAAGTTTCGATTGATGCCGACAAGATTGTTGGCAGCCTGAAACTTGCAAAACACACCGCTGGAAACGGCGGTGTGTTTTTTTGTCGGGAAAAGCGGGATTTCAGCGAGTTAGACAGGGCAAAGTTACGAGCGCGGCCACGCGTTCGCGACCAAAAGCGATGCCTTTTTCCGCTTGCCGGAGCTCTGCACAGCCGCACCGGTTTGCGTACCAACAGCAGGGCGCTCCGAGGAGCGCCCCGGCCCGTTTACCGGGGATGGCGGCTTAGCTGCCACCCGCGCGCTGTTACGCGCGATACGCCTCAAAAAAGTTTTGAGGCGTCCTCGGGCACGGGCCGAAGCCCTCCGGCGTTTGAGGAGTGGCTTGCGGCAAAGCCGCAAGACATACTAAGCGAGCAGTGCGAGCGCTCTAATTGTAAATTGTTCGCCAACGACATCCTGTTGCCGACCGGAGAAGGGGTTTGGGGAGCGGAGTACCGCTCCCCAAAAGTCGGCGCGCCAGCGCCGGGGCGGGCAATGCCCGCCCGAGGGGGCTTTGCATGGGGGAGCGGAGCGCCCCCGTGCGCGGCGGTTCATCCTGCGGCGGGCCGCCATCGCTGAGCCCGCCGCCGGTCTATCCCCCGGCATCAGAGGCCGAAGCGACCGGTGTCGCCGACCGGGAAAACTAAGAATACTGGGAAAACTATGAATACTGAATAGTATGCCCAGTATTCCCAGTATTCCCAGTATTCCCGGCAGCGGCGGTTCATCCTGCCGCCGACCGACTGCGTTACGTCCGCCGCAGGGCTGCCGTACCGCCACGGTCAACGCCCGGCGCGGCGACAAAAAAACACACCGCCGTTTCCAGCGGTGTGTTTCGCAAGTTTCAGGCTGCCAACAATCTTGTCGGCATCAATCGAAACTTAGTAGGTGATCTGGTCGAGGAACTTCCAGCCAGCACCGTCTTTGGTGGCCACCACGTACGAATCAGTCGTTTTGATCGACTGGCTGCCGGTATGACCGCCGAAGAACAGGATGTTGACGTTGCTCGGGTGATTGCAGGCGCCGGTGTTGCCGGATTCCAGCCCGGCGTGCCGGTCAAACCAGGTCGCGGCGCCCGGATTGTCGCGGCCGACGATCAGACGCTTTTTGGACTTGCCATCAGTATCGGCAATCAAAATCGCATTGTAATAGCTGATCTCGTTGTCGCTGTCTTTGTAGGCGCTGTCGCTCGGGCACTTGAAAGCCTTTTCCTTGGCGTCGGCGGAATAGTATTTCAGGTTCGAACCGAGGTTGCCGCTCATCATCAGTTTGCCGCTCGGAGTCTTGTAGGCCTTGGTCGTGGTCGGCGCCGTGGTTTCGGAGGCGTCGGTCGTCAGTTTAATGTAATCCGCGGCGGTCGAAGCACCGACGGTGTCATCGTCGATGGCGACATAATCCTTGTTCTGACCGGAATACATGAATTCGGCGGTGCCGATCTGTTTGAGCTTGCTGAGGCAGCTGGCGCTGCGGGCGCGTTCGCGGGCGGCGGACAGCGCGGGCAGGAGCATCGCGGCGAGGATGGCGATGATCGCAATGACCACCAAGCGGCTCATCATCGTGAAAGTACCCGAAATCCGCATTGCAACGGAGGTTTTTTTCGTGCTATTTTATCCCCCTTTCCATCTCAAAACGAAAGGAGAAAAAAATGGAAAAAGCCGTCATTTATGCTCGGCAATCGAGCGGGTCCGATGATTACAGCGAAAGCGTCGCGGTGCAGATCCGCAACTGCCGGCATCTGGCCGAGCATTCCAAACTCAAGGTGGTTGCGGTGTTTCAGGATCTGAACGTTTCCGGAAAGACCTATCCCGAAGGCTGGGAAGCACTTGCCTCAAGCGATCACGCGTTTCAGTCATGGTTTGCCATGCAGACCGGCAGCAAAAGCAGCCGCAGGGGACTGGGGGAGCTTTTCCAGACGCTGGCGGGAGTCAATTACATCATCGTCGATGACATCACCCGGCTCTACCGGCCGCTGTCGCGGTCGTTTTTGGAAGCTGCTGTCAATCAATATCTTATCGAGAGAAGCGTGCGGATTCTCCAGGTCAAAGGCGGCATGCTCGACCTGAATCAGTTCGACCAGCAGCTCATCACCATGCTCAAAAACCAGATCAACGACGAACAGATCGCCAAACAGCGCCAGCGCAGCATCGAAGTGCTGAACCGCCTCCGGGACAGCGGATTCATGCCGACCGGCGTGACCGCGTGGGGGCTGCGCTATCTGCCGGTGCGCAAACGGATTGCCGTCGATCCGGTGAAATTGCCGGTGATCCGCTATCTTTTCGACCGGGTGGACGCCGGGGACTCCTACAATCAGATCGTGCACGAAGTGAATGCGCGCTGGGGGCATCTGTTCCGCACCTGCTTCTGGGAAAAAAGCCTCTATCAGATCACTTCGCGGCCCATCTACGCGGGGTATCAGTACAACACCGCGGGCGAACTCATCAAAAACCGCCAGTGGGACGGCGTGGTTTCGCTGGAACAGTTTCAGCGCGTGCAGGAAATCATGGCGAAACGGCGCGAGGAGGGGGCGTGTCCCAAAGGACGCGGACACCACTGGATGCCGCTTTCGGGCCTGCTGGTCTGCGGCGCGTGCGGAAGCCGGCTGGTTTCCTGCGTGGACGACGGGCGGATCGCCTACCGCTGCAAGAGGGGATATTTCCGGGGTGACAACAGTTGCCGGGGAACGCGCATTATGGTGGATTACGACAAGCCGAAACTGGTGGGGCTGCTGCAGCTGGTGCGTCCGGTGCTGCCGCTGGGGCTGGCGGGCGCGTCGGAGGGGGAAAGGTGTCTTTTTCTCGGGGAATTGCGGAAGCGGAAGATGGCGCGGGATGTTTTCGAAACGCTGTTGACGCGGGCGCTGGTTCGGATCGAGGTGTACAGCGGCTTTGTGCGGCTGGTGCCGCGTCGGGAGGGGGTGCTGCTGCCGGATGTGCCGCGGTTCAAGCTGGGGCGGTATACGGGGTTTGCCCGGAGTGAGCTGGCGCGGCTGCGGCGGCATGTGCGGGCGTTGACGGAGCGGGCGGCAAGAACGCCGGAGGCGCCTGAAAAAACGCGCGCAAGCGCCTGAAAAGCCGCCAAAGGCGGCAAAAGAGGCTTCCCTCGGAGGCCACCGCCGGAGCGCGATGGAAGCATGGCAGAGCCGTGCGCCCGTTGAGCGCGCAGAGCACACGGACTGCCGCGACCGGAGTTCGCCGGGCGGACACCTGTTGCCGTCCTCCGCCGCGCTATACGCTATGGCGGGCAAGTGGCCAGCCGCTGCCGGGAATACTGGGAGTGCTGGGAATACTGTTCAGTATTCATAGTTTTCCCAGTATTCTTAGTTTTCCCGGGCGGCGACACCGGTCGCTTCGACCTCTGATGCCGGAGGATAGACCGGCGGCGGACTTGGCTCTGTCGGATCGCGGCAGTGTTGAGCCGCCGCGCACGGGGGCGCTCCGCTCCCCAAACCCCTTCTCCGGTCGGCGGCAGAGCCGCCATTCCCGGTAAACGGGCCGGGGCGCGCCGAGGCGCGCCTGAGCTTGCGGAGGATAGTCCGGGGGCAGGATTTTCGGCGCAAAGCTGACGAATTTTGAAGAAAAATGGAAAATTTTTGAAATTTTTCTTTTTCCTCCCTTGACAATCTTCGAAAAATATCGTATACTTAGGAACAGTCAAGCGAGTCCGAGATCGGAAACGGGATAAAATTCCTTTATCCGTCCATTGAGGATCGTACAGTAAACCGGTTGAACAAACAACCAAACGAAAAAGGAGTTTCTTATGAAGAAACAGTTCACCCTCATCGAGCTCTTGGTGGTAATCGCCATCATCGCCATCCTCGCCGCCATGTTGCTGCCCGCGCTGTCCGCCGCCCGCGAACGCGCCCGCAACGCCAACTGCACCGCCAAACTCAAGCAGCTTGGCCAGGCCGAGTTCATGTACTCCACCGGCAACAAGGACTATCTCGCCATCACCGACGGTTTCGCGGTCGCCACGACCACCCCGACCGTCAAATATGACCTCGCCGCCAACGACACCCTCTCCAGCGTCGCCCCGGTCAACGCCGGCGACAAGCTGCTGATGGGCGGTCACCTCGGCTCCAACCTCCAGAAGGAAACCTACGACGCCAAGGAAAAGTCGTTCAAATGCCCGAGCGATACCGGCAACTGGACTGCCAACGGCGAAGTTTCCTCCTACAACAGCGCACTGCAGGGCACCGAAATCGCCACCCCGACCAAAGACAGTCCGCGCAAGCGTCTGATCATCGGCCGCGACAATCCGGGCGCCGCGATCTGGTTTGACCATCACACCGGGATCTCGACGCTCTGCGCCGCGACCAGCATCAAGAACAACCATCCGACCACGGTCAACATCTGCTACCTCGGCAGCCATGTCGGCAGCGCGACCGTCAAGGACAGCTCGGCCGGCAAGTGGGACCTGATCGACCAGATCACCTACTAAGTTCCGGAAGTTGCCGACAATCTTGTCGGCAGTCTGAGACAAGCAAAACACACCGCTGGAAACGGCGGTGTGTTTTTTGATGTGGCCAAACGACAGCATGTGCCCCCCTCACTGCTTAACGTCCGTCCGGGCGCGTTTCGCCCCCCTCTGTCGCCAACCGGCCGACTGCGCCTTGCCCGCCGGCGGTTGCTCTGCCGCGACGATTCCAGCCCGCCCTTTGGTCGGGCTGTTTGCTTCGGCCGCGCGGAGCGCGACCGACCGGCGTTTCGCCGCCGGATCACGCCCGGGTACGCCCCGGGGCGGGGCGACTGCGTCGCCCTCTCTGCCGCCGTTGGCGGCTTCAGGCGCATCGCGCGTGTTTATTACGTTTACGCGCGCGAGATTTCACGCCTCTCAGTTCTGGAATTTTTCCCGCAGCGCCCACAGCCCCAACGCAGGATTGCTGATGTAAAACACCTCTTCCCCGTTGATGCTGTTCATGCCGTCTTTCAACTCCTTCACCGGATAACGCCGCAGCATTTCATCGAGATCCCCATACCGGAACCCCGCATTCTCGATCTCTTCCCGGCTCATCCCCGGCCCCGGACCGTAGGT
>Ga0079305_1003406_pt1 | contig 10849 bp, 3 predicted proteins | sample LMS_cellobiose_e_FD_79183 | JGI IMG/M metagenome (GOLD analysis project Ga0079305, IMG submission 79183) | Rumen-fistulated moose microbial communities from Alaska, USA - LMS_cellobiose_enrichment | ecosystem: Host-associated > Mammals > Digestive system > Stomach > Rumen fluid ... | reverse complement strand
TTATTATCCCGCCCATCTTTATGGCGTTATGCTGGCATCCGGCGATACCCTGGCTCTTGATGTAAGGAACCCGGAAAACTTCCTTCGCGATATTGCCAATGCCTGTGAAACCCATATTCCTCATCCCAAACTGGTCCTGGTTAATTATCCTCATAATCCAACAACAACGGTTGTAGAGCGTGATTTTTATGTTGAGCTGGTTCGTCTGGCGAAAAAATTTGGCTTTATGGTCATAAGCGATTTAGCTTACGCGGACATTGTTTTTGATAATTACAAAACGCCCAGCTTGCTGTCTGTCCCCGGCGGTATTGATGTTGGGGTTGAGATGACAACGATGTCCAAAAGTTACAATATGGCTGGCTGGCGTGTCGGTTTTTGCTGCGGAAATCCCGAAATGGTTCGCGCTCTTGGCATAATAAAAACCTATTATGATTATGGTATGTTTGCCCCCATTCAAATTGCGTCTATTGTTGCGATTCGGCAAATGGACGCAATGGTTATGCAACAGGCAAAAATTTATGAACGACGCCGCGACGTACTGTGCGACGCCATGGAGCGGATTGGCTGGGAAGTCAAAAAACCGCTTGCAACGATGTTCGTCTGGCAAAAAGTACCGGAACCCTGGCAGGAAAAAATGAGTACCTTTGACTTTGCGATGAAGCTCTTGCGGGAAGCCAACGTGGTTGTCAGTCCCGGCTCCGCGTTTGGACCGCTTGGCGAGGGATATATGCGGCTGGCTTTGGTCGAAAAAGAAGAACGGTTGCGACAAGCTATCCGCCAAATTGGACGGGTTTTAAATTCCTGAATGATTGAACTGCCAGGGAAATCTGTCCCTTTACGGAAGTATCACTTTCGGCCGGCCAGCGTTTTATTAACTGACAAATTAAAAACCGCCTGAAAAATATTATTCTCAGGCGGTTTTACGTTTTAACAAAAAGTACGGGAAACATTTTGATCGTTAAGATCTCAGAATGATTCCGACGACATTCCGTAAAGCTTCATCGCCATATCCTTGATTCCTTTTAAATCCATTTTACCGGTTCCCAGTACCGGAATCCTTTCAACCTGTTTGAAATTGATTGGGGCGGGAATCCAAATGGCGGGGAGTCCCGCTTCCTGTAATTTTTTACAGAGGTTTTCAGGTGTGCTGGGTAACATGGTATAAAGCACGACTATTTTTTCACTTTTTTTCAGGTCAGGAACTGCGGTGACTGCGATTTTCAGTTCCGTTTCCGATGTTTTCGATTGCCCATTGTCTGCGTTTTGCCGTTCCAGTTCGTCGATACACTTTTCAAGCTGTTCCTCGATCAGAATATGAGGAACCATTTCTCCTCCGATTTTGGAGATCCGAGACTGTCGACCTGTAATAAAAATAAACCCGTCCTCGTCAATTTTTGCAATATCGCCCGTTATATACCATCCGTCATGAAAAACCTGGGCCGTTTTTTCAGGTTCCTGATAATATCCCTGCATCACGGAGAGGCCTTTAACTTCCAGCATCCCGGGAGTATCGGGTGGAAGTTCTTCGCCCGTATTCAGATCAGTAACACGAACAGCGAATCCAGGACAGGGACGCCCAATGGAACCTTCCCGGTAATATTTGGCAAAAGTTGTGTCATAACACCGGTTAGGCGGAAGATTGACACCAAGAACCGGCGCAATTTCAGTCGCTCCAAATCCTTCAACCAGCCAGGAACCGTATTTCTCCCTCCATTCATGGGATAGCGCCGGCGACAATTTTTCCGCTCCCGATACAACCAGATTCAACGACTCAAAATCCTCCCTGGGACAACGGCGATAATAATTTCGATAAAAAGTAGGAGTTGATATCATAATCGTCGGACGATATTTCCGGGCTGTTTCTCCAATGCTTTTCGGGTCAAGTGGGTTAAAATGATAAACACAGGAGGTTTTATATGAAACCGGAAACCAAACAGTCGTTGTATAACCAAATGAATGAAACAACGGCAATGAACCATACAACCGTTCTGTGGGTTTAGGTCGAACAAACTGATAGAATCCCTGGATATTGGAAGCAATATTTTTATTTGTTAAAACAACTCCTTTGGGTAACCCCGTTGAACCGGAAGTAAATACGATAGTGTTAATATCCTGAAGTGTTACCTTGTTCAACCCAAGAATTCGTTCCAAAATCCAAATCGGAAGGAGAGACTCAATAAACCCCGTGATTTTATCAAGGGTCGGAATTCGGGTCAGTATGTCTTCAATAATCACAAGGTTTGTATTAAGATTCAGATTCGGAAGACGGTTCAGTAATTTATTGGTTGTGATGACATGTTTGATACCTGTCATTTCGAGACAGTAATTATTCGTATTGTTACTGAATGTGTAATTGATATTGATTGGGATTTTTTTTGCCAACGTAACGGAAACATTGGCAAGAACACTCCCCACCGATGTTGGAAGCAGTAACCCGATCATTTTATCCTCTTTGAAGTAACGTTTGATGAGCCGCTGTAAAACAAGAGTTTTCAACAGCAGCTGACGACCCGTTACCTGAGTTCCCAGAGAATCAAGCAGACGTGTTTCATTTGGATAACGGCGACAGTTGCGAAGCATTGCGCGGACGGGAATTATATAATGTCTGTCCTTGGGAAAACGGTCAGGATCCATGGCGTTGACCCCGAGCTCCTCAACAATATGCTGAATCTGCTGTACCGTTTTGGTTTGTCCATTTTCTGTCAGCCTGAATGGTTTTCCAAACGCAACCGTGACCTGCTGATACAACCGGTTAAAGAAAGATCGCGGTTCCGGATCCGGCATGTATCCCCAGTAACTTCCGAAGAACCCCCCGATAAAGACCGGGACAACAGGCGTTTCCTCATGTCCCTTGAGAAGTGAAAGAAAGCCCGGTTCAAATGATTTGATTTGACCGTTTCGTGAAAGCCCGCCTTCCGGAAAAATACAAACGACATCTCCCTGAGCCAATGCCGCTCTCGCTTCACGTATCATCCCGACGATAGTGCGCCGGTTTCCCGGTTCAATAAGGATAGCTCCTGTCTTACGGGCAATATATCGAACGAATTTGTTCCGGGGAACAAAATTGTCGTCGGCAATGAATCGTACCGGTCTCCTGCAATAACAATATATAAGGAGCGCATCCAGATAACTGACATGATTACTGACCAACAGAACCGGCCCATCTTCCGGAATATTCCCGGGGTCAATAATTCGCGGACGATAAACGATTCGGAAAAACGCCGTAACCAATACACTTAAAAATGGAAGCATTTGTTTTGCCAGTACAATAAAAAAAACCGGAGTAAAGATGAGCCCACCGACAAACCAGATGTCCTGAGCGTTAAGCCCTCTCGGAAAATGAAGAAATGCGGGCGGTTTGGCCAATATCCCTTGAAAAATACTAAAAACCGTCATCATCATAAATGAGTAAAAATTATACGCCGCCAAAATTCGTCCCCGATTTTCCGGCGGACTTTTCACCTGGATCATGGCCAGAAGAGGAACGTCATACATTCCCGCTGAAGTTCCCAGCAAAAACAGTCCCACTCCCGCGTAAATAAAACCGGGCGTTGTCATTCCGGCTATATTCTTTCCTGTCGGTATCATTACCTCCGGTGTCCAGGAAAGAAAAAGACAGAACAGGACAATAAAGAACGTACCGATCGGAATAAGTCCCAAATCGACCTTGCCGCGAGACCATAAACCCGCCAAAAAGGAACCAAAAGCCAATCCCAATGTCAAGGCGACGAGTAACGTCATCGCATCATCCTGACGGACAAAAAGCATTTCTGTCGCGAATTTGTCGATATTGATCTGAGCAAGAGCCCCAAATCCCCAAAACAACGAACTTCCCATAGCAACCCAAAAAACAAAACGATGCCGGAACAGGAAACGAAGATCATGGAATGTGTTGGAAAGTGGATTGAACGGAAATCGTGCCTTCAAATCAGACGCCGGAATGGATGGAATAAAAAAACTGGAAATCAATCCCAGTACCGCAACTCCTAAAAGGACAGAAGCCCAAAGCCACCAGTTACTCATTCCCCCCTGTCCCAAAACGGGAAGGTCGTTCTGATAAACGGTTGTCCAGACAAAAAGATAACCCCCCAGTAACTGTCCCCCGATACAGGCTATCATCGTTGTCATTGAATAAAAACCGTTGGCCTTGGAAATAAGCGATTGAGGAACAACCGCCGGAAGGCTGCTGTACTTGGCGGGACTGAAAAACGCGCTTTGTGTTGCCAAAAGAAAGAGAACAACCAGCATCATGAAAACGCTTTGGCATAAAATCGCCATGGTCCCCAAAATTAAAATCAGTACTTCCGCCACTTTACACCAGATAATAACCGTTCGACGGTTAAACCGGTCACAGCAATATCCGGCGTAAGCAGTAAAAAGAATAAACGGCAGCAAAAAAGCCACAGAACCGATCATTCGAACTTTGTCCGGCGTGTCGCTCCAGCCAATGGCATATTTACCGATTGGAATAACAAGCCATCGAAAAATATTATCATTCAACGCGACAAGAAACTGTGTTACCAATAACGCGATAAAATTTCGTGTCCAAAGTCGATCTGAAGAAACCGTATTTTCCATGCTGATTCTTGGCAATAATAAAATGCAATACAAACAGATATTATCTTATTCAGGCAATTTCTTCACCGGAAAAGTTACAGGCGGTCCGTTTTTCGCGTAACAGGATTTCCTCCTCTGGTAAAATTACCGCTCTATAAGGAAAATCACTGTCCAGTAATTAAACGGCTTACTGTTAAAATCAAAACTGACGGGTTCCGGTTATGAAATGCTTTTGACCGGATCAGTCGTCAAAGGCGCGAATCCAGATATTCCGGAAACGAACCGGGCAACCATGCCCGCTGAGTGTGACGGGCCCTTTTCCTTTCAGACAGGGACCAGGTAACTCAAAATGTGACGTTGCCCCGTAAATTTCCTGATTATTCTGAATCATTACCCCATTTTGAACAACAGTGACCCGAGGCAGGGCAAGGATATTGTCGCCATCAAATTTACACGGAGTAAAATAAATGTCATAGGTTTGCCAGTGGCCGGCCGGTGTACAGGCGTTCACAAGAGGAGGGGTTTGGCCGTATATCGCCCCGCAGGCGCCGTCGGGATAATTATTGATCTTCCAGGAATCAAAAATCTGAATTTCATAAACCCCTTGCAGGCGAACCCCGTTATTCCCCTGATTTCCCCATTCTCCTTCAAAATTTGCCGGACTCATCCATTCGAGATGTAATTGGAACGCGCCAAATGTTTCTTTTGTCGTCAGTGGACCGGAAACGCATTCAACGGTTCCGTCCACAAGCTTCCATTCCGTCGGTTCCCAGGAATCAAGGTTGGTCCCATCAAAAAGAACCGTTGCGTCCGCAGGAGCAGGTTGAAAATAAGACGGGGCGGGAGGATTGAGTTTTTCAGGAAGAGGACGGCCCGGATCATGAACCCGGTATTCACTCCAGGGCTGTTGTGGCGAGTCCGAATAACCGTAGGATTCATTTTCGTTTTGGGGAATAACGAGATCATGAGAACTGGCAATCAGAGTAATCCCTGTTATAAGACCTGTAAATACCAGTGAAGTCAATATTTGTGATGATAAATTACGTTGCATAAACGCCTCTTTGAATATTTTGGGTAATTCTGATAATTATTCCGTTTCAGGGATGACCGGGACGACAATAACTTGTATTTTACCTGCTTACATTCAGGAAAAAAAGTGTTCATAAGTGAAAACAGGTAAAATATATTTCAGAATTTATCAATGATATTAGTTTGACAAAAATGAAAAAAATGTCAAGATAAATTTCGTCATATTTTGTCGCTGTGATTAAAAAATTCCTCTTTTTTTATTATTTTTGTAATCCCCGGAGTTACTGCTTGACACGTATCAATAAAAAAGTATAGTTTATGTTATTAGTTTAACTGACTGATTAAACTAATAACGGTTTTTCCGGATCGATTTTATACAGATTGTTTTCAAACATCCAAGTCCACGGCGGCATAAACGATTGTTTAGGACGTATCATGGCGCACGGATGAGATTTTATGGTGAAAGAGGTGTACGATGGAATGTTCAGTGGGTGAATTAACCAAAAACGCGGTTAATTTTATTGATGACGACAAATTGACCAAATTGGTTTCCTTGCCGGAGGCGGAACCGTCCCGGATTCGGGAGATTATCGCCAAGAGTCTGAATAAAGAAGCTCTTTCGCTGGAGGAAACCGCGGCTCTTTTGTCTGCTGAGTCCCCGGAGCTGATTGAGGAAATTTTTGAAGGGGCCCGCGAGCTCAAACGTAAAATTTATGGGAACCGGATTGTTCTTTTCGCGCCTCTTTACATTGGTAATTACTGCATCAATGACTGTAAGTACTGCGGATTCCGGAGGAGTCTGCGGACGGCGGTTCGTAAAACGCTGACCGACGAAGAACTGGTTAAAGAGGTTTCCGAACTTGAAATGCTGGGGCATAAACGCCTGATTCTCGTTTACGGGGAACATCCTAAATACTCTCCGGAGTTCATCGCCCATACGGTACGCCTGACTTATGAAACCAAAGTGGGACATGGCGAGATCCGCCGGGTCAACATTAATGCGGCCCCATTATCCATTGAAGGTTTTAAAACGGTCAAAGAGGCGGGAATTGGAACTTATCAGATCTTCCAGGAAACTTATCATCAGGAAGCTTACGCCATGTATCATCCGGCGGGAACGCACAAAAGTGATTATATGTGGCGTTTGAATGCCATGGATCGGGCGCTTGAGGCTGGATGCGATGATGTTGGAATCGGGGTCCTGTTTGGACTTTACAACTGGAAATATGAGGTGCTGAGTCTTGTTTCTCACGCTTTGCATCTCCAGAAATACTACAAAGTGGGACCGCATACCATCAGTTTCCCGCGGATCAAGCCGGCCCACGGATTGAATTTACAGCTTACCTATCAGACAACGGATGAACAGTATAAACGTCTGGTCGCGATTTTACGTCTCGCGGTTCCATACACCGGCCTGATTATGACAGCCCGTGAACCGGCGGAATTGCGCAATGAGGTAATGGCCTTTGGGGTTTCTCAAATCGACGCAGGAACACGGCTGGAAATTGGCGGTTATCAGGAAAAGGGCTCGGAGCAGACCTTGAATCGGGAACAATTCAAGGTGGGGGATGTCCGACAACTTGATGAAACCATTCGCTGGCTGCTGGAAGAAGGATATATTCCGAGTTTTTGCACTTCCTGTTATCGACTCGGACGGACGGGGGAACATTTTATGGAGTTTGCGATTCCGGGATTTATTGGTAACTTCTGTACGCCAAACGCGCTTCTGACACTTTCGGAATATCTGAAAGACTATGCGTCTGAGGAAACGAAAAAGGTGGGCGAAAAGCTGATTGCTCATGAAGTGGCAAAGTATGATGGAGAAAAAATCAAGCCGGTTTTGATCGAGCGTATTGAAAAAATCCGGAAAGGCGAACACGACCTTTATTTTTGATATTGTTTGTGTTCACCGTTGAAAACCAATGTATTCAAACGGTTTCAACTGAAACGTTTTCTGGTATTTTGCGCAGATTGTCCGCGGAAAACGTTACCGTTTACCGTTTAAATAAAACCCGGTTGAAAAACTTATAAATCCGTTTTTCAACCGGGTTTTAAATTTTTGACATTTTACCTGTTCAGTTGAATCAGGCTCCGGAAGCGAATTTGCGCCGGCCCAATCAATCCGGACGGCGTATTGCCTTTGTAATTTGACGGAATATTCGCGTAAAAATTGGAAAGCGTGTTTGCAACCTGAACTTTCAGACTGTTTTCGCCTTCATGAACAAAGGATTCAATATCCGTCGTCCAGGGGGAGGTTACCAATGTTGCCGCTTCCTGACCGTTGACATAAACCCGGCAGCTTGCGCTGATATAACCAAGGTCAAGGACAATTTTCTGTTTTAACTGTTCCGATGTCAGGTTAAAGGTTTTTTCATACCAGATCAGTCCGGAGTAATTGGCCAGAATCCCCATATCATTCCAGTTTCCCGCCTGAATGATTCCATCACCGCAATCAACGGTCAACGGTTCCGGGAAAACAGCTCCGCCGTAACAGCCGGCCTCCGATTCAACGGCAAGAATAACTGTTTGCGGATGATTGCATTCTTCCGGAAAATTCAGCCGATACTCAGTTCCTGTATCACCGGTTTCGTTTAAAATGTCCCATGCGACAGGGGTTCTTTCCGGTGAAGTATTCCGATTCCCGTCACTTCTTACCGCTAAAATAATTTTTCCTTTAACGATTCCCTGAATTTCCCGAACACCCGGAGGGGTAACAAACCGGTACCAGCAAACGGGAGGGGCGGAACTACCTTCTGTGTCGAAATCAACCCGACCGGGAATGTCATACCATTTCATGGAAAGTGGTGTCCGGTTTTCGGCGGGAACCTGCGGATTTCCCTGAATCAGGCTGAATGCGTATCGACCAGCCTTGTTATAACGAATCAGGAACGGATTACCGGTATTATCGCTGCTTCTTTCAAAAACAGCGGACTTTAATTTGTGTCCGTTGAAATACATGGCATCCGGAGCCGTTCCCTCTTCCGGTTGATCGCCTTCATAAAATATGTGATACAGATCCGCGGATTGAGTGTCCGTATCCACTTTTTCCAATGGGACGGTTGTCCAAAGATAATAAACAGAGCCGGTTTCTTCCGGAACAAAAACGGATTCATTAAGTCCGGGTGCCGTTTTCCCAAGTCCAATAAAACGATCGTCCAGATTCTCTTTTAGACCGTGATACCCCTGGTGACCGGGATTTCCCTCTATTCCCCAACGCCAGGAAAACGAACAGGGGGTCCAGAAATATTCCTTACCGGCAATTACAACGGGCTGTGTTGGATCAATGGTCCGCAAATGGGCAAGTTGCCGATCAACGGTTTCAAAATCAATATCGGAGGGAAGTGGTCCAAGCTGCCAGAATTTCCTCCCAAAACCATAAAGAACATTTGAAGCGTTGTCAAAAGAAGGAATATCGTTTAAAGTCATTTCTGTTTCAGAAACGTTATCTCCGGCAACCGGGATTTCCAGATACTCAAATCGTTGAACTTCCGCACCGAGGAGACTGTTTTTTTCTGTCGTTGGCAAACGAAAGTCGCCAAATCGGTTGTTGAGCGAGGGTTCAAGCCAACATTTCCAGTCTCCTTCCAGCGGAATCGGCGGGAGAACGGCCTCCAGATTGCTATGAACGGAAAACGACTCTCCCTCTTTTTCCAGAGTTAAATATTTTTCTCCGGCCGTATCGCAAATCCCCAGAACAGTCAACCGGCCATCCTGAAAACTTATTTTCTGAATTTCGTCCAGATTCGTTTCCAACGCGGTATAAGGTGTTGTTTGATCGTATCGTGAGAACAAAATCAATGCGGCGTCGGTTTCGTTATAGGGGTATCGGAAACTGACTCCGGCGATCTGGTGATTACCGCTGTTCCCTTTTGTCTGGATCGCATCCTGAACAGGAATCGTCTCGCCGGTCCGGAGGTTCAGAAGCTCCATTTTACCAGTGGTGCGGAAGGAAAGCCGATCCCCCTTTTGGACTCCCATAATAAAATAAATATCCTGGGTTTTCGTGCTTCGGTGAAGAGTCCGGACTCCTTTCTGGGTTGTATGATTATAAACGTCATAATCAACATGTTCGTCAAGAATCCGGACGAGCAAATCCCGGTATATCTGTTGCGCTGATGTGGAGGAAGCTAATTCGCTGTTGACCCCCGTACGATGAAGAACATGGACATTTTCGAGTGAAACATGATGAAAATCATCGGTTTCCGCAGATGTTTGCCAGGAATCCGGAGGGGCAAGCGAGTAACGGAAATCAGTGGTCGTCAGAACGGTTTTTCCATCTTTGACAACGGCCAGAAACATTCCTGCGGAACCATTGCGGGGAGTATCGGCATCATGAGCATCAATCGTAAGAACGTCACCAGGTTTCAGGTCGAGTTCACCCTCCCAGCCATCACTGTAATTGATTCCGGAACAGATTTTTCGGGCATTCAGACAGAGTAAGCCCTCATTATCGCAGAAGAAACGGATTGAACAGGTTCCTTCCGGAAAATCTTTCGGTAATACCGCCTTAAAATAAACATTTTGAACCAGTTCGGAACTCCAGACCCAATGTCCCTGAAAACCGCCGGGATATTCCCGAAGCAGATTAGGAACGGCGGAATCCTGTTTTTCCGTTTCAGATACCGAAATATCTTCGGTGGTTGTTTCAGCGGGGGTTAAAATGGTATTTTCATTAAGAAGAACACCAAGGCCGCCCTGCTGGCTGGTTTGAATTGTCGGCGTTTTTCCAAGTGACGCCTCCAACGCGGTTAAACCAAACAGTTCTCGAAGCAAAACGTCCAACTCGGGATCGTCTCGACCGGCATGGTCACTTGTTACCGGGATTGAATTCAATGCGACCACAATTCCGCCGCTCCGATACAATTCAAGGGCCTTTTGTAACGTTGGCCAGCGAATTGCCTGAATATCGGGAAGGATAATCACTTTATAAGAACTCCCTCCGGCAAAAAGCCGTCCATTTTTGACAGTGCCGCCAGCAATCGAATTATCATCAATGAAAAGAACGTCCCGACCGCCGTCAAAAATCATTTTGGCGACGTCAAAAGCGGTATTTTTGGCTTCGTCCCCGTTCATTCCCGCCTGATAGGGGGATACCGGATATAAAACAACGATATCCGACTGATGAATTCCCTGACTCATAACAAAAGAAAGGCGTTTAAAATAATCCAGGAACGTTTTAAAATGAACCCAGTAGGGCATCCGGAAATGATAACAGGGCGGTGCCCATTCCCAAAAACCGCCATATGTCGAATAATAAAACCCA
>Ga0079305_1003404_pt1 | contig 10859 bp, 10 predicted proteins | sample LMS_cellobiose_e_FD_79183 | JGI IMG/M metagenome (GOLD analysis project Ga0079305, IMG submission 79183) | Rumen-fistulated moose microbial communities from Alaska, USA - LMS_cellobiose_enrichment | ecosystem: Host-associated > Mammals > Digestive system > Stomach > Rumen fluid ... | reverse complement strand
CGACACCCTACCGGAATCCTTTCCTTTTTCGGGTGTGACGGCTGCTGCTTTCATCCTTCCCTGCCGCACAGGGAACCGCGTCTGCACGCGGTGGGAAACAATCCTTAGCCGTTTTCCTTCGCCCCGTCAAGAGGTTCTGGCTCAAAATTTTTTCCGCCCCAGCTCCAGCGCCTCCCGCGCGAACAGATAAGCCAGCGCGATATAGCAGCCAGCGAAAATGCTTCCGCCCACCCCTATGTCGATCATGTGACGCGCCACTTGAGCTGAAACGGGAAAAATTTCTCCCGCCTTATCGGCAAGCAGGCAGGAAAGCGGCTTGAGTTTGCAGCTGACAAAACTTCCCGCCAACGCAGCCGGGCACCCTATGGAAAGCGAAGAAAAAAGCGGCCGGGCAAGTCCGGAAAAAACGCCTCTTCCACGTTTTCTTATCCACACGGCGCACAGCGCCAGCGTATACAGCACCATGCCGCCGGAACTGACTCCGGCTACCCCCGGCGCTCCCCAGCTCCGTACGGCGAAAGGATAAACGCACACGACAATTCCGGTGACAATCGTCCCCACCACCGCAGGGGTCAGCGTATCCTGCCTGGCATAAAAAGCGCGTCCCATCACCTGCTGTACCGTCCAGAACGGAACGGCGAGCAGCATGACCTGCAAAAGCGGAGCTGCCTGCGCCGTATCTCCGGCCGAAAAACGCCCTCCCTCAAAGAAAACGCCAAGGCCCGGCGCGCTCAGAATGATCATCAGCAGGCACAGAGGGACAACAACATAGATACTCGCGCGAAGAACGCGGCGCAGGGTGTCGTCAAACGTTTTCTCGTCGCCTTTGACGACCAGGGCCGCGAGAAACGGAAAAGAAGCCACGCCGGCCGCCTGCGCAACAACGCCCACAGGCACCATCATGATACGGCGGGCATAGTTGAGCAGGCTTACAGCCCCATCGCCGGCCATGGTGCCAAAAACCCGGATAAACTGCTCGTCCATGACCGTGACAGAAAGCCCCAGCATCAGCGGCAGAGCCAGCATAGCCATTTTGAACAGCTTTTTATGCCACCAGCCCGGAATGAAACGAAACGCCCCGCGCCGCACAGCCCAGAGCGGCAGAACGAACGCACCCAGGGCCGCTCCCGCCAGCACTCCCCAGCAAAAACCTTCCATGCCGTGCCCCGGCAGCAGGAGCCCTCCGGCGATGATGCAGGCGTTATAGACAAGCGGTGTCAGCGCCGGCACAAAAAACTGCTTGCGGATATACAAAATTGCCGTAAGGCAGGAGCCTGCCAGAAAAAAGATCTGGGCAGGCAGGATGATGCGCAGAAAAGAGGCCAGACGGGCCAGCTTCGCTTCGGTAAAGCCCGGGGCCACCAGCGGAGCAAGGTTTGGCGCAGCTATCCAGGCAACCGCTGTCAGCAGGATGATGCCGGCGGTCGCCCAGCATAAAACCGTACCGAAAAAACGCCAGCCGTCATCTTCATTTTCCTTGAACGCGGCAGCCAACAACGGGATCAGGGTAATCGAAATGTACCCCCCCGCCAGCAGGTGATTCAAAAATTCCGGCACCACGAACGCGGAAAAATAGACATCCGATTCAGCCCCGGCTCCAAACTGCCACGAAACAACTTTGTCACGGATAAGCCCCATGAATCGTGACAGCAGCACGCTGCCCGCCATGATCAGCGCGGCGACGCCCATTTTTTGTGAAGTCGTGATGCCCATTGTTCTCACCTGTTGTCCGCTGTGGGCACCTCAGGCAGCAATGCGTCCATTCAGGAGCATCTGCGTTCCGAAAAAATTCGTTTTCCCGTGATCCGGCACCAGCAACGCGCTGACGCAAGACCGCGGCACCGCCAACCGGAGACACGGGAAGGCGCGGCTGCCCCCGCCAGATTCGAAGCATCCGGCCCAATGCTGGAAAAATCAAAGGGCTTCTGCGATGGCGGCAAGCGCTTCTTCCATGAGAAATGCCTGTGCCTGGGTTCCCATATGCCCAAGACGGAAGACTTTGCCATCCATGGGGCCAAAACTGCCCGTACAGACAAGGCCTCGCGCCCGCAATCTGGCCTTCCATTCGGGCCATGTGAATTTACCGGGGATGAGCGCCGCTGTGCAGGTAGGGGAATTTACAGCTTCAGGGGCGGTCCACAGGTTGATGCCAAGCTGGGCGAGCCCCTTGCGGCACTGCGCGGCCACAAGTTCATGGCGGGCAAAGACGTTGGCCATGCCTTCGGCAAAAATAGCCTGCGTCGCCGCATAAATGGCGGCGATTCCCGGCCAGTTCGGCGTGTAGGGGCAACGGCCCATTTCGCGCACACGGCGGAAGGGGGCAATGGCGTCGTACCCCTGATAGTTAACGTCCTCAATACGTTCCCACGCTGTCCGGCTGACAGCGATCATACTCATGGACGGCGGCGCGGACAAACATTTCTGAGACCCTGAAAGCATGAGATCAACCTTCCATGTATCCGCCTCAACCGGAACTCCCCCCATGCTGGCTACGGCGTCCACATAAAAGAGCGGAACCCCCAGATCCTTCTTAAGCTGCCCAAGTTCCACCAGCGGGTTCAGTGTGCCGGAAGGGGTTTCACAGTGCACGGCAGTCAAAAGCACTGGCCGCACACGCCTGATAGCCTCCTCGACAAGCGAAAGATCGCTGAGAGTACTGTTGTAGGGCAGAGAAACAGATTCCACACGGCACCCGATGGAGCGGGCCATATCGCCAATGCCGTCGCCAAATACGCCGGTCCCCACACACACAACCGGATCGCCGGGACGGAGCACGCTCTTCAACGCGCCCCAAAGCGCCAGCATGCCTTCGCCGGTCATCAGGACCACGTCGTTTTTTGTCCCCATCAGACGGGCAATGTTTCGGGATGTCGCATCATACATTCCCATAAAGTCGGGTTCCACCTGGCCGGAGCCATAATCGCGGGACAAGGCGGCAAGGACGTCAGGATGCAGGGAAACAGGGCCAGGAACCATGGGAATGGGAGCATAAGGCATGCCAATTACCTCAATCCATTTTATTTGAACGGCAAAATAACCGCGAAAAGGCTAAAGATCAATTTCTGCCACAGCATCCAGCGAAACGGGCCTGCCCAGAAAAGCCGACCCCACCCGCGCAAAGCGCAGGGCATCGTCTGTAGTGAAGAAACGGGTGGTCCCGACTCTGCCGGAAGGGGCGGCAATCCCCGCCTTGCCCAGGGCCGCTTCCAATGCGGCGGCGGTGGTGTCGGCGGAATCAACAATACATGGCGCATCCCCGATAACCTTGCGAATGGTGTTCTGCAGCAACGGGTAATGCGTACACCCCAGAACCAGGCAGTCCGGCGCCGGCGAAGAAGAAAACAGAGGGGTAAGATAATGCGAGGCGATCCCCTCGACGACAGGCCCGTCAAACCACCCTTCTTCGACCAGCGGCACAAACAGCGGGCAAGACACGCTGCGCACCTCCGCGTCAGGCCGGAACCTGCGGATGGCCGCGGCATAGGCCCCGCCCCGCACAGTGGATTCGGTGGCTATGACGGCAATACGTCCGGAAACAGACGCCCGGCAGGCGGCGGCGGCCCCCGGTTCCACCACGCCGATAACGGGAAGAGCCGGATAGCTGGCGCGCAATGCGGGCAGCCCCACGGCGGACATGGTGTTGCAGGCAACGACCAGGCACTTGACCTTCATGGCGACCAGCCGCGCGGCGCATTGAAGCGTATAGCGGATGACGGTCTCCGGACTTTTCGCGCCATACGGCAGACGCGCTGTGTCGCCGAGGTAGAGGATGTCCTCGGCTGGCAGCAACCGCCGCACGGCCTTGAGCACCGTCAGCCCCCCTACGCCGGAATCAAACAGCGCAATGGGAAGGTTCTGATCAGACATACCTGTCCTCCCCGTCTTCCAGCAGGCGGTAGGAACTGGTATACGGCACGCGCAGCGCAGGCAGCACCCGTTCCAGAAGGACGCCTTCCCGGCTGGGCAAATCATAACCGAACGTCGATTGTATGCACAATGTGGCAAAATTCGCGGCTCTGTCCACAGCCACAGGCAGGCTGTCGCCGTTCAGCAGCCCTCCTGTCAGCACACTGGCAAAGGCATCGCCCGTCCCCGGATAATGCGCCGGCAGAAGCGGAGCATCCACCCGCCAGAAACGATCCTGTTCCCGGTCAAAGGCCGCGACAGAAAGCCTGCGTGCGTTATCGGGCGCGGTATGCTCGTTGGAAGGATGCAGGGGGACGCTTGTGATCACCACTCTGCCCGGCCCCATATCTGAAAGGCGGCGCAGCCAGCTGCGCAATTCATGCGGGCCGATATGAGTCCGGCATTTTTCACCAAGAAGAAACGCCGCTTCCGTGAAATTGGGCGTGATGACGTCGGCAAAACTCACAAGCCAGCGCATACGCTCCACCATGGCCGGCGTCATGGTCTGATCCAGCACCCCATTGTCGCCAAGCACAGGATCGACCACCGCAAGCCCGCCTTTTTCCAGACACTGCCTGATGCAGCGGGCCACATGATCCATCTGCGCCGTGCAAGCCATAAAACCGGAATATACGGCATCAAAACGAAGCTTCAGCCTTTCCCAGTGGTCGAGAATACGCTCCATTTCATCGGTCATGTCAAGAAGCGTGAAATCCGTGTACTCCACCGTATGAGTCGAAAGAACCGCCGTGGGAAGCGGACAGACCTGCACCCCCATAGCCGACAACACGGGAATGGCTACTGTCAGGGATGTGCGCCCAAAGCCGGAAAGATCATGGATGGCCGCCACGCGGGGTACGGGGTTAGCTTTCATGAACGCTGTACGACCTTGCTGTTTGGGGGGACGTCATGCGTCACCCAGACATTTCCGCCAATGGTGGATCCCCGGCCGATGGTCACCCGGCCAAGCACCGTCGCACCTGCATAAACGGTAACGTTGTCTTCAAGGATGGGATGGCGCGGGATGCCTTTGGTCAGTGTGCCGTCGGCTTCCTTGGGGAAAGACAGCGCGCCCAGCGTCACGCCCTGATACAGCTGGCAGTTGTCGCCGATGATGCAGGTTTCGCCGATCACAACGCCGGTACCATGATCAATAAAGAAATGCCTGCCGATGGTGGCGCCGGGATGAATATCGATACCGGTGGAAGAATGCGCCATCTCGCTGATGATGCGCGGGATAAGCGGCACCCCGATTTCATAGAGGGCATGGGCCACGCGATGATTGATCATGGCCGCCAGGCTGGGATAACAGAAAATAGTCTCGCCTGGCGTGCGGGCGGCCGGATCCCCCTCATAAGCAGCCTGCACGTCCGATGACAGCAATTCACGGATCTCCGGCAGTTTGCGCACCAGGGAAATAGCCATCTCCCTCGCCGTAGAACTGCACGTGTCGCAGTTCTGGGCAAAATCAACGCAGGAAAAACAGGCCCCGCAGCGGATCTGCTCGGAGAGAATATGCACAACACTGTCCAGATTGGCGGCCAGGTGGTAGCGCATGGATTCAAGCCGCACCACCGACGCTCCAAAAAACCCGGGGAACAGTGCCGCGCGCAGCCGCTGCATGACTTCGGCCAGCCGCTCACGGGAAGGCATGGCCGCACCATGCAGAGGACTGTGATACACAGCCTCATAGGATTCGGGGCGGCAAAGCTCGTCCACAACCGCGTCAATGTCCGCGATGCGTCCCGGCTGGATATTCAGGTCTTTCATAGCGTATTCCTTATGACGAAAAACCGGCTTTCGCCGAGCTTACAACATTTCAGGGCCAGGCATAAACTCGCCGGGAAAACACCTGCCCGCATTTTCCCTTTCAGATTGTCATGCTCCAAACAGTACGGTGCTCAGGTATCTGTCTGCGGCATCACAGATAATGGTCACCACCCGCTTTCCAGCCATCTCCGGCCGGGAAGCCAGTTTCACCGCCGCCGCGACGTTGGCTCCGGAAGAAATCCCGCAGGAAATGCCTTCTTCGGTTATCAGCCGGCGCGCCATGGCGACAGCATCCTCTGTTTTGACCGTGATAACCTCATCCACGATGCCTTTATCGTAGTTGCCCGGAACAAAATTCGCGCCAATCCCCTGGATGCCGTGCGGCCCGGCATGTCCGGCCGACAGCAGCGGAGACTCGGCAGGTTCCGCAGCCACGATGCGGATATCCGGGCGGTGCTCCTTCAGGCCGCGCCCTGTGCCGCTTACTGTGCCGCCGCTGCCGACTCCGGCCACGAACGCATCGATGCGCCCTTCCGTATCGGCCCAAATTTCCTGTGCTGTGGTGCGGTAATGGGCATCGGCATTGGCAGGATTATCAAACTGCCCCACGAGCAGTGCGCCTGGAGTCTCGGAGACGATACGTCCGGCTTCGGCCACTGCGGCCGCCATGCCCCCGGCGGCAGGCGTCAGCACAAGTTTCGCCCCCATGCCTGCGAGCAGTTTGCGCCGTTCAAGGCTCATGCTTTCAGGCATGACCAGCACCAGTTTCCAGCCTCGCACAGCGCACACGAAAGCCAGCCCGATACCTGTATTGCCGCTGGTCGGTTCTACCAGAAGCGTATCCGCCGTTATTTTTCCCCGCGCCTCAGCATCCCTGAGCATGGAATACGCGGCACGATCCTTGATTGATCCCGCGGGGTTCCGGCTTTCCAGCTTGACGACGACTTCTCCTCCACCCGCCGGAGCCACCTTGTTCAATCGTACCATCGGCGTGTTTCCGACAAGTTCCAGCATATCTTTTGCAATCATCGCGTGTTCCCCTGCAATAACGTGTTTTTCCTCTGCCTCAGATACCAAAAAAACGCCGAGCATTGACGCCGCAACGTTCCCACACGTCCGCCGGCTTCTCCCCCAGAACCTTGGCTATCGCGGCACAGGTAAAGGCGCAAAAAGCCGGTTCGTTGGGTTTTCCGCGCCAGGGTTCCGGCGCAAGATACGGGCTGTCCGTTTCCAGAAGCATACGATCCGGCGGAATTCGCGTCAACGCATCGCGCAAAGGCGCGTTGGCCGGATAGCTCACCGCGCCGCCCACAGAAACATGCCAGCCGTTGGCAAGGATACGCTCAAGCTTACTTACGGCATCCCCGCTGAAGCAGTGCCAGAGGACAGGCCAGTTCACAACGCCTTCAGCCTCAAGGATGCGCAGTGTGTCGGCGGCGGCATCGCGGGAATGAATCACCACCGGGCGTCCCGTTTCCCTTGCCATGGCGATATGCAGCCTGAAGGCTTCTTCCTGAACAAGATGCGGACAGTCGGGCCAGTAAAAATCCAGCCCCGTTTCGCCTACGGCCCGCAGCCGCGCGTCATCCATAAAAGCCCGCCGCATGGCTTCCATGACACGCCCTGTGCACTTCATGGCTTCGCAGGGATGCACCGCCATCAGGAAAAACACATCCAGAGGCGCTCCATCAAACGCATCGCGTCCGGCGGCATACGCCTCCGGTCCCATAAAAACCTGCCCCACGGCACAGACGCCCGCCTCTCTGGCCCGATGCAGCACTCCCGCCAGATCGCCGGAAAGATCGTTCTGCTCACCATCCAGTGGGTCCAGATGGGCGTGAGAATCCACACCAACCGGCGGCAATCCCAGCGTGACCGGCGACGGACGGACGGCAGCCCTTCCATGTCTGCTCATGCCGAACCCTTTGCAGGACGCGGCCCAAACAGCGTTGTGCCGATACGCACGAGCGTGGCTCCCTCTTCGACAGCCACTTCGAAATCTCCAGACATGCCCATGGACAGCTCCGGCAGTGCCTGCCCCAGCCGTGACGCAAGCAAATCGCGCAGTTCACGCAGTTTGACAAAAAATGGACGCGCAGCTTCGCCCGCGTCAAAGACCGGCGGCATTCCCATAAGCCCCCGGATATGAATACGCGGCACAGCGACAACGGCATCCGCAAGTTTCGCCAGATCTGCCGCCGCCACACCGGACTTTTGAGGCTCGTCGCCAAGATTGACCTGCAAAAGCACGTCCTGAGCCGCATATTCTTCAGGCAGCCGCCGGCTGATGGCCTGCGCCAGCCGCACATCGTCCAGCGTGTGGATCAGGCAGAAACGTCCGGCCACATCCTTAGCCTTATTCAGCTGGACATGCCCAATGAAATGCCATTCAGGCGCAGGAAGTATCCCCGCAAGAGCCGCCTGTTTGGCCAGGGCCTCCTGCACGTAGTTTTCCCCAAATGCGCATTGCCCGCAGGCCAGAGCTTCGCGCACGGCCTCCGCCGGATGAAACTTGGACACAGCCACCAGCCGCACCGCGGCAGACTCACGCCCTGAACGGCGCGCGGCGTCAGCGATGCGGCCCTGCACCTCGGCAAGGCGAGAAGCGAAATCAGATGAAACGCCCATCACACATCATTCTCCGCACCAAATCCCATTTCATGAAGAAAATGTGTATCTTCCACCCAATCTTCCCGCACCTTGACCCACAATTCAAGGTGCACCTTTTTCCCGGTCAAATCGATCATGGCCTTGCGGGCCGCCGTGCCGATAGCCTTGATGCCGGCGCCGGCCCTGCCTATAACCATGGCCTTATGGGAAGGCCGCGCCACATAAATGGCGGCGTGAACGACAATCTGGCTGCCATCATCCGGCTCGTCCCACTGCTCGATCTCCACGGCGACCGCATAGGGCACTTCCTGATACAGCTTTTCGAAAAGCTGTTCGCGAATGATTTCCGCCGCCATAAACCGCACCGGTACCGTGGAGAGCTGATCCGCCGGGAATTGGGCCGGTCCTTCCGGCAGGCGTTCGATGACAAGCTTCCTGAGCTCGCGGATGCCATCCCGCCGCAAGGCGGAAAGCGGGAAAATTTCCGCGTGGGGCAACATTTCCGAAAGTCTCGTGAGCAGCGGGAGCATCCGCGCCTTATCGTGAAAAAGATCGACCTTGTTTACAGCGACAATGACAGGACGCTCCTCTTCCTCCAAAGGTTTGAGCAAGGGGGCAAGATCCTTTTCCAGAAAATCCTCATGCCGCAGATAAAGATCGGCATCCACCACCACCAGAATCAGGTTCGCGGCAGAAAAACTCTGCCACGCCGACTGGATCATCAGCTTGCCAAGCTGACCGCGGGTATGCCCGCGCATGGCGTGCACGCCGGGCGTATCCATGAAGATAACCTGCGCGTCCGGTTCGGTCAGAATCCCTGTAATGCGGTTGCGGGTGGTCTGAGGCTTGGAAGTGACAATGGCGACCTTATGCCCGACGAGGGCATTGGTCAGGGTGGACTTGCCGGCATTCGGCGGCCCCATCAGGGCGACCCAGCCGCAGCGGTGCGTGGTTTCCATATAGTTTCCTTGTCAGGTGGTCAGGGCGGTCAGGCCGCCTTTCATAAAAAGACAGAGCCCCCGCCCCCGGCGCGGCAACCGCTTCCGGGGGCAAAGACTTTCTCCGCTGCTCTTCCGACACGCCGTGAACCGGCGGATGCTCCGTCAATAATTGCCGCTCTCAGCCATTTCATGCAGACGCTCGACACGCTCTTCAATAGGCGGATGCGTGCTGAACATTCTGGCGAATCCGCCCCTGCCGAAAAGCGGGGTGACAATAAACATCTGCTCTGTGGTAGGGCTGCCGCTCCGCATGGGCACGCGCTGGTTCCAGGCCTGAAGTTTTTCCAGGGCGCTTGCCAGCATCAGCGGCTGGCCGGAAAATTTCGCGCCTCCGGCATCAGCCATGTATTCACGTGAACGGGAAATCGCGAACTGGATCAGCGAAGCGGCGATAGGGGCAAGCATTGCCATAGCCAGCATGGCAATAGGATTGCCGCGGCCTTCGGAACTGCGCCCGCCGCCAAAAACAGCCGCGAACTGAAGCATGTTCGCCAGCATGGTAATGGCCGAACCGATAACCCCCGCCACCGTCTGAATCAGAATGTCGCGGTGGGCGATGTGCGCCATCTCGTGGCCAAGGACGCCGCGCAGCTCTTCCGGGGAAAGCAGGCGTAAAATACCGTCAGTGACTGCCACCACACCATGCGCAGGATCACGTCCGGTGGCAAAGGCATTGGGGGCTTCTTCGGGGATGATGCACACGCGCGGCTTGGGCACGCCCGCGTTATGGGCAAGTTCGGATACGATGCGATGCAGCATGGGGGCATCCCCCTCTTCCACCACACGGGCACGGTACATGCGCAGCACCACGGAATCCGAGAACCAGTAACTTCCAATATTCATCAGCAGAGCAACACCAAAGGCAACAATCACGCCTGAACGGCCGCCGGCGGCCCCGCCGATGGCAATCAGCAGGCCCGAAAGCAGCGCAAGCAGCAACACGGTCTTGAATTGGCTGGTCATGGTTATCCTCACATTCGGAAAAGAATCCGTTCAGGCATTCACTATAAGGATGCCGCCGTCCTCTGGCAAGAAGGGAAGGCCGCCGGATTATTCCGGCGGCCTTTTGGCTGGTTAATCCTGGTAGACGCCGCCTGTGGCGGCAGAAGTCACCATTCGCGCGTACCGGCGCAAAAATGGCGATTTGATCTCTTTCACGTGCGGGGCAAGACGCTCCCGGCGTTTGGCGAGAGTATCGTCATCCACCAGGAGATCGATACGGCGGGCGGGAATATCAATAAGAATCGCATCCCCGTCTTCCACCAGGGCGATGGGACCGCCGTCCGCCGCCTCCGGCGAGACATGCCCGATGGCGGCGCCGCGGCTGCCGCCGCTGAAGCGGCCATCGGTAATCAGAGCCACATCCGCCCCCAGTCCCATGCCCACAATGGCTGACGTGGGGGTAAGCATCTCACGCATACCCGGCCCTCCGCGCGGGCCTTCATAACGAATGACGACGGCATCGCCGGCTTTGATCCTGCCGCCAAGGATGGCTTCAACGCCCTCTTCTTCGCTTTCAAACACACGGGCGGTAACCGTACGGGCCATCATTTCCGGAGCCACGGCCGACTG
>Ga0079305_1003403_pt1 | contig 10860 bp, 5 predicted proteins | sample LMS_cellobiose_e_FD_79183 | JGI IMG/M metagenome (GOLD analysis project Ga0079305, IMG submission 79183) | Rumen-fistulated moose microbial communities from Alaska, USA - LMS_cellobiose_enrichment | ecosystem: Host-associated > Mammals > Digestive system > Stomach > Rumen fluid ... | reverse complement strand
GAGGCATAACGGACGATCTCATCCAGACAATGACTGTTTTTCTCTTCTTCCCCCTCGCGGAAGAACGGCGGCGACCGCATCCAGTCAAGTTCCACACCGTCCATATCGAAACGTGTGAAGATCTCCTCCAGAAATGCGCACAGTTTGGCTCTGACTTCCGGAACTGAAAAATCAAGCCCGTCTTCCCTCAGACGCCATTCAGGATGGTTGAACCAGAGATCCGAGTGCATCGGAGAATTCGGGCAGGAACCGAGGTGACAGTCATTCATGCGGACCGACAAACCGCCGCGTCCGCCGTTCCCGCGGCATCGATCTATGCGGATCTGATACGGGTTGCCGGTCCGTTCCTGCAGTATTTTTGACTGAAGGGCATTGACCAAAGTAGGCAGCGGCTTGTTGTGAACTTCTTCGCCCCGATGATAATATTTACCGTCGGGTCCCTTTTCGATCCCCTGCCAGACCGGTTCATAGACCTGACTGTCGAAGTATGCACGCTGTGCATTCACATTGAAAAACACCAGAGAGGCACCGCCCCGGAAATATTTATCGACATGAGCGCACAAACCCTGCTCATTCATCTCCTCCTGAGGATGAAACGAGGTGAAAGTCTCATAATCTTCGTTAATGATCAGGCCCATAATATCTTATGCCGTTATTTCCCGTTCAGTGAAACGGAAAGATCCGAAATTCTGACAACGGAACCTTTTTCGGCGGTCCATTCCACCCTGATCATATTGATGTCACGGGCCTTTTGATTGCCGTCAAGCACTTTGACAACCGTTTTCCGGACAGGTTTTTCTGTTACGTCAGTTCTTTGGTTCCAGGTCGCGCACCAGGTCGCTTTCCAGCGGTTGGCCGGCCGATATCCTTTCACGGTAAGCACAATATGTCCCGTTCCCTGAACAGTAAAACGAATGGTCACTTTATCACCGTGCCGTGCCGGGATCTGAGTCTGACAGAAGAGCGATACTTTCTCCGCTGAAGCATCCATGATGGCTTCGCGGCCTTGGAAACGGATCTTCTGTCCGTTTTTCAGCGACGGCGCAGATTGTGTCCATCCGGCGGGCATCCCGTCTTTGCCGATGTCCTTGAACTCGGAATTGATGACGGCCTCGTGTGCTGAACTTGCCGGGGGAAGATACACCCAGCCCATGCGGTACAAAGCATCGATGCTCGGCGTGCCGGGAGTAATGAAATTCCATGCCGCACTCTTGCTGACAACGGAGTCTTTCCCGGTCGGGACCTTGCGGGTCCTGATGAAGTTGGCGCGGATCACACCTCCGGGAGTCAGGCCGATATCTTTCATCGGCAATGTCAGCACGAATTTCCATGAATTCGGGGTCAGCTCATTCGTCAGCAGCTTCATCGCGACCTGATTTTTCTGCGTCTGAAGTGAGCCGTCCAGGTTGTAATAATAGAAATCGACCAGTTCGCCTTTGACCCCGACAGCCAGCTGATAACAGGGGAAATCGCCTCGTTTGGCGAAAAAGAATTCCGCACTGTTCCGCCACAAGATCTCATCACGAAGCTGATACGGCAGCGGGGTGTTCTCCTCGTAATAAATGAAAAGATCCTTGTCGTTGCAGCACATCTTGACCAGCGGCGTCTCCTTGCCGGAGTACGGCTTCATCGTGTTCGGGTCCAGCCACGGAACAGTCGGCGTGGCGTTCGCCCAATCCGCATCCGTCGGGACCGCCGTTTTCCCAAGATACGAAACGGAAAGATTCTGCAGCGGGATTTTCTCCGCCGCGAGGCGTTCGTCAAACTCACGGCGTCCCTGAAGTGCTTGTTTCCAGACATAGTTATAGAGATGTTCGATGCGTTTTTTCGCATCCGGATCCTTTACGACTTTGCGGGCCTCTTCCAGCAGGGCATTCAATTTATCCATCCGTTCATGGGTCCCGACGCTCCAGTTCATACGCTGGGTATGGATATGCTGATTCCGATTCGGATAATTCTTCGGATTCATGACGATGCTTTCGTTCAATTCGAAGAACGCCTTCATCGGTTCAGCCGCCTCGCGGTACATCAGATGATAGTATTCATCGATCACTTTATCCGTGTCATAATCGGGGTCCCAGACTGTGCGCATTGCGAGGTAGCCTTCCAGAGTGTTGAGGTAAGGATCGACCTCAAGGAAGGCTCCCTGAAAACCGTATTTCACCTGCTGTTTGTAGAATTTTGCAGTCTCCTTCGGGTAGAAGAACGGGAAATTATGATAATGGAAGATCCGTTTTGCCGCCGCTTGGGGCTGAAGCATGTGTTCCCAAGTCGTCATCATGCGTTTTTTGGCTTCTTTTTGCGCCCAGTCCTGATAGCCCTTGACCTGCCACTGCACATCTTTGTGGTTCCGCGCAAACCACAGGTCGCGTTTCAAGGTCAGGTTGACGGAAATATCCGGATCCAGCTTCACGATCTTCGGGTCCGGATAACGCAGATAGTCGTTGTAGGCGCTGACATTCAGAATGATTTTCGGGTCCAGTTTTTTGATCTCGCGCGACAAATTGTTGGCGAAGCGCCAGTGCTGATAGTTGAAGCTGTCGATCTCGGACATGCCGGGGAACTGGTTTTTGCATTTCTCACAGAGGCACCAGTCCATGTTGTCGGCATAACCGAAGCCGTAGGTGATCGGACAATCCGGCATGGCTTTGTAAATGCCCCACCAGATCGTTCCCGGCTGGGGTTTCCCGGAATACATGCAGACCGCTTCGTTTGCGAAATGTTTGACCACATCCGGATGCGAGCGGCAGATCTGTGCCGGCATGGCATCCTCCGGAGCCAGAAACTTCGGGCTCATGTGCGTTTCGTAACGCGGTTTGTCATAGCCTCGGGAGAAATATTCCGGACGGCGTTCCACGAATGCGGGCGCAAATCCCGGATGGGGCGATTTCGCCCAGTAACGGAAACCGAGACTGTAGGCATTGTGCACACGGTCCGCATACAGCACATTGCAGCGCATCCGCAACTGATACAAGGGTTCGTTTTTGAGGTGGCGGAAGATACAGCGGAGCGCCTGTTCTTTCGGTTCATAACGGCGTTCGAGCGGCTGAACGGTCAGATTCGGACGTTTGTCCATGCCGATCCACAGATCATCCGGACCGTAGAAACGCACGCCGGCACAATATTCCAGAAAATCATAGACTGCGTACAACGTTGAATGATAATTATATTTTACCTTGGGATAGGTCCTTGCTTCAGAGTAATCGACCTTCCCGTAATCCGGAGAATCATTGCCTTTCAGATAAATCCCTTTGGGCGTGACGGAAACGCTGTACTGCTCGCGTTTGAATTCACCCGGCTTTGCGCCGCCGAGAACGATCGGCAGTTTCCCGGAAGTCTGCTTTTTTACGATCGGCAGCTTCGCCCCGGTCATCATCTGAACAATATGCTGCAGTTCAAATGCCGAGAATTGAACAGATTTCGTCGGTTTCTCCCCGATCACGATCTCCGCCTGCGGTTGCCGGTCCTGCACGATAGTGATCTGTTCTGCACTCCAAAGTGTGAAGCTGATCAGCCCCAGCGTGATGAATAATTTTTTCATGGTTAGGCCTCCTTTTTGCCGTATTTGCCGTAATATAATATTTCACTTCTTTTTTTCAATAAAAAAATTCCGTTATCCATAAAACAGATCCTTCATTTTGCGGCATCATGTTTCATGACGGCTTTTTTACCTCTGTATTCCAGCGGCGAACAAAGATAGGCTTTTCTGAAAGTCCGGATAAAATAACTTTCATCATTGAATCCGGTCCTGCTGGAGATCTCCTTCACGGAAAGAGTGGATGTCAGCAGCAGCCGGCTCGCGGCCGTCAGGCGGATCTGCTTAATGTATTCGACAGGCGTCATTCCAAAACTCTGAAAAAAATGACGTCTGAAACTGCTTTCGGACATCATGGAGAGTTTGCATAATTGGGCCAGCGTGATATTGTCGGCATAATGTTCCTGCAGGAACAAATTTATTTTCTGAAAATCCAGCGGAGATCTTTCTTCTGTCGAATCCTTGACAGCCAAATCGCATAAGACGCTGATGATCGCCATAAAGATCCCGTAAATCGCGGAATTATGAACTCGTCCGCTCAGATTTGCATCAAAATGAGTAAAACAATTCAGCAGAGATTCGAATTTCCGGATGTATGGGGGGGTAATCTGCAGGTGAGCGTAAGGAACGGAAAAATCCGGGTTGGACGGATAGAGAAACAAATGTTTGTATCCGGGATGCGTGTACAAATCAAGAAGCGGGATCGGCAGAGAATCCGAAGCAAAAAGCAAATTGAAAATTTTGAGGTTGTCCGTATTTCTGAAGCCATGCATTCCCTTCGGAGGGATCACCCAGACATCGCCCCGCCGGATCGGCAGCCAGTCTTCGGAGGGGGTGTAATGTTCAGCGTGTCCGCTCAGAATGAAAACGATTTCCGTAAATTCCTGCCAGTGAGGCGGCATATCTGTTTGTTTGTTGAAAAATCCCCGCAGCAAAAAACTGGACAGCTTGGGAAAGTGTTCTTCTATTGTCAAATTTCTGTATTTCATTTTTACCCTATTGTTTCAGTTTTATTTCCGCTGAAAGAAAAAATCTGTTTGACCGGCCACGGGGTCAGGAAGGCGGCTCCGTATGTCAGGGTCAGGTGAAACAAAGAGGTGTTCCATTTTCCATCTTTCCTCCAGTTTTCGAAGGTGGTGGTCGCGCCTTCCCGAATCATGTTCAGCCAGGCGCGGTCGTCAGTCAGAAGCTGATGCATTTCCTTTTCATATCCGTCCCGGAGCAGGGAACAGAGCATGGGAAAACCGATGAAGAAACAGCAGCGGTCCAAACGCCTTTCCATCGCCATTGCGGCAATGTTTTTCCGGGTCTCCTCATCCGGGAGGATTTCAAACCACCATGCGAAGATGTTTCCCGGAAGGCTGATGTGGGTCGAAACGGCACTGTCGCGAAACAGTTTTTTCTCCGGGTCATAGAATGCTTTGAAAAATGACTTTTCCAGCGGCCCGATGTCCGCATACGGTTCATGTCCGATGATCGCCGCTGTGCGGTTCAGACATTTTATCGCCCCGATGTAATACGCATTGATGACATTGTGTTTTGTTGTGCAGACTTTCAATTCAGACACATCCACGTCATAACCGTCCTGACTCTGTTTCGGCCAGTCCACGACGCACCATTTGTCCAGATTGTTCAGAAGACCGTCCGCCTCGGCATATTCTTTCCGGTAAAAATCCAGAATGTCCGCAAAAGCATCAAACCGGACACGTACAAAATCCCTGTTGCCGGTTATGACAAGATATTCCAGCAGAGTTGTGAACATGATAAGCGGATATTCTGCTATCTCCTGCATCATGGAACAATTCGCACAGGTCATCAGTCCGCGGTTGATAAAACTTGTACGGAGAAAATCATCAAAAAACTTTTCCATCAGAGTATAATCTTTTGTCAGCAGACAGAAGGTCAGCAGCGAATAACAGCCGTCGCCGAGGTAATAGCCTTTTTCGCGTCCCATGCAGTCCTGAATGACTTCCTGAACGCCGTAATGCAGGGATCGCACGCAGAGATCCCAGACCGACTTTTCGGCGGAGTTCCGGGCAAGGCATTTTGCTTTCAGAGAAAAGGGATAGTGTCTCGCGATCAGCTTCACACTTTTTTCATCTACCTGAATATCAGGTGAGAACTTCAGTTCTGCGTAACGGAATGATTTATAGTCAAACTGCTGAAGTGTATCCAGTGTCTTACCGGAGAGTTTGAAAAATTCCTGATAATCGCAGCAGGCGCGCAAATGGTAACGGACCTTGCCGTCTTCATTTAATTCCTGGCCGCAGAACAAAGCAATTTCATCGCCCTTTTTTCCGGTTGCTCTGCAGGTGACCGAGCCTACGAACGTACCGCCGAAATCCACAAAAAGGCCATCGTCGGTTCTGCGGATATCAACAGGTTCGATTTCCTCGGAGACGACTGTTTGTGAAGGCTGTTCGAAAAGCTGGTGATCGTCATGCGGATTTATGACCGCATTTCCCCATCGGGAATCGTCAAAATCGGGAGCTTCGAAACCTGTCTCTTCCGCAGAGGCATCATATCGCTCCAGGTATTGCGTATCGTAACCGGTGATCCCGGCACTGGTAAACCCGGAATGTTCTGCCACGCGGAAACTTTCATCGGAAGAAACCGTGATCTTGCCGTCTTCCACCACTTCCAGCCACAAGCCATGACGGTTGTCCCCGCTGACCCAAACACGGTTGATCAATCCCTGATAATATGTGTGTACGGCAATAATATTTTTTCCGGGATGCAGAAAGGGGGTGATATCATACTCGTTATAGAAATAGTGAAAATGATAGCCGGAGGCCGGTCCCTGTCCGACAAATCGACCATTGATGTAAAGTTTGTAGTAATCATCCGCGGAAATGCGGATAATTTTTTTCCCGGACTGAAAAACAGTCCAATCCTTTCGGAACAGAATATGTTTATTCCGGATCGTATTCTGAATTTTTTTTTCGGTTCCGCCTAATTGTCTGTGAAACATCTGATTCGGCTGCAAATCGGCAAATTCCAAAGTCGTGATCCACTTCGCTGATGACTTGTTTCCCCGACGTTCTTCAGTCATTGCTCATACCCCTTCCAATGTCTGATATCGTATGCGTTGAAATATAATCTTCCCTTCTGACATATTCAATAGAACTATTCCTTCAAGCATATAAGTATTCTGTCAAATGGGCTTTGGCGGACTTTTGACGTGTTGAAAAATGACAAACAGCGGTTATCTTATACCAGGGAAAAAGGGGGCGCCTCATAATGAAACAGGAACATCTCAAAAAATTCGGTGCGATCGCACAACCTCCCAAAGAATACAGCTCCTTCCGAGGTGAACTTCAGAAGCCGGAGGAAAACATCTTTGAGGATTCCTGCGGCTGTCATCCGGGATCGACCGAGAATTGCATGGCCGCCGGAGTCGATTTACTTATCCGTTATCCTGAAACACCGGATTTTCCCCATACAGCAATTGCCTCCCTCCGCCGTCTCTTGAAGCAAAAGAAGATCCGCGAAGTCAAAGGGGCTTATCCTGTCGTTATCTCTCAGGACCCTTCTTTGACTCAAGAGGAATACAAAATCAGTATTCAGCCGGATCAAACTCAAATCATTGCGGCGGATCCCGAAGGTCTTCGCCGTGCGGTCTATTTTTATGAGGACCGGATCAGCGAAGCGGAAGGTCCTGCCGCCACGCAGGGAGAATGGCAGCGCAGGCCTTTTATCCGGAACCGTATTTCCCGCTGCTTTTTCGGTCCGACAAACCGTCCGCCATTTTATATTGACGAACTGACGGACGATCTGGATTACTACCCGGAAGAATATCTCAACCGCCTGGCTCACGAGGGTGTAAACGGTTTGTGGCTGACAATGTATTTTCGCGATTTGCCGTCTTCGATCTTTCCGGGACGGGGCAAATTTGCGGAAAAGAGATTTGCCAAACTCCGGCATATCGTTCAGAAATGCGCTGCATACGGGATCAGGATTTTCATCTTTTTGAGCGAACCAAAGCGTTTTGGTGAAAACTTCTTTACCGTCCCGGTTTCAGATGCGGAAAATCACAAGGAAGTCATCGGTATCCGAACGGGTAAAAACGGGACTTTTTGTACTTCCTCCGAAACCGGAAAAAAATATATCGTTGAATCCGTTTCTCAAATTTTCAAGGCCGTTCCGGAACTCGGCGGGATCATCAATATCATGTATGGGGAAGATAACGGTTCCTGCGCAGGAGATCTTGTAAATGAAGCCGCGTCCGAATGTACATGTCCCGTTTGCCGGAAACGGGATTTCGCAGATATTTATCGCGAACAGGCTGAACTTTTCACGCAGACAATGCACCGTTTTAATCAAAACGCTGAATATATCGGCTGGTTTTACGCACCCGGACAACGTGACGATACATTCCAAATGAAGAATCTGCTTCATGTTGCGGAAAAATGGCCGGAAGATGCGTCTCTGATGTTCAACTTCGAATCCGGCGGGACCCTTGTCCAACTGGGGAAACAGCGTGTTGTCTACGATTATTCACTTGCGTATGCGGGACCCTCGAAACTTTTTGCGAAGTCCACTGATATCGTACCGAGATCGGCGGCAAAAATCCAGGTGGGCTGTTCCCATGAGGATGCGTCGGTCCCGTATGTCCCGGTCCCGCAAAATCTGTACGAAAAATATCGTTTTATGCACGGGCATCACGTTTCCTCGGTCATGCAGTGCTGGTACTTCGGCAATTACCCCGGACTTATGAACAAGTGTGCCGGGGAACTGTCTTTTCTGCCCTTCCCGCGCGACTGCAGAAGTTTTATCGCCGATACGATTCGCCCGCAATGGCGTAAAGATACGGAACGTGTCACCGAGGCTCTGCTGAAGTTTTCGGAAGCCTATCGGATGTTTCCTGCGAATCTGCTCTTTGAGTGGTACGGACCTTTGCACAACTGCATAGTCTGGCCTCTTTTTCTGTTTCCGGAGGACAAACCCATCGCGCCGAGTTGGTTGCTGGATCAGTTCCCGTCCTATTCCGGTGATCGCATCGGAGAGTGTATCGCATTTCATCATACGCTTGCGGAGGCTCTCGAACTTTGCAGAAATATGAGTGAAAAATGGCAGGAGGGGTTCCGACTTCTTGACGGACTGAAGGATACTTATATCAATAACAGAACCTGCCGGATGGATATCCAACTTGCCGAAGCGATCGGACTGCAGATGAAAAGCGCATATAATCTGCTGAACTTCTATTTTCTGAGAGAAGATATGCTCTATTGTCGTAAAGACAATTTATCTGAAATGAAGGTTATTGTTGAGAACGAGATCCGCAATTCCGCAAGGATGTCCGCTTTATGTGAGGAAGATTCCAGGCTTGGCTATCATTCCGAAGCGGAAGGGTATCTTTTCTATCCGGAAAAACTTCTTGCAAGAATCGATCTGCTGAAAGAACTTCTGGAAAATGATTTTCCGAAATACCGGATCAATGATCCCCGCTGGGATGTTTACACCGGACTGAAACCCGAAGGTGATTCGGCTGTTATTTACAGGAAAGGCACGAAGACTCCAAACATATACGCCATGGGGAACAATGCTTCATGGCAGGCGGAATATGATGATGACTACATCTATTTTTGTCTGTACAATATCCGTGACAAACATGCTGTTATGGATATTGAACCCTGCCGTCATTGGATCTCCGCATGTGTCTTTCTGGATCCGCCGGATCGGATGGCTTATTCAAACTGCAATTATGCGCAAATTCCGGAAAAGAAGGTCAAGTATCATGGTAATGATATATTGCTGAGTATCCCGCTGCACATATTCGACGGATTCCGGAGAGAAGGATTTCCGATGCGCATAAATATTTGGGGAGAAGATTTTCATTGGGTCGATCCGAAACCGTGGCCTTGGCGTCTTCAGCATAACAGTTATAACCCTGCGGGCATGGGCTGGCTGATCATGGTGTAAGAAGAATATGTTTATCTCAAAAAATTAACGCTCTGTTCTCCATACGGGCAGTTCAGTGCGGGCCGCTCCGCCGGGCGATGCCCGGCTGAATGCGCGGCTTAGTGCCCGACCTCCGTTCATCTGCGGCCGAACGTCGGCTTCGGGATATTTGAGCGCATCCGGCAGACTCCCGTCCGCCGGTCCATTCACATTCGGTCTGCAAGAAGAGGCGGCTTCTGCCGCCTCGGAAAAAACAAAAATGGTGGTGTGAGGTGGATTCGACAAGGCGCGAAGCGCCGCAGAGCCGTGCGTGAATACGCGCGGCAACCACTATCATGAGAATGCACCGGCTCCGATTTTTCCGGAGCGAAGCGGATAGCGAAAACCGCCATCGACCGAAATGGGACATTTCAGGATCGCATGGCGTTTGCAGCGAAGGCGGCTTCTGCCGCCTCGGAAAAAACAAAAATGGTGGTGTGAGGTGGATTCGACAAGGCGCGAAGCGCCGCAGAGCCGTGCGTGAATACGCGCGGCAACCACCATCATGAGAATGCACCGGCTCCGATTTTTCCGGAGCGAAGCGGATAGCGAAAAACGCCATCGACCGAAATGGGACATTTCAGGATCGCATGGCGTTTGCAGCGAAGGCGGCTTTTGCCGCCTCGGAAAAAACAAAAATGGTGGTGGGAGGTGGATTCGAACCACCGAAAGCGGAGCTAGCAGATTTACAGTCTGCCCCCTTTAGCCACTCGGGAATCCCACCACAGTGGAGCGGGTAAGGGGGGTCGAACCCCTATAACCAGCTTGGAAGGCTGGTGCACAGCCGTTATGCCATACCCGCACTTCTCCTTTTTGCGAAGCCCCTTGCGCCGTCTTTTTCAAGATGGTGCCGACGGGGGGAGTTGAACCCCCACTCCGGTGAAGGAACTAGGACCTGAACCTAGCGCGTCTGCCATTCCGCCACGTCGGCGGGACCTCACGGCCGGAAAACTCCCGAATGGACCGATGGGTTTCCCGGTTCGTATAATATAGACCAGTTTCGCCTTTTTGCAAGCGAAAAATCGCAGGACAGCAAAAAAAATGCAAAAATATCTGAAAAAGGCTTGCAATTTCGCAAAGGGGGCATATATTATGTGATAATAAACGTTCCGGCATAGCTCAGCGGTAGAGTAGGTGGCTGTTAACCACTTGGTCCTTGGTTCGAATCCAAGTGCCGGAGCCATTTCAATTTATTGAAAATGGCGACAAGCGCGGGATTCGGCGGATCGAAAAGCGATCCGCGTTTTTTTTGCACGCTCTGTTCCCGACAAGGGTCGGTGGTTCCGGGGGAAGGGAAACCTCTTTTCCCCGTGAAAAGAGGTTTCCCTTCCCCCGGGCCCCCAACCTTTTCGAGAAAAGCGGAGTATTTTGGGGAACCCGAGACG
>Ga0079305_1003402_pt1 | contig 10862 bp, 8 predicted proteins | sample LMS_cellobiose_e_FD_79183 | JGI IMG/M metagenome (GOLD analysis project Ga0079305, IMG submission 79183) | Rumen-fistulated moose microbial communities from Alaska, USA - LMS_cellobiose_enrichment | ecosystem: Host-associated > Mammals > Digestive system > Stomach > Rumen fluid ... | reverse complement strand
ATAGCGGTAGCGATGAACAGATAGGAGCGGCAGAGCTCTTTTTTCTTTCTGGCAATTCGATTGAATAAAAATAGAGGATGCCTCCTCAAGGTCTAAGTTTAGACCTTTTGGGACACCCTCCTTATTGGCAGGGGCACAAGGATTCGAACCCTGGGCACGCGGTTTTGGAGACCGCTGCTCTACCAGCTGAGCTATACCCCTATGGTGGCGGGAAAGGAGGGATTCGAACCCTCGCGGGCCTTACGACCCCTAACGGTTTAGCAAACCGTCCTCTTCAGCCTCTTGAGTACTTCCCCGTGGCTGATTTTGAATTAAGGTTGGCGGAGAGGGTGGGATTCGAACCCACGGGCCATTGCTGACTCGCTGGTTTTCAAGACCAGTTCCTTAAACCACTCGGACACCTCTCCGAATGCAGGTTCCCCCTTAAAAATTGGTGACCCATCCGAGACTCGAACTCGGGACACCTTGATTAAAAGTCAAGTGCTCTGCCACCTGAGCTAATGGGTCTCGATGGCTGGGGTAGCAGGACTCGAACCTACGAATGACGGAGTCAAAGTCCGTTGCCTTACCGCTTGGCTATACCCCAGTGAGTAAAAAATGGTGAGCCCAGAGGGATTCGAACCCCCGACACACGGCTTAGAAGGCCGTTGCTCTATCCAGCTGAGCTATGAGCCCACGGTGGTCAGCCAAGACGGTGCCGACCTTATTATTAAAATGGAGCGGATGATGAGAATCGAACTCACGCCATCAGCTTGGAAGGCTGAGGTTCTACCATTGAACTACATCCGCACAATGGCGGCAGCCGGATAAATGACTGCCTTAAAAAATTGGAGCGGAAGACGAGATTCGAACTCGCGACCCTCGCCTTGGCAAGGCGATGCTCTACCCCTGAGCCACTTCCGCTTAAAATGTTGGTGGAGGGAGGTGGATTCGAACCACCGAAAGCTCAGCTAACGGATTTACAGTCCGTCCCCTTTGGCCGCTCGGGAATCCCTCCGAAATATTAATTTTGGAGCTGGCGATAGGAGTCGAACCTACAACCTGCTGATTACAAATCAGCTGCTCTGCCATTGAGCCACGCCAGCATGTATGCGCGATTTCCGTAAAAAAATTGGCGACCCGAACCAGGCTCGAACTGGTGACCTCCAGCGTGACAGGCTGGCATTCTAACCAACTGAACTACCGGGCCGCTTATGGTGGACGCTACAGGGCTCGAACCTGTGACCCCCTGCTTGTAAGGCAGGTGCTCTCCCAGCTGAGCTAAGCGTCCGTTTCGCGCGTACCTTGCTTTTATGCTCGGCACAGTTAAGAATAATACAGTAAAAGCCCCCTTATGTCAAGCAGTAATTTACAAAAACTTTTACCGAATTTCGTCCCTCAGAGATGACGCATCCACAGGTCCGCCGATCAGGTTGCTGAGCTCGGCGAGTATCTGATCTTCGTGTTCCGGCTCGTATATCAGGTCAAGCGTGACCTTGTCCGTATAGCGCACGTTGGCAGAGGTGAACGGGAGCCTGGACTCCATGAACATAAGGGTGTCGAGCAGGCTGTAAGGGATGCTCAGTTCCAGGACCCTTACGCCGCGGACGTCATAACGCCCCGCCGCTTCGAGGGCCATTCGGGCGCTGCCGGTGTATGCGCGGACAAGCCCTCCGGGACCGAGTTTAATGCCTCCGAAATACCTGGTGACCACAACGAGGACGTTGGTGATCCCCTCTTTTACGAGCATCTGGAGCATCGGAGCCCCGGACGTGCCGGAAGGCTCTCCGTCGTCAGACGCCCACTGCAGCTGCATCCTGTCTCCTATCACCATCGCGGGAACGTTGTGGGAGGCGTCGCGGTACTGCGCCCTGAGCGACGCTATTATCGCCTCGGCTTCTTCCCTGCTCTCAACGCGGTATATATGCGAGATGAAGCGTGACTTTTCTATGGTCTGCTCGGCGTGAGCTTCTTTTGCGACAGTGGTATAAAGGACGCTCATAGCCCGGCGCCTTCCGGAGGAGCGTCGATGATGAACTCCTCAAGCTTTCCGCGCTCCGCTTCGCCGAGCTCGGCGCGTATGTAAGTGCCTTCGGCGAGATAGGCCGTCTTTTCGGGCTGTGTCTTTTCGTTGACGAGAGAGACCAGGTCCCCGCGGGTATACGGGATCAGCAGGTCGACCGTTTTAAGCCCCGCAAAGACGTTTTCTTTTATCATTTCGATAAGTTCATCGATGCCGTCGCCAAAACGCGCAGAAACGGCGATCTGGCCCCTTCCGAGGGCATCGAAACCGGGCACCTTATCCTTCTTGTTATATACAAGAATAGTAGGACGGTCCCCTGCCCCGAGTTCGGCGAGGACCTTCTCGGTGACCTGTATCTGATAGTCGTGCCCGGGCAGGCTCGCGTCCACCACGTGAAGCAGCAGATCAGCCATGCTCACCTCTTCGAGAGTAGCCTTGAAGGCGTCGATAAGGGTGTGCGGAAGCTTGCCGACGAAGCCGACGGTATCGATAAGTATGAAGCTGTGCTTGCCGTCGGTAGTGATGCGCCTCTGCGAGGTGTCGAGCGTGGCGAAGAGCATGTCCTTTTCAAAGACCTGCTTTTCTTCCCGCTCGTCCATGGCGAGGAGCCTGTTCATGATTGACGATTTGCCCGCGTTCGTGTAGCCCACGAGGGCGACGACCGGAATGCCGCTCTTTTCGCGCCTCGCGCGCTGCGTGCCGCGGCCGGCCTTGACCTCGGCGAGCTCCGCCCTTATGTCGTCCATGCGGCGGCGTATGTGGCGCCTGTCGGTCTCGAGCTGTTTCTCGCCAGGACCGCGGGTCCCTATTCCGCCTCCCAGCCTTGACAGAGCCTTGCCGAAACCGGTGAGCCTCGGCATGCGGTACTGAAGCTGCGCAAGCTCGACCTGCAGCTGGGCCTCTTTGGTCTGCGCGCGGTCTGCAAAGATGTCGAGTATGAGTATGGTCCTGTCTATGACCTTGACCCCTACGGCGTCTTCGATATTACGGATCTGCATGCCCGAGAGCTCGTCGTTGAAGATAAGCATGTCGGCGCCCATGTTTGACGCGGCTTCCTTCATCTCTTCGAGCTTTCCGCTCCCCATATAGGTCGCGGCGTTGATCTTCTCGACGCTCTGTACGACGCTCGCGAGCACCTCTATGCCCGCGGCTTCAGCCAGCCCTCCGAGCTCCTCCATGGAATAGGAAATATCCCCGCCGGTGGTCACACCGGCGAGGATGGCCTTTACGCTCTCGCGCTCTGTTACGTTTCCTTTGTCGTCTATTCTTATCACAGTATGAACCTGTCGATATCCTCTGCGTGGATGGTCTCCTCGAACTTGCCGCGCACGTAGTCCGCGTCGATGATGAAGCTGGTCTTCTCGGGGTCGGGCAGCTCGAATGAGATGTCCTCGAGAAGCTTCTCCATGATGGTATGCAGACGCCTTGCGCCGATGTTCTCGGTCTGGTCGTTCATGAGGCTCGCCATTGAAGCGATCTCCTCGACCGCGTCGTCGGTGAACTCGATAGAAACGCCCTCGGTCTCGAGCATGGCCTTGTGCTGCTTGAGCAGAGCGTTGTCAGGTTCCTTGAGAATGCGGACGAAGTCCTCTTTCTTGAGGTTCTCGAGCTCTACCCTGATCGGGAAACGGCCCTGCAGCTCAGGGATGAGGTCGGTCGGCTTGGCGACGCTGAACGCGCCTGCGCCTATGAACAGTATGTGGTCGGTCTTGACCGGGCCGTACTTGGTGTTGACGACGCTGCCTTCGACTATTGGCAGTATGTCTCTCTGAACGCCCTCGCGCGAGACGTCGGCACCTACGCGGTAGCCGTCGCCCGAAGCGATCTTGTCGATCTCGTCGATGAAGATGATGCCGTTCTGCTCGCAGTTCTCGAGAGCTTCGGAGGTCACCTGGTCCATGTCGATCATGTTCTGGGCTTCCTGTTCGGTGAGTACCTTGCGCGCGTCCTTGACCTTCATGGTCTTGCGCTTGAAGCGCTTGGGAGCCATGTCGCCGAAGATGTTGCCTATGGATATGCTTCCGCCGCCCGCGATGTCGAGGTTGTTCTGCTTGGGAGCCTCCTGCACGGGTATCTCTATCATCTGCTCTTCGAGGAGCCCGTCGCGCAGCTGCTGGCGCACCTGCTCCCTTGCGAGCTGGGTCTCGCTGGCCTCGCGCTGCTTTTCGGCCTCGCTCTGCTGGGGCTGCTGCGGCTGCTGGCCCTGAGTGAACTGCGGGGGCAGCATGTTCGCGGGGATGGCTACGGTCTGGCCGTTCACCATGAAGTTGACCATACCGCTCTGCTGGGGCTGCTGCGGAGCAGACTTATGCTTCCCGGGGATTATGGCCTCGATTATCTTGTTCTCAGCCCTTTCCTTAGCCACGGCGTACTTTTCTGCCATGTGCTTCTGCTTGGTCACGCGGATGGAAGCCTCCATCAGGTCGCGCACCATAGTTTCGACGTCGCGTCCAACGTAGCCCACCTCGGTGAACTTGGTGGCCTCGACCTTGACGAAGGGAGCGTCCATGAGCTTGGCGAGACGCCTTGCGATCTCGGTCTTACCTACGCCCGTGGGTCCCATCATCAGGATGTTCTTTGGAGTGATCTCCTCCTTCATCTTGTCGGAAAGGAGGTTGCGCCTGTAGCGGTTGCGCAGGGCGACTGCCACGGACTTCTTGGCCGATTCCTGGCCTATGATGTATTTGTCGAGCTCCGCGACTATCTCTCTCGGAGTCATATTATACAGTGTGTTCATGCCCTTCCTCCTTACAGTTTTTCGGTGGAGATGTGGTCGTTGGTATAGACGCAGATGTCGCTGGCGATCTTGAGAGATTCGCGGACGATCGACTCGGCGTCCATATCGGTGTGGTCGTAGAGGGCGTGGGCCGCCGCGTAGGCGAAATTGCCGCCGCTGCCTATGGCTACGTAGCTCTGGTCGGGCTCGATGACCTCGCCGGTGCCGGAGATGAGCAGTATGCTCTCTTTGTCAGCGGCTATCATCATAGCTTCAAGGTTGCGGGCCGCCCTGTCGGAGCGCCAGAGCTGGGCGAGAGCCACAGCTGCCCTCTTGAGGTTGCCGGCATGCTCTTCTAGCTTCTTTTCAAACTTTTCGGTGAGCGAGAAAGCGTCGGATACGGATCCCGCGAAACCGGTGATGACCTGGTTGTGGTAGATCTTCTTGACCTTCTTGGCGCTGTTCTTCATTATGGTGTGCTCGCCCTGTGTGACCTGGCCGTCTCCGCCTATGCAGATGTCGCCGGCGCTGCGCTTAACGAGCACTATTGTTGTTGCGTGGAACTGTTCCATGTCTGTTTATCCCCCTGTATTTATTCTTCTCCGCTCTTCGGAGCCGCTTCGCTGTACTTGCAGCTTTCGGACGAGCAGACGTATTTTCTTCCGCGTTTGACGAGCAGGCTTCCGCACTGCGGGCAGACCTTGTCGACCGGTTCGTACCAGTAGACCTGGTCGCAGTTCGGGTAGTTGCTGCATCCGTAGAAGCTCTTCCCCTTCTTGCTGCGGCGCTTTATGAGCTCTCCGCCGCACTTCGGGCACTTGACTCCTACGTTTACGATATTAGGTTTTATGTAACGGCACTGCGGATACCCCGAGCAGCCTACGAATTCGCCGTAACGGCTCTGCCTCTTGACCAGGGGCTTTCCGCACTGCGGGCAGGTCTCGCCTGTGAGCTCGGGTTCCACCTTATGCTTTTCAAGCTCAGAGCCCGCCTTGACCAGCTGGTCCTTGACGTAACCGTCGTAGTAGGAACCGACCACGCTGCGCCATTCGGCCTTGCCGTCCGCGACGTCGTCGAGCTTCTCCTCCATCTCTGCGGTGAAGCCGGCGTCGACTATCTCCTTGAAATAGTCTTCCATGATCTCGGTGACCGTGGTCCCGAGCTTCGATGGAACGAGGCTCTTCTTTTCCTTCTTGACGTACTTGCGCTCGTCGAGGGTGGAAACTATCGAAGCGTAGGTGCTGGGGCGTCCTATGCCCTTTTCTTCGAGCTCCCTGATGAGGCTGGCTTCGGTAAAGCGGGACGGACCCTCGGTGAACCGCTGCTCGCCGTTCAGTTCCTTAAGGTCGAGAGCGTCTCCGGCATCAAGCGCCGGCAGAGGCTTGTCCTTTTCGTCGCCTATGTCGTAGACCTTGAGGAAGCCGTCGAAGATGAGGTGCCTTCCGGCTGCCTTAAGCCCGTAAGCGTTCCCGTCGGTGCCCCTGCAGGCGATCTCTGCGCTGACGCTGTCATATACGGCTGCCTTCATTCGGCTCGCCACGAAGCGGTTCCAGATGAGCTGGTAGAGCCTGAAGGTGTCGCTCTGAAGCTTGTCCTTGACCTTTTCGGGCTCCCTGTCCATGTGGGACGGCCTGATAGCCTCGTGGGCGTCCTGGGTGCCCTTGTTGCGGTTCTCGAAACGGTTGCTGCCTATATATTCGTTGGTGTATTTCCCCGCGATGTAGGCCTTGCACGCGGCGTCGGCCTCGGCGGAGATACGCACGGAGTCTGTTCTGATGTAAGTGACGTAGCCGCCTTCATAGAGCTGCTGCGCGGCGCGTCTGGTGCGCTCCGGGCTGAAGCCGAGGCGGGAAGAAGCGTCCTGCATCATGGAGCTCGTGGTGTACGGAGCGTACGGCTTTTTGAGCTCGCGCTTGGTCTTGACCGAAGCGACGGAATAAGCGCCGCCCTCGAGCGCCTGCTTCACGGTATTGCAGGAGACCTCGTCGGGGACCGGGTGCTTTTTGCCGTTCTTCGTCTCGAGCTTCGCGACGAACTGGTCCTTTACCTTCGCGCCGGGCTTAGCGAGCTTTGCGCTCACCACCCAGTATTCCTCGGGCACGAAGGCCTGTATCTCGCGCTCGCGGTCAACTATCATCTTGAGAGCCGCCGACTGTACGCGCCCCGCGGACGTGTTCTTCGCGACCTTGTTCCAGAGCAGCGGGCTGATCTTGAAGCCCACGACCCTGTCTATCACGCGCCTGCCCTGCTGCGCGTCCACGAGAGCCATATCCACGGCTCTTGGGTGCTTTACCGCCTCCGTGATGGCCGGCTTGGTTATCTCGTTGAACTCTATGCGCTTTGCCTTGGCCGGGTCTATGCCCAGAAGGCTGCAAAGATGCCACGATATCGCCTCTCCCTCGCGGTCAGGGTCTGTTGCGAGGAAGACGTTCGGGGCTTCCTTGGCTGCGTTCTTTATCTCTTTTATGGTCTCGGCCTTGCCCCTCACGTTGATGTAGTCGGGTTCGAAGCCGTTCTCGATATCTACTCCCATGCGGCTCTTGGGAAGGTCCCTGAGATGGCCTACTGAGGCCATGACCTTGTATTTCGAGCCGAGGAACTTTTCTATGGTCTTCGCCTTTGACGGAGACTCCACTATGACCAGATTCTTGTTTGCCATTTGATCGATAAGCCTTTCTCGGAAAATCTCTTCTATAAATAATTTATAATGAAGGATGTTGTCAAGTATGCTTTGCGAGATTTCGCCTATAATTCACTGTCTGTTCACAATGTCCATCGACTGTGACGTAAGATTCATGCAATAAAAAATTACAATAATTATTTATAATAATGTAACTTTTGTCAATATACATCATTGCCGCGAGTACCTATTCAGCGTAACAGCAGGCGCCGCTGCGGCGTATGAGTTTCTTAAGTTCAAGAGAGATCAGGAGGGTCGAGACAACGCTTATCTCAAGGCCCGAGTGCAGCTGAAGGTAGTCCGGCCCGCAGCCCGGAGCCTCGTTTATGAGCCTGTAAAGTTTACTTTCATCCGAAGACAGAGCCTTTACTGTCTCGGCCTTTCTGCGGCTCTCACTGAAGCCAAGCAGGCGAGGAAGATCGTCGAGAGACGTGAGAGGCGTCGCGCCGTCGGCTATGAGCTGGTTCACTCCCCTGCTGCCCGGCTGGTTTATGTTTCCCGGGACAGCTATGACCTCGCGGTCCTGCTCGGCGGCGAGGCCTGCCGATATAAGGGAGCCGCTCTTAAGGCCGCCCTCAACTACTATCATCTTCGAGGACAGGCCGCTGATTATGCGGTTGCGCAGCGGGAAGAACTGCGCGAGCCCTCCTGATCCGAAGTCGTATTCGCTTATTATCAGGCCGTTTTCGATGATCTCGCCGTAGAGCGTCGTGTTTGACACAGGAAAGCAGACGTCAAGGCCGGTGCCGAATACAGCAGCGGTCTTCCCGTCCACGTTGAGGCAGCCCTTGTGAGCCGCGGCGTCTATGCCCTCTGCCATGCCGCTTATCACAGCAAGCCCTAGCTTTGCGGCAGTCTTGCCGCATTCCCCCGCGATCCAGCGCCCGTAGGGCGAACAGCGCCGGGTACCGACTATCGAGATCCCGGGCTTTTTTATGATATCGATATCGCCCTTGCAGAACAGCAGAAGAGGAGCGTCCGCGATCATGCGCAGATGCTCCGGATAATCGCCTTCCGGCTCATAATAAGAGATCAGCTTCGCGCCGAAGCGCGCTGCCTCGTTCAGATTCCGCTCGGCTGCGCTCAGATCTTTTTTCAGTATCTCCGCGAGGGTCTGGCTCCTGCGGGAAAACACCCGGTGCTGGGCGAAGCTCTGCTTAAGATCGGCTTCGGGAGCCTCGTAGACAGCCTTCGGCGAGCCGTAGAGGCTGACAAGATAATGCCTGGCGTCGCAGGGAATGGTTACCATGCGGGCGAGCCAGGCGTCATAGATGTATTCGTAACTCATTTGAAGAACCTCTCCGGACAGCGGTAGCTCAGAGCTTCAAGAATGTCTGCGGAGCGTATGCGCTCGGAGCCCCCGATGTCTGCTACTGTTCGTGCAACTTTAAGTATGCGGTGATAGGAGCGCGCGGAAAGCGACAGGCTTTCGAAGGCTCCGCGTATTATGTCGGAGGCGTCGGGCTCAAGAACGCAGAATCGCTTTATTAGCGCGGGAGTTAGCTGTGAATTGCGGTCTATCCCGCAGTTTTTATAACGCTGCGCCTGTATCTCAGATGCGTATATTACCGCTTCGCGCAGGTCGGCGGTCGAAAGCCCGGGCTTCCTTGCGGAACCCGACATATCTCCGTAAACGACGCGTTCCATGGCGATATGTATGTCTATGCGGTCGAGCAAGGGACCGGAGATGCGCCCGATGTATCGCTGGCGGTCGGTCTCTGTGCAGGTGCATTTTCGCACCGGATCGCCGTAATAGCCGCAGCGGCACGGGTTCATCGCAGCGACCAGCATGAACTGCGAGGGAAAGCTGCAGCGCCATTCGGCGCGGTTTATCATGACCCTGCCCTCCTCCATAGGGGTACGGAGCATATCTATCGTATGCGAAGAGAACTCCGGCAGTTCGTCGAGGAAGAGGACTCCGCAGTGCGCGAGGGATATCTCGCCGGGATGCGGGACCCTGCCGCCGCCTATCAGAGCGGCGGCAGACATGCTGTGATGAGGAGCCCTGTAAGGCCGCTCGCTTATCACCGGCCTTTCGGGGCTGAGCTCGCCGGCTATGCTGTAGATCTGGGTGACGTCCATCTGCTCCTTGTACGTCATGGGAGGAAGTATGCCTGGGATGCGCTTTCCGACCATGGATTTGCCTACGCCGGGAGGGCCTATCATGAGCATGCCGTGCATTCCGGCGGCCGCGACCTGGGCGGCCCGCTTCACGCTCTCCTGCCCCAGGATCTCGCTGAAATCCGGCACCTGCGCGCGGGCCGCCCCTGCGCCTCCGGCGGCATGCGCCGCGGGCCTCACCGGGCTGTCGCCGTTCACGTGGCCCGCGGCCTGCGCGAGGCTGCTGACGGGGTACAGTTCAACGCCCCGCAGCAGCCTCGCCTCACCGATGTTGCCTTGAGGCAGCATCACCCTTTCTATCCCCAGCTTCTGAAGGCCTATTATCATAGGCAGTATGCCGTCCACAGGGTTGACGCTGCCGTCAAGGCTCAATTCACCTATAAAAGCAGTATCTTCAAGGCTCCGGCAGGCCGTGAGCTGCCCGCAGGCGAGCAGCAGCCCTATAGCTATAGGCAGATCGTAATGGCTGCCGTTCTTGCTGCGGCCTGCCGGAGTCAGGTTGACCGTCACCCTCCTGTCAGGAAACTCAAAGCCGCAGTTGACCACCGCCGCCCTTATGCGGTCGCTGGCCTCCTTTACAGCCTGGTCGGCAAGCCCGACTATCAGAAACTTAGGCAGGCCGCTCGCGACGTTGACCTCCGCCCGGCTGCATTCCACGTCCAGCCCCAGTATGCTTGCAGTTATAACGCTCGAAAACATGATTCCTCCCCGCGCCTGACATCCGGCCGTTCACGAAAAAGCCCCGGTAATATGCGTCACCCTGTCCGCCCCGTCAAAAAGCTCGACCTCAATGACGTCCATGCGCAGCGAAAGAGCCCTGAGCTGCGGGTTGAGCTTTAAAAACAGCTGGGCAGTATTGATCAGCCTCCTCTGCTTTTTCCAGTCCACAGCCTCGCACGGTCTCCCGAAACGCCCCGGCCTGCGGGTCTTCACTTCAGCAAAACACAGCACGTCCCCGTGCCTTGCTATTATGTCTATCTCCCCTGCCTTGCAGCGGAAATTGCGGGCTATCACGCGGTAGCCCTTCGCCTCGAGATGAGCCGCGGCTATCGCTTCGCCCCGGTCTCCGGTCTTTCGTTTTTCCGTCCTTTTATCTTCCATTACAAGGATATTATCATATAATTTTACAGTTGTAAATATCTATTTTTAACATTATTTAACTATTTGCGACATGTTCTCACCCCAGCAACAATCGTTTCTGGTCATTGTTTTCAGAAATATAAAAAAGTCGGACCTGTTTTTCTGCTGTACAGCAATGTTTTTTGGTCCCACTTTTTTCGGTTTAAAATATTGTGCACCAAATCCAGGGCCAATCAGCCGCGATCTTTGGTCATACTTTTTTT